>Ga0310810_10000487_pt1 | contig 40141 bp, 58 predicted proteins | sample NCmetagenome_FD_207641 | JGI IMG/M metagenome (GOLD analysis project Ga0310810, IMG submission 207641) | Soil microbial communities from experimental microcosm in Duke University, North Carolina, United States - NC | ecosystem: Engineered > Artificial ecosystem > Soil microcosm > Unclassified ...
TGTCGGTCGCGTTCGAGGCATTGCCGACGAGCGAGAACTCGCGCAGGAGCGGAGTTGCCACGACCCAGTCGTGGGCGTAGTCCATCATCGTCGGCGCGATGATGGAGCTGTAGTAGACGTCGTTCGCAGAAGTGGTGGTGGTCTCGGATGCCATGGCTGCTACCTCTTGTTTTCATCGAAGCCGACGAGCCGCCGGCCCCGCATGTACTGCTCGGCCTGCTGGCGCACAAACCGCTGCATCTGGCGCCGACCGCCCTTGGCGGCGGTGATCCGTGCCAGGTCGTCTTCGGTCCACTTGAGCGGGTTCGTGCCCGGCTGGTCCCATGCGGGCGCACTCACGGCCGCGCCACCGTCGGAGACGGGGCGACCGGTCGCGGTCTCTGCTGACTTCTTGGTGGGGTTCACGGTTGACTCCTGGGCCGTCCGCTTGACCCCGAACACCTCCGCCTGGTCGGCGACGAATGCCCCGATATCCTCCGGGCTCTCCATCTTCAGCAGCTTGCGAACCGTCTCGCGCTGCTTGGGGGAGAACCCGTACTCGGACATCGCATCATTCACGCGGTTGACCCGATCGACGACGGTCTCCACGTCGAGCGGTGCGTGCTGCGTCGCTTCCTCAGGCTCAGCGCTCTTGGCCTTCGCCTTCGTCCCCTGCTGCTTTGACATCCCTTCGACGAGCCGGCGCATGTTGGCGAACATGCTGTCGGTGGCCGACTTGAGGGTAGTCTGCAGCTGCTCGGCGGTGACGTACTGCGGTGTCGCGGCCGACTCGGCTGCAGGGGTCTCCCCCTGTGCGGTCTCCGTTCCTTGCGCCTGGGTGCCGGTGTTCTCTGGGTCTGCCATTGCTTTCCTCTCAACCGACCATCAAGAGCCGTCGTCGCTCGTCGCCCGTTGTGGCCGGCGGCGCCATGCGTGCCAGTTCAGGCAACGCAGAGGTAGTTGATGACGTAGTGCTTGGTATCGACCGGCAGCACGCTGAACGTGAAGACCGCGCCGGTGGTCGTGGACGTCCAGGTGCATTTGCCCGTATCGATCGAGTTGTCGTTGGTCGTCGGCAGGAAGCAGAAGGGCGGCGACTTGAAAGCGCCGTCGGCGAACGTGAACGTCACGGTCGCCGTCGCCTGCGCGAAACCGGTGCCGCCGGCCGTGATGGTGATCTGGCCGCGCTGGTCGGTCGATCCGGAGGCCACGGCAACGCTCGCGGTCGAGCCCCAGCCGACGCCGAGCGCGAAACTCGCCGCAGTCGGTGCGGTCAGCTGCAACGAACCGTCGATTCGCCCGCCGGCGGATGAGCTATTCCCCTGAAGCTGCGCCATCGTCCTTCTCCTCCTCGGCCGGAATCACCGGCTCGTCTTGCTCGACCGAGACCGCCGGCAACTCGCTCGGCGCCTCCTCGGGCTTCTTGGTGATGAGCACCTCGATGCAGTAGCGGTCACCGTCGAGCTCGCCGCCCTTGAGCCACTCGCGGCCCGGCGCCTCCTCGAATGGGACGTCGAAGACCGCGGTGATGCGCACCGGGCCAAACTTCCGGTCGTACTCCGCACCCGGCTGCTCGCCCGTGCTCGTGAGGTAGCCGCGGAGGGACCGCAGGCTGCCCGCGAAAGAGAATCCTTCGTTCATTGCATCGCTCCCTGTTGGGGCTGGGCCGGGTTCGCCTGGTCGGCCGCCGTCTGCTGGGTGTCCATGCCTCCGCTCGCCGCCTGGAGTCCGCGCATGAGCACGACGCGCTTGGTTTCGACCCGGACGTTCTCCGCGATCTCGTCCATCGCATCCTGCTCCGTCAGATCCGGGTCACGATCCATGAGCTCGTCACGGGTGTTTGTGAGGCCGAGCGTCCGCGCCTTCTCGAAGATGGTCAGTTCCTCCATCGGTTCGCGCGGCATCTGGATGTCACCGAAGTTGATGGACCAGCCGTCGGTGCTGAATGAGCTGTCGGGCAGGTCCACGGACAGGACTTCGGCGGTCACCGTCGCCAGCTCGCGCTCGAACTCGCGGAACGGCGTCTCCTGTTCGAGCCGGCGTTCGCGGATGCCGACGTGCCGGAGCTCGATCTCGTAGCCGCTGGTCGCGCCTGCGTGATGCAGGATGGCTGGCGGGATGCCGTAGTTGGCGGCGGCGCGCTCGAGGATGTTGTCGGCGGTGTCGCGGAAGATCGCGAGGTCCATCGACATGTCCACCGAGTTGATCGTGGTTCCGTCCGGCATCTCGATCGGAACCTCGGTGTCCATGGCCTGAGCGCGCGCCAGTCGCGTGACGTCGCCAGCGATGATCGGGACCTTGGTCGCCGACTTGGACTCCTTGAGGAGGAGGACGTTTTCGAACCAGACCGCCAGGTGGGCGGAGACCAGGTCCTCGCCGCCCATCGAGTCGAAGAGCTGCCCGGGCGGCGCGTCGAGGGCCAGGAGCACGCCGGGCAGCCGCTTAAAGCCGTGCTCGCGGACCGTCTCCTGCATCACGATCCCGCTCGCGGTAACCCGGAAGTACTCGCTGTCGGTCACGGCCAGGAACGCAGGCCGGTCCTGCGCCATGTCCCCCATGCGCGGCGACATGACCTGCTGGTCGATGAGCACGCAGATGAGGCGCGTCGGCTCGAGCGGGTGCGTGACGAGGTAGAGGCAGTGCGGCTCGACGATCTCGAGACGCGGCATCCGGGCGCCGTTCCAGTTGACGACCCGCGGGTAAATCCACAGGTACTTGTGGAGAAGCGCGAGCCGCTGGTACTGGCGCGCCTTCTCGTGGTGCCCCGTCTGCCGCTGGACTTCCTGATAGGCGAGGTTCGCGGTGCTGTCGGCGACGGTGCGCGCGGCCGGCTTGCGATAGAGCGTCGCCAGCTCGTGCACGATGCGCTTGATGACGTTGTTGTAGCGGGCCTTCTCGATCCAGATGTCCCGCTTGGCCTTCACCTCCTTGTCGGCGAAGACCTTGTCGATGTAGTCGGCGAGGTACTGCGAGCCGCCGTCCCGGTAGAGCTCGGCGCGCCGGCGCGCTCGCTCGCGCCGCTTGGTCTCGGCGTCGTTGCTGAGGTACCGGTCGCGCAGCCAGCGGCCAACGTCCTCCCACTCGAGCGCGGGCGCCTGCGCGCCGCTTGGTAGCTCGGCTAGCACTTCCCGGATCCCCATCAGGCTGCGACCTCAATGCGCGGCTTCTCGAGCGTCCACAGCGCATAGCGAAGGGCGGCCGGCCAGTGAGAGAGGTCGGCCACGCCCTTCTTCTGCGTCTCCGCGTCGCCGGCCGCGTCACGCTCTGACAGCTCGATCGACTCGACCAGCTTCGGGGCCGCCGGCTGCCGATGGCTGTCGCAGGCGATGAACAGCCGACGCTCCTGGGCCGCGTTGCAGAGGAGCGCCGCGACCATGTTGATCCCGGCCTCCTTCGGCACGCGGCCGGGACCGGTGCCCGCCTTGGCGTAGGCGGCCGGCATGATGTCGAGCCCGGCGTTGCGGAAGAGCTTGTAGACGGACCGATCCGGCCGCTGTGCATCGTTGCCCGAGTCGCTGTAGGGGTCGGCACGGATGAGCGCGCGCAGGCAGTCAGCCCGTCGCTGGCCCCGGAAGTCCTTCTGGTAGCAGCCCCACTTCTGGAGCCGCTCCTGGAGCGCCAGGACGTGCGTCTCCGTCAGCCCACCCTCGGTCGTGACCTCGTCCACCACCCACCAGGCGTGCTTGCGCGTCCCCTGGATGAGGTACGCCTTGAGCAACACCGAGACGTGCTGGAGCTTCCCGGGGTCGTGCCCGACCAGGATCGAGTTGTACGGCCCCCACTCGTTGAGGACGCGTTGCGTGACGTCCTCGGCCCCGATCTCCGGTACCGGGCGCAGGTTCTTGTCCCGCTCCCAGGTGTGATAGACCATCCGCTCCGGGCCGACGTCGAGGGCGAGGCCGCGGCGGCGCCACTCGCGCTCGGACACGTTGCGACGCATCCGGTCCCAGTGGTCCGGCCAGACGAACGGGTTCTGGTCGTAGGGGATGCGGAGGATGCGCCAGTCCGGCGACGCGAGCCGGCTGTCGCGGAAGGTCCGCCACTTCGGAGAGTCCTTGGCGGTCGCGGTCCCGAGACGGCGCGAGGTGCGGACGCCACGGAGACGGGCCTCGATGTCAGCGTCGGCGCCGCCTTCAACCGTGTCCTGGAGCTCGTCGTCGAGCGAGAAGGCCCAGGTAAAGCCCTGCACCGGGCTCCCGGTCGCCGCCGACTGCTTCTTGGTCGAGCGGAACTGGATGACGTGCCCGGTGACGAACCGAAGCTCGCGCGCGTCCGCGTACCAGGTCGCCCAGACGCCCGGCCGCATGGACTTGGCGTCGTCGGTCGGGATGCGCTCGCGGACCGCCTTGACCAGCGTGAGGAGGCGCTCGTGGGTCGGCGCCGTCGCCCCGCCGAAGACGAAGACGCCGGCCATCGCCATGCGGATGATCTGGACGACGGCCCAGGCGGCGCCGGTCACGGTCTTTCCCCCGCCCTCAGCCGCGTAGAGCAGCGTACGAGTCGCAGTCTCTTGCTGACCGAGGACCACTTCGGCCTGGATCTCCGAGACGTGCCAGACGAGGTGTCTCTCCGCCGGGCCGATGAACCGCCGGAGGACCAGGTCCCAGCGCCCGCCGATCCGCTCCGTACGGACCAGGGTGAGCGGTGGTTTGCCCGGAAGCCGAACCGAGCCCGCCGGGTCCTGCCGGACCACCCGAAGCTCGACGGCGAGGTCGATGAACCGTTCACCACGTCGGCCTCTAGTTAGAGACTCCGCTTCCCTGGTCAGGGAGTTGCGGAGCTTGGTCCGTAAACTGGACACCCGACTCCATCGCGGCGCGCTCCCTCCGGTCGGACTCGAGCTGCGCCGCCAGCTCGCGGAGATGGTCGAGCTCCTCGCGCTTGTCTTCGGCCTCGGCGGCGAGACGGATGCCGCGCAGGGCGGTGCCGAGCTCCTTCTCGCGGCTGTACGACACGCCCGCCAGGAGCTCGGCGATGATGCAGCCGGTCAGGTTCAGCCGGCCGTCAGCCGTACGCAGGTGGCGCACGACCTCATCCGGCCGGATAGGTTCGTCGGTCTCGACCTGGGGCGCGGCCGCTCGGCGGCTCGGCGTGGGAGGGGTCACCTTCCGAGCGGCCGCGCCCCGGCCAGAGCTTTTGCGTTCCCCCGCCACTGCCCTCCATTGGGCAGATCACTGCGGCGGTCGGATAGACAGCGCCTTGATAGCAGTTGCTATCGAGTCACTGAGAACTGATAGCTTGGTCCGTGTACGAGAAACGAGACAGGAATCTCTATCTCAGGCTCTCGGAAACGGAGCTTTCCGCCGCAGAAGCAGCCGCCGACAGCGAGGGGATCACGATCCAGCAGTGGATCCGGTTCGCGCTCCGACGGCTACTAGGGCTCAGTGCACCAGGCGCGCCGAAGAGTCACTAGCCGAAGAAGAAGCTCTGGACCTTGCCGCCAAGCGAGAAGCCGGAGCCCTGCCGGAAGCCGGACAAGAACGCCTCGAACGCGCGCGCGCGGCCGCCCTGCCCCGCCTTCCACGCCTCGACGATGTGCTCCTGGAAGGACGCGTCGATCGCGGCGACGACCTTCGGATCGTTCCAGATGGTCTCGGGCTTCACGAACCGGTTGAAGGCGTCCGTTATGTTCGCGAACTCGGCCGCGTTCCTCGACGTCGAGGGGTCGAGCCGGTTGGCCGCGACGTTCACCGTCCAGCCCTTCTCCGTCTTGTTCTCGGTCGCGACCACCGACTCGCGCAGGCGGCCCGAGTGGTTGAGGTACCGGGCCTCGCCGCTCTTCGGGGCCATGTTCCCGATGCGCCCGCCACCGAAGCGCTTCTGCGCCCAGGGCTTGCCCGCGTCGTAGGCGAGCTCCTGGCGGGTGCGGGTGTAGAGCGTCGAGTCCTTGACCGTCTCCTGGACCCCGCCGATGCGTTCCTTCATGACCTCGGCGATCGCGGCGGCCGGACCGGCGCCGAGCTGGATCTCATCGAAGTTCACGACCAACGGCTCCGATTGGATCTCGATGGTCATGCGCGCCTTGCCCCGCGTGCCGTCCTGGCGCTCGCGACCCTGCCGGCCCTTGATGGCGCCGGAGCTAAGGTTCGAGTAGTCGGAGAGGACGATGAAGTCACCGTCGGCCATTATTCCTCTTCGCCGCGCGCGCCCGCCAAGATCCGCCGAATCCCTTCGCGCAGCCCCTGTTCAGTCAGGGGAGCACCTTCGGCATATACGTTCAGCGACACGGTCCACGGTTGAACGAACAGCCCGGCCCCGGTCGTCACCCAAGGCTCCTCTTCGCGCCTGCGCGGGTGGTCGGCACGGGTTGGCGGCGACAACTCGCGCTCGTGGGCATGGCAGCAGGTCCCGGCCGCGTGCGCGACGTCGCAACTCCAGCGGCTGCTTTGGAACCGCCCGCCGCAGCAGGGGCAGTCGTATACGCCGGAGGTCCCCTTCGCGCCGTCTGAGTCGAACCAGGGCATCAGTTCACATGACGAGCGTACCATCCAGGTCTGGCCTCGTGCGCACGATCCGAGCGAACCGGGGCGCGCTGGTGCCCTCGTAGAACCCCTCGCACCGGACCTCGACCATCTGGCCGCGCTCGAGCACCAGCCCCGCGGCCGACACCGCGAACCGGCGCCCGGCCCAGAGCAGGCTCGCGGCCCGGCCGTCCGAGCTGAGCACGACCGCATCCAGCGTCTCGCTCGGCTTGACCTTGCGCTTGGCCCCGCGCGCGCCGAGCGGGGCGTCCAGGTTCACCACGACCAGGCCCTCGCCGTCCGATCGCTCGACCCAGTCCGCCCACGCCTCAGCGACGCGACAGGTCGGCCGCTGGTCGATGATGGGCGCCACCCGCCAGTCGGTCGGGACCGGGCGACAGAAACGCCCCGTGGATCGGCTGCGCGCCCCGTGGTCGTCCTCGCACCAGGGGAGGCGCGCGCCGTAGCACTCGACCTCGGACTGGGCACGCCACAGAGCATCGCGCCGGACCGAGTACGGCTCGCGCCCCAGGTACCGGCCGCCGATCCGGATCGCGTCGAACAGGTGAAGCGCCCGCCACCCGCGCGAGGCCGCGGACCTGTTGCCCGCCTCCGTGTGCGCCTCGAGCTCGCCCACCAGCTCGGAGCCGGGAAGGCCGATGCACGCGCCCATGAGGTCAGACACGAGCAAACGAGGGAACGGGCGCGCCGCCCTCGAGTAGAGCTGGGCGATGCGGCCGCGCTGATCGAGGTGGACGCGCGCATAGACCCCGTCGATCTTCGGCTGCACGACCCAGCGCGGGCCGAGCTCGCGGACGTCGGCGAGGGAGAGACGTCCAGCGGCGCCGGCGTAGTCGATGGGACGGGTGCGGGTCATGGCATCCGCTCAACCAGTTCCTCGATCTCCATCTCGAGGTTGCGAATATGCCCCACGGCCTCGACCAGGGCGACGGCGAGGTCTGGGCCTGCCGCGTGGAGCTTCGCGATCGCGTCCGCGTCTCCCCGCTTCGCTCGATCCAGAAGCTTCCGCATCTCCCGAGCGAGGTCGTGGAGGTCCTTGGGGCCGTCGTTGGCGGTCATGTCACCATCCTGAGACACCTCGAGCTCGAGCGCAGCGTGACGGCAATGTCGCTCCGATCCGGACCGGCCGCGTAAGGGTACCAAAATCCTGTGAAATTCGTTTAAGACCCGAGCTTTGGCGCCCAACTGCGCCGCGCGCGCCGTCGGATCTCGACCCCGTGGGGTCCACCTATCGAACGCTTGCTCGAGGCGACCGCGTCACCGCTGACACAGCACCAAAAGCAAGGGCCGCCGAGTTTCCCCGACGACACTTGAGCCGACAGCACGCTGCCGGCGGGAACCTACTTCTTCCGCCGCTCCTTCTCTTTCGCGACGACCCCCATCGCGCGCTCGAGCAGGCGCCTTATGGCCATCAGCTCATCCCCAGAAAGAGCGTGGCCGTAATGCTTCACGAGTTCTTCCGTCCACTCCGCGATCTCGACCACGCTTGCTGTATCGAAGTCGATCACCATGTTAATGAGCCGCCCACGCCGGCGACGGGAGCATCGGCTTCTTGCCGGTCTCCTGTTCTATTCGCTTGACCACTACATTCTTGATGCGAACGTAGCATGGCGAGCGGTCTCGATCGTTGAGGTTGCGACCCACCAACCAATCTACATACCCAGAGTCAGCAGACAGCGACATCAGCGCCTTCCTGAAAAGCTCCGGGGATATGCGCTTGACCCTGCTTTGCGCCGGAACTTCTAGAACCAGGCGACGGTAAAGCCACATCGTTATGGTGAGCGACAGGTTGCCCCAGAGCCGAAAGTTCTCGTGGTCGCGACCCCATGCGGCTAGGGCTATCTGGAGGAACCCCGCAAGCCTTCGGATGTCCTCCTCGCTGGTCTCGCGAGCGACCGACATTGCACTTTCACCGCCTGCGGTCGGGACCTCCTTGGCAGATGCCGACCAACAACGCAGGACCGCGCTCATACCAAGCAGCGGCGCGTTGGTTCCTCGTCGAATCTGGTCGTATCCAACAAACGGGCACTCCTGGCGCAGAAGAGATAGCGCACTGAACGCTCCCTCGAGCCCTCGCAGGATGTCATCCGGTCGCATCCGCACGAGTTGCGAGTTGAGATTTACGTACTCCTCCCCCATCGCAGCCATGTCCTCAAAATAATGCACTCGAATATCGACATACCCCTCTTCGCACCCGGAAAGCAGAAACGCCTCGCGCCTGTGCTGACCGTCGAGCAGGTATATTCGCTTTCCAACGATCCCGAGAGTCATCACCCCGGGGATAACCCCATCATCCTGCTTAATGGCATCCGCCACGGAGCGCACTTTCTCGTTGACCCGTAATGGACGCTGAAACGTAGGAAGCTCCCACGTCCGCACCAGCTCAGGAGTCACTAGAACCGTATCCACGGTAGTCCTTGTCACTCGTTGCGGCGCGCTACTCGGTTTGACGATCTTGAGCTGCGGTATAGACATCGTTGATCCTCCCTTGTTCGAACCCGTGCCGGCCCCACCTTGGCTCATCTCGCCGCCCACCTCTCGCACGGCCCGAGCTGCATGACGCCCGCGACCTTGCCCCAGGTCTGGGCCCGCTCGAGCGCACGCGTGCACAGGCGATAGGAATCGGCGCAACCCATCATCTGGTGCGCCTCGCCGTCCTTCACCAGCGCGGGAAAACACCACAAGTTCGGCGCGTCCTCGTGCACGGCGGTGACCGGCAGGCGCGACGCACACGCGGCCAGGAGCAGGCCGAGGAGCATGAGCCTCACGACACCGCCCCCACCGCCTTCAACGCATCCTCCGACGAGTAGACGACCTGGACTGGTAGCGTCGCCTGCTCGCACGCGAGGAAGAACTCGCGCTGCCCCGGCGACAGGTCCTCGCCCGGGCGCTTGACCTCGAGCAGGTGCCATCGCCCCCTGAAGCCCACGAGGAGGTCGGGCACGTCCTTGGCCGATATCTGCCACACGAGCGCGCCGGCGATCCTGAGCGCGCGGATGATGCCGGCCTCGTTGGCGTCGCGGCGGGAGGCGTACTTGAACGCGTACCTCACGCCTGCCTCCTGTGCTTCCGCCGCTGCCATGCGTCGCGCGCGTCCCCGAGGCAGGCATGGCATCGGTCGGCGTGCGATGCGGGCGCGACGAGGCCATAATCCACGCAGACCTTGGCGTTGCGTCGTCGTGCGCGCAGGGCCCGGACCCGCTCGGTGTTCGTAGCGTGGCGCGTGAAGAACTGTCGTCGCATCACCCCTCCTTTCGCAGCCGCCATACCCACCACCGCTGCGTGAACCCTCGCCATAGGATGCGGTCGTACCAGGGCTGCTCCTGGGCGTAGAGCTCGGCGTCGGCGGAGTCGCGCAGCTCGCCTTGGCGCATCCCTCGACGGGCGCGCACGAGCTCGGTCGCGGAGTCGCCCGGGTCGCCTAGCCGAGTCTTCGCGTTCTGCGCGGACTCGAGCATCACGTAGCGGTGGGCCCAGGACCTCATGCGTCTTCCCTCCCGATTACATCCGTGTCTCCGGGCTTGAGCGGACACTGCCAAGTTTTCGGGTCCCAGCGCGTCACCACAATCTTCCCTGCCCACGGCTCGTCGAGGAGGAGCATCCGCAGCCGACCACGACGGTTGTCCACGGCGAGGATCTCGACGCGGCACCTCACCGCTTGACCTCGCACCCGTAGAAGCAGGCCGGCGCGACGCCCCGGACCGAGAACGGCCCGCTCACGTCGGTCTCCTCGGCCCGATGGATCACGAAGATCCGCGTGACGGCCGGGCCGCCGCAGTTCATGCAGTAGCGGACCTGGAGCCTCATACGTCCTCCCTGCGCGCCCCGCGCTTCTTCGGGCCGTCGGACTTCGGGCGCTTGAACATCGCCTCAAGCGCCTCGATCGTGTCTCTGCCACCCGAAAGGCTTCCCAGGAACGCCTTGTCGTGATCGGTCAGCTCACGCCTGACCTTCGCCGCCCTGATGACCTCCTCGGTCCTGTCCACGAGGTCGCGGAGCCTCTCAGCCTGTTCCCGGTCGAGTCGGTCGTAGCAGTCGGACGGGCGCATATAGCCCTTCGCGTCCTCGAGGTAGCGATTGACGCAGACGAGCTTCCCGGGGTCGCCCGGAGCCTGGCGAAGCTTCTCGGTCACGAAGCCGCAGACAGCGCAAGGCCCGGCCGGACGATCCCGGAGCTGCGGCACCGCTCGCACTGGCCCGCCGGTTCGGTAGCGGTCGGCCCGCCGAGCCGCCAGCATGTCCGCCTCGAATTCGTCCTCGTCGTCGCTCACGTTGCGTCACCTCGCCCCAGAAGTTCACGAACCACCCTGCTTGGAGCCGGCGCCGGCGGTCCTGCGCGCGGCTTCTGCGCGTTCGAGCTGTCGTAGGCGGCCTTCGCCTCGGCCAGGTAGTCCGCGAACTTCTCGGGCCCGAAGAGCGTGGAAGGCCGGAGGTACTCGTTCATCCGCTCGTCGTCGGACCATCGGTTTGCGCGGTCCCAGACGACCATCCGCAGGTCGAGTTCGCTGTACCCGTCGCGCAAAAGCCGAACGATTCGGCGAGCGTGTATCAGCGTGGTTGGCCGGTAGTCGCGCCCGCTGCGTTCCGAGAGCTTCCCCAGGACGGCCTCGACGGACGCCTTCTCGTCCGCGGTCGGGTCGGCTGGCTTTGGCTTCTTGCGCCGATGCCTCGCCTGTCTGACTCCCGTCCCCTCTGCCAGTTCGAAATCGGACGGATCCCCCCCTTTGGGGGGTAAGGGGGGTTCTGGATCTGGATCTCTTGGAGCAGGAGAAGGAGAAGGAGAAGGAGCGCTGGATTGGGCTGGACGACCGCTGGACGACCGCTGGACGACCGCTGGACCGGCTGGGTCCAGCCGGCTGGATGACCGCTGGCTAACCATGCGACCTTTCTCGTCGCGGGTGGCTGTCGCAGCTCGAGCCTTACCGCCGGCCTGTGCGGTCGATCGGCTGTCCTCGAGCCACTCGATCCGCCCCTCTGTTCCCTTCACCCGCACGTGACGGCACCCGGGCGGGTGTTGGTCGGGCTCCGAGCAGTCCATCCATTCGCCGAGAGCCGCCTGAACGATGTGGGTAGCCGGATCGTCGCCCTCGAAGAACGCGGCCAGAAAAAAGTACGGGATGTCGTATCTGCATCTCTCCGTGCACCAGGACCAGACCCGGGCCATCTTGATGAGCGCATGGTCGGAGTCGGCGAGCCCGGCGCGCTTGGCCAGGACGGTAAACCGGGGGTCGGTGAACGCCTGCGGCTCGATCCTGACTGACGCCCCCATCTACCGGTCCTCCTTCGCGCCCACGTACCAGCACGGCCCGCAGACCGGCTGAGGCCCCGGGTCCAGCGCTGCGACGCGCCTCGTCTGGCCGCACCGCGAGCAGACCTGGGGGCGGTCGAGGTCCCGGGCCGCGAAGACGGAGACCTCACGCTCGTCGTCGGAGCCCATCTAGGCCGCCTCCTGTCGTGCTACGATTGGTGGATGCGATTGCGGTGGGCGGCTCTCGTGGCCGCGGTGTCGGTCCAGTCCTGCGCGGCGAGAGGGAGCTACCACCCGGCCGAGCGAAGTGCCCGAGCCAGCTCGAGGGCGCTCTACGCAGCTGCTCTGCGCGCGCTCGAGGAGGGCGGCGTCACCGTCGAGACCAAGGACGTTGACGGCGGCATCCTGGTTACTGCATGGGAGCGGGGGGACGACTTCTCGATCCCGATGCGCTACCGGTGGCGTGTCATCGTGGATGACGGGCGCGTTCGGGTCCTGTCCGACTGCCAGAACCAGGGCGTGGGCCCGTTCGACTCGAAGGACTGGAAGCCTTGCGACCAGCAGCCGGCCGAGCGAGGAGCCGAGGCCTCCAGGCTGGCTGACGAGATAGCGGCGACCGCGCGGACTGAGCCGACGGCAGCTCCGCCGGCGAGCGCGACGTCCTCGCAGCAGGCCTCCGTCCCGATAGACGCCGGCCCTCAGTAGACTGCTACGGGAGCTATACACTCCCGACGGCGAAGTCCGCAGAAAGCCACGGCTTCCGACATGTCCCCCCATGCCGGAGCCTTAGCCCGCCTGCCGGATCTGGCCCCAGAAAACCTCGAGCGTGATGCCGCAGGCGCGGCAGAACGCAGCAAGGTTCTCGTGTGAGGGCTCGGAGCGACCCGAGAACCAGAAGGAAACCGCAGAGTCGGTTACGCCGCAGAGCTCAGCAATGACCGTCTGCCGAAGACCGGCCTGCCCAGCGAAGTGCTCTAGGCGCTCACGAATATTGAGCGCCTCGGGTTTTACTTGACTCACAGGGCATTCTTAACAGACCCTCTAATTTAGCGTCAATCAAATTAGAGCCCTGCTTGAGACATGCTGCGCTATCCCTGGTCGGAATGGACGACCGCTCAGAGCGGGTACTCGTCGCCACCAAAGACTGGCGGGTGAAGGCGAAAGAGGCGTTTAGAAGCCTTAAACGTGGCTCTATGGCCGAATGCGCAAGGGAGATCGGCTGCAGCCAGGCCCTCGTCAACAAAATTCTGTCAGGGGAGATCGTCACCTCCGAGATGGTGGGGCCGATCTCCGATTGGCTGAGGGCGAAAGGGGCTGAGGTGCCACGCCCGCAAGCCGAGATTTCCTCGGAAGCCCAGCGCGAGCTTCTAGACGAGGCTCGTCGCCTCGACCCCGAGTCATTCCAGAAGCTGCTTGAGTTTATTCGAGCTGTTCGCCGTCGGTAGTAGCGAACACCACAGAAACACCTGCCGGTAGGCATTATGTTGTCCGACGGGTGCTGGTCCACGACCGAGAGCGCGACATGAGGGAACTCGAGGAGCATGTACGCGAGCTCTGGGACGAGGAACCAGCGCTCATCGAGGTCGCGCTCAAGTACGCACGACTCCTGGCGCGAGATGCCCGGGAGCGATTCTTGAGAAAGGGTCAAGTTTGCGCTTGACCTGAGGTGCCATTCTTGAGTATCGGTTAAGTCACCGATGCAAGAGAATCACCGGCCGCCTACACCGTCCACCGTTACCACCCGCGCCCTCGCCGGCGCCGCCTCCGAGCTGGCTGAGTCCCGCCACACGATGGAGGCGGCCGGCTCGGTCATCGACGTCTTGGTCCAGCAACGGGACTTCTACCGCGCCGGGATGGCCGAAGCCGACCGGTCCGCCAAGAACTACCAGGCGGCCGGGCTCGCGCTCCTGGGCCTGCTCGGGGACCGACTCCCGCTGCGGACGGCGGAGGCCCGTGAGGTCTTCGAGGCGGCCCGCGACGCGCTCCTGAACAAGGTGCGGCCGTGACTACCCCCGACTGCACGCCGGCCGGCCACGAGCGGCTCAAGGCGAACCAGGAGGCGTGGGCGGGGCTGGAGCTGCTCGGTCGCCAGGAGGTGCCGGGGTTCGACGACGAGGCGGCCTACGAGCTGGAGCTGCGGCAGTGCGCGTGCGGCTCGACGCTGGCGGTGGAGGTGGCGCCATGACGTGGAAAGAGCGCATCGAGCGCCTGCGCGCGGTGCCGGGCGGGCGCTTGGAGGTGAGAGATTTCTTCCCGGCTGGCCGGCCACCATATCGGTACGCAGAACTTAAGGTCGCCATGCCGTCACCGGATGCGGACTGGCGCCCCGCCGTAGCCGCTGTCGAGGCTGCCATCGCAACCGACGGCCACGCCACGGTGTGGACTCATTACGAGACGCTCGTGATCGAGGTCTGTATCACCCGCCCCCTCGAGCCTGACGAAATCGAAGGCGTCGAGGTCCCCTGCCTCAGTCGGCCGGTTGAGGTCCCATGACCAACTATCGTCGGGACCCGAAGTACCTCACCACCTGCGAGGTCTGCGGCCAGGGGATCGTGCCGTGGAATGGGGGTACCTCGTCGCCGTGTGCCGTCGCTCTCCGCTCGCCGGCCGAGGGGAGGGCTCCGGCGCCGAGCGCGTCTGCGGCCCACGGTGCGGCGCGTCGTACGCCGTGAAAGCCATACGAAGGCTCGAGGAGGAGACCAAGAGATGAGCGAGGCACTCCAGAAATCAGTGATCGGTCGCGATCAGATTGAACTGGTCAAGACGACAATCTGCCGCGGCTCCACCGACGACGAGCTCCAGCTCTTCGTTGCCACATGCAACCGCCTCGGACTCGACCCGTTCGCGCGACAGGTGTTCGCCGTCAAGCGATGGGACTCGAAGCTCAAGCAAGAGGTGATGGCCATCCAGACCAGCATCGACGGCTATCGTCTGGTCGCCGCGCGAACCGGCCAGTACGACGGACAGGAGGGTCCGTACTGGTGCGGTGACGACGGCCAGTGGCATGACGTCTGGCTCAGCAAGTCGTCGCCGCGCGCAGCCAAGGTCGTCGTCTACCGCAAGGGCTGTAGCCATCCGTTCCCCGGAATCGCGCACTGGTCGAGTTACGTCGCCACGACCAAGGAGGGAACTCCGACCACGATGTGGCAGAGGATGCCCGAGGTGATGCTCGGGAAATGCGCCGAGGCGCTAGCGCTTCGCAAGGCGTTCCCGGCTGAGCTGTCTGGCGTCTACACCAGGGAGGAGATGGAGCAGTCTGATAACGAGCCTCTGCCGCGGGGCCTGCGAGTGGTCCATCGCGAGGCGACGACGGATGTTGACCAGGCTCCTCTCGAGGATCGCATCCTCGCGGCTACAACCCTGGACGACCTCGGGAGACTCGTCGGTGAACTGAAGCGAGCCGATGCCGATACCCGAGAGCGGCTGCGCCCGATCTACACGCAGCGGCGCGCGGAGCTGCTCCAGGCGGAGACGAAGAGGGATCCGGCCCCATGAAGCGACGGAAGGGAACGTTTGGCATCCTCGACGTCGAGAACATCGACGAGAAGATCGATGAACTGAACGAGACGCTGGGAAGACCGAAACCGAAGAAGAAACCCGCAACCGACTCCGCCCGCCACGCCCGCAACCGCGCCGCCCGACTCGCAGCCGGCCTGTGTGCCGACTGTGGACGCGAACGAGCGCGCCCGGGCAAGACGCAGTGCCAGGAGTGCGCGGACAGGCAGGAGAGCGCGCGCATCCGTCGGGCCCGGGGCGTCTTCCTGTACGGGCGCTGCGAGTGGTGTTTCGGCCGGCACCTGACCGCGCAGTGCCAACTCCGCCGCATCGGGATGAGGGCCGTCGTCATCGCGGGGAGAGAGGTGCCGCTGTGACGCTTCAACGAGACGTGAACGAGGAGGGACGGTAGATGGCAAAGACAGCACCCAAGAAGGCGACCAACGGCGAGCGGCCGGTGGTGGTGACGACGGCGCACCGGGGCATTTTCTTCGGGTACGCGTCGGACACGGACGGGGAGACGATCCAGCTCAAGCGCGCGCGGCTGTGCGTGTACTGGTCGGCGGACTGTAAGGGCTTCATGGGCCTGGCGTCGGGCGGCCCCACGGCCTCGTGCAAGATCGGGCCGGCGGCTGACATCACGCTGCGATCGATCACGTCCGTGCTCGAGGTGACGCCCGAGGCGGTGGCGGCGTGGGAGCGGGCCCCGTGGGGGTGAGTCCGCGGCTGCTGCGCGGCGAGCCGACCGCCTGGGCAGCGAGCGGCTCCGGCTACGGCTCCGGCGACGGCTACGGCTACGGCCACGGCTACGGCTACGGCTACGGCTACGGCTACGGCTCCGGCTACGGCTCCGGCTACGGCTACGGCTACGGCGACGGCTACGGCTACGGCTCCGGCTACGGCTCCGGCTACGGCGACGGCTACGGCTACGGCTACGGCGACGGCTACGGCGACGGCTACGGCTACGGCTACGGCGACGGCTACGGCGACGGCTACGGCTACGGCTACGGCTCCGGCTACGGCTCCGGCGACGGCTACGGCTACGGCGACGGCTACGGCTCGCTGGAGGACGTCGCTCGCTGCCAGCCCGACGAGTCCCTGGTCACCAAGCGGGTGCTGGCGGACCGGAAGGTGTGCTCCGACCAGCTCAAGCTGTTCATCAAGACGTTCCCCGACGGGATGCGGTGGCCGGCGCAGATCCAGGAAGCGGAGGCAGCCGGGCTCGACGTCTCGTGGGGCTGCACGAACCTCGGGCTCCTGAGGCCGGTCCCGTGAAGGAGGCGCTCTAACCATGGCACTCGCTATCGTGGCGGCTCTCACCGCCTTCGGGGGCATCAGCTACGCGATGGGCTATCGAACGGGCTGGAGGAGCAGGCAGAGGGCGACGGGGGCGCGGAGGTGAAGGAGCGCCCCATCCTGTTCTCCGGCCCCATGGTCCGGGCAATCCTCGAGGGAAGGAAGACCCAGACGAGGCGGGTCGTTGACCTGTCTCGGCTCCGGGTCCGTCTGCCGCGCGCCGTCCATTCCGACCCGATTCCTGGCCTGCCCGGACTCAGCGCTAGGCCGGGGGTCCGCCCGGCCACGCTCAACCAGCATGGAGCCGTCGCCACCATCTGCGCGAGCGCCGAGACGCTTGGCGGCTCGCTGGGGCTCAAGCCCGGCGAGTTCAACTTCGAGTGCCCCTACGCCGCCGGCGACACGCATCTCGGCGACTACGGCAGCGGCCGCAAGGTCTGGACGGTCACTCCGAAGGCATCTCGGCTGTGGGTCCGCGAGGCATTCCGGTTCGAGGCTGGGTTCAACGACCTGCCGCCGCGCGAGGTCCCGGACGATGCGGAGGTCTGGTACGAGGCGACCGTAGATTGGCGCTACTCGAGCGCGGGCCGCCTACGCCCCGGCCAGTTCATGCCCCGCTGGGCCTCCCGCCTCACTCTCGAGGTGACCGGCGTCCGGGTCGAGAGGCTGCAGGACATCTCGGAGGAGGATGCGCGGGCGGAGGGCGTCGAGCCGTACACGCCGCCGCACGGCAACGTCTCACCCGATCAGCGGGTGCCCGGCCCCGGGTTCAACCGCGCACGCCTCGGCGACCAGCCTCACCGGCTTCCGTTCGCCGACCTCTGGGACTCCATCAACGGCAAGCGCGCGCCCTGGTCGTCGAACCCGTGGGTCTGGGTCGTCGAGTTCCGGCGTGTCGAGGCCCAGGAGGCTGCCGCTTGAACCAGCTCCTCGCCACCGTCGCCGAGGCCGCCGAGGTCCTCCGGGTGTCGCCGTCCTCGGAGGTACGATGACCTCGTTCCTCACTGTCGCCCAGGTCGCCGAGGTCCATGGTCCCGGGGCCGCCTACGACGATGACATCATCCGTGCGATCGCGAGTCGGCGTCGTCGGTTCGGCGACCGCGACCGGGTCTGCTATTTCGCGCAGTGCGCGCGCACCGGCCTAATCAAGATCGGGATAACCGGAAACCTCGAGGAGCGGCTCGCCTGGCTCTCCTGCGCCACCGGCCTGGCGGTGAAGCTGCTCGGCGTCGTCCAGGACGTCCAGTGGCCCGAGGAGGTCCTGCATGCGCTGTTCGACCACTGGCGCGTGGACCGCAGCTTCGAATCGATCGGGACGATGCGCCTGGGCAGCGAGTGGTTCAGACCGGCGCCGGAACTGCTCGCGTTTATTGCGTCGGAGGCCGCCCTGCCGTGAGTCGTCGCACCGACGAGATAGCGGCTCGCGTCGAGGAACGGCTCGTGCGTAGACTTGTCCGGCACGGGATCTTGCCGCGTCGGGTTCTGGAGGACCGATGCGACAACGACGAAAGCGAGGACGAGTCTATGGACCTTACGAGGAGCCCGGGGGGTGGCGCGTCGTCGTCATCAACGCCAAGGGCGAGCGCACTAGTGCGACGTTTGCGCGAGAAAGAGAGGCAGTCGCGGAGCGGCTCGCCGCCGAACGCGAGCTCGAGACCGAGGTCATCACGGTGAGCCAGGCCTTGGTCAAGTATGAGGAGTACCAGGTCGCCAAGGGGAACAAGCCCCGGTCGATCGCGACCACCAAGGAGCGCCTGCGCAGCCTGCTGCGGGACCAGGAGGAGTGCCTCGTGGACCTCACCCCTGCCCGCTGCCAGCGCCTCTACGACGACTTGGCGGCCCGGGTGGCGGTGGATACCCATCGCAACACATTGAACCAGGCGCGGACCTTCTTCCGGTGGGCGGAGAAACGCGGCTTCGTTCGGGCGAACCCGCTAGCGTCGGTGGACGGCATCGGCCGGCGCAGGCGCGGCAAGCCCCAGCTCAGGATCGACGAGGCGCGGGCGTTCGTGTCGGTGGCGGCCGCGATGGCACGGGCGGGCGATCGTGGAGCCCTGGGAGCCCTCATGGCGCTCCTGATGGGGATGCGAGCGAGCGAGATTCTGCGGCTGGAGGCGCGCGACGTGGACGACGCGGGCCGGGTCATCTGGATCGACGACGCCAAGACCGAGGCCGGCCGGCGGACCCTGTACGTCCCGCCGGAGCTGACCGACCTGCTCAAGGCGGCGGCGGCCGAGGGCGGGCAGCTCTTACCGACCCAGGAGCACCAGTGGCTCAACCGGCAGGTACGCCACCTCTGCGGGCTGGCGGGCGTTCCACGGGTCTGCACCCACGGCCTGCGCGGGACCCACGCGACGCTGGGCACCGAGTTCGGGTCGTCGTCCCTGGTCGTCTCACAGGCGCTCGGGCACGCCAGCGAGGACATCACGCGGGCCCACTACACGCTGCCGGAAGCCTCGGCGGCAGCGGTCCAGCGGCGGGTCACCCTGAGGCTCAAGGAGTAGACGTAAGTGAGGCAGACGAACCTTTCCGAACCTTTTCCGCGGCGAGTGCCGTCGGCCTCTAAGTTGTCGGGGCGATGGGATTTGAACCCACGGCCCCCAGACCCCCAGTCACAGGGACATCAACGATGTAGCAGATGTACGACAAACATTTTTCCCGATAGTGCGCAAGGTCCCGTGCAGACTCTGCGATCCGTCGGAAAAGATGGCCGGGAGTGTGCTCAGCCTGTACCGCCGCCTGCGGGTGAGGTGCGGCCGTGAAGCCCTTCGCGAAGCCGGAGAATGCCGCCGCCTTGGTCGCGCTTCGGCGGCTCGCCGATACCTTTCGATCCGTGAACGGCCGGATGCCGACGCAGGAAGAGTTGGACGTCGCGATCGATCGCGCGGGCCTGCCCTACCGGATCAGCGTTGAGCTGCTCAGCGGCGACCGGGGGTTCGCATGAGGATCGACCTGGAAGAACTACGCGGGAAACTCGCGTCGTGGGGTTCGCCATGTGAGCACCGGGTGCCGAACGCGGGCGGGTCGGTCGAATCGCAGCTACACGGCGTCTGCATTTTCTGCTGGCGCGACCGCGGGGCCGCCCTGGCGATGGCGATTCCTGGCCTTGTTGCGGAGATACGGCAGATCCGCGACTTCGGGTCGGACGATCCGGCGGTCATCGCCAGGCTGGAGCGACTAGACGATGCAGGCGCCTCATCCGGCCCCCGCGCCCGCATCGAGGCCGCCCTGCCCCGGCTCAACCTGGACGAGCTCGAGGTCGCGGCCCTCATCGCCGAGCGCCTGGTCGCCGGACAGAAGGTCTACGGCCCGCTCGACCTGGCCACGGACCAGCGGGACTTCCGGCGCGAGGGGCACGAGGAGGCGGTGGACGCCGCCATCTACCTGGCCTGCGAGACCCTGAAGAGGAGGGGGACGTGAGCGCAGCGTATGACATCGAGGAGGGTTCCGAGCCGGGCAGCGAGGGGGCGCAGGCGCGTAACTGCACCTGCCCAGTCTTGGACAACCACCACGGCAAGGGACGGTACGGGGACGGGAAGCGGTGCGGGTGGTTTGTTCGAGAGACCTGCCCGCTCCATGGAGGCACGAGGTCATGACCACCGACACCAAGCACCTGCGCGCGTTGCTCGAGGCGGCGACGCCGGGGCCGTTCGAGCCCGGGGTCTGCTTCGACGACGACAAGGACAAGGCGCGCGACGTCTACCTCGCGATGTTCGACGCAGGCACGCGGGACCACTTCTTCAACGTCTACCCGGTGCCGCAGGACGAGCGGATGCTGGCGATCGCGGTCACCGGCAACGGGCCATTCAGCGATGCAAACGCGCGCCTCATCGCCGCGCTCTTGACCGCCGCGCCGGGCATGATCGAGGAGCTGGAGCGGCTGCGGACTGAGGCCGAGGAGCGCGCGGACTCCGAAGCTGCACGGTGGCAGCGGCGAATCGAGGACACGATCGCCAGGGCCGGCCTCGAGCCCTTCGACGCCAGCGGCAACGAGAGCGGCGATCCGCTCGACTGGACCGACGACCAGGTTGGTCATGCGCTCGAGACATTGCGCGAGGAGCTGTCGGGTTGCGAGGGCAAGTACATGGCGCAACGTGCGCTCAAAGAGGAGGCGCAGGCCGAGCGCGACCAGCTCCGGGCCGAGGTCGAGCGGCTGCGTGACATCCTGCGCGCCCATGAGGAGGACATGAATCTCACGCTTGAGGAACTGGCCGGCAAGGCGAACGAGCTCCAAGTCGAGCGCGACCAGCTCCGGGCCGAGGTGGAACGGCTACGGCAGTTTGGTGCCGCCTATGACGACGAGGGGCATCGTCGTGATATGCGAATCGCGGAACTCGAGGCCGAGGTCGCTCGCCTCAACGACGACCGCCTCACCTGCGAGAAGCGCATCCAGGAGCACACGGGCGAGCGCAACGAGGCGCGGGCCGAGGTCGAGCGGCTGCGCAGCAAGGTCACGCGGATGATCGATGCAGCCGACCCATTCATCACCGGCGCCGAGGCCGAGCGGGACCGCCTGCGGGTGGCGCTGGAGAAGTATGGGACGCATCTCGCCATCCGATCCGAGCGGAGAGACTCGTATGGCATCGTGCACGTGGGCAGCGTTCCGTGTCCTGGGTTGGCCGGCGGCGAGTGCCTCTGCGGCTTCATTGCGGCCATCGCCGGCAAGGCGTCCCCATGACCCGCGCCATCGCCGCCACGCTCGCCTCTGCCCGGGTCAAGAACTCGACCGCGCGCGACGACTGGCAGACGCCGCCGAAGGTCCTGGAGCGGGTGCGGATGGTCGGCCCGATCGTGCTCGATCCGTGCACCTCGGAGGATAACCCGGTCGGCGCATCGTTCGCGCTCACCGAGCGGCAGGATGGCCTCGCGGTCGATTGGGCCGACGTGCTCGACGATGACATTTACAGCGGCCTCGTCTTCGCAAATTTCCCCTACTCCCGCGCCAAACTATGGGCCGCCAAGATCGTCGAGGAGTCTACCTGTGGACTGGAGATCGTGACCCTCTGCGCGGCCCGCCCGGACTCGCGTTGGTTCTTCAACCTGGTGTGGGACAGCGCGCAGGCGGTCTGCTTCTACCGGGGACGCCTGCGCTTCGTGGGCGCACCGAGCTCGGCCCCCTTCCCTTCGGCGCTCGTCTACCACGGGCCGTGCCCATGGGCCTTCGAGGCCGCGTTCGCCGACGCCGGGAAGGTCATCCGACTGTGATCCTCCTCGACACCATCCTCTCCTGGTTCCGCACCGCCGCCGCCCCGGTCACCGGCCACGCCCCGGCGCCGCTCGAGATCGACGCGGAGGGCTGGCTCCACGGCGACCAGGTCGAGCGCTGGCCGAGCGTCAGGCACTACGCCGAGCCAATGCACCCGGCCGGCATCTGCTGGCACAGCACGTCGGTCGAACCGGGGACGCCGCTCTGGCGCCGGATCCAGACCTACCGCGAAGGCGTTGACCGAGCGTCCTCGTGGCACTTCCTGGTGGAGGCGGACGGGCGCATCTACCAATCGGTCTCGGCCGAACGCAGCGCCTGGCATTGCCGCGAGACGCCGCAGTGGAGGTCGTACTGCCCGGGCCCAGGCGGCGGTCCGAATCACCACCTCATCGGCATCGAGATGGCAGCCACGGAAGCGTGCGAGCAGCCCGGGTACTCCTGGCCGGTCACCCAGCTCGCGGCAGCCAAGATGCTCGTCGGCTCGCTCCGAGAGCACTACGACATTCAGTACAACTGGCTCTACCTCGAGCACCGCCAACTGGACCCGGCCCGACGCGGCGACCCGGGGCCGGACCTGGTGAAGCTGCTGAAGGGGGAATAAGGCGATGAGGAGACTCTTGGTATATCTCGGAGTAGTCGCAGGCGGCTACGTCGCGATCTGGGTGCTGGTATGCCTTTTTCAAGGAAGCTTCGAGAACGCCAGCATCTCTGGCTATTGCGCCGAGCACGGCTACCCGGATCACACCACCCTGTTCGACCCGCTGCCATTACCGTCGAACTTCCACGGGGTGTGCCGCAAGCGCGTGAACGGCACGGACGTCATGGTAACTACTACCGAACTCGGGCGGCGCTGATGGCGAGGATGATCCGCGTCAACTTCCCGCTCTGGTTCTACCTGCTGTGGGTCATGAGTATAGGCGCGATGGGCTTCGTGCTCGGTCGCCTGTTCTAGGGCAACTTCCGCGCGATCCCGCAGCTCTCGCAGATGCCCTCGCCCTCGTTGTTGACGGCCTTGCAGTACTTGTTGAGGCAGCGCCAGAGCATCCCGGCGGCCAGGGCGAGCGACTCGACGACCGGCGCCTCAGCCCGGGTCGCGCGCTGGAGGAGCTGGCGGACGACGGCGGCCCGGACGGTCACTCCAGCCGCCCCCTGACGTAGCCAAGCTCGAGCCGGACCTCGGCGACGAGGATGCGGACCTCCTCGATCTTGCGCTTCATCTCGCGGGCCTCGGAGTCGAGGATGGGCGACCGCTCGCCGACGACCTCGGCATCGAGCGCCAGGTCCACGAGGAGCGCGTTGGCCTCGGCGAGCTTGCCGTCGGTTGTCAACGGGCCCACCAGAGGACGACCGACACCAGGACGGCGGCGACGGCCCAGACGACCATGGACAGGGCCAGCCGGCGCACGGCCCGGCTCAGGTTCAGGACCTCTGTCCGCAACTCGGACAGGCCGGCCACGATCCCGAGCATCGTCACCCGATTCGCGGTCCCCGGGTGCGTCTCCTCCTCGTCCGGGTCCTGCTCGTATTCGATGCGGGCGCTGCCGTTGCTGCTGGTCGCGGTCGAGCGGGCCATACGTCTACTCCAGGGGCGGCTGCCGAATGTAGGCCCACATCCAGAGCAGGATCGCGACGTCGATCGGGATCAGGATGAGCCGGGCAGCCAGTGAGAGGTGGTCGGTCACTTCTTCCGGTGGTTCGCGAGGTCGGAAATCGCTTGCAGGTCGGCGGCGTCGGCGGCCGGGTCCTGGCCAGCGGGGCGGCGCTGGCTCTCGGCCTTCTTCACCGAGGAGCGGCCGGCCGTGTAGCCAAACGCGGCCAGCGCGGCGGACGCCAGCCCGACCACCTGCGCCGTCGTGCCGGTGCCGGGCAGAGCGCCAGAGGCGGCGGCCGCGCCGACGAGCTGCGCAGCGAGCGAGAGCCAAAATTCGGTCGTCTTCCATCCGGGCTTCATCGGGGGTTCCTTCTGCCGAACACGTCGGCCTTGGGTTGTGCGACCTCCGCCGCTCTTTGCTGGAGCGCGGCGTCGATCCGAACCTGCTCGGTGGCCAGGTTCCCGACCTTGACCGTGAGCGCCTTGAGGTCGCCCTGCATCTCGACCTGGGCCGCGCGGGTGGTCTCGACCTGGTCCGCGACCCCGCGCGCCTGCCAGATGACGGTGACGGCCGCGGCCACCATCGATCCAACCAGGCCCCAGATGCGGAGGCGCAGGCTCGCGAACGTCCGCGCCCCGGTCAGGAGCTTGCCCTCGCACAGCGATACCCGGTACTCCATCACGTCCGGGCTACTGGCCAGTCGGCGCGGATCCGGGGGCGTAGCGTCGTCGAAGTCGGCGCTCATGCCTCGTATTCCTCGAGGTGGACGCCGATGACGCGCCAGGAGCCGCTCGAGACCTTGGCCTGGACCCGCCAGGCCACGGTGGTCGCGGCCGGTGCGACCGCGACCGTCTTCCACTTGTCCGAGTCGGCGACGGCGATCCCGGTGAGGGCGAGGCTGTTCGTTCCATCGAAGAGGCGGACGTCGAGGGTTCCGGTGCCGGTGACGTTCCGGCCCTTCACCGCCAGCGTGCAGGGCACCGTGGTCCGCATCTCGGTGGTGTGGTTGTCGAGCGGCAGGTAGATGCGCGGCGCGGCCGAGAGGACGTCCACATAGGTCGTCGAGGAGATGACCGGCGCGACGCTGTCGCCGTAGTCGGGCTGAAAGCAGGGGTGGTGCGTGCCGGCGTGCCGCCAGAGCTCGTTGGCCGAGTCGATGAGGTCCTGGAGGTCGGCGGCGTAGATGGGCGCGTGCGTAAGGAAGGGCGACGGGTCGCAGGCGCCGGCGACCGTGTCATCAACGTGGCGGCCGAGCGTCCCCATGGCCATCGCGTAGGCGATGCGGATGCCGTCGTTGTAGGTGAGGTCGAGCTTATACTCGATGTTAGGGCTGAGGCCGGTGAGGGTGACCGACTTGTGGACGACGTCGTCCGGCACCACGGAGCTCGTCGTCGTGCGGCCGTTGAAGTAGACCTTGCTGTCGGCCATGACAACCGAGTCCGACAGCCGCGTGATCTTGCATTCGGCATAGGGGCTCGTGGCCGCGGCGTTGGTGCGAACGAGGCCGAGGAGGACATCGACCGAGGTCTGGTTGGGGCCGGTCCGGAAGTAGGGTGACCAGGAGGTACCCGCGGCGCCGCTTGCGCCCACCGCGTTGAGAGGCTGGCAGCGCGCCATGATGGCCCGGGTCTGGGTCGCGCAGATGTAGTTGAAGGCGTGCGCGACGCGGGCGAGGACGGAGGCGCCCGGGTTGAGACCGTTGTTCGCGTCCTTCTCCACGTGGAGGAGCGCAGGGACCGCCCGGGTGACGGCATGAAAGCTCATGAGACGACTCCGACGTAGAGCTCAGAGAGGGCGGTGAGCTGAGCTATCGAGGTCACGTCGCTGGTCTTGAGCTCGATCGATAGCCAGGTGCAGCCCGGGATGTCGGACATGACGATGTCGAGCGTCTGTTCGGTGAGCGCCGCGCCGGTTGCCGAGGTGGTGGTGAATTCGACCTGCCGGTAGGTACCCGGCGGCCAGGTGACCCCGGTCCGGCTCGAGCCACGCGGGTAGCCACGGCTCGAGGTGATCCGACAGGAGGCCGTCTTGCCTGCGGTCTGGCTGAAGAGCCAGGGCCGGATGTAGAGCTTGCGGCGGGCGTTCAGGTAGGGCGCTCCGCCGATGGGCACAGGATAGGCGCCCAGGAGCTCATAGCTCGTCGAGGTCGTGTTGAACGAGGTGTCCACGGTCCACGGCAGACTCACGGCCGACTTGAGCGACACCATGTGGTTGGCCATGAGGATGAGGTCGTGGACCAGGCCGGCATGGAGCGGCCGCCCGGCTGCGTAGTCGGCCGTCGGAATGAGCCGCGGTGCGGTAGTCGGGATCGAGCGGGTGAAGCCGAGGAGGTTGTCCGCCCCGTAGGCGTTCGGCAGCGCGAGCCCCTCGATGAGGTCGTCGGTCCCGGTCATGAACGCGCTGAGCTGCTGGCTCGCCTGGACTGCCGAATAGAGCTGGGGGACGACCCGATAACGCTTGGCCGTGTCGAACGTGGGTGACGTGAGCGTCGCGGTGAGCGTGAGAATGTGGTTGACCGTGTCGGGCGCGCTCGCGAGTACCCGGTCCCAGGCCAGGATGGATGTTGGGTCGGCCGGATCCACCTCCTCGATGCGCACCAGGTCGCCGGAAGCCCATCGCGTATCGTCCGTGGCATCCGACGAACGGCTGTAGTCATGGATGCGGATCTTGAGCTGCTTGGTGCTGCTCGAGTAGCCGGAGGTGAACGTGCCGGATGTGTAGGAGTAGTCAACCGATGCGCAGGGCGCGAGCGGGTAAACCCGATCCTCATCCACCAGCAGAAGCTGCACGGAGCCCGACAACGATTCGCCCTCCTGCCCGAAGTTGATGGTCTTCGACAGGCAGATGCAGCCGCGGTTGGAGATGCCCTGCCGGCCCGAGACCGGGTCGCGAACGTCGTTGTCACTGAACGAGACGGTGTCGCCGGGCGCGATGTGAAAGAGCGTCGGGGCGATGGTCCGCTCGACCAGGCGCAGGGGTTTCGCGAAGTGCGGCATCGCCCGCTCGAGGAGCTGGCCGATTAGGTGCTGGACCGCGATCCCAGCCTTGGCCTGGTCGGAGCAGGCGGACGGAAGCTCGATGACGGCCTCGCGCGCGGTGCCGCCGTAGTCGGAGACCGACGACGGATCGCGGCAGGTGACCTCGTTCGCATAGGTCCCGTCCGGGCGCCGATTGAAGCGGACGGTGACGACGTTCCGCAGGTACTCCTCGGTGACGCGCGCGCTCGCCCGGAGCATCCCCGGTTGCTCGGCCGGACCGGCCTTGTTGGTCTCGTCGAGCGTGTGCTCCGCGGTGAGCGGGTTTGGGCTCGGCAGCGTGACCAGCCGGTAGCCGCCATCCTTCCAGATGAGCCAGGCGAAGCGGAGCGCGAGCTCGGGGAGGATGTAATCGAGGAGCTTGGTCGGCTTGTCGATGACGATAAGCATCGACTCGGTCCGGCACTGCTGCTCGATGGCCTTGCACGAGTTGAAGAAGTCGGTTGAGAAGAGCGTTTCGGGGATACCCGGGCAGCTCATGCCGAGCGGGAAGATGTCGTAGTCGGAGCTGTTGTTGCTGCGACCGTCGGTCGAGAGGAGCAGGCTCGAGAAGATGGTCGTGAACGAGCCAGACAGGATGACGACCTGGCGCACGGTGAAGACATCATCCGGGTCATCCACCGTTAGACCCACGTAGACATCGTTGCCCGACACGAAGCCGGCCACCCCGCCGGCGGCGCCGACGCCCGTGAGCTCGGTGTCGCTCGCCTTCTTGGCGAAGTGAAGGTGGCCGTTCCCTGCGATGATGAATCCCCAACTCTCGCCGGCCTGCGGGATGGCGTCGAAGGGGGCCGGCAGGAGCGACGGAATATCCACCCACTCGCCCTGCGTCTTTTCGAGGTCGATGGAGCAGCCGGCGGCCGAGTGCCCGATCTCGTAGAGTCCCTGGAAGGGCTTGACCCGGTACGGGGCGCCGCTGGACACGAAGGCGTATTCGGCCTTGTCGCCGCTATCGCGCACGACCCAGAGCGGCCGGCTATCGAACTCGTCGGTCAGCTCGTCATCGCTGCCGTAGCCGAGGAACAACATGGGAAATGCGTCCGTGCAGCCGAATATGAGCCAGCGCTGCTGGGACGTCGCGAACGTCGCGCCGATCTGGAGGCGCCGGCCGACGTCCATTTGCTTCAGGCCCACATGCCAATCGGCGTTGAGCCCGGCGGCGTTCGCGAGCCAGTTGTTGAGGGTCGAAAGAAACTCCTCGAGCGAGTAGTAGCCCTCCTGGACCTCGTCGGTGCTCCCGGGGGCGCCGGAGACCACGGTGAGCGTGGCGCTGGCGGACGAGACGTTCTCCTGAGCGTAGAACGCCTGGCCGGCGACCAGACGGATCCCGGGTTGGACGTAGCCTATCCACTGGTCCTTGAGGAGGGTGCAGTCGCGGATCTGCTTTCGCAGGTCCTCGCACTGGATGACGGTCGCGCCGAGTTCGCCCTCCGCCAGGCCGACGATGACCCCCGCGAACTCGAGCCGTGCCTGGCCGACGACATCCCAGACCCCGCCGACGACCCGGTGGCAGTAAAGCGCGACGTGCCGGCCGATCCAGGTCTGCGGCAGGTCAGTCACCTTCGAGGGCGACGAGACCGCGTAGTCGAAGTTGTCGGGGAAGGCGTGCGGCCGGGTGTAGGGACCTGCCTCGGCCTCGAAGGGCTCGAACGACTGGCTGTTGGTGATGGTAAAGGTCGTGCCCGAGGCGGCCGACATCTCCATCCGCTTGGAACCGACGAAGATGGACTGGCCGGCGGTCGTCCAGCTCGAAGCGTCGCGCACGGTGAGCGTCCCGGTCCCGTCCGCGTTCGGCTGATAGAGGGCGCCTAGGTGCGTCTGCTTGGTCGGCTTGCTCTTCCAGACGGCGACGCCGAAGGTGTCGTTGGCGTCCGGCTGGATCTCGAACGTCAAGCTCGGGACGTCGAAGTCGGCCTGCCAGGGCGCGATGGACTCGCGCAGGCTGCCGCGGATCTTCAGGCCGGGCAGCGCGCGCGGCCAGGTTCCGCCGTAGGCGACCACGACCCGGTTGGGGTCGGCCGCGTCGCAGAGCACGTAGTCGTAGCCCTCGATGACGAGCGAGTAGCCGACCTGGACCGCCGCCTGCGTCGAGAGCGCTGTGCTCGTCGTGCCCATCGGCTAGAGCGTCCCGGCCTTGACCTCGACGGAGATCATCCACGCGGCCGCGGACGTGCCCCAGCTCGGATCGGCGACGAGCGCATTCGCCGCCGTGGCGACCTCAAGGGAGGCGTTCGTTGCTGTAGTTCCGACGTCAGCCTGCTCGGTGAAACCTATCCCTGGGGTCGCCGTTTGATTTGCCGCGGTGGCAACCGCGTAGAGATGGACGTTGTGAACGTCCTCGAATAGCGCAAGGGTGTTGGTCAGAGTCAGGACCGCCGAGCCGCTCGTAGTGACCGTTTGGACGATCGCCCCCGAGCCGTTCGTGCCGGATGTATCGACCCCGGAGAGCTCGATGAGCGCCCAGCACCAGGAAAGATGCGACGTCGCGAAGGTAACCGTGATGGCACCGCTCGACGGCGACCCGCCGAGGGCGCGCCAGAGCGACAGCTTTCGCGTGCCGGTCCCGACCGAGCCGACGTTGACCCAGGTCAAGCCGCATCCCGTAACCGAGGTCGGTACCTCGCCGAGTGTCGAGTGCGTGGCCTCAACGGCCAGGAGCTCGAGCCGGTTGGCTCCCGGGCTGACGCTCGCCGTCGCGAAGCTCGTGCCGTCCGTGGTCGAGCTCGAGCTCGTGAGGGTCGAGACGCCGATCGTCGCCCGCCCGACGCCCGAGCCGAGCCCCGCCGTCTCCGTGCCCGGGACCTGGATGAGGGGCGGGAGCTTGATGGCCCACATCCCGGTCCAGTTCTCTTGCATCTGGTTGGGCCGGAAGATGGAGGCGTCGGTCACCGCGTAGGTACCGAACGTCGTATCGTCGGAGGCGTCCGGGTACCAGCGAATCGGTCCGCTCGGGGTGCCCCACCCTGCCTCGCCGTAGACCCCGTCGAGCCAGAACTGCTCGAGCGACTGGTTGCCGGTCGTCTCGCTCGCGATCCAGGTCCGTTCGCGCCGGTTGGCCGGCCATCGGAGGTCGTCGAGCCGGACGCGGTGCTGCCCGTGGCGGGCGTAGACGTAGCCGGCGAAGTTTCCGACCGAGCGAAAGTCGCCCTCGGGGTAGCCGCGCCAGGTCCCGCCGCCGTTCAGGTTGGCGAATGGGCAGCTCGGCAGCCAGACCGACTTCATCGCCTTCTGCCCGACGTGGCTGGTCGCCGATCCCTCGTCCGCCGTGAACCCGAGGAGGTCGCGGAGGTCGGTCGAGATCCAGGTGATGAGCTTGGCGACGCCGAACGTGATGGTGACTACGCCGGTTCCGAACTCGCCGAGCGACCCGGTGACCGTGCAGGTGGTCCCGGACGCGGTCGCGAACGCGGTCGCGACGGTGGCCAGGAAGTCGCTCGCCGTGGACCCGGTGCTCGACAGGTAGTAGGTGCCGGCCGCGATCGTGGCGGTGCCGGCGCCGACGGTCGCAGTCCAGCCGCCGGTCGGGACCGTGATCTGCGCCTCGAGCCGACCAAAGGTCCCCATCAGCGCCGCCCCCGGATCCGGTCGGTGTGGCCGCTATAGCTATTGCCCTTGCGGATGGCCTTGTAGATGAGCTGCTGCTGCTCGATGTCGGTGAGGCCGAAGAAGTCGCGGCCGAGCAAGATGACGGTCTGTTGCGTGCCGCCCTCGCCGCCCCGTCCGCCGCCTCCACCTCCACCGCCGAGGTGATAGCCAGCTCCCCCGCCGGAGCCGCCGCCGCCCGAGCCCCGGCTCGCGCTCGGGACCGAGCCAGCGCCGAGCGCGCGCGCGAGCAGGCCGAGCGCCACGGCTCCGGCGCTGGCCTCGGCGGCTGCGGCTCCGTACTGCGCGGCAGCGGCGAAGCCGGCCGGGTTTCCGAAGAGGCCCATGGCGAGAGCGCCAGCCGCCAGGACGCCGTCCTTGATGGCCTCGCCGGCGAGCTGGGCGGACCCCGAGAGCAGCGCGCTGGCCGCCATCTGCTTGAAGGCCTGGCTTGCCGATCCGGAGCCGGTGATCCAGGTCGCGAAGGCGCTGCCGGCCGCGTTCTGGATGCCGCGGAAGCCGATGACGATAGCGCTCATCTGCTCGGGCGAGCCGAAGATGGCCTCGAGCGCGTTGTGGACGCCCTGGAGCTGGAACTGGCGCTGCGCTTCGAGCGCCGCCTTGACGGACTCGTCCATCCCCGAGGTGAGACCGTGCATGTCGCGGAGAAACGCCCGGGTTGACTCGGCGTCGGCACTGATATCCCGGAAGCCGGACCGCTGCGACCTGTCCTGCTGATAGACGGAGGCGCCTGCCCGGTAGAGGTCGGCCAGGGCGCCCGGGACCGCCGCCCCGACGTCGTAGGTGTTCCCGAAGTCGCGGAGGATGTCGCCGGGGGCGTTGGGATCGATGACCATCCCCGGCTTGCCCTTGGCGGAGAGCCGCTTGGCGAGCGCGACCCAGCCGAGCTGGGCTTTCGTGACGCCGGCGGCGAAGAGCTCCTGCACCGGACGCAGGAGCTGGTTCTCGTCCACGTGGAGCGAAGAGAGGTCGAAGTTGGTTGCCCCGTCCTGAGAGGGGGCGTTCTCAGCGCCCGGGCCCAGGAGGGGATGCTGCTTTCGGTAGGCCGCCTCGAGCCAGCCCGCCCTCTGCTCGTTGAAGGGCGTACCGAGATAGCTCACGGCATCGGCGAACGTGCCGACCAGCTTCGCCATGATCTCGAGCAACGGGGCCAGGCTGATGACGAGCTTTCCGGCCGCGCCCTTGAGGTCGTCGAAGGCGTTGTTCAGGCTCACGCCGGCGCGCCGGAAGTTGTCTCCGGCCATGGCCGTGTTTCCGCCGAGGCCCTTCCACAGGCCGTCGAGCTGCTTCAAGACCCCCTGCTCGTCGGTCGCCGTGATGCCGAATTCCTTGAGCGCCTTGGTATTGCCCTTGGCGATCGACTCGGTGAGCGCGTCGATGGTCGGCTTGAGCTCGACACCCATCGTCTTTTGCAGGGCGAGCGCGCCGTGGAGGACCTCTTCCATCTGCTCCTGGTTGAGCTTCCAGGTCCCGTGCATCGCCTTGCCGGCGAAGGCGAGGAGGTCGTCCTGCTCGACCAGGCCGGCGGTCGCGTCGGTCAGGCGGTCGATGTTGGCGCCGGCCGCTGCCGAGGCGAGGCGGAGATCCTCGAGGTAGGCGTTGGCGGCGACCTGCGCGCCCTTGTAGAGCGCGACCAGGCCGCCGACCGCCGCGCCGACCTTGAACCAGGTCTTGACCTGGTCCTCGAGCGACGCGTTCTGCTTGTTAAGGTCGTCGAGCAGCGCCTTGGCCCGGTCGCGCTCGACGCCCTTCAGGCTCGCGATCGCGGCCTTGGCCTCCGCGGTCTCGGCGCGGAAGACGGTCAGGACCGTATTTTTGAAATCAGCCATCGCGGTCGCGGTTCATGCGGGCGGCCTGCATCTCGGAGACGGCGCAGGCTGCCACCTCGACGAGCTCGAGGAGGTGAGGGGAAGGTCGCTCCCGTCCGACGAAATGGTCGAGCTGCCCCTTGTCCCAGTGGAGGTGCGCCCGGAGCGCTTCCTGGGCGAGGGGGAGCTGGATGAGGTAGCCCGGGCAGGTGTCGGACTCAGGCCGGGGCGCGTCGCGCGGCAGCGGGTACTGACCGGGGTGCTGGGGTAGTCGAGGCAGGAATCCGCAATTCCATTCCTGATACCGGGCGCACTTCGCGCAGTCGAGGTATTCGGCCGCACCGGCGTGGCCCTTCGCCATGCCGTCGCGGCGAGCCTCGTACACGAAGGGTGCGATCCGGATGCCATCGACTACCCCTTCCGAGGGCGCTGGGCGGCCCCTTCCGTCAGCTCGGGCAGGATGCCGGCGTCTTCGAGGAAGGCCATCTGCTCCTCGATGACCGCAGGCCAGCCGCGCCGCTCCGGGTCGGCCGCCCGCTTGATGTCGAGCTCGCCTCCGGCTGGGCCCTGGAAGCCGCGCACGCCGACCAGGGTCAGCGCCACCGCGTGGAGGCCGACCTGGAGGAGGCCGCCGTCCGAGCGGGCGAGCTGGTCGCCGAGCCAGGCGCGCTGCGTTGGCCGGAGCTGGCGGAAGCGCCAGACGGCCGGCTCGCCGCCACCCTCGCGCCTCGGGACCTGGCTGAAGTCGCCGGTCTCCTTCGCGCGCTCGTAGGCCTCCGCGAAGCCCTCAGCGGTCTGGTCGAGCGCCGGATCACCCCGGCTAATGAACTCGTAGTCACCCACGAGCGTCTGCGTCTTGAGCTGCATCGCGCCTCCCTCTACGCCATCGCGAGCCGCACCGGCGAGGCGGTGAGGTCGGTCGTGGTCGTCCCGCCGAGCTGGGCCTCGAAGGAGACGCGCTCGCGGTTGTAGCCCTGGTGGTTGACCTGGATCGGAATCGCCTTGCAGATGGCCAGCCGCGGCCAGTACACGCCGAAACCGCGGCCGTCGGCGCAGGTCACGCTGTAGCAGGCGTGGTAGAAGACGCGCCCGGTGTTCTCGTCGGTGTCCGCGCGGGCGCGCCAGGTGTCGGGCCCGTCGTTGTCCACAGTGATATCGAGCGTCGCCATGCCGGCCTTTCGTCGAGCAGCCTGGATAACCTGGCCCTCGGTGTTGCCGCCCGGCCCCATCAGCCCCTCGCCCGACCAGCCGAGGTCGAAGCCGATTTCGCGGAGCTTGCTCTCGCTCGAGCGGGTCACGGTGCCGACCGCGGCCCAGGCGAACGAGCCGTTGACGACCGGCGACGAGGCGTGGCGCTGCGGGACGGTCGCGCTCGGGAAGGTGGTCGAGGCGGTCACGACCGAGGAGACGCCGATCTCGATGGTCACCTCCGGGATCTGGCCCATCGACACGCCGCTGAACTGCGGGGCCGACAGCGGGAAGCAGCCGCGGAGGTCGTACTGGCCGTTCGAGGTGAGGACCCGGAGCCGGAAGGTGGTCGGGACCTCGAACTGGCTCGGGGTGAGGCAGTACGGGTAGATCATCTTGCCGGCGTAGAGGACGTCCCCGTTGTTCGGGGCGGCCGGCGCGGCCAGGAGGAGCGTGAGGTTGTTCGTCGAGTGGGCCGAGACCGGCAGGAACTGGCCGCCGACCCGGCCGTCGCCGATGGACCCGCCCCGGACCAGGGCGCCGGCGACGACGCCGCTCGCCGCGGTCGTGGTCGGGATGGTCGCCGTGCCGCCGGTGAAGGTCGTCCCGGTCGCCAGCGAGGAGGCGACGTTGCCGACGATCATCCCGAGGAAGGTCGCCAGGTCCGAGCTCGAGACCGCGCCGGCCTGGGTCGCGCCCATTCCGGTCATGCGCATCTTGAGCGTGACCTTCGCGCCGGTCCACGGCATCCGGACGTGCTGCGTCCCCTCCCAGGGCCGCTGCTTGACGAACGGGACCGGTTCCATGGCCCGCGAGCAGCCGGACAGGTCCACGGCGGTGATGAGGGGGAGCGCGGTGCCGAAGGTCGTCGAGACCTCGGCGAACGCAGCCTCCGTGTTGTACTGGACGTCTTGGAGTTCAGCGCTGTAGGTCACAGTTCTTTCCTTGGCTCAGGCGGCCTTGATCTCGATGGACAGGAGGAGCGAGAGCGCCGACGTGCCCCAGGTCGGGTTGGCGGTCAGGGCATTGACCGCATCCGCCGTCTCGAGGGAGGCATTCGATAGCGTAACCATCACGTCGCTGCGCTCCGTGAACCCAGTCGCCGGCGTCACGTCGCTTTGGTTGGCGGCCGTTGCGACCCCATAGGCGTGAACGTTGAAGGCATTCTCGAATGCCGCCAGGGTATGGCTCGCCCCAAGAGCGGCGGCTGTCACGGTCTTCTTGATCTGCTGGATGGCACCGCTGCCGTTCGTGCCGCTCGGATCGATGTCCCGATAGGCCGCCACCGCCCAGCAGCACGACGTATGGCTGGTCGCATGGGTGATGGTCAGGGCGCCCATGATCGGCGAGCCGCCGCGCGCGCGCAGAAGCGTGATCCTGCGTGTCGGGTTGGTCGCCGGCAGCGTATCGACCTGCACCCAGGTCAGACCGGCGCCGGTCACGGTCGGGGCTTCAGCGGCGGTATTATGGTTCGACTCCACCCAGATGAGGACCAGGTCGTTCGCAGTCGGCGTGATCGCCGCGGTCACGAAGGTCGTGCCGTCGGCGGTGGAGCTTCCGTCCGCGAGCTTCCCAATGATCGTGATTGGCGTCCGCGGCACCGCGGCGACGGTCACCGAGCGAGTCTTGCTGGAGCGCGCGCCGCCGCTATCGGTCGCCGTGAGCGTGACGCTGTAGGTCCCATCCGCCGCGTAGGTGTGGTTCGGGTTCTGGGCCGTGTCGGTCCCGCCGTCGCCGAAGTCCCATGCCCAGGAAACGATGGTCCCGTCCGGGTCGGTGGACAGGTCCGTGCAGGTAATCCCGAGGCCGTGGCTGTCGAGAGAGAAGTCCGCCGTGGGCGGCTCGTTGGCCGGCGGGATGGCCATGTCGAAGCCGCGGTCGTATTCCAGCTCGAAGACGAGACGGAGAACGAAGCAGGCCGGCCGCTCGTCGATGTTGGTCGCGACCAGACGGGCGGCGTGGAGTCCGGTCCCCAGCCGATCGTAGTCGGCGTAGCCGCGCTCGCCGATCGCCGCCCGGATATCGTTGATGTCCCAGTCGATGAGGGTCTCGATGCGAACCCCGTAGCCGTCGATGAGCTTCGGATAGGCCACGAGGACGGTCTCGCTGTGGCGCACGAGATCCGTGTTCTGGTCGAGGTACTTCTCGTCCTGGTAGTCGAGACCGTGCACAATCTCGAAGCGACGCAGGGGGTCGATGGCCTGGTCGGCCCACGCAACGAATCCGCCGCCGCCCTCGGCGACGGGATCCCAGGGGCGGAACCGACCGAGCCCTGCGAGCTTCCTCGGCACCACGGCCCGGAGCGTCGTGACCTGCTGAGCGCGGATCCTCTCCCAGGTCGTCCCGCTGTCGGCGTAGCGCGCCGGCATGAGGTCGGCCATGCGGTTGCCGAGCGTGATGAAGGAGTCGGCGTCGTAGTGCTGGACGCCGTCACGCAGCGCGAGATCGTCGGTCGGCGCGAGCGCCACGCCTGGCACGAACTGGGCGACGCGTCGCTGGCGTTCGCGCGTGATGTCCGGCGACGTGAGGACGTCGGCCGGGCATAGCTCGTTGATGACGAACGGAACCGGCCCGTACTCCTGCCGGAACCTCGTGATGAACCATGCCAGCGCTCCGTAGTAGCCGCGCGCCACCGAATCGGAGGCGGAGTCGCCCTCGCCGTGAATCCAGAAGACGCCCGCGACCCGCGAGCCGGCCGGCAGCTCGGCCAGGCGGGCGTCGATGTACGTCGTCATGTACTCCCACAGGGAGTTGTCGGTGTCCGGCTCCCAGTACTGGTTGAGATTGGTCCCGCTCGTCGCCTCCTTGAGGAGCGCGATGTTGGTCCCGAACCGCTCGAGCAGCCGCCGTCCGGCCGATAGCTCGATACCCATGGCGTTCCCGTAGGGGCCGACTTGGCTGCCCCATCCGGTCGAGACCTGGGCCGGGCCGCCCAAGAAATCCGTCGGGCACTCGCGCTCCTGGGCGTACAGCAGGTCGTAGGGCGTCGCGTACCAGGCGTTGCCCGCCGACAGGTCCAGAGAGCTCGCGCCGCCGACCGCGTTGGACTGTCCCGCGATCAGGTAGACGTCCAGCGGCCTGGTGCCGACGTCGGTCACGCGGTCACCGCCCGTGCAGGCTGCGAGGACAAGCAGCAACAGGAGTAGCGTCCGCGTCCGCACATCAGCCCGCCTTCACCTCGACGGCCACCCAGATGGACGCCGAGGAGGTCGTCCAGCTGGGGTCGGCGCTGTTGTCGTTCACGGCATCGGCCGTCTCTAGCCCGCGGGATGGCAACGTATGCGAGACGTCTCCGCGCTCTTGGAAGCCAGTCGCTGGCGTCGTCGCCTCGCTGGCGGCGTGCGACACGCCGTAGGCGTGGACGTTGTTGGAATGCTCGAAGGCAGAGAGCGCGATGGTACAGGTCGTGTTCGCCGAGGCCGAGTTGGCCGTGTTTTGCACGATCGCGCCGCTACCGTTGGTTCCGCTCGTATCGACGTTCCGGTACTCGACCAGCGACCAGTGGCATCCGGTGGTCGCGTCGCCGGCGCCGAAGGCGATAGCGATCGTCCCAGGGCTCGGAGCGCTCCCCATGGCCCGATAGAGCACGATGAGCGCGCTCGTTCCCGCGGCCTTCCGGTTCACCTCGACCCAGGTCAGGCCGTTGCCGGTGATGCTCGTCGGGCCGCTCACCGTCGTGGCCGTCTGCACGACCCAGAGCAACTGGAGCGCGTTAGCCGTCGGCGTGACAGACGCCGTCGTGTAGCTGTTCTGATCGACGTTAGACTCGCCGGTCGTCAGATGCGCTGGAACGATCGTGGCCCGCCCCTGTCGCGCCGATGCGAACGTGGCCAGCCCAACCGGGTCGCCCCGTGACAGCCAGTCATCGAGTCCGGTCCGGTTCACGCCGGATCGAGCCTCGCGAGGGAGCAGTCGCCGGCCGTGGTCTGCTGGATGAAGTGAACGAATGCGTTCGTGGTCCCCGAGACGTCCGGGTTAGCGAGCGGGATAACCATCCCGGCCTTGACGAAGATGTTGTTGGCCGTGTCGGCGGCGGCGGCTCCCCCGGTGACCGTGACCTTGATCCAGCAGTCCTGTTCGCAGGTGAAGAGATAGGTCTTGCCGTTATCCATCGGGTTCGTGAACTTCTGCGACGTCCCGCTGGTGGTGCCAACCTGCGTTGATGTGATGGCGTAGGGCACAAATCACCTCCGAAAGATGGGAACGGCCGGGATCACGCCCCCGGCGCCGGTTGCATCGCTGGCGATCGGGACCTTCGGACCGGTCCGGAAGACCTTCCCCATGAACGCCCCGTACTGTTTCTCGGCGTCGTCCAGCGCAGCGGTGTCGCCGCGGCCGGCGAGCAGACTCATGCGCGCCAGGACGCAACCGAATCGGAGGAGCGTGGCTCGATTGACCGCGTCCTGGCCGCGCACCCGGTCGTCGTCGAGGTCGATATCGACCAGGTCCCACCGGAACTGCTCGTAGGCCTCTTCGAGCAGCCGCCGCCCCTCGTCGCCCTGGTGGAGACCCGGCAGGCGCTGCCGATAGCCCGGGTACATCGCCTCGACGTCGGCCGGGAGGAGCGTATGCCCCTTCGGGTAGCGGACGAGGTCGAAGTCCGAGTCGTGGACGTACGTGACCCCGCCGACTACGTAGACCCAACGGACGCGGTAGCCGGGGAATGCGTCCTGGTCGTCGGTAATCTTGCTCTTGTCCGCGACCCAGGTGGACGAGAGGCCGATGGTGAGGCGGCAGCCCTGGAAGGTGGCGCCGGCGGCGTAGTCGTTGGCCAGCGGGTCGCGTGCGGTCACCTGCGTCGAGGTCACCGCCTCGACCTCGACGATCTCCGTCTGGCCGCCCGCGTTCGTGACGAGGTACTGGCGGCCGACGACAATCCCGGTCGTCGAGGTGAGCGTCAGGAGCCGCGGGTTGGTCTGGCTGAGGCCGCTTGCGACGCTGACCGTCGTGTTGACCGAGTCGATGGCCGCGGTTCCGGTGGTTGCGCTCTCCGTCTGGGCGTCGTCCGCGGCGCCCATCTGATAGACGGTCACGCCCGTCACCGAGCCGGCCTGCCCCTCGGTCGCGTCCCAGATCAGGCTCTGACCGGTGACCCCGAAGATGATGCTCTGCGACCGACGGCTCATTTCACCCACCACGGGCCAAAGCGCCCGGTCGAGCGGTCGCAGATGTCTTCGATCTTCCGCCGAAGGACTCGCTGCTGGTCGTCCAGCCGGAGCCCGGCGTATTCGCCCTTGCCCCGCTGGTAGTCCTGGAACGTCAGGATGAAGTCACGCGCCAGGTCGCCGCCCTCGTAGTCGATTTCACGGCTGGGCCGGAACATGCTCTTGGGTTTGACGAGCTGCCCGAGACGGTTCCAGGCCGCCTGCCACTTCGCGTCCATGCGGCGGAGCGGGGTATCGAGCAGACGGTCCTTCTTGGGCGCCTCCTGCGCGGGGATCGGGCGACGCCAGAACTTCGCTCCGGTCTCCTGGGCCATGTCCGCGGCCCGGTCGTCGCTGCGGAAGCGCTCGTGCGCGGCCGGCGCCTCGTCCTTGACGGGGGCCGGCTTCGCCTCGCGCAGCACGGCGTCCGCCTGCGCAAGGTCCTGGTTGACGATGCGCTCGAGCGCGCGCGAGTCCACCTCCGCCCCATGGGAGCGGACCGCCTTGGAGTAGTCCTCCATCAGCGTGCCCTTCACCCAGTGCGGATCGGCGGTCACTTCGCGTCCTTGTCCTTGCCCTTGGTCCCCTGCGTCATCGCGCGCAGGAGCTCCTGGTGATGGCGCTCGCGCTGCTCGGCGTCCTTCTCGCCCTGCGCCTTGTAGCGCTCGGCTCGCTCGGCCTCGACGACGCCATGACGCCCGCGCCGCACAGCCACCTCGGCATGGACGTGCCGGCAGCCCTTGCGGATGTCGTAGGAGCCAGGCTCGCAGGGCTTGCCGTCGCGCACCGTGCCGTCCAGCGACTCGCTCATGAGCTGGCCGGAGAGCATCAGCGCGAGCGGACAGGTATCGACCGGGAACCAGCCCTGGCCGAGCTTCACGGCCATGATCTGGTTGGCATAGTTGTCCGGGACCACGATGGAGGCCGCGGTGACGATCGGGACCCGGCACATGTTCCCCTGCGGATCGACCATGTGGCGATGCCGCATCCCCGGGTACTTCTCGACCCGCTTCTCGCCGTCCACAAAGATCGTCCGCCGCGGCGGCGACCAGGTGGAGGCATCCATGATGTTGCTCTTGACGTTCATCTCGGCCCCTTCCATGAGGCGGGGAGGCCCGGACTGGCACCTCCCCGCCGTGCTTCGATCAGGCGTCGGTCACGATCTTGGTGTGGGCGGCGTCGAAGATTTCGCCCACGCCAGCGCGCATCGACGCGACGTACTCGGTGGCGCGCAGCGAGGCGTCCCGCTGGGTCTCGAGGCGGAACATGCGCTTCCAGACGATGCCCAGAGCCGCCATCGGGTCGTTGCCCGGGCCCGAGTGGACCAGGCAGTCACCGACCACGTCGGCGCCCGCGTTGGCGGTGTCGGTCAGGCCCGCCGACCAGACCGGGTAGCCGCGGAAGAACAGCACCAGGCCATTGGTCATGCCGTTGTTCGGGCCAATGTTGGCGCCGAGGATCCGGTCGGTCGCCGTGGCATAGGTCGCGACCGAGGTGCTGGTCGCGGTGAGCGCGCCTTCGAGGTCGTTGACCTGCTGCTCGTCGAGCACGTAGGTCACGCCGTCCGGCGCGCGCACGCCGCGGGTGCGGATGCCGACCTGGGCCGCGAGCATCTGCGCGACGGTCAGATCCACGCCCGTGCTGCCGACACTGTTGGAGGCGTTCGCGAAGGTCGCCGCGACGTCGTCCTCGAGCGCGGTCATCAGGATCCGGGTCGAGTTGCCCAGCACGAGGCGGAGCCAGTCGATCCCGTCGATCGAATCCTCGTAGACGTTGTCGGTGATGGTCACCATGACCCCGTACTCCGAGGCGGTGAGCGTCACCTTGTTGGTCGAGAGCTGGGTGTTGCCGAGGTCGGTCGCCTCCGTGGCGTTGAACTCGGTGTCCACGCCGGTACCGCCGTCGCCGACGGTGCCCATGTTCGAGGCGAGCGACCAGATGTCGGTCGCGTTCGAGGCATTGCCGACGAGCGAGAACTCGCGCAGGAGCGGAGTTGCCACGACCCAGTCGTGGGCGTAGTCCATCATCGTCGGCGCGATGATGGAGCTGTAGTAGACGTCGTTCG
>Ga0310810_10000488_pt1 | contig 40057 bp, 30 predicted proteins | sample NCmetagenome_FD_207641 | JGI IMG/M metagenome (GOLD analysis project Ga0310810, IMG submission 207641) | Soil microbial communities from experimental microcosm in Duke University, North Carolina, United States - NC | ecosystem: Engineered > Artificial ecosystem > Soil microcosm > Unclassified ...
CAATCTGGAAACTGGAAAGACTGAACTTGTAAATCGATTCGGTGATGTTGTTAGTTGGTCGAATGATACCTAAATCATCGGCCGTAACGGGTGGTGAATTGATCAGGCTGTTGTTGATGCGTACATAACCGAAACGGAAATCATTTACCAGGTTGAGCGAGAACATGTGCGTTTCGTCCACGCTGAAGAACCGTGTATTCACCGGCAGATCGTAAGGGAAATTCAGGTCTGTGGCACTGATGCTGCTGGCCAACGTGCCGCCGAGCGATGCCTGCAATCCGCCGGCTCCGAAGGGCAGCAGCGACTCGGCATTGGAAAAGAAGAAGCGTGCTCCGACTTTGTCGTTGCCGCCACGAAATTCGCGATCCCATGTTGTAGTGAATTGATCGTCGGTGTACTTACCCGGCTTACTGATGACGAATTGCCCGGTCTGCCCAACCGTACCCGGTATGGAAGGAATCAGAAATCCACCCGGGCTCTGACCGAATTGGTCGCTCTTAAATAACAGCAGTTTATGCACCACGGGATCGATACTGGGGACCCCAAAGGCCGATTCCAGTACTGAATCCAGCGTCGCATCGTCGCGCACTGACGGAAGCACCGGAATGGTGGTGCTGATAAACGTTCCCGGCGACAACCCGCTGCGCTGCCGCGTCCCCTGGTAGTTCACGAAAAAGAAACCGAGCTTAGCCGCCGGTCCGAGCGGGCCGCCGAAGCTTCCGCCAAAGATGTTCTGCTTCACCGACGGACGATCAAGGCCAGCCCGATTCAGAAAGAAATCATTCGCATTCAACACGTCATTGCGGAAAAACTCGTATGCATCACCATGAAATGTCTTGGTACCGGTCTTGAGAATGGCATTTACGTTGCCGCCGCCATTGCGCCCCTGGCTGGCATCGTAGAGCGAGGTCTGCACCTTGAATTCACCAACTACATCCGGATTCGGCAAAGGAACATTGGTGGCTTGCCCAACGTTGTAATCGGTCGCACTGATTCCCTCGATCAGGTAATTATTATTATCTTCGCGCTGGCCATTGACAATGATGCGCACGTTGCCTCGTCCCAGTTGCGCGGATGCATTCAGTTCGCTCTGTGCACCGGTTGACAGGCTTAGCAGCTGATGAAAGTTCTGTGTGGCCAGCGGCAGCTCACGGATGGTCTTTGCCTCAAGCGCTTGACCCGTGGTTGCCGTGCTCGTATCGATCGACTGCACCACCGCCTGCACTTCGATCTGTTCTTTAACGGTCGTGGTCCGCAGTTTCGCTTCCATGCGCGTAGTCTCGGTCACGCGCACCGCCACGCCGGGGAACTTTGCTTCCTGAAAACCGGCGCTTGTCACTGCCACGGTGTAGGTTCCCACTGGCATTAGCGGAGCGGCAAAGGCGCCATTCGCGTCCGTTTTCACCGTGCGGGTCACGGTGCCAGTCTCCTGATTTATGATCCGCACTTCGGCGTTGGCCACTACCGCGCCGCTCGGGTCCTGCACTGTTCCCGTGATCGCGCCCGTGGCCCCACCCTGCGACCACATCTGAGCGGTCATCATCCACATAATCAGCACTGGGTAAATGTACTTGGCGGAATGGCTCGGCATGTTCCCCCCTACAAGATTCGGTTGGGTACACATTTCTGGGTGCGATTGCACCCCTGTGCGTCTAAAGAGATGGCAGTCAGCTTACTGGAAAAGGAACTTAATTGGCAATAACTTGTTACAAAACCTGAGCGCCTGAAACATTTGTTACAGGCCTTTGTACGCACCCCCATCCACCAGGATGGTTTGTCCGGTGATGAACGAAGCTCGCTCGGAAGCCAGCCAGACAATTGTATCCGCCACCTCACCCGGCTCTGCTACCCTTTTCAGCGCGGATTCAGCTGCCCACATCTTGAAAATCTCGCCTTCGGAAATTCCCAAACTGGTAGCCCGGGCTTTGGACAGTTGCTTCAGCCTATCGGTTGCCGTATAGCCCGGCCCAACGTTGTTAACCAGAATGCCGTCCTGCCCGAACTCATTGGCCAGGCTCTTAACCAATCCGACAACCCCCGCGCGCACTGCGTTCGACAAAACCAGATCTGTTACCGGTTGCTTGGTTGTAATTGAGGTTATGGTAATGATCCGCCCCCATCGCTTCTTCTGCATATGCGGGATCACCTCCCGCGCAAAGTACACCGCGCTCAGAAGGTTAGCGTCCAACGCCTGGCGCCACTCCTCTACGGTGGCCGCTAAAAAGCGCTTAGCGGGTGGACCACCGGCATTGGTAACGCAGATATCGACACTGCCGAATTTTCCCGCTACCGATTTAACAAACGACTGCACTGCCGCTTCATTCGTCACATCAACGGCCGAAGCAAACACCTCGGCTTTGTACTTGCCCCTTATCTGCGCAGCTGCCGCTTCCAGCGCCTCCGCATTGCGCGCGCACATGGCCACCTTGCAACCTTCGGCGGCAAATGCCTCAGCCGTGGCGCGTCCTATTCCCTGGCTGGAAGCCGCGACAACCGCTACTCGATTCTTCAATCCTGTTTCCATAGGCCCGCGATTATAAGGCACGCCACAACTTGCCGAGTTATGCAGGGAACGATACTCTTGAAAGTCTATTCCAGTCCTCTCCGGGGTCTCGCAAATGCCGAATGCTGCAAAATATGTCTGGGTTGACGATGGACTCAAAGACGCGGCCCAGGCTTCAGTTCCCGTTGTAAACGCTGGTTTGCACTACGGATATACGGTGTTTGAGGGGATTCGCTGCTATGCCACTGATCGCGGGCCGGCAGTTCTGCGCATGGAAGAGCATGTCGATCGCCTTTTGGACTCGGCTCAGATCGTGGGTTTTCGCGATCTCGCCTGGGACCGCGAATACCTGATCGATGCCATCAACAAAACCATCCTCGCCAATAAATTCTCCGCCTGTTACATCCGGCCGGTGATATATCTCGACGGCGCAATGAATCTGGTGGTAGATAGCGGAAAGCCTCGCCTGCTTATTGCTGTCTGGGAATGGACAGCCTTTCTGGGAAAAGAAGCCAAAGAGAACGGCATTCGCGCCAACATTGCATCCTTCACTCGCCTGCATCCGAATATCGCCATGACCAAGGCCAAGGTCGCGGGCAATTATGTCAGCTCGATTCTCGCCAAGACCGAATCGCAGCGTGCCGGCTTTGATGAAGCCATCATGCTTGATCCCCAGGGTTACGTCGCCGAATGCACCGGGGAAAATCTGTTCATGGCGCGCGACGGAAAAATCTATACACCGCCGCGTGGCTCAATTCTTGAAGGCATCACCCGCGACAGTCTGATTATTCTGGCCCGCGATCTGGGCTACAAAGTAACGGAAGAGCCGATCTCGCGTGACCAGCTTTACATCGCAGACGAAGTGTTTGTATGCGGCACTGCTGCCGAGGTCATCGGACTTCGCGAAATCGACTTTCGCATTATCGGCAGCGGCAAAGCTGGCCCCATCACGCGCGCATTGCAGAAAGCGTTTGACCAACTGACCAGCGGCTGTCATGCGCGTTCTGCTGAATGGCTTTCGCTGGTCACCGCGTCTGAAACTGTCGGCGCGTGAGAAGGAGAGAACATGACATCACGCAAGCATCATTTTGAAACCCAATCCGTCCGGGCCGGTTCCGATCTGAGCAAGAAGAATGGCCCACTCGCAACTCCCATTTATCAGACTTCCACGTTCGAAGTCACCGATAACGACGAGCAGCTCCGCGCGACCCATACCGATCGGTTCTACACGCGCTATGGAAATCCTACGAACACGGTAGCCGAGAAGGCAATCGCGGAACTCGAAAGTGTAGATGCCGGGCTGGTTTTTTCTTCCGGGATGTCCGCCATTACTGCCACTGCGCTCGCGCTGCTCAAGGCCGGCGACCATGTGGTTGCACAACGCGACATCTACGGCGGCGCCACCAAATTCTTCAGCTCTGTGCTGCCGCGATTCGGGGTTGAGACCACTTTCGTTAATACCATCGACTACGATCAACACACTCGCGCCATCCGCCCCAATACGAAGCTTATCTACGTTGAATCACCCACCAACCCCACGCTGCGGGTTGTCGACCTGCACCGCATCGCCGGGATCGCGCGCAAACACAACCTGATCTCGATGGTGGACAGTACCTTCGCTACCCCGATAAACACGCGCCCCGCGGAGTTCGGTATCGATCTCGTCATGCACTCTGGCACCAAGTATTTTGCGGGTCACGGTGACCTGATCTGCGGCATCGTGTGCGGCAGGCAGGATTTGATCGACCAGATCCATGAAGCCCGCACAACCTTCGGCTGCAACATGGATCCCCACGGTGCCTTTCTTTTGCTTCGCGGAATAAAGACACTCGCCGTTCGCGTGCAGCGCCACAACCAGAACACGCTGCGGGTGGCTGAATTCCTGTTGCAACATCCTAAAGTGCGGGCCGTCAACTATCCTTTTCTGAACTCACATCCACAGCGCGCGCTTGCCATTCAACAAATGCACGGCGGGGGCGGCGTACTTAGTTTCGAAGTAGATGGGACCGGTGAAGATGCGCGCCGGGTCGCCGAATCACTCAGCCTGTTTACGCTCGCACCCAGCCTGGGCGGCGTGGACTCGCTGGTTACCATCCCAGTCCTTACTTCACACGCCATGATTTCCGCCGAGCATCGCCTAAAAATGGGCGTCACCGACCAACTGATTCGGCTTTCCGTCGGCATAGAGAACGCGGATGATCTCATCGCTGATCTCGAGCGTGGTCTCGCCGTAATCAGCCCGGTGCGCGAGCACGCACACGTAAGTTAGCCTGCGATTCTCATAGTAGCGGGCTTCTGCCCGCCCTTCTTTATCCTGACTCCGCGCACTCTGCGGCTTCCGGTGTTCTCTGCGCTCTACGGCTTTTCTCTGCGCGCTTTCTCTACGCGCTCTGGATGTAAGACTTTGCTCTCTGCTTCGTGTTACTTTGTCAAACTTATGGCCAAACTTCGCGCCGCCGTCATTGGTGTTGGCTTTGTGGGCAAGGCCCACCTCGAATCTCTCCGCCGCCAGGGCATCCCTGTTCAGGGAGTGCTTGCCAGCTCCCCCGACCGCAGCCAGCACTACCGCGACACCCTGGGTGTTGATCGCGCTTATAGCTCGCTTGACGACCTGCTCGCCGACAAGTCGGTAGACGTGGTCCACGTTTGCACGCCCAACAACGTCCATTTCGAAGAGTCAAAAGCCGCTCTGGAAGCCGGAAAGCACGTTATGTGCGAGAAACCGCTCGCCATGGATACCGCCGAAAGCCCGGAGTTGATTGAGGTTGCCAAAAAACAGAAGCGGGTCGGCGGCGTCACCTACAACTTGCGCTATTACCCGCTGGCTCAGGAAGCTCACTCGCTGATCGCCAAAGGCGCAATCGGCGAGCCTCGCCTCGTCCATGGCAGCTTCTTGCAAGATTGGCTTCTTTATCCCACTGACTGGAACTGGCGCCTGGAATCGCAACTGGGAGGCGAGTTGCGCGCCATCTCCGATATCGGCACCCACGTGCTTGACACTGTCACCTGGCTGACCGGACGCAAAGTCACCGAGGTATGCGCCGATCTCGCGACCATGCTCCCCGTCCGGCGCAAGCCGCGCGGCCGAGTAGAAAGCTTCCAGAAAGCTGCGTCCGCCGAATTCGATGATGTGAAAATCACCACCGACGACTACGGCTCCGTGCTGTTGCACCTGGAAGGCGGCCTGCGCGGCGTAATGACGGTCTCGCAGATCAGTGCCGGCCGCAAAGCGCGTCTTGGCTGGGAGATCGACGGATCAGAAGGCTCGCTGGCCTGGCAATCCGAAGATCCAAACACGTTGTGGATCGGCCGCCGCACCCAGCCAAACGAAATTATGCTGAAAGACCCGGCGCTCATGAGCCCGGCCACACGCGGATACTCCGCCTATCCCGGCGGCCATACCGAAGGCTACGCCGACACCTTCGCACAGTTATTTAAGGATTTCTACGCTTACATCGCTGCCGGAGATCTCTCCGCCCCACGCAGCTTCCCGACATTCGAAACCGGCCATGAGGAATTGATTCTGTGCGACGCCATCCTCGCCAGTTCCCGGGAGCGTAAGTGGGTTAGCGTGAACTATCGATAACTGTTGCGGACTGCAAGAAAAAAAGGCCGGATCGCTCCGGCCTCAATCGCAGAACAGACTACCTCAGAACTCGATTTTCAATGAGTACTGAATCTCGCGCGGCCCTTTGTCGTGCTGGACCTGGCCAAATGTTCGATTACCATTTTGAGCAAAGTTCCACATAACGGTATTGGCCTGCCGTCCAAAGCAAGCGCTGCTAGGGTTCGTAACATCGCCCGCGAGGCAAGCGGAAGCGTCGGTAATAAGATTGTTATCTACGCCTGTGATGTCCTCCGAGTTGCTGCGGAACTGCACTTTATTGAATACGTTGAAGAACTCCATTCGGAACTGTAAAGAAACCCTTTCACCAACCTTGAATCTCTTGTGCACGGAGAAGTCAGTGTTTGCCAGGCCCGGGCCATAGCACTCGCCAACGCCGGCGGTTCCGAAGGTAGTGAGCTTGTAGTTGTCCATTGTCCATGCTGCCTGATTCAGCCACTGGAACTTCGGCGAACCAGACGGTGCACGGCAAGACTGTCCAGGCACGCGATTCGGCCGGGTGGCGTCGGTTCGGGCGCCCGTGCCGGTGAAGCCGCCATCCGCCCCTGCAACTGGGCCATTCGCAAACACCGTCAGCGACGGACCACTCGCGTAATCCAGAATGCTGGCCAACTCCCAGCCGCCCAGAGCGTAGCGCATAAGCGAATTGTGCCCACCGAACTCTGGCAAAGTGTAAACCACGTTGCCCACAAAGGTGTGTGGACGGTTGATGTAGCTTGGCCCATAGTTCAGGCGGGGATTCAGCGGATTCAGCAACACTGTACTATTCGCCGACGTGCCGCTGCTGGTCAGGGAGGTATCGGAGAGCGACTTGGAAAAAGTGTACGCAAACTGAGCGTCGAGGGATTTTATGCGAGCTCGGTAAAGCGCCTGCAGGGCATGGTAGTTAGAGCTGCCTTTCCACTCTGCATAATCAATTTGACCGAAGGACCCGGCGCCGAAGGGTCGCAGCCCGGGGTCATTGGTGATCGCAAAGTCTAACCAATTGGCGGGATTTACAAAATTGGCGTCATTGTAACGAAGAAGGTGAATTCCCCTATTCCCGACGTAAGCCAACTCCAACTTCGAATCGCGAAATACTTCCCGCTCCACTGTCAAGTTCCACTGCCACGTATTTGGAAGTTTGTCGCCAGGGTCGACCCCGAAATTCGGCGCACCTGAACCAGCACCCGGCGGCACTGGAACATCTAGAGTGCGCTCAATATCTGGCGCGCTTAGAGAAAACGGAGAGTTGTTCGCCATCGAAAGCCCGTTACTTAAGCGTTCTCGCTGATAAAACTGCCCCACGCCCGCACGGAAGGACATCTTTCCATCGCCCCTTGGGTCCCAGGCAATTCCGATGCGAGGTGCGATGGCATGGTTATTGTTTTCTTTAAGGGCCCGGTTGGGACCTGCCACCCCGCCCGCAAAGCCTGCCTGCTGACAGAAATCTGTGCCTGGCACCACCAACAAACCGTTGCAAGGGTCGTCGCCCAATGCGGGATTGTATGCCGATGGCTGAAAGCTGGCGACCTTATCGTTCGCGACGTATGGCTGACGCAGAAATGACCAGCGCACACCATACTCAAAAGTTATGTTTCTGCGAATCTTCCAGGTATCGCCGTAATAAAACTCAACATCGTGCCAGCGCTGTTGGCCAAACGGATTTGTCTGCAACTCCGACCCACCCCACACCGTTTGATTCCATAGTGCATCGAATACGCCGTTGCAGCTTCCGGCCGCACCGTTACACGCAGCATTCGAGTTCGCGCTATTCACCCCCCAAAAGTTAACATTCTCCTCCGACGTTCCGTTTACAAGTTCATTCTTCTGATTGTTGCTGAACAACACACCGAGCTTGAGGGTGTGATTTCCTGCCACCTTTGAAAAATCATCTTTATAGATAAACAACTGCTCATTGTTGTGCCAGGGAGCTTGCGTCCACAGGTCATCTGAGTTGGCTCCGTCTCCCAATCCGCCCCAGAAGACGGGATACCCGAGTTGGTTACCAGCAGTTTTGTCGCTTAGAGGATAGTCAGGTGGCAGGGCTTGCAAAATCTGGTCGTTAAGCCCCGGATTCGTTCCGGCACGGTTTGCGGTAATGCGATTTGCCGCGTACGAGACTTGGAAATCGTTTACTGAAGTACTGCCAAACAGCTTTGTTAGTTTGATGGTGGCCTGAAGGCCAGGCTGAATCCAACTCGTTTCCACTGATGGATACCTGTCATCACCCCAGAATCCTAAAGTACTGGGAAAGGGTTGCGACCAGGAGTCATGAGTGTAGCGGCCCATGATGCTCCAACTCGCCGCCGGTTTGTAATCAACTCGGATGTTCTCTTCGCGCCAATAGATTGGCGCTGTCAAGGAGGCAGACCAGTTATTGCAAATGCCTGGAAGCACGTTGGCTGGCGCAACATTTGGATCGGGGAAAATTTGCGCTATCAGTGCCCCGGCTGCAGAGAGTTGGTTTCCCGAGTATCCCGGATGATTGTTGATATCCGTAATGCTCGTAAACCGGCTAGTGGCGGGGTTCGGATCATTGGGGTCAGCCGGGGCGTTTTCACACGGGCTGCCGTCATTAGCTACACGCAATTGCGAGAAGTCGCCTTGCTTCTCGGCAGCAGTCGGAACATTGGCAAGGCGTGCCGCTCCGCGCAACTCTCGGTTCCATTCCTGTGACCAGAAGAAAAACAATTTATCTTTCTTTATGGGGCCGCCGATGTTATAGCCCCAGTCATTCCTCCGCAACTTATCTTTGGGAATTCCGGAGAGCGAGTTGAAGTAATCGGTCGCATTCAGCAGATCATTGCGTCCAAAGTAGAACGCGCCACCGTGGAACTTATTCGTCCCACTTCGTGTTACCAGGTTGATGATCGCGCCCATCGCCTGCCCGTATTCGGGCCCATAGCTGTTGCGGAGGATTTTGAACTCCTGGATCGAGTCAATGGATGGGTACACAAGAATAGTGCGGTTCGAGCCGATGTCGTTGTTGTTGACGCCATCCACCATGAAGATGTTGCCGGTGGTGTTGTTGCCGTTCACCGAGAAATCCACGCCCGCCAGTAGCCCTTTATTCTTCGAGTCAAAGGCAGCCTGCGGCGAAACTCCGGGCATCAGTTGCGTCAGCTGTACGAAACTGCGGCCGTTCAGCGGCAACTCGCGAACTTCGTTTCCTTCAACTACGTTTCCGACCGCCCCGGTGGTCGTTTCCACCTGTACCGGGTTGGCTTCCACCGTCACCTGCTCGCTGGCACTCCCCACCTGCAGTGCAGCATCGATTACGGCGGTACTGGAAACAAACAGCTCAATGTTCTGAGTCACCGATTCCTTAAAGCTCTGCTGTTTGACCCGCACTTCGTATTTGCCCGGATCCAGTTCCGGCACCACATACTCGCCGGAGGAGTTCGACCGCGCGGTGCGGGTGACGTTCGTGCTCTGGTTCCTGACCGTCACCTCCGCGCCCGCAATTGCAGCGCCCGACGGGTCGGTGACTGTCCCGCGGATTGTGCTGGTAACTTTTTGTGCCGGGAGTGGCAGAAGACAAGCTAGAACCACCAGGGCTACGACGCCAATGCGAATACCTGTGCGCATGGATTTCCTCCGGACCGGGAAAGAATTCGCGGAATTGCCGATGTCACGCCTCACGTTTAACCCGAAAGCCGCGGCTGGCCATCGATGAGCTGCTGAGGGATACGTATTAAAACGTATCAATAACCGGAATATTGCGGTAATCGAATCGCAACTGTCAAGAAAAAAATCCCTTCCGGCGGTTTACGACAAGGTACGGGTCGACTCCCGCACCACCAGTTCTGGAGCCAGTTTTCGATGCACGGCGCCCGAACTGCGCTTCTCGATGACGCCATTGATTGCGTCAACCACGATGCCAGCCGCCATGGTTCCCATTTCCTCCATGGGCTGATGGATGGTTGTCAGCGGCGGAGTGTAAAGCGCGCTGACGGCCACGTCATCAAAGCCGATGACGGAGCAATGCTCCGGCACACGGCGCCCGGCCTTGGCCAGCGCCCGGATGGCCCCGAACGCCGTCATATCATCGAATGCCATCAGCGCGGTGAATGAAGAACCTTTCTTCAGCAGGTCCTCGGTTAATTTGCGACCGGCCTCGAAGCTAGAGATCGGGTCGCGCGACTCCGGTAAATCAAGAATCAGATCGTTATCCAGTTCCAGACCGGCGTTTTTGGCGAATAATCGTATGCCACGCCAGCGCGGGGCGCTGTCGGCCAGCGTCTTAGGGCCACGGATGAAGGCGATCCGCCGGTGCCCAAGCACGTAAAGATGCTCAAGCGCGGCATGGGCGCCGAGTTCGTTGTCGACAATTACTGAACTCACGCTGTCGGTCTGCAGTTCCCTGCCAATCATCATTGTCGGAACGCTGCTCTTCTCGACATCCGCCAGCACGTCAATATCAACAAACAGCCAGTTCGCCAGAACGATCAACGCTTCGACTCGGCGGTCCAGAAGCATTTCCAGGTAACGTTCAAACCGGCTGCGCTCGTTCTGCACGTCGGTAAGGATTGGCAGGTACGAAGCCTGGTACAAGGCATTTTCAATGCCGCGCAGCACCAGCGTGCAGAAGGGATCGGTCATATCGAAAACCATTACCCCAACCGTATGGCTGCGTTTGCTGCGTAGGGAGCGCGCAAAAAGATTGGGCCGGTAGCCGAGCTTATTGGCCGCCTTCTCGATTTTTTTCTTGGTGGCGGAGGGAATGTAGCGGGCTAACGGGGCATTATTCAGAACGATCGAAACTGTGGTCGAGGAGAACCCACTTTCCTTGGCGACATCCCGAATCGTAACCATCAAACCGGCACTTTTCCCGCGCATAATCTGGTAGCATGGCTGGCGCTGGAAATCAGCGTTCGCTGGCCGACACTACAGCAGAGAGTACAGGCACTGTCAAGCGGCCAAACGCTTGCATCCATGCAACTTCTTTCTTTGTAAGTAGGTTCGGGGCCCTGCAATTTCGAGCTATCACACAACCCCATAGCGCCATCCAAACTTCAGCGTTCGCAACGGAGGTTTCCATGAAACGCGCATTGAAGATCGTGGGAGTGGTAATCGTTCTCGTCATTGTCGTTCTAATTGCTCTTCCCTTCCTCATCAACGTGAACGCTTTCCGGCCCCGGATTGAGTCTGACCTCTCCAAGGCCCTCGGCCGCGAGGTGAAGGTCGGCAATTTGAGCTTGTCCATACTATCGGGCAATGTCGCGGCTGAAAATCTTTCCATTGCAGACGACCCGGCATTCAGCAAAGCTCCATTCATTCAGGCGAAGGCCCTGAAGGTCGGAGTCGAGATGATGCCGCTGATCTTCTCCAAGCAAGTGCATGTCACAAATCTCACGCTCGATCAGCCACAGATTTCATTGATTAAGAATTCGTCCGGCAAATGGAACTTCTCCAGCCTGGGCAAAAATGCGCATGCCCCAGGCGCGCAGCAGACCTCGCCCGAAGCTCCGCCAGCAAAAGCGCCGGAAGCGGCGAGGAAACCTGCGCAAGCGCCAAGTTCAGGACCCAAGGCCGGTGAACCACTCGAACAGAATCTTTCCGTGGCGAAACTGAACGTTACCGACGGGCGGGTATCGGTGGGCGACGCGAATTCAAGCGCGAAGCCGCGCGCCTACGACAAAGTCAATGTCACGGTTACGAACTTCTCGATGGATTCACAATTTCCCTTTACGCTCACTTGTAACTTGCCGGGAGGCGGCGACCTTAAACTGGACGGTACCGCTGGCCCAATCGATCCTGATGATGCTGCGGCTTCGCCGGTGCAAGCCAAACTGAAAATTAACCAGCTGAACCTTGCAGCCTCAGGCTTTGTGGAACCCTCTAGCGGAATTGCCGGAATCACGAACGTTGACGCGACCCTCCAATCTAACGGTCACATCGCAAAATCCAGCGGAACCGTTAATGCTGACAAATTGAAGCTTTCGCCTAAAGGCTCGCCAGCTGCGCGCCCGGTGCAGATCAAGTACGCAACAGACTTCAATCTGGATAAGCAGACCGGTTTATTAACTCAGGGCGATGTCGCGCTTGGGCAAGCACTCGCGCATTTAACCGGAGCTTACGATGTGCACGGACCCAAGCCTATTCTGAACATGAAGCTCGACGCTCCCAACATGTCGGTGAATGAACTGCAGGCCATGCTGCCTGCGTTAGGTGTAGTTCTTCCGCAGGGTTCGTCTCTGCAGGGCGGAACTCTTTCGACTGCTCTGAGCATTAACGGCCCGGCTGATAACCCGGTTATTACTGGCCCCTTGAAGCTTGCTGACACCAAACTGGCCGGTTTCGATCTGGGATCAAAGCTCTCAGCGGTGAGCGCGCTCTCCGGCGCAAAGACCGGAAACGACACTTCCATCAAAAATCTCAGCACCGATGCGCGCGTCGGGCCAGAAGGAATTTCCACTAACAATGTAAATCTGAATATCCCTGCTCTGGGGACAGTCACAGGAAGCGGCAACATTTCCCCGGCCGGCGCGCTGAATTATCACCTCACGGCCAATGTCGCCGGCAGTGCCGTGAGCGGCCTGTCGCAACTGGCCGGCATGAGCGGGAATGGCGCAAGCATCCCCTTCTTCGTGCAGGGGACAACTTCCAATCCGCAATTTGTTCCCGATGTTAAGGGGATTGTCGGAAGCCAACTGAGCAACCAGCTTGGGAATCAGCTTAAAGGGCGGCTGCCTCAGTCCAACAACCCGGGGGCGAACCAGGCTATTGATGCATTGAGCGGCCTGTTCGGAAAAAAGAAGAAGAAGCAATAGAACAGCTGCTACCTCGGAAGGTGAAACGATCTGAGGTGCCTGTGAAATTTGTTTTCGCTTTCATTCTTCTTGTTTCGGTTGCGTTTGGTGACTTGCCGCAAAGAGAGAGCCCGCATCTTCTTCATTTATCCGAGGGTTCGGGAAATCACCGAATCACCTCCCGCATTCAGCCGGTGTGTCCCGATGGTGCTTGTAGCCTCTGCGCGAACGCGGTGGTGAAGCTCAAGTTGCTGGTGGCCAAGGGTGGAACAGTCAAAGATATTGTCCCGGTCGCCGGCGACCCGCAGCTCGTGCAAGCCGCAATAAATGCGGTGAGTCAATGGCGCTATGAGCCGTACATTCTGGTACGTGAACCGGTTGAATTCGAAACCCGAACCACGATACGTTCGTGGTCATGCAGAAACTGACCAGCGGTAGATCAGGCTTGTGCCAGATAACTGAGTGCGTCCGTACTCCGTTTTGGGATTCTAGCGCACACCTTCAGAATGATTCGCGCATTTCCCTGCGAATATAATTCAGAATCAATGTCCGCAAGTATCGAAAAGAAGATCGAATCTCTACGCGAACAGATCCGGCATCACGAATATCGCTATTACGTTCTGGACGATCCCGAGCTCAGCGACGCCGACTTCGATCGCCTGATGGGTGAGCTCAAGAAGCTCGAAGCCGAGCACCCCGATCTGGTCACTCTCGACTCTCCGACGCAGCGGGTTGGCGGAAAACCACGGGAAGGCTTCGTAAAAGTGCAGCATTCATCGCCCATGCTCTCACTCGATAATGCCTACACCGAAGATGAGCTGCGTAACTGGGAAAGGCGGGTCCACGAACTAAGCGGCCGTAAGGACATCGAGTATGTCTGCGAGCTCAAGCTGGATGGCATGTCGCTCGCCCTGGTTTACGAGAATGGACAGCTGGCGCGCGGCGTCACTCGGGGCGACGGCGCCACAGGAGAGGATGTGACCGGCAACGTCCGCACGGTTCGATCCATTCCGCTCTCAATCAGCAAAGAAAAATTGAAGAAGGCCGGTATCCCGCCCTCTTTCGAAGTACGCGGCGAGATGCTGATGCCGCTGGCCGCCTTCAAAAAAATGAATGAAGAACGCGAGAAGCAGGGCTTGTCGCAGTTCGCCAATCCCCGCAACGCAACCGCCGGAACCGTTCGCCAGCTGGAACCCAGTATCACCGCCCAGCGCCGCCTGGATTTTTTCGCCTACGCGCTGCTGGTGAACGGCAGCATCTACTTCGATCGGCACTGGAAGACTCTCGACGCTCTCCACGCCGCCGGCTTCAAAGTCAATTCATTACGGCGCTGCGCAAAGAATTTCGACGAGCTCTGGAATTTCATCCAGCATGAAGAGAAGAAGCGCGAGCAGTTGCCCTATGAGATCGATGGAATCGTCATCAAAGTCGACAGCACGCCCCTGCAGCGCGAACTCGGCTTCACCGGCAAGGCTCCGCGCTGGGCCATAGCCTATAAATACGCTGCCCGCGGTGGCATCACCCAGATCGACAACATATTTGTGCAGGTCGGGCGCACGGGCAAGCTCACTCCGGTCGCAGCCCTGAAGCCGGTGCCAATCGGAGGCACCACCGTCAGCCGCGCCACGCTGCACAACATGGACGAGATCGAGCGGCTGGGCGTCAAGATCGGTGACTGGGTGGAAGTCGAGCGTGGCGGCGATGTCATTCCCAAAGTTATTCGCGTGCTCGATGACAAAGATCATGCTCGCGGCAATAAGATTTTTCACATGCCGGAACGCTGCCCTGTCTGCGGCGGCCAGGTGGTGCGCACCGAAGGCGAAGCCGATCATCGCTGTGTCAACGCGAACTGCCCAGCCAAGTTGCGCGAAAGCATTCTGCATTTCGCCTCGCGCGGCGTTATGAACATTGACGGATTGGGTGAGGCCCTGGTCAATCAGCTTACCGATCGCGGCATGGTCAAAGATGTCGCGGACTTATACAAGCTGTCTAAGGCCGACTTGCTCAAGCTCGAACGCATGGGCGATAAGTCGGCTCAAAATGTTCTTGATGAGATCCAGCGTTCCAAGAAGTTGCCGCTCGAGCGCGTAATCTACGGCCTCGGAATTCGCTTTGTTGGTGAGCGCACCGCTCAGTTTTTGGCCGAGCACTTCGGATCACTTGATTCAATCGTGAACGCAAGCGAAGAAGAGCTGCAAGAGGTGGAAGAAGTCGGCCCGCGAATCGCCAACAGCATCGTCGAGTTTTTCGCCGAGCCTCGCAACCGTCAGCTGGTAGACGAGTTGCGGGGTGCAGGCCTGACTTTTCGGGGAAAGAAAAAAGAACGCGGAACCCAGCTCGCAAAAAAGACCTTTGTGCTAACCGGGACCCTCGCCCACTACACGCGCGATGAAGCCAAGAAGCTGATTGAAGACGCGGGCGGCCGCGTTTCCGGCTCCGTCAGCAAGAAAACAGATTACGTTCTGGCCGGCGCTGATGCTGGTTCCAAGCTCGATAATGCACACGAGCTGGGCGTAGCTGTCATCAACGAGAGCGACCTCGACCGATTGCTTAAGAGCTGATGCCCGGCTCCTACTTCTTTGTTCTTAGTGTCCTGAACGTAATGGAATACCTTAGCCTTTTGACCGCAGGAATGCTGTGCTGAAAATTCCACCTGGCAATACCCCGTAGCATATAAGCTGACCGGGGATCGAGAACAACTGAGATGATCTTCCCTTCCGACTTGTAGGGTTTGAAGCGCATTCGCGAGGCGCTGCCGAGCGAAATACCAATGATTGCCTCAAACTGAGGTACGTCCCGATGCCAGCCAATCGGCGATCCGGGCATGTACTCGGTTATCACTGCTTCAACAATTTCGTTTGACCGTAGAGCTGCCCATTCTGCCGCTCGCACCCTAATTGGATTAAGGAATTCCGGAATTGCCGGGGCTGCACTTGTCCGCCGCGAACTGAAGTCGTACTCATAGCCGTATTCAACAATCCGCCGCTTGGCAATATACCCCTGGAATTCAAAAGGCTGAAAGTCGAGCCCGGCAACCTTGGTGAGCAGGTCCTGTTCTTCTTCCGGCGACAAAAAATCCTGCCGATATTCGAAGCCTTTCGGCAGATCGACAGGACGCCCTGCTTTGGTACTCATCAACTCTGATCAGGCTGCCCGACCTAAGCTCCTGCGGCCTCTCATGCCCTGGTCCCAGTCGGTTGTGGCAATCACCCCGACTTCATTCAGAGCTTGAGCATAAAACCATTTGGATTCCGGCTCGTCTGCAAATCCGTGCAGTACCGGACCCAGAGCTGCTGTAGCCGCCTGCACGGCATCCAGAGTTCCGTGCAGCTTAAAGCTTACGGGTTTTCTGCCTGTCCCTTCGTAGTCAGTAAACAGTGTGAGCCCAGCCACCATGCCGGCATTTACGAAGGCAGATGTGGCCGCCCCACTTTTGCCCTTAAGCGCACATGCCGTACCCAAAACCGTAAAATACGCGGTGACGGCTACATCCAGCCAGCGGTGCACGCCAGGAGAGATCAACTTTGGCGATTTCCGGAACGCGTCCGGAATAGTGTTCCTATTGATCTTCAGCTCCCTCAGTTTTGATTGCATGTTCCCTTGCATTGTTTTTCGCTCCCGTTAAATTACCAACGCCTCCCCAGTAGAACGTGCCTATCCGCCAAATACCATCGGTACTGGGATGTAAAAATTCGAAAAGGCGTCTTTAGCTTCCTAAGCGCAACAACCTAGGTCTCCTGAGCTGCACAATATAGGCGTAAAATTCCACCCACGATGAATCGACGAAACGCCATTACAATGCTCGGGTCAGCAAGTCTCGGCTTACTTGCTACTCACATGTTGTCGGGAAAAGAAAGCGAAACCAATTTCGCCCAGCTGCTGCCAAAACTCAGCACAGAATCGCGCGAACGGTTATTACGGGTGATTCGTCAGCCCGGCTTCAGCGGGCAAATTCCGGCAACGGATGTTCGCGCGCTGCTGGCATCCGGACCTACTGATATCGACGCTCTCATGCTCGCCTTGTTGCCGCTGGCTCGGACCTACTCTCGCCCGCCAATTTCGAAGTACCTGGTGGGAACCGTCGCCCAAGGCAGAGATGGCGGTCTATATCTCGGCGCCAATCTTGAACTGGCAGGACATTCCCTGAACTTCTCAGTGCATGGAGAGCAGGCGGCCATCTCAAACGCATACATGCACGGCGACACTGGCATTAGTGCGGTCGCCGTCACAGCCGCGCCCTGCGGCCATTGCCGACAGTTTATGAACGAGCTTACGCCCGGCTCTGATATTCGGATTCTGATCGAAGGTTCGCCTGCCGTGAACTTATCGGCGCTGTTGCCGCAATCTTTCGGACCGAAAGACCTCGGGTTTTCTGATGGTGCATTCCCGGTTCGCGAGAGCAACCTGGTTCTTACAAAAACGCAATCAGACGATCTGATCTCGGCTGCTCTCAGCGCAGCCCGTAAATCCTATGCGCCTTACACCAAGTCACACTCGGGCGTAGCGGTAAGCGCGCGCGACCGCATCTTTCGCGGCTGCTACATCGAGAATGCAGCATTCAATCCCAGCCTGCCGCCGTTGCAGACCGCACTCGCAGCTCTGATCATCGCAGGCGGGGATTATTCGGGAATTACGAAAGTGGTTCTTGCAGAAATGGAAGGCGCTGTCATCAGCCAGCGGGATGTAACCGAAGCCGCTCTGGCCACAATCGCACCTAAGGCCGAACTGCGCGTCATAAAATCAAGACTCGCCGCCTAGCGGGGCGTTTTACTCGTAGGCCAGCGCTTCAATGGGATCTTTCTGCGCTGCCTTGAACGCAGGATAGAGAGCTCCCGCCAGCGACCCTACTACCGCAATCAACGCTGCCCGGCCTACCCAGCTCCAGTCCAGCTCAACCGGAAGCGTAGGCGCTCTCTGTGCGATCCCGGCCCGCGCCGCCAGGCTCACAGTGACTCCCACGATGATTCCGCCAATCGCCAGGATCACCGCTTCGCGCAAAATCGCGTTCACAATGTAAAATTTCGAGGCGCCCATCGACTTCAGGATCCCGATCTCGCGCGTCCGCTCCATAACTGCCGTGTACATGGCCTGGAAAATAGCGATGAATCCGATGATCAGGGAAATTCCGATCACAATATTGATGAAGATGGAGAGCGCAGGCACATTGCTCGCCGTCATCATCGAGAGATATTCCCGCATCGAGCGAATTACGTAAGACCCCATTCCAGGCACCTGGCGGATTTCTTCAACCACCTGGTCAGCATTGGCCGGCGAATCCAGCTTAGCGTAAAACGCTGACGCTTTGCCTTGCGCTCCACTCAACTCCTGCAGGGTCTTCAAGGGAACAAACTTGCGCGCTCCTTTTCCGTGCTCTACCACTCCCGCTACTCGAAACTTATTATTCAGGATCTCGATTGTGTCGCCCGCTTTTACGTGTTTGGAATGTGCAAAAAAATCGTCCACGATGGCATCGTTAGGACCCTGAAAAGGCCCGCCCTGCAGATAGCGGAATGGCGCACCCAGCGCCTGGAAGCTGTCGAGGTCAATCCCATAAATCACTTCGACATTACCCGCGGTCGAAATCTGCATCACCACCGGCGAAACACGTACCACATGCGGCAGCTTGGCAATTATGTCTGCTACCTTGATTGGCGCCGGCGCACCGGTCACACCCATGAGGTTGGACGATCCCGGGGGCAGCACAATTACATCCGCTCCGATACCGGCCTGCCGATCGCGCGAGTCCTTGAGCATCCCGAGCGACAGCCAGACGATCAGTAGAATTAACGTCACTTCCAGCGCGATCGCCACAATGCTGATCATGGACCGGATCGGCCGATACACCAGGTTGGCGACAATCATCGAGTTCATCATGTCTATTTACTTGCCCCGGGGCATTTCCACAATGCTGCTCGCCTGGGGTTGGTCCAGGCGCACCACCTGCGCTCCGGGTGGTTGCTGCAGCGCGAATTTGTCATCGGGCAGGTTTTCGTTCAACTGCAACTTCAAGATGGTCAGGGTGATGTCGTACTCTTCCTGTGGCCGCCAGATCTCAATCTGGCTCGGAAACTTGAGATCGTCATAATCCTTGTATCCCTCGTAATGAACGTCGGTCACGAGATTGCCATCCTGGTCGTAAATCAATTGCCGGTGTGGCAGCAGGTCCGTACGGCTGAATAGTAGTTTGTGGGAAAGATACGGCCCTTTGTCGCCCGTGGCGCGGATAACCTGCAGTTCGTAATTGGGCTGCTCTACGTCGTGCCCCTTGGAATCCTTCACGATCTCAAACCCGTTTTCGAGCACGGCTATTTCGCCGTTCTGGTTCACTTCCGGCAGCAACAGAGCATCGTAAATCTGCTGGGGACGCAAGCTCTCGAGCGGTTGCGATGGATTGCGGGTCTGCACATCGTTGCGTCCGATCACGAACCGGTTCTTGGGCGGAATCCAGAGCTTAAAGTTATTGCCGTCGCTCACCATGTCAAAAGCGCGATTACGCAGGATCGGCAGCAGCCCGATCATGCGCAGCATTGCAGGCTTACGCGCCAACACGTAGCCGCGAATCTGCTGATAATCGACCACCTTCCCTTTCTTGATCCCTCCCACAGAGGTATCGATATCGACCGTGGCCTGCATGGTCCGAATCTTAGTGGCCTGAATATTGATGTAGTCCAGCAGTTCCTGGCGGGTCGCTGATTTCAGCGGCGCAGTACTAAGTTTTCTGGTGATCGGGCGTGAGCGGAAAAGGCAGCCGCCCAGCGGCAGTGCAATTACGAAAAGACAAAAGATCTGAAGCAGCTTGCGAAAATTCATCAGCAGTGGCGGAGAAGCCTTCCACCGCCAGTATATAGCCTCATGCGCAGCCACATCATCGGGGCTCATTGGCAAGTTGGATGAGTCCCAGACCTAAGACAATTCTAATTTTTAAGCCGATGGGGTACCCAAAACTGATAACCGGGAACTGGGACCTGAGATCGGATGCGTGCCACAACCAATATCGCCATCTCTCTTGCCGATCCTACAGAGCGTTGTTTACCATGTTGCGCCCGATGGTGGCATCATGAATCGCAGCCTTGTTTTCATCGTTCTCGTATTTGCCCTCACGCCAGCCATCGTCGCGGGGGCTGACTGTGACTCGGAAGTTATCACTCCCCTGATACTCAATGTCGCCGATGCACCGATCGCCTTCCAAGGTTCGGATGGCCGCAGCCATCTTGTTTATGAGCTCTGGATCACCAATTTCTCCAGCGCCGAAGCGGCTCTGGAAAAAGTCGACGTGCTCGGGGACGGGTCGATCATTCAGAGCTTTGATTCGGCAGAGATCGCTGGCCGCCTGCAGCCGGCTGGACTTCGCCAGTCATCGGGAGTTCTCGCAAAAAGCACGCAAGAGCTGCTCTTTGTGCACATAATCCTGGCACGTGGCGCTGCCGTTCCAGTCCAGCTTTCTCATCGCGTCTCAGCGCGAGTCGATGCGGCTCCTCCCGGACATCAGGAGGTCGTCGAGACTGGCGGACCCGTGACGGTGGATCGACGTCCAGTGATTCGGATCGGACCTCCACTCCAAGGCGAAGGCTACGTTTCTGCCGACTCCTGCTGCGATGCGACCCGGCACACCCGTGCCGCATTGCCGGTAAATGGCCGAGTCTGGATTGCCCAGCGTTTTGCCGTTGATTGGGAACAGCTTGATAAGGACCACCGCATCTATTCCGGTCCGCGGGAGAAACCTGAAAGTTACACCATCTTCGGAAAGGCTGCGATCGCCGTTGCCGATGCGACCGTCGAGTCTGTTAGTGAGGGCCTGCCCGAGCAGACTCCAGGCAAGTTTCCAACCGACATCTCACCGGACGCCGCCGACGGAAACGCTGTTATCCTCGATCTCGGCGATCATCGATATTGCATGTACGCCCACATGCAACCGGGGAGCATTCGAGTTCATGCCAATGACAAAGTTCATCGCGGACAGGTGCTGGGCTTAGTCGGCAACTCCGGAAACTCCATTGCGCCTCATCTCCACTTCCAGGTGATGGACTCTCCTTCCTCCCTCGCCTCCAACGGCCTTCCCTATGAGATTGACAACTTTCAGGTCACCGGAAAAACGCCCGGAACTGAAGCGTTCGACGAAGCAGAGGCTAAGGGCGCTCCTCTCACCATCGTTCCCCAGGCAGGCCAGGCCGTTCACAATGCCCTGCCGCTGGACCAGTTGGTCATCGCTTTCCCTTCGATAGCACAGTAGAGAATGCCATCCTGAGAAGCGCTGTTGGTCCGCTTGGAAGACCTGCCACCATACCGATCTATTCAACGCCGGCCTCCGCTTCGTTTGGGATTCGGCGTCAGCCAAAAAAAGATCTTTGCGCCGCATTAGCGCCGCATTGGAGCGCCGCGGACTCCATGGGCAATCTCGACATGATGATTTCCAGCCGGGCACGGGCTTCAGACCTTACGCTGGTGGCCAGCGACAAAGTATTTGGCAGAGTGAAAGGGCTAAGTCTGGACGAGTGGACTCGCTAAGGCAAAACAAAGCCGCCAGCTTTCGCCGGCGGCTGATAAAACTTACCGTCAACTAATTTTCGTAGAGCAGCACGCCCTCAGTCTTTTCCGAATCCACTGGACGATAGTACAGCTTATCGCCATCCAGGAAGACTTCAATGAACGCCGGCCGGGTGGTGATCGTGCCCTGGATCAGCGCCTCTGACAATGGGTCTTCAATGTACTTCTGAAGGGCCCTGCGCAAAGGCCGAGCGCCATAGCTCCGGTCGGTGAGCGTCTGGTTCAGAATCCATTTCTTGGCTTCGTCCGTCACCGTAACCGTGATCGATTTCTGCGCCAAATTGGTGTTGAGCTGCGTAACCATCAACTCCAGAATCTGAATCAGGTCGCTTTCGCTCAGCGCTGTGAACAGGATGATCTCATCCAACCGGTTCAGGAACTCAGGGTTAAAGGTTCGTTTGACTTCACCCTTCACCAATTCCTCGATCTTGTCGGATACCATGTCTTCGTTGGAAGACTGGAATCCCAGGCCCTCGCGCTTCTGCAGGTGCCGCGCGCCAATGTTCGAGGTCATGATGATAATGACGTTCTTGAAATCAACTGTGTTGCCGAGGCCGTCGGTGAGCTGTCCATCTTCGAAAACCTGCAACAGGATGTTGAACACATCCGGATGCGCCTTCTCGATTTCATCCAGCAGCACCACCGAATACGGGGCTCGTTTCACGCGCTCCGTCAACTGCCCGCCCTCTTCGTAGCCGACATATCCCGGAGGCGACCCGATCAGCTTTGAAACCGAGTGCTTCTCCATGAACTCGGACATATCGAACCGCACCAGCGCCTTTTCCGTGCCGAACATGAATTGCGCCAGAGTACGCGCCACTTCCGTCTTCCCCACTCCCGTGGGTCCCAGGAACAAGAAAGAGCCGATGGGCCGGTTCGGGCTCTTCAGCCCGGCACGGCTGCGACGAATCGCACGCGCCAGCGCCACGATCGATTTGTCCTGCGAAATAATGCGCTTGTGCAGTTCTTCTTCGATCCGCAAAAGCTTCTGCGTCTCTTCCTCTTTGATGGAGGTAATCGGCACGCCAGTCCAGCGCGATACCACGTCCTCGATGTCCTCCCGACCGACTACGCCGGTGGAGGATTCATCGAGGTGGTATTTTTCGCGAAGAGCACGCAGGTTCTCGCGCTCCTTGCGTTCTTCGTCCGAGTAAAAGCGCGCCTTCTCAAACTCGTGGTTCGCGATGGCGTTCTCCATGCGGTGGACGATGAACTTGATCCGCTTCTGAACTTCCGTAATTTCTTCCGGAAGTGAAGTCTGGCGCAGCTTTACACGGGCGCCGGCTTCATCCACCAGGTCAATGGCCTTATCCGGCAAGAAACGGTCCGGAATGTACCGGTTCGAGTGCGACACAGCAAAATTGATCGCATCGTCGGTGTAGGTGACTGCGTGAAACTTCTCGTACCGGTCTTTGATTCCAAACAGAATCTTGGTGGCATCGGTCTCGTTCGGCGGTGGAACTTTCACTGCCTGGAAACGACGCTCAAGCGACCGGTCTTTTTCAATCGACTTGCGATACTCTCCGGGGGTGGTCGCGCCGATGCACTGAATCTCGCCGCGCGATAGTGCGGGCTTCAGGATGTTAGCCGCATCCAGTGAACCCTCGGCAGATCCAGCACCCACCAGAGTGTGCAACTCATCGATGAAGATGATGGCGTTCTGCGACTCCATCAGCTCCTTCATGATGGTCTTCAGCCGCTCTTCGAACTGTCCGCGATATTTGGTACCGGCAACGATCAGTGAAAGATCCAGCGCCAGAATCCGCTTGTCCGCCAGGAACGACGGAACTTCTCCGTCGGCAATTCTTTGGGCGAGGCCTTCCACGATTGCTGTCTTCCCTACGCCCGGTTCCCCGATCAGCACCGGGTTGTTCTTCGTCCGGCGGCACAGAATCTGCACCACCCGCTCCAGTTCGCTTTCCCGTCCGACCAGCGGATCGAGTTGGGTGTCCATCGCCGCCTGGGTCAGGTCACGGGAAAACTCGCTCAGCAAAGAAGATTCACGCTGGCGCTGTGGTTGCGACTTTTCCTGGCTGGAACGTGCCAGCTCCTCGCGGATGGTCGAAAGCCGCAGTCCACGCTCATGCAGAATCTCAGCCGCAAAGCATTTTTCTTCTCTGAGCAGCCCGAGCAGCAGGTGCTCCGTGCCAATGTGCTTGTGCGAGAGTCGCTCTGCCTCTTCCGCAGCATAGGCCAGAACTCGTTTGCATTCATTGCTTAGCGGCAAATCGACTGAAGTCGAGACCTTCTCCCGGATGGTAGTGTGCCCCTCGATCTGCTTGCGGATCGACTCTACTGACGCATGAGAACGCAGAAAACGGTTGGTAAGGGCCTTGTCTTCACGCAGAAGTCCCAACAAAAGATGTTCCGTCTCAATGTAAGGCGACCCGAACTGGCTCGCTTCGTAACGAGCGAAAAAGATAACCCGTCTTGCTTTTTCGGTATAACGTTCAAACATAAAGCCCTACCCCTTCAGCGTTTGCCGAAGCGCCCCCATTGGCGCACGCGGAAACAACCCATGACCCTGAGATAATCTTGCAATCATCTTGCCAACGTTCCAAGTGACTTCTCTGCCGCCTGTCCATTACTAAAGACACCGCTCATTCCTTTTACCGCGCGCGCAACTCCGCCGGAAGAAGTTCTTCCAACCTGCCCTGTTCCAACCGCATTACGCGGTTACAACGTCGAGCAAAACCAAGATTGTGCGTAGCAATTAAAGAAGTTAGCTGGTGATCGTGATGTAATGTTGCGATCAAATCAAAAATGGCGTCGGCTGTCCGGCTGTCGAGGTCCCCTGTCGGTTCATCGGCCAAAAGCACTCTCGGCTTAGTGATCAATGCCCGAGCCAGCGCAACCCGCTGCTGCTCTCCGCCCGACAGCTCACCCGATCGATGGTGCCCACGCTGCTCGAGCCCCACCTTGCGCAACCACTGCGATGCTTCCTGCTCCGCCTCCGCGCGGTTCTTTCCTCGCACCAGCAGCGGCATCGCCACATTCTCCAGCGCCGTAAACTCCGGCAAAAGATAGTGGAACTGCCAGACAAAGCCAAGTTCCCGGTTTCTGAACTCGGCCGCAGTTTCTTCGGTCAGCGATTTCACCGCTAGTTGGCCGAAGTATAAATCTCCTGCCGAAGCCCTATCAAGGGTGCCGAGGATGTGTAACAGGGTACTCTTTCCTGCTCCTGACTGGCCGACAATCGCCAGCATTTCCCCTCGGGCTACTTGAAACGTCAGGTTTTCAAAGAGCACCAGTTCTGCATTCCCCGAGCGAAAAACTTTTCTAAGTCCCTCGGCTCGCACCACCTCTTGCTTTTCAGTTAGATGCACTCGCAATGCTCCGCGGCTCATATAGCCCGCCCGGCCATCACCTTCCAGCGTCAATATGTGCTGTTACCACATTAAAACACGACCGGAAAACCATGTACTCTGCTTCGATCCCCGCAGGTTGTCTAAATTGGCTCAGCGAACCACGGGAGGGATACCAAAATTTGTAGAAATTATTCGTAGCGCAACGCTTCCGCAGGCAATATCCGCGAAGCGGACCACGAAGGATAGATGGTTGCCACCAGCGATATGCCAATCGCCACTACTGCCACCACGACTCCATCCAGCGGGCGGGGCGCAAATGGGACGTAGTCAATGGAGTACACTTCCGGCGCCAGCGACAGCACATGGTAGTGTCCCCCCGCCCACGAAAGCAGGTATCCCAGCACCAGACCGATTGCGGTGCCGATAATCCCTATCAGCACTCCTTGGGCTACAAAGATTCGCCGGACTTGTGCCTTGCGTGTTCCCATCGACATCAGCACCGCAATGTCTCGCGTCTTCTCCATGACCATCATGATGAGCGAGATCAGAATGTTGAGCGCGGCCACAAAAACGATCAAGCCAATGGTGATGAACGTAACCAGCCGCTCTAACCGAAGCGCCCGAAAAATTGCTTTGTTCTGCTCCATCCAGTTCGTGGCCATGAATCCGGTGCCGGCCGCATTCTCCAGCTCTCGCCCGATCTCGCCCGCTTTATAGATGTCATCTACTTTGAATTCCAGGACTGATATCTCATCGCCAATTCCAAACAGCCGTTGCGCATCCGCCAGCCGCGTAAAGGACCACGAGTAGTCGTAGTCATAGAAACCAGAATTGAAAATCCCTTCCACCCGAAAACGGTAATATTTGGGAACCATTCCAAAGGGCGTCAGCTCACCCTGCGGGCTCGTCACCAGCACTACCGATCCCACTCCAGCACCCAGACTGTCAGCCATATCTTTCCCCAATATGATCGGCGGCATCGCCGCCACCCGGCCCTGCACGGCTTGCATGGAATCAGCCTGACCATCCGGTGTGGCGCGGGGTTGCTGTGGGGGACGGGCGCCCGCGTCCGCCTCTTTCAACGCGTCTATCGATCCCACTCGCACCGTCTTCAGCAGGTCGCTCACCCGCATCTCGTCCTGCGGTATCAACCCTTTCAGCACCGCCCCACGCGCCCTCGGTCCGCGGGAAATCAATACTTGTTCATAGATGGCCGGCGCCGCTGCCACTACATGCGGCTGTTTTGCCAGCTTTTCCATCAGCGGCCGCCAGTTCTTGATGCCATCACTCTCAACCCGCAGCAGATTCACGTGCGAACTGGAACCCAGCAGCCTTTCTTGCAGGTCCTGCCGGAATCCATTGTTAATGGCCAGCGCGATTATCAGGGACGCCACACCCGCCGCTACCCCGATAATCGAAATCGCCGTAATGATTCCGATCACCGCCTGCCGGCGTTTCGCTCGCAGATAACGACGTGCAATGAACAGCTCAAAGTTCATGAAGGAATATGATTATAGTGTGCAGTGGCGCGAGTGCCCGCGCTATCCGGCGCCAGCACTGTCCAGGCAGGAACAGCCTACCCACCGAGGGTGCAAGGATACTTAGCTGGTTAGACCTTTTCCCCGAAGCCCCGGGCCTCTGTGTAGAGGGTAAGCCTCTTGAAAAAATCCCGATCTGAGCGCACCCTCGAACATTAAGGAGCAGACTTATGCGCTGGCTTGTTCTGATCGTTTGTCTCATCGCGCCCTGCTGGGCTGAGCAATCGCATCATCATGAGCTCACGGACCAGGAAATCGGCTCTGTGCACTTTGTGACTTCGTGCGCGAAGCAGAACGAGGCCCAGTTCAATCACGCGGTTGCTCTGCTGCATTCATTTCAGTATGAGCAGGCGCGCCAGGCGTTCTCTGATGTCTTTCGCCGCGACCCTGACTGCGCAATGGCGTATTGGGGCGTGGCCATGACGCATTATCACGGTCTGTGGGGAAACGGCGATGCCAATGCAGGACGCGCCGCCCTGCAGCAGGCCAGGAGCGCTGCTCAGGCAAATAGCCGGACCAGCCCGCGCGAAAAGCGGTACATCGAAGGGCTGGGTGAAATCTATGCGCAAGACGACCGCGGCGGAGCGGCACAAGCCATTGCCTTTGAGCAGAAAATGGCGGCTCTGCAGGCCGCGTATCCCGATGATACCGAGGCTGCAATTTTCCACGCGCTCTCGCTGAGCATCACTGCTGCCAAAACTGACCGGACGTTCGCTAATCAGAAAAAGTGCGGCGAAATCCTGGAACCCGTACTTCACCGGCTTCCCAATCACCCCGGCGTAGCCCACTATCTGATTCACTGCTACGACAATCCGGTGCTGGCTGAAAGTGGCCTGCAAGCCGCGCGCACCTACGCCAGGATCGCTCCTGCTTCCGCTCACGCCAATCACATGCCGTCACACATTTTCACGCGGGTGGGATCCTGGCAGGAATCAATCGATTCAAACCGGCGCTCGGCAGAGCTGGCAGCCGCCGCTGAACCGGAGTCACACAACGGCGAGGCTCGCGACCAGCGCCTACACGCCATGGACTACCTGGAATACGCCTACCTGCAAAGCGGACAGATGAAGCAGGCGCAGGCCGTGCTCGATCAGATGAATTCCCTGTCACCCGTGAGCGGTCTTACGTTGACCGGTGATTACGCTCTCGCCGCTATTCCGGCGCGTCAGGCGATTGAAGCGGGAGACTGGACCAAAGCCTCAGGCTTGAGCGTACGGCGCGAGGGCGTTCCCTGGGCGCAGGCCGTGAGCTGGCTCGCTATCGGAATCGCCAACGCTCACCTGAAGGATTCGGCGCGCGCCACCCAGTCTGAACACACTCTTGCTTCTCTTCGTGACGCAGCCGCCCGCAGTGGCGATTCTTACTGGTCAAACCAGATCGAAGTGCAGCGCAGAGAAGTTGCAGCTTGTAACCAGCAACAGCAAGGAAAATCTACCGAAGCGATCCTGATGATGCGCTCTGCCGCCGATCTTGAAGAGAGCATGGACAAGCACGCGGTCACACCGGGGGCCATCGTTCCCGCGCGCGAGATGCTGGCGCAAATGCTGGCTCAGGCCAATCGTCCTAAGGAAGCTGCGGTCGAATACCAGGCCGTCCTCAAGCTCGCACCCAATCGCTTCAACGCGCTGTATGGCGCGGCACAGGCGGCTGCAGCGGCAAGCAATCCAGTCGCCGCTCAGGAATACTTTCGCAAGCTGACCGAGATCGCAGTCGGCGACGAACGCCCCGAAGTTCTCGAGGCGCGCAAGGCCCTGGCCACCACCGCGATGAAATAGGCGGGTTCGCCACAACTCGGCTGCTTTCTTTAGCTGGCCGTACAATACCTGGCCGTACAATAGCTGGCCGTACAGTGTTTCCGGCCATGCCGCACCAGTTCGAAATCGATCGCGATCTCCTCCGCGCCTGGGCTCTTCCCGCCTACTGCTATAGAGATTCGGCCATTTTTGCCGAAGAAATGTCACGCATCTTCTCCCGAAATTGGCAGCTCGTCGGACATCACGATCAGGTCGCCAAAGCTGGCGATTTTTTTACCACTGAACTTGCCGGCGAGCCTCTGCTCATCGCTCGAACGGCATCCATCGAGCTGAACGGTTTCTATAACGTCTGCCGGCATCGCGCCGGTCCACCGGCCACTGGCTGCGGGTCGCGCAAGCTTTTCCGCTGCGGTTATCACGGCTGGACTTACGATCTCAACGGCAAGCTCATCAGCGCTCCGGAATTCGAAGCCCAGCCCGGGTTCAATGCTGCCGAGTTTTCTCTCACTCAGATCAGAACGGAAGAATGGTCAAACCTGATCTTCGCCAATCTCGATCTGTCGGCGGTGCCGCTCGCCTCTCAGCTTGCCGGGCTAGCGGCACAATTCAGCAAGTTTCCTTTTGACAAGATGAAGCTGCTCGAGCGGCGCAACTACGATATGCAATGCAACTGGAAGACCTACATCGACAATTATCTTGAGGGATATCATCTGCCCAGCGTGCACCCTGGCCTGAATCGAGAGCTCGATTACGGCTCCTACACCGTCGAGCCGCATGCCAACTACGTTCGCCAGTTCAGTCCCATGCGCGGGGCTCAGGCCGGCGATGAAACTGCCCGAATTTACTCTTCCGCAACGGACGGTCTCACGACCGACTACTTCTGGGTCTTCCCCAACTGGATGCTCAACTGCTATCCCGACAACGTCCAGATCAATATGATCTGCCCGCTCGCGCCCGAGCGCACGATGGCGGTTTTCGAGTGGTACGTTTTGCCTGAACTGCTCGGCAGTCCCGATGCACTGCGCTCGGTGGAGTTCAGTCATCAAACTCAGACGGAAGACCTCGCCATCTGCGAAACCGTGCAGAAAAATCTGCACTCCCGGAGCTACCAGCGAGGCCGCTACAGCATCAAGCAGGAAGTTGGAGTCCACGCCTTTCATCGCATGTACGCAGAAATCATGAATTCTGATTGAAGGAGTTTCTTATGAGCAGCCATACCTTGCTGCAGTCGTTGCACGACAATCTTTCCAGTCGCGCGCAGGTTAAAAGTGTTTTCGGCGATCCCGTCACCGCCGGCGACAAGACGATCATCCCTGTCGCCAAGATCGCTTACGGCTTCGGAGCTGGCGCGGGGACCGGCGGACTGGGTGATACCCGTCCTAAAGGTGAAGGCGGAGGAGGTGGCGGCGGCGTGCGCGCCATTCCGATCGGGGTGTTTGAAGTTGGCCCGCGCGAAACCCGTTTTGTCGCCATTCAGGATCGCAAGAAGCTGGCCGGGAGTTTGCTGGTGGGCGCCGCTCTGGGACTTCTATTCGCTCGCAGACGGCGGAGACCATAATGTCTGCTGCTCCGCGGGTTTTCAGAGACTTTCTCTGGGAGCTCTGCGTTTTAAGATTCTGAACTTACGTTGCCTTAATCAACATCAACGTGATGTCATCATGCTGCGGCGTGTCGCCCACGAAAAAATCCACGTCGACCATCACCCGATGCAGCAACTCTTCCGGTGTTACAGAGACTGCATTTTGAAGCACGCCCAGCATGCGCTCTTCTCCATACTCTGCTTCGGCATAGTTCAACGCCTCCACCAGCCCGTCAGTAAAAATCATCAGCCAGTCGCCCGCTTGTAACTCGCATCGCCCGGCAGCATGCGGTCGATCGAGCATGATTCCCAGCGGCAATCCGCCTTCGGTGAGGTGTTCAATGTCGCCACTTGCCCGCCTCAGTACCGGTGGATTATGTCCCGCGTTGATGTAATCGAGCTGGCGTGTGACCGAATCGAACTCCGCCAGGAATGCGGTCGTGAATCGCGCACCCTTCTGGCTGTTGCTGCACGCATATTGATTCATGCCGCGCACGATCTCCAGCAGCGATACCGGCGCCGCCGAAAGGGTTCGCAGACTTGCCTGGAATGTTGCCATCAGCATGGCTGCAGGAATACTCTTTCCCGCTACATCCGCCACGGCCAGCAAATATTTCGCATTCTCGCTGCCTGGACGCGCGAACGTGTCGTAATAATCTCCCGCTACCGTATTCGCGGGACGGGTCGCGAACGCCACCGCCAACCCGGGAATCGCAGGAGGATGCTCGGGCAACAGCCAGTTCTGAATATCGCGAGCAATTTCCAGGTCGCGCTTCATCACTACGCGATCGGAAACTTCCAAAATCAGCACAATCAGCAGCAGAAGCCCGCCGTAGAAGCGGAAGTCGAATTCCACTACTTCCACTTGGCCGGCTTTCCCATGAAAGCTGAAACCGCCAGCAGGAAAAATCAGGAAAATAATTCCGATCAGCAGCAGCACCCGGCGCGCGGGCGTCAGTTTTTCAAGAATCGCCCATGCGAACTCCTGCAGAGTGCGCACCCACCGGTGCCGCCCTGTATGGGGCAGCTTGCGGGCTTCCACATCGCGGGAGTAGAGCCGATAACTACTCTGCGCGTCGCGCTTGAACTGCGACCACAGCTGATCGATCTCCAGGCCTTCGGTCACTCGTTGCCAGAACCTTTGCAAGCCGGCGATCATCCCTTTTCGGCGGTGAGCAACTTCAGGCGGAACCGCGCCCCAGGTGCCTGGATTTTCAGCTGGCCGGGGAGGCTGGAAGGGCATGCGAGATGGCGATTATAAACCACCCATTCGCCCTCTCATTCTTTGCGCTCCCTGGCAGTACCTTTGTGCGCATTGCAGTAAAAAGCTGTTGATTTTACTTCATGGTTAAAGTCTTTGGTCCCTTCGTGGACCTTCGTGATTGATGATTTTCAAAACAGGCTCATCTGCGGTGCCTTCTGCACCACAACCGCATCCGCTCTCCTGCGCTCCCCTAAACCGTGCTTCTCTCGCAACCGTTTCATTAGCTCCGAAATCCGCTGATGGTAAGCCTTCGGCAAAAACGCGTGCTTCTCGTATCGTTTCCTATACTCCTCGTAAAGCTTCGGAAACTCTTCTTGCAGAAATGGCATGAACACCGCCGCCGAGCATGGCTTCAGAAACAAAGGATTCGCAAAAATCCCCTTCGCTCCTGCACCCGCTGCCGACTTGACCACGCCTTCCAGGTTCTTCGCCGAATCCGTGATTCCCGGCAGTACCGGAGAACAACTTATTCCCGTGCGGATTCCAGCCGCGGACAACTCCTTCACAGCCTGCATCCGTAAGTCGGGCCTGGGAGCGCGCGGCTCCAGGATTCTCGCCAGCTTCGCATCCATGGTGGTAATCGTCAGGCTCACATGCAGGCGGTTCTTACGATTGATCTCGCCCAGCAGCTCCAGGTCGCGCACTACGAGATTCGATTTCGTGATGATCCCCAGCTCCAGCCCTTCGTGCCGCGCCAGCTCCTCCAGAATTCCCTTCGTCACCTCAAACCGCTTCTCCGCCGGCTGATACGGATCAGTGGCCGTCCCGATCGCTATCTCCTCGCCCGGCTTGACGTGGCGCAGTTCCTGCCGCAACAGCTCCGCCGCATGCTGCTTGATGTAGATCTTTTGCTCGAACGCAATGCCATCGCGCATCTCCATGAACTCGTGCGTGTAGCGCGCGTAACAGTACTTGCAGGCAAACTCGCACCCGCGATAAGGATTGATTGTCCAGGTAAACGGCATCTCGCGCTTGCTTACGCAACGGTTCAGCACCGACCGCGCCGGCAGCGTGAAGTATTCCACTTCATGCCCTTGACGCACCGATTCGCCATCGGCGGCGAGGCGAGCGATTCCAATGAGTTTCGGGCCTGGCCGTTCAGGCGTGAGCTGGGGCAACAAAGGGAGGGTAGCCATATATTCGCCTTTTGTTCGCCATTATAGCGAAGGCGAATACTAAGATCAACTTTGAATTTTTCGCAAATCTACTGCGGCATCAGCCCCGCCGGGGGTGGCGGAATAGTGATGTCCACATTGGTCACCGGCCCCAAAGACGTCAATGGCTTATCGAACTCTTTGGTGTTGCCGATCACCAGCACCGGCATTTGCTCCTTGTGCAGATATTTCGTCCCTGCCGCGGTCACACTCGAGGTCTGCACCTTCTCGATCCCTGCCCGGTAGCGCTCCAGAAAATCTGCCGGGTATCCATAGAACTCATACGCCATCCGCTCGCGCAAAATCTTTTCCGCCGAATCCAGGTTGAAGACGAACGAATTCAGAATCGAATCCTTCGCGCGCTGCGCCTCTTCCTCGGTAATCGGGTGCGAGTTCAGCTTGTCGACTTCTTCGAACAGCCCTTGCACCGCCTCTACCGTCGATTCACTTTTGGTCCCCATCGAAAGGCGATCGATTCCCGGATGGTCGAACGCCGTTCCGACCCCGCCGCCCACCGAGTAAGCCAGTCCCTTCGCGGTGCGCAGTTCCCGGAACAGCCGCGAAGCCATTCCCCCGCCGAAAGCCTCGTTGAACACTTCAATCGCGTAATAATCAGGATTTTTGCGAATCGTGCCCAGGCCAACGATCCGGATCGAACTCTGGTTTACATCTTCCTTCGGAATCAGGTAGTAGCCCGGCCTCGCGGGAGTGAAGTCGATCCTAGGCTCCGGGGGGGGCGTTCCCCGCTTCCAGTTTCCGAACACGCTTCGCAGCCTGGCTTCCATCTGCGCTGAATCGAAATCGCCCACCACCCCTAAAATTATGTTGTTTGGAAGAACGTGGCTGTGGTGCCAGTCAATCAGGTCCTGGCGCGTGACCGCGGCCACCGTGGCGTACTCTGGCACCCGCGCGTACGGATTACTGGCCCCATACGCCAGCTTGGTTGCCTCGCGCGCGGCAATCTGCCCCACATCATCATTTCGCCGCGAAATCGCGTCGAAGTATTCCCGCTGCGCCAGTTCGACCTTGTCGGACCGAAACTCAGGGTTCTGCAACAGGTCCAGAAACGCCGCAAACACATCGTTAAAGTCCGGCTTTAACGATGACCAGCCTATGGTCGTTGAATCCGCCGTGTTGCCGGTTTCTACCTTCGCGGCGCGGACTTCCAAATAATCATCCAGCTCGTCGCCGGTATGATTTTTCGTGCCACCGGTGCGCCACACTTCGCCATAGATATCCACCATGCCAACTTTGCCGGACGGCTCCGAGCGCGATCCCCCACGAATGCGCGCCACCCCGTCGATCAGCGGCAGTTCATGATCTTCCTGCAGAAAGATCACCATGCCGTTCGGCAACTCAATCCGTTTCGGCTCCTGCGGCTTGAACTCCGGCAGTGCCGGAATCCTGACCTCTTTCCATGACCCCACCTGGCTGCAGACCGGCATCGCCGCCACCATCAATACGCAGAAGAGAAACAGCTTCCACTTCGTTTTCATTGCGCGCCTCCCTTCTGCGCCCCGTTAGGCGATGCGGTTTCGATAATCCCCACCGTCCGATTGCTGGCCACAAAGGTCTGCGCAGCCACCCGCCGAATGTCGGCCTTGGTTACCTGCTCAATCCGGTCCACAGTGCGGAAGAGCTCGCGCCAATCGTCATAACGCGATTGATAGGTTGCCAGCTGCGATGCCAACCCCGCATTGTTGTCCAGTCCGCGTAAGAGGTTCGCCTTGGCACGGGTCTTGATCATCTTCAGTTCGTCATCCGTGATGTCTTCATTCTTCAAGCGCTCCAACTCCGCGTGTATTGCGGAAGCCATATCGTCCGGCTTATGCCCGGGCAGCGGAATGGCATAAAACGCAAACAGGTGCGGATACTTGTTGCCTGGCAATCCCGTGAATCCCGCCGAATCTGATGCAAGCTTTTTATCGCGCACCAGCGCGCGATACAGTCGGGACGTTCGCCCATTTGAAACCAGGTCGGCAATCGAGTCGTAAACCGCATCATCCTTGCTGCGATAATCCGGCCGGTGATAACCCTCGAGATAAACCGGTTGCGAAACTTCGTGCAGCACGACCCGCCGCTCGGAATTCTGCGGAGGCTCGGTGGTCGTCCGCTCATCCGGCTTCTCCACCGACTTGATCCGGCCAAAATATTTCTCGATGATCGGCATGGCCTCCGATGCCTTCACGTCTCCCACCACCGCCACCACCATGTTCGAAGGAATGTAATAAGTGTGAAAGAAGTCCAGCGCCTCGGTCGCCGAAAACGAATTCAGGTCTGACATCCAGCCGATGGTCGGCCGATGATACTGGTGCGCCTGGTACGCCGCCGTGATGAACTGCTCCAGCAGCCGCCCAATGGGATTGCTGTCCGTCCGCATCCGCCGTTCTTCGATTACTACGTTTCTCTCTTTGTAGAACTCGCGCATCACCGGATGCAGAAATCTCTCCGACTCCATGTACGCCCACAGCTCCAGCCGGTTGGTCGGCATCGAGTAGTGATAGGCCGTCTCATCTTCATTGGTGAACGCGTTCAACCCCTCTGCGCCATTGCTCTCCAGAATGCGCGGATACTCATTCGGCACCACATATTTCTGCGCCTCAGCAATCGCGTCCTGCCACTTCTTCTGCAGCTCTTTAAATTTCTGGTCGCTCGCGCCATCCACATTCGCGTCCCGCATATATCGATACGCCGCGTAATCTTTCTCCACTCTTTCGAGCGCAACCTTCTCGGCGGCATAGTCCGTCGTTCCGATCTTGTCCGTTCCTTTGAAGGCCATGTGCTCGAACATGTGCGCCATTCCGGTCTGCCCGGTTGGGTCCTGCACCGAGCCTGCATCAACATGGTTGAAGAACGAAAACACCGGCGCCTCCGGCCGCTCGTACACGATCGCCGTCAGCCCGTTGTCGAGTTTCTTGACCGTAATGTGCTTCTCAAAAGCTGCCAGGTCCTGCGCGACCGCTGCCGCGCACAGCAGGAAGACCGCCGCCGTTATCTTAAAGAGACGCTTTCTCATCGAACCTCCGCCCGTTTGGACGCGCGAAACCGCCAAAAGTCTGAAGTTACGTGCCACATTATCGCCTTGTCAAACGTGAGCATCTATTCTCATACCCGCACTCAATGTCATCCCGAACCAAGCGGTTTTCTTCGCGGGCGAGGGATCTCGGACGAGCGCCTCGGCGTCGTATGGCGCGAGCGGCCTGGCCCGCGAGAACTCCACTGCCCACGCTGGGCGGGTCTCCGACCCGCCCAGCCGAGCGAAGCTCGGCAGCTCTCCATCGGCCTGTGTGGCAGTCTGATTCCAAGCGTATAATCTCTCGTTTGCCTCATGGCGCACGCCACCCAATACGAACTCCGCCTGGCCGAACGCATGTCCCGCCTCGGAACTGAGACTGCCTTCGAGGTTCTGAACAAAGCGCGCGCCCTGGAGCGCCAGGGCAAAAACATCATTCACCTGGAGATCGGCGAGCCCGATTTCGATACTCCTAAGAACGTCATCGATGCCGGCGTCAACGCCCTGCACCAGGGCTGGACCCACTATGGCCCCTCCGCCGGCTTGCCCGAGTTGCGCCAGGCCATCGCCAAAGAAGTCAGCGCATCCCGTGGAGTGGAAGTCAGCCCAGACGAAGTCGTTGTCGTCCCCGGCGGCAAGCCGATCATCTTTTTCACCGTTCTTGCGCTTGCGGAACAAGGTGATGAAGTTATCTATCCCAACCCTGGCTTTCCCATCTACGAATCGATGATTCACTACGTCGGCGCGAAGCCCGTTCCCATTCGCCTGCGCGAGGACCGCGACTTCCGCTTTGACGTCGATGAATTCGCCTCGCTCATCAATGACCGGACGCGTCTGATCATTCTCAACTCGCCGCACAATCCCACCGGAGGCGTGCTCAGCAAGCCGGACATCCGCGACATTGCCGAAGTCATCGGCGATCGTAACCTGATGGTCCTCTCTGACGAAATCTACAGCCGCCTGATTTTCGATGGCGAGCACTACTCCATCATGTCGGTCGCGGGATTTCAGGAGCGCACCATCCTGCTCGACGGATTCTCGAAGACCTATGCCATGACCGGATGGCGCATGGGTTATGGCGTCATGCGCACCGATCTCGCCGCCCACATCACTCGCCTTATGACCAACTCGAATTCCTGCACCGCCAGCTTCACCCAGATGGCGGGCATCGAAGCGCTGCGCGGCGATCAGGGTTCGGTCGAAAACATGAAGCACGAGTTTCAGAAGCGCCGCGACGCGTTCGTTGCCGGACTCAACAAGCTCAAAGGATTTTCCTGCCGCATGCCGAAAGGCGCGTTCTACGCATTCCCGAATATCCGCCAGACCGGCTGGACTTCCAAGAAACTTGCCGACGCCCTGCTCGAGGATGCCGGCGTGGCCTGCTTGTCCGGCACCGCCTTCGGCGATTTCGGAGAAGGCTACCTGCGCTTCAGCGTAGCCAACTCGCTGGACAATTTGAACTCCGCTCTCGATCGCATCGATCAGTGGACCAGAAACTCTTTGTGATTCGTGCTTACGAACGTGCCGACTAAAAGTTCGAGATCTAAATCGCCGAAAGCAAAACCCAAAATCAGCCGCCCTGATATCCCTGGCTACGGCATGCCGAAAACTTTGAAGGGCGCGCTGACCTGGAGCTGGGCTCGGAAGCAACTTGAAAAATCGCGAGAGTATTGGATTTCGACCGTTCGCCCCGACGGCTCGCCGCATACCATGATCGTTTGGGGCCTGTGGATCAACAACCAATTCTTATTCAGCACCGGCAAGCATTCCGTAAAGGCGCGCAATCTGGCCGGCAACAATCGCTGCACGCTCGGCAGCGATGACGCCGCGGCCGCGGTCATCGTCGAAGGCACGGCCGAGCCGCTGGCTGACGCCTCCATTCGCAAGCAATTCTTTCCGCGCTACGAGAAGAAGTACAAATTCGACATGTCCGGTATGCAGGAGGAACCGATCTTCGCCGTGCGTCCGCTGGTAGCTTTCGGCCTGCGTGAAAAAGACTTCTCCAAGAGCGCCACCCGATGGAAGTTCTGATGCGCCCGGTAGTCGCTGCCGCGCGCACCAGCACAGTCCAGGCAGGGACAGCCGCCCCGCGCAGCAGCACAAGAATGCAGCCTACGGAGCAAGCCGTGGGTCAACGAAAATCGCCCAGCCCCGAAGCCACGAAAGCAGCCGGGAAGATGCCGAACAGCACGCAACCAGGGGCGGCTTTAGCCGCTGATGCAATCGCAAATGCCAAATAAATTCCGCGTCTTCGCCACCGCCGATATCGGTCCCTCGCTCGACCTGCTTCGCCAGCGCGGCTATGAGGTCGAACTCTATCCCCATCCACAGGCTCCGCCGAAGAGCCTGATCCTCGATAAAGTCAAATCCGGAATCGACGGCCTCATCACCACGCTCCGCGATCCTATCGACGCCGAAATTTTCGAAGCCGGCCAGGGTCACTTGAAAGTCATCGCCCAGATCGCGGTCGGCTTTGACAACATCAATCGCGCCGACGCCAACCGTTACAAAATTCCTTTCACCCACACCGCCGACGTGCTCACCGAAGCCACCGCCGAGTTTGCTTTTTTCATGATGGGCGACCTCGCCCGCCGGATGTGGACCGCCGAGCATCTGACCCGCGAAAACAAGTGGGGCTTCTGGCATCCTTATCTTCCCTTCCTCGGCGATGAAGTCACCGGCAAGACCATTGCCATCATCGGCACCGGGCGCATCGGCCTCGCCATGATCAAGAAGTGCTCCGGCTTTGACATGAACATGCTCTGCTACGATCCCGCGTATCAGAACCACGACTACGTGAAAGCCATTCAGGAATTGATGGACCTGCGGCACGCGCGCGGTATTCAGAAAGAAAAAACCTGGATCAAATACGTCAGCATTGACGATGCCCTCAGCCAGGCGGATTTCGTCAGCGTTCATGTTCCGCTGCTGCGCGAAGGCGAAAGCAATACGCCCACGTACCATCTGTTCAACGAAACCACGCTGCGCAAGATGAAGCCGACCGCGTTTCTCATCAACACCTCGCGCGGCCCGGTGGTCGATGAAGCTGCCCTCGCCAAGGCGCTCAAACAAAATTGGATCGCCGGCGCCGCGCTCGATGTGTACGAAAAAGAGCCGCTGCCGGCCGACTCGCCATTGCGCGATCCGGCGATTGAAGACCGCGCCCGGCTGTATCCTCATTTCGCCAGCCAGGGAAAAATCACCCGTCTCTCAACTGATCCCAACAAAGGCATGGCCGGACGTTGCGTGCAAGGCCTGATCGACGTGCTCGAACGCAACTACGGCGGCGACATCAGCAAAATGCCCTACGTCGTAAACAAAGAAGCCTTTTCGCAACCCGAGCGCAAGCCGGCGTAGCGATCTCTGCAGCGGCCATGAAGTAGGCGAGGTATCACCATTCACCAACTGCGGGCAGGGTTGTTGGTGAAAACGCCTGGTTACCATATTTACCGCGGAGTCACTGCTAAAATTCAGATGATGAGGCGCTGGCTCTCATATTCAGCCATCTTGATTTCCGCATTGGCGGTTGGATGGCTCATTCACCACGTCTCCGAGGAGCGGGCACAGAAAAAGCGCGAAATCAGTTACCAAGAGACCGTGCGTTCCTATTCAGAAGTTCTTAAAACTGGGATGACTCGAAAAAAAGTAGAGGACTACCTAACCGCGAAGAATATCCGATTCCGCCAGATGTGCTGCGTCCGCAGAAAGGAGTTCTCCCGCGGCGTGTACGACGACACATACGACGACCTGGTTAAGATCGCTCAGGAAGAAGCCCCTTGGATTTGCAGCGAGAACAATGTATACATTGCTTTCCAATTTCTAGGGCGATACAAACATTCCCCACCTGCAGCGGAGCCCTCTGACATCTTGAACGACGTGACCGTCTACCACTGGCTCGAAGGCTGCATGTGATAACGATCGGGTATCCGTGATGGTTGCCGTAACATCGCATTACACTCATTGAGTTCTGCCGACTGGCTGGTTTCAGCATAAAATACCCAACAAACGGCGCAAGCTGGTGCGATCCTCTGTTTCATCAGCTATGGCAGCTGCTGGCGCATGATAGTGTGACCGGCACGATGCACATGACGGCAGCCCGAAGATATGGAATCGTCTTTGCAGCCATTTGCCTGATATTCATAGCAGCAAACATTGCTCATTTCCTGCGGCCGGTCACGTGCTGGGACTGTTTCTTTCCTTATGGCGTACCGTTCACTTTGTATCAGCAAGGTGGTGAGGGTGGCGGTGCGGGCATTTCCTGGCGCGGACTCGCAAAGAATATCGGCGTGCTGGTCATCGCAGCACTGCTGATCGGTAAATTGTGGAGTGTACTAATGACTCGCCACAAACAACAACGACGGTGTTAGCGTTTACAACCCAAAACTGCGCAACGTTCTGCCTTACTGGCCTGACGAGAGCTGGTGTACTTGGTTATGGCGAGAGGGTCGGATATGGAGCAACAATCCCGAATCGTCTGTTCATGCTGTTAATGCAGCGTGCACTTGAGAACTGGACGGGGGAGGCGGGGCGAACTCCAAAAGAGCATTTCTCACACAAAATCTGCTGGACTGACGATAAGGGCAAAAAACATTGCCAGTAGACTGAGCATGCAGCGAGAGGGCTTTTTTTTGGCAATGACGCTGTTCGAAAAAGCGGCCTACACAGTTGGGGCGGGCGTAGCTTTCCTGATAGCGGCGCTAATGCTCGCCTACTGGTGGGCAGGTCGAATACCGAGCCGACCGCAAGGAGTTGCGGTGAACGCAGTGTTCTTGTGGGCGCCTCATGTCGGCTTTCCAGCAGCTAGGCGCGGTTGGTGGCTCTCTTGTTGGGACAATGCTGGCCATGATCGCTGCAAGCTCACCGATGTGCATGGCAACCTAAAATATGAAGGCGAGTTCCTTCTGTATGGCGACAAAGGTTTCATACCCGTCGATCAGTTGAAGATCGACCCAGAGAAAACCAGCGACAACATAGTGTGGATCGGAAGCGCACTTGTTCCGCTGGTGTTTCTTCAAAATGGAAAGGTTCTGATACCGGCGAG
>Ga0310810_10000490_pt1 | contig 40045 bp, 51 predicted proteins | sample NCmetagenome_FD_207641 | JGI IMG/M metagenome (GOLD analysis project Ga0310810, IMG submission 207641) | Soil microbial communities from experimental microcosm in Duke University, North Carolina, United States - NC | ecosystem: Engineered > Artificial ecosystem > Soil microcosm > Unclassified ...
CGAAAATGCGCTGAAGTACATGGTGAAGCTGTACCATGAAAAGACGTGCTCCGATCGCAAGGTGCCGCGCTACAGCAGCACACCTGGCTTCATCCACTTCGAACAAGGCTTTCACGGACGGACGGTCTACGCGCTGAACGTCACCGACATGCCTCACAACCCGATCGTGACGAAGGACTTTCACGGCTTGGCCCCGAAGAACGTGATGGTGCCCTTTCCTGAGAACCACAGCGACGCTGAAGTCGGTCGCTGCCTGCGTGCCGTCGAAGAGGCATTGCAGTTCAACGGCTTCAACATCGCTGGCATCATCATCGAACCGATGCAATCAGCGGGTGGACAACGGACGGCGCCCAAGCATTTCTTCCAGAGGCTGAGCCAACTTGCTCACGACTGGAACGTCGGCCTGTGCTTCGATGAAGTGCAGACGACAGGCGGGCCTTGTGGGTCGATCTTCATGTGCGATCAGTTCGACCTACCTCACTCGCCCGATGTCGTGGTGACGGCCAAGAAGTTCGCCTGTGGCGTCGTCTACATGAAGCGACCGATGCAGGACAAGGGCATCCTCGACTCGACGTGGTCAGGTACGCTGGCTGACATGGTGCGCTTCGTCCAGGAGTGGAAGATCGTCGAAGAGGAAGGCTTGCTTGACCAGGTCGCCGACAAGGCACAGCACCTGTGCTACGGGTTGGAACACCTCGCCAAACGTTACCCCGACCTCGTCAGCAACGTCTGCGGCGCAGGTCTCTACCAAGGCTTCACCATTCACAAGCCTCTGACACGCAAAAACTTCGTCGACGCTGCGTTGGCGCGACACTCGCTCCTGCTGATGGGCGCCGGCACTGACAGCGTCCGCCTGCGGCCCAACCTGTCCGTCACCCACGAGGACATCGACTCGCTCCTGTCCTTGCTGTCCAACCTGCTGGACGACCACCGCACGTTCACGGCCTGAGTGACCCGTGTCGGCCGGATGGGGTTACTCCCCATGGCCCGGACCGGTGTTTCCTGGGCCTTCCCGTGGGCTGCACGGGATGGTAATGTAAGTGGTTGATTCTGAATGAAGAAAAAGTTCACACTTTTTCACTGTCGAATTGTTCGTTCTGCGCAGATCGTGGTACAACTGGATCATGGTCAAGAACATCACGGTCGAAAAGGTTCGGAAGATGTCCCCCAAGTCCCGCCGCCGCTTCTTCGGGAAGGCGACCCCCGAGCAGCTCGAGGCCCTCACGGTGCCGTGCACGGGCGAGGCTCACTCGAATGCCTTCATCGACAACTGCGGGTGCTGCATGGGAGTCACCTGGGGGCGGATGCTCAAGGCGTCCTGAGACGCTCGAGTCGGCGGTCTTGGAAGTGGCACGGGATGGAGGTAACATCTACAGGCCACCCAATGGGCCAAGGGACGTTCCGTGCGACCCCCAAGACCGCCGACTTTTCTTCTGCGAATCTGTCCGATCTGCGCGAACTGTGGTACACTAGACTCAGATGGAGGCACTGATGAAAACCGGAACGATCACCTTCCCGAACTCTTCCTGCGTAGCCCTCTGGAACAACGAGCTGACCGGCCAGATGTCGGACGGCATGTGGGAGAACAGCGGCCCCCGCGACCACTGGAAGTTCTGGGGTGACCTGGACGCTCAGGTGGGCGCGGACTGCAAGGTCGTGTCCCCGCGTCTCTGGGAGTGCCGGAAGACGGGCTACAACTTCGCCGCCCTGTACGAGATTGTGGGCGAGCGCATGGTGGCGACGGGCCGGATGGGCAAGCACACCACGGACTACAACGCCTGCCACGCTGCGGAGTACATGCCTGCCACGCTCGAGGAGTTCCGGTCGAACAAGGCCTCGGGCAAGTGGCAGTACGACTTCGTCGCCAAGTACATGGAGAGCGTCTCGGACGACCTCGCGCAGAAGTTCTACGCCACCACCTACACGATGCGCGACCTGCGCAAGGACATCTCCAGCATCAAGGCGGCGATGAAGACCGCCAAGAACTGAAAAGAATTCGTCGTCGAAACTGTCCGCGAAGCGCAGATCGTGGTACAACAGATCCAGATGGAGGCACTGACGATGAGCACCGAAACCACCGCCCTCGAGACCACGACCGTCGACATCCAGGCTCTGACCCCGGAGCTCGTGATGAAGGTCTACTCCGGCAAGCAGGGCTGCATGTGCGGGTGCCGCGGCAAGTACTGGGTCCACCCGAACCACCGCGCCGAAGCGGACAAGGATCGCGGCTACGCTCACGACGACGACGAGGTGTCGGCGAAGCAGGTGAAGCGCATCCTCGGCATCCTCAAGGCCGACCCCCGCACCAAGGTGCAGGACGGCTACATCCTGTACCTCGACCGCGAGCAGCTCGCGGAAGGTGAGCGCAGCTACGTTGCGTACCTCTGCCACGCGGCGAGGGCGTCGTGAGCAATCGCTGTCAGGGGAAACGTCGTCAGTTTCGCCGGGGCACATTCGGCGTCTTCAAGTGCGGTCGCAAAGCGACTGGTACCGTGGAGACTCAGGTGGGCTTCACCAAGCACCATCACGTCTGCGACGACGCCGAATGCTTCGCCTCAATCGCCGGCGGCTACCCGGCCAAGTTCACTCCAAACAAATCTGCGTAGAAACTGTCACTTCGACCGCGACTGTGGTACACTGATCTCATGGAGGCAATCATGAACAGCTTCGTCGAAACCCTGCTCCTCGCCCTGGTCGATGCCGCCGAAGACAAGGCCCACCGCATGGAGTGGTCGTGCTGCGGCGACGCCTGTTGCAAGCCCGTCGAGGAAGCCGCCGATCGCCTGATCATGGCGGCCCGCGAAGTGCGCCAACACGTCGTCGACAACCACGTTCCCTGCCGCGAGTACACCGGCTGCACGCTCTGCGAGCGAGAATTCGGAATCCCGGCGTGCCTCGAGACCACGTACCAGGACAACTGGGCTCGCGCGGAAGCGATGCCGCCGCCCGGTTCGTACGCCGAGACGGCACGGGCGATGGCCGACATCTTCCCGGACTTCGACTGGGACGCCTGGAAGGATGAGATGAAAGAAGGCGCGCTGTGAAGGCGCGCGGAGTGGTCCTGTCGAAGCTCCTCGACCGCGTCAGGACGGCGTCTGACAAGGAGGACGCCGTCATCACCTTCAACGCCGTGGCACTGCCCGACATGTGCTGTGGGCTCGACAAGCGCGGCATGCTGCACCTCACCCTCATCGGCGCTGGCCGCACCCTCGACGAGGGACCCGCGCAGGTGATGCACACCGCCGACTTCATCTGGTCGTACGACCCCGTCACCGAGAAGTACACCAACCTCAAAGACCGCACAGGAGAGTTCTCGTGAACATCGGACGCGTGATGGCACTGGCCGACCAACCCAACGTTGACAGCGACGCTGTCTTCAATTTTCTCGCCACGCTGGACGGCCTGACGCAGGCCGAGGCGCTGGCGAACCTCGAACTCGACGCTCGGTCGTACCGCTGGAACACCCAGACGTGCCGGGCGATCCAACAGGGCATCATGGAGGCGCGGCTCGGCAGTCACTTTTGACGCGACCGTGGTAGACTGGAGACATCAACATGGACATCAACGACATCCGCAAGTTCATCCGCACCGCCAGCCCCCATGACCTCGACCGCATCGTCGACGCCATCCGCGGCCGCCGCAAGGAAATCGACGGCCAGGCGTTCCAGCGCTTTCAGGTCGGCGACAAGGTGATGTTTGATGCGCGGCGCCGAGGCGTCGTCCGCGGCGAGGTCACCGGCTTCACTCGCTCGAAGGTCCTGGTCAAGTCCACGTCAGGCACGCCCTGGCGCGTCTCGGCTTCGCTCCTCAACCCCTCCTCCCACTGAGGTCACCCATGCGTTACACCGTCTTCTACCGCAACCGCCTCGCCATGCCTTTCGCTCCCGCGCCAGCGACGGTGAGCATGACCGACTACAAGGAGGTGGGCACTGTCGAGGCCGAGGACCTCGAGGACCTCTTCCGCATCATGAACGTCGTCGACGGGTCCGAGTTCGAGATGCCCCAGAAGCTGAAGTGCCGCAGCATGTGCAGCGGCGACGTGGCGGTCGACCAGGCTGGACAGGCCCACTACTGTGCCAGCATCGGGTGGCAGCCCACGAAGTTCGCGTAAGATTTCCGCGGGCGTTGTCACTTTCTCTCGCGCTGTGGTAAGGTAGATCCATGTTCAGCCAGTGCGATACGGACTTCAACCTCGAGCGGCACCTGATCCCGTTCCTCCAGGACGTGGCCTTCTTCGCCGAGATCTCGAGGCACCTGCGCAAGATTCCGACCAACGACATTCCGACCGCGGCGGTCACCTACGACCCCACGACGGACGAGATGTGCCTGTACTGGTGCCCCAAGTTCTTCGAGTCGCTCAGCAACTGGGAGATTCGGGGCGTCCTCACCCACGAGTTCTACCACCTCGTCTTCGGCCACCTCGGCGCTCGGCGCCGCAGCCCGCCGCGGATGTGGAACATCGCCACCGACCTGGCGATCAACAGCCTCATCATCGACAACTCCGGGCGTCCCCGCGATGTCGGTGAAAATGACCGCGACGCCCGCCCGCTCCCGCGCTGTGCGCTGGTCCCCGGTCAGTGGCCTGTCCACCCCGACGGCCGCGAGATGACGAAGGACGAGAAGGAAGCAGCGAAACTCGCTGCGCTCATCGCCGGCTTCCCCAAGAACCAGGCGTCGGAGTGGTACTTCAACAAGCTCCAAGAGGCGGCGCAGAAGGAGCGTCAGAAGCGCGGTCAGAAGGGTCAACCGCAGCCGGGCGATGGGCAAGGCCAACCGGGCGCCGGTGACCCGTTCGACGGCGAGGATTGGGTCGATTCGCTCGACGATCACGACCCCTGGGACGGCGTCCCCGAGGAGCAGCGCGAGTACATCGAAGGCAAGGTCAAGGCGATCGTCGAGAAGGCAGTGCGCAAGGCTGACGCGCAGTCCAACGGTTGGGGCAACATCCCGGCCGACCTCCGCGAAGACATTCGCAAGTCGATCTCCAACATCATCAACTGGCGCAGCGTCCTCCGTCAGTTCATCGGCACCCTCATCCGGGGCTCACGGACGACCAGCATCAAGCGCATCAACCGCAAGTACCCGTACATCCACCCCGGCGTCAAGCGCGGCTACACCGCCAAGCTCCTCATCGCCCGTGACGAATCGGGCAGCGTCATCGACTCCTGGCTCGAGGACTTCTTCGGTGAGCTCAACGTCCTGACCAAGAAGGTCGAAATCGACCTGCTACCGTTCGACTGCAGCGCCTCAGAGCGTGACATCGTCCGCTGGTCCAAGGGGACGGTGCCGAAGAAGGCGGGCGTCCGGACCAAGGGCGGCGGCACCGACTTCAACGCTCCGACCCGCATCTTCAATGACCCGAAGAACCGCGGTCGCTGGGACGGGCTCCTCATCCTCACCGACGGCGGCGCTCCGCAGCCTGGCAGCTGCCGCGGCAAGCGTGGGTGGGTCCTGGCCAAGGGCACCGAGCTCATGTTCAAGAGCGACGAGCTCCAGATTTTCATGACCAAAGACAAGCAAATGACGGGTGCGTGGAGGTAACGATGTCGTGCTCATTCGTTCAGATGTCCAGCGACGAAGTCAAGAAGCTGGCTGAGGACTGCCTCGCGCGCATCGAGGCTCGCAACGACAGGGTCGTCAAGGCCTGGATCGATGAAGAGCGCCAGAACCACGAGAAGTCGTGGTGGCGCCGGTTGTTCCGGCTCGCGGTGCCCACCGATGACCAACTCCGCAAGGAGTTCTTCGACAACTGGGTCTTCAGCATGGACGTCAGCATGTACGCTTGGCGCAGTCGCCAGGTCGCTGAGAACCTGCTGAAGGCCTCATCGCGGGCGTCCACGATCAACGTTTCAGCGGAGGATCTCGACTACATCTCGTAACGGAGGCGATCATGCTCGGCATTGACATCCTGTGTTTCCTCATCGTCGGGGCGATGTGGCTCTTCTTCCCCAAGGGCGCAAAGTTCCTGTTCGTGGCGCCGTTCGTCGGCATCATGGCGGGCGGTTTTGCCTGGGGGATCGCAGCGATGTTTTGGTCGGCGCTCATCACGCTCAAGGTGTTCGCCTGCTTCCTGTTGGTCGGCGTCATCATCTCCGAGATCATCGCGTTCCTGACCGAGTGAAGCGAGTGTAGACCCAGCGGCGGGTGCGGTACTGTCGCACCATGAAAGCACTCGCCGTCTTCCTGTTGCTCGCTGTCCTCGCGGTCGTCGTGGCCCTGATCGGCACGATCTTCCTGTACTTTGGGTGGAACTACGGCATCCTTGCCGCGTTCCCCAACCACGGGCTGGGTCACCTAGATCTGCTGCAGACGTTCTGTTTCTCGCTTGGCCTGTCGGGCCTCGGCCACGTCGTGCGCGGCGCGAAGGCCGAAGTCAAGGAGTGATCCCATGAAGGTTTCATTCCTCGACAAGTTGCCTCTGTACACTCGCATCGGCTGGGGTCTCGTCGCACTGTTCGCCTTGATGGGCGTCCTGCTCGGTAAGCCCGCTGGTGTCATGGTCGGTGTCGTCGCCTCGGTGGTCTGGGTGTTGAGCCGGATGATCGACGAAGCCCGCGCTTCATGGACTGCCTTGGGCGTCATCAAGCAGGTCGAGGCTTCGGGCGAACCGACCGACGACGCCAAGGACGAAGAAGACGGTCCAAAGGACCCACCTCAGGCGACGTGACTGACGCGCTGCTCGAATCGACCGAGCAGCTACGCCTGTGCACCGCGCGACTGAAGGCGCACCGCCTGAAGTTGCCACCACCAGGCACGTTGCTGCGCGTCAAGTACACGGCGTTCCTGGCGCCCATCAACAGCTACAACCGTATCAGCGTTCGCACTCACCAGTGCAAGACGGGATCAGCGTTGCTGTTGGTTGCAATCGATACGCAGCCTCAGGATCGCCCCGTGGGCGTTGATGCTTCCGACCTCATTGAGCTGATTGTGTTGCTGCCCGACGAGATGTCCCTGTGGAAGACGGGAGTCCGGGAGTCGCAGGACCTATTTGCGATCTACGAGGTTGTAGGTGAAGCTGCGGGCAGGTGACATGGTGACAGCGGCCGACCTTGTCGATGAGGTGGAGCTGTTTGCCCAAGCCCGCGACGCAGGCCTGCAAACAGCCTATGGCGTGGTCATGAAGAAGGGTGAGGTCGCCTTGGTCATTGCCTTGGACCGCCATGACGCACGCACCGTCTACATCATCGGACCGATGGGTGCTGGGTGGGCATTTGGCGCCTTCCTCAAGCGGGTGAAGTAAGGTCTGATGGTGGCGCGCCCGGGCTCCTTCCTCGACATCATTGACGTCGTGTTGCCTCCAAAGTCGAAGGAGCCCTGGCGACCGCACCTTCGTCCAGGCGATGCATGTGTCCTAGGAGACATGGTTCACGGTGACGTGGCGCTGCAACGCTTCACCATGTACGAGACTCTCGAGCGCGAAGCTTTCTCAGGCGGGTCCCAGAAAAACGAGGTGACCGGCTGGATCCGAACGGGGGAGGTCGCTCTGGTCATCGCCGTCGACGACACGCACGTCTTCCTCTGGGGCCCACAGGGATCGGGCTGGCTCGACAGCATGGCGCTCGTGCCCCTGCAGGACATTCCCGTGCCGGGCAAAGGGGCAACTGAGGACCCATACCGGAGGGGAATTCTAGGGGCGGTCTAGTGTCCGGAACCGCCGTCCGACCGGGAAGCCTGACCAAGGCTTTCAAGGGTGGGCCCATCGGCCTGTATGCATCCCCGCTCACCGGAGACGTGACCGTAGACTTGGCTCAGGACGCTCTGGACGAGACCGATGGATTGGTCTTGGTCCTGGCCGTGGTGACGGTTCCTAGGCACCCCGAGAGCGACCAGGCTCTGGTCCTGACGTCCTCCAACAAGTTGGGGTGGGTTGACGCCTGGGACTTGGGCATCAGTCTGGCAGGGTCGGTGTACAGTACGCGGTGATTCGGTACGTTGGCGGTCATGGAAGCTCCCGTCAAGAAGGGCGAACGCATCATCATTCGCAACTGGCCGGAGATGGAGACGCGAGTCGCCGACGTCTTCTGGCTCGAGAACGAGGCCCGCTGGTGCATCATCGTCGATTGGGGCGAGCACGGACTCAGCAAAGTCTACGATGCTGACCAAGATCGAATCTGGTCACGCGTCCCAGCGCCTAAATTCGTCAGCAAGCAAACCAATTAGCGTTGGATGATGCTCCAGAGGTTGTTGCCAACGAAGACAATTCCGCGAACGCCATAGCTGCTGGTGATGTCGGTGAAGGACGCACCATCGATGGTCATGCCCAAGCTGGCAGTGATGCCGATGGGGAACGTGGGACTCTGACCGTCGGCGTCCTTGAAAATGTGCTCTTGGAATGGGAGCGGATGGTCAGACAGGTCGACATTGACTGCACCCACCGTGCCTGAGAAGAAGATGAACTTGGTGTTGTTGGGAACGGTGAAACCACCGAAACCTGCGATGCCGCCGCTTGCGGCAGTCACCAAAATGCTGCCGTTTGACTGCGTCTGCAACGTGATGCCGTTGCCTGCCTGTAGGTAGGGCACACCAAGGCTGACTTCTTGCAGTGAGCCTGTCAAGCCCAATGGGGCGACGACTGGTCCTCGGAACGTTGAACCCGTCAGCGTTGCAACTTCATTGTCGTTGACGCTGAGCGCGATCGTTGAACCAGCGCCGTTGTCGACCATCAACAAGCCGAAGCTAGCGCTGAGCACACGCTCATTGGGCAACGAGCCTGTGCCACCCAAGGTGACGTACGAGGCTGAAACGTCTGCCCAGCTCGCGGTCACTGCAAAGGTGTTGCTGACCAACACCTGCCCGTTTGATTGGGTGGTGATGGCAATGCCAGTGCCTGCGGCGAGATAAGTTTCTCCCGTCGACAGTCGTTGTAGTGAACCCGATAGGCCACCCGCGGCGACGACTGCGCCGGTGAAACGTGAACCGCTGATCGTGGCGACTTGATTGTCATTGATCGACAATCCTAGATTTTGACCCACGCCATTGTCGGTGAGAATGAGGCCGCTGGTGCCTGACACTGACAGAACGCGTTCGTTTGGCAGTGAACCTGTTGGACCCAACGTCAGGTATGATGCTGATACATCAGCCCAAGACGCGGTGACGACGAAGGTGTTGGTGACAACAATTTGTCCGTTAGATTGAGTGACGATCGAGATGTTCTGACCAGCGACGAGGTATGAAAGTCCAGCAGACGTCTGCTGCAGTGAGCCGCTGAAGCCGTCCGTCGCCACGAGCGGTCCGGTGAAACGACTGCCTGACAACGTGGCGACGACGTTGTCATTGATGGCGGGCGTGACCTGACCGTTCGATTGCGTGGTGACGGTGATGCCCACGCCGCCCGCCAAATACGTCTGTCCCGTCGTCAATCGTTGCAACGAACCTGACAGCGCATTGTTGGCGAACACTGAACCTGTGAGCGAGCCGCTGATGGCACCGCCAACAACGAACATCGAACCGGTCACCTCGTGGATGTCGTCGGCCGAATCGCCTTGCTTCGTCGAACCTGAGCGGTAGATGATGCTGGAAGAGACGACTGTTGTCTTGAACTCATTGGCGATCAAGGTGCCATTGACAACCAGGTCGCCGGCGACAGTTCCTGAAGTCAGGCTGATCGACGCGATTGAGAGTTGGCTGGCGGTCAGTGGAACGTTGACCTCCATGCGAGCAAACGGCGAAGTGCCGTTGACGGCGAGGACGCTGCCGCTTACGTAGAGGTCAATGGGAAATGCCATCAGTAGCTCCCGTCACCGCCGCCGAGGATGCTCTGCAGCGCGCCGGAGACGATCTTAGTGTTCCGCATCATGTCAAGGTACGGCATCTGTGCCCAGGTGAAGTTCTGAGCGAAGCCATTGTTGACGGCAATGCTGTTGGCCTTGGGCGTGTTGACGTCATCATAGAAGACGCTGACGTCCTGTCCCGTCACCAGCAGAGGCCAAGGTAGGCCGTTGGTCTTGGAGGCAATGAGGTTGCGAACGTCGATCTGCGAGTCGGACTGTGCCTCCAACGTGCTGGACATCAACGCCGACCCCGACACGCCGACGATCGATAGGACGACCTGTGACTTGCGGACTTGGACGGCGCTGTTCCAGAACGAGCTCGCGCCTTGTTCGAAGTGACAGTCTCGGAGGTTGATCTGTTGTCTCGGCGTGACGAAACCTGAACCGCTGCCGTAGACTCGGGTCTCGTTGTGAATGAGGATGCTGCCTGACGTACTGCGCAGGCGGCTGCGGTCAAAGGTGACGAAACCACCAGCCAGTTCAGGCGAGTTCGACTCCATGCTCGACAGCATGAAGGTGATGGGTGCGCTGGCATCGCCACCGACGACGAGGCCGCTATTTCCCGATACGCCGAGGAGGACGCCACTGAGGACCAAGCGTCCCTGGCCACGCGACATGAAACCAGGAGTGTTGATCCTGGGCGATGCAGCTTGGTATAGCTGGCTGCCCACTGCGCCGGTGAAGGCCGTCGTATAGACAGCACCATCGTCGCCATCCAACGCCCACCCGATGACCGTGGCGCCGCCGGAGCCTGATGCATAGAGAAGGTTATTGCCCACGCTGCCGGTGCCGTCAAAGAACACTGTGGGTCCACGGGCGCTGGCGTAGTTGACGTCCCCGGCGATGCTGCCGATGGTGCCGATGGAAGCACTGAACTTGGGGGCACCTTGAAAGATGATGCTGCCACCGTCGAATTCGACATCGAGACCGTACGTGTTGTCGATTGATCGGGTGACCGACGTCAGAATGACGGTGTAGTCAGAACGAATCTTTTGCACGCCAAACAACCGGCGGACCAGTTCGTCCAGCGTCTTCAGCGGGACGTCGAAGGCGCCCAGGTTCTCATCGTTGCCCGTCTCGGCATCGATCCACCAGAAGCGTTGGTTCTTCCAGTAGGGTCCACCCAGACCCATCCGGTGCCAGACGCCAGCAAAACCGTTTGCCTGGATGTCTTGGACCGAATCGGTGCTGCCAGAGTTGACCAGCTTTTCAATGAAGAAGTAGTCGCGGACTGACCTGACGAAGGCCATCTTGCCGCTGCTGAGTGCGTTTGCATCGTAGGCGCTCAGTTCGCCAATGTTGTTGAAAAACAGCAAGTCAGTCTCTCCCGTGACAGGTAGCGGTACCGGCGCCGCTCTGAAGAACGAGTAGACCTTGCGTGACCGGTTCTGGTCTTGGATTGCCATGCGTTGACGCCACCAGCTGACATTGTCTCGCGCGGGATGCCCGAGTAAATCACAAGATACCTATCGACGTCGTGTAGACCAAAGTCCGTCGGTGTACAGTGAACGGAGGGTGAAATGTCTGGAAGCAGCCCATACCCCGATCCTTTCGTCCAATTCGGTGAACTCGATCTCGACTTTGGCGACGATCGTCCGACTTGGCCACCACCCGGCATTCGCAAGCTGGTCATCAAGGACAAATATGAGCCACTGTTCACCAGTGCCACCTGGACGATCGTCGCCACGGTAGACGGTGACGAGTTCGCCAAGTCCTCGCAGAAGGATAAGGCCCACACTGATCCTTTCATCAAGCGTTGGGCGAGGCAGCTCATCCGCAGCAAGTACGAGAAGTTGCGCCAACTCGGAGTCGACGCCGAGGATGAGTACGTGAAGTGGGGCGGCGACCTGGACGACCTCAAACCATAGCCGGCGCCTAGTTAAGGCATGACGACTCTGTCGCTGCCGACACCTGACGCACCGATGGCCGGATCAGACTTCGTCAAGTCGATCGCCGGCATGGACCGCAATCACCGCGAGGACGCTGCACTGCAGGCGCTGCTCGCCGGTCACGTTCCGTCGTACCTTCGGGAGTTCGTTCCCATCTCTATCTCTTTCCGCGACACACACGGCGTGGGTCATGCGCTCACCGTCAACGTGTCGTGTGACTTCCTGATGATCGGCACCGACGACGATCGGCTCAGGATTCCGCTGTGGCCGCTGACGGCACAGAAGGTCGCTGACGCGTGCAACTGCCTGCTGCCGACGACGAAGATGTCAAACATCATCTGGGCAGCCGCGACGGGCAAGCTGCCACCGCAGCCGTGGGGTCCCCCGTACGATGCATCGATGATGAGCACTGACAGGTTCGTCATTCACAACCAGCGCATTGACGCGACCATCGCCAAATTGGGCGTTGACAGGACCAAGCTATTGGCTGGACACAAGAAGGACGTCATCCTGACGAAGCACCTCGCGGTGAAGACCAAGTCGGTCGCCATCTACGGCTGGCACCAGCCCAACGGCAAGCCCATCCAGCCGCTGTACCTCGGCCACGAGAACACGTACGCCGACTACAGCCACGGCATCCGTATGGTATCGCGCGAGTGTACGCTCGATGGGAATGCGGATGACCTGGGCAGAATCCTCCAGGATTCTTCGCTGGCCATCGGCGTGTCTGACGAGGGAGCTCTGCCCCTTCTTCGGCAACCAGGCGTGTGAAAAGTGCACTTTTGTTGTACACGTTCCCCTAGTGCGAAATAGAGTATGGTTCACCACGGCCCCATCGTCTAGCGGCTAGGATGCCACCCTCTCACGGTGAAGACGCGGGTTCGAGTCCCGCTGGGGTCACCAGACCAGTTCAACGAAACGAATCAGTCATGATGTCGAGCAAGTCAACCCGGACAAGAATGAGCGAGAGGCGCGAATGCGTCGGCGGCTCGTCGTCCGTGGGTACCCGCTTGCTGCCGTTTCGTTTGCCGCTGCCCCATAGGGGATGAACCGCGGCTAGCCGGGCAGAGACGACCGGCAGAAAACAGAAAGAAGACTTCGGGGTGTAGCTCAGCCTGGCTAGAGCGCGTGCCTTGGGCGCACGAAGTCGGCGGTTCAAATCCGTCCACCCCGACCAAGGGCCTCACGAAAGTGGGTTGCCCCTTGATCCTTGACAACCTGCGTTCCATTCGGCGACTAGCTCAGCGGCAGAGCGCTGCTCTCACACAGCAGAGGTCGTGGGTTCGAGTCCCACGTCGCCGACCCGTCGATCGTCTGATCGTCTCGTGGCTGAAACACTCTCCCTGGCTCGGGGAAAGGCACTGGCACCGGGAACTGGTCAGGTCCGAGACGCACGGAAGCGTAACGTCGCTCACGAGGGGATCAGGCTGTTCCCTATTCCCAATCGAGGCGGTGCACCGACACTAACGGCTCAGAGCTTGGGTGCATGCGGGTAGAACCCCGCCGGGATGTTGAGGTCGCCTAGCTAGCGACTGAGTCCTGTGACGGAACAACGCGACTAGTGCGAGGTAGGTGGGAAGGGTGAGACCTTCTCCAGGCGATCAGGTGATTGACGGATTATGGTGACCGTAGCTCAGTGGTAGAGCGCTGGATTGTGGCTCCGGCGGCGGGGGTTCGATTCCCCTCGGTCACCCCAGGATGTAAGTCAGCGGCAGACGGCGTGGTTCGGATCCACGAGGCCGGGAGTTCGAGTCTCCCCATCCTGACCGGTGTGTAGCTCAGTTTGGTTTAGAGCGCGTGGTTCGGGACCACGAGGTCGGAGGTTCGAATCCTCTCACACCGACCATCGGAATGTAGCGCAGTCTGGTTCAGCGCGCCTGTCTGGGGGACAGGAGGTCGCGGGTTCGAATCCCGCCATTCCGACCAGGGAGTACGTCAGCGGCAGACTCCCGCGTCTGGAGCGCGGTGGCCGTGGGTTCGAGTCCCACCTCCCTGACCCATCGAATTTTCAATGTAAGTGCTAGTGACTGAACGAGACGTTCCTACTTAGTAGCCGAGAGATCGAGGCAATCGAGAGGACGACATGTACAGCCACCACCGACACAAGCATGCGCCGGGCCTAGACAAGCTCTGGGTGGTTGCAGTCATCAGCAACCCTGCACGCTACCGCAGCCGCTATGAACTCTTCAAGAAGTTCAAACACATGGTTGAGCGCGCTGGCGCCAACCTCCTCGTGGTTGAGCTTGCGCTAGGCGACCGCCCCTTCGAAGTGACTGATCCCAGCAATCCCCACCACGTGCAACTGCGTACGTGGGACGAGATCTGGCACAAGGAAAACATGATCAACCTGGGCATCCAGCGACTGCCGGATGACTGGGAGTACGTGGCCTGGATCGATGCTGACATCGAGTTCATGCGACAGGATTGGGCCGAGGAAATCGTGCACCAACTGCAGCACTACCAGGTCATTCAGTTGTTCCAGAACGCGGTGGACCTCGGACCCCAGGGCGAAGTGCTGAAGACGTACGACGGCTTCATGTGGTCCTGGGTGACCCACCAGCCGATGCCCTACTCCAAACACTCCTACACCAACGGTTACTACCCGCACTGGCACCCGGGCTATGCCTGGGCAGCACGGCGCGAAGCGGTCGATTACCTCGGTGGTCTCATCGACTGGGCAATCCTCGGTGCAGCTGACCATCACATGGCGTGTGCCTTGATCGGCAAGGTGACCGACTACGCGGCGCCCAAGAAGATCTCGGCACCGTACAAGAAGCACCTGATCATGTGGCAGGACCGGGCGCTGAAGCACATTCGCAAAGACGTCGGTTACATGCCAGGAACGATCTTTCACCACTGGCACGGCAAGAAAGCCGATCGCAAGTACATCCAGCGATGGGACATCCTCCTGCGGCACAATTACGATCCTGAGTACGACCTCAAGCGTGACTGGCAGGGTGTGCTGACCTTCACCGATCAAGGTGAACGGATGCGTAACGACATCCGCGAGTACTTTCGCCAGCGCAACGAAGACTCAATCGACCTCTAACGTCTGAGCCGAACGTCATCGGCTCGCCCCACGCCGGGGTAGCTGATGTGGTCTTAGCGCTTGCCTGAAAAGCAAGAGATGCCGGTTCGATCCCGGCCCCCGGCACCATCCACTCGTAGCTCAGTAGGTAGAGCGCTGCGCTGAAACCGCGGTGTCGCCGGTTCGATTCCGGCCGAGTGGGCCACGTCGGGGTACGCCAATGGTGAGCGACGGAGCTGCAACCTCCGTGTGTGTCGGTTCAAGTCCGACCCCCGACTCCTTCGAGTAACCGAACAGCCCACGTTCGTCGTGGTGGCGGAATGGCAAACGCGCTGGCCTAACAAGCTGGTTGCTGAAGGCGTGCAATGCGCCGGACGCTTGCGGGTTCGAGTCCCGGTAGGTGAAAGAAGTCTTTGCTGACATGGTGTAAGTGGTATCACACGTCCTTGGTACGGACGAATCCCGGGTTCGATTCCCGGTGTCAGCTCCCAAGTAACCCGTGATTGCAAGTGTAATTGGTTGCACGCCTCCCAGCAAAGGAGGAGGATTCGGTTCGATCCCGAGGGCGAAGGTGAAAGGAATGCTGACGTAGCACAACTGGCAGTGCACTCGCCTTGTAAGCGAAAGGTTGCGGGTTCGACTCCCGCCGTCAGCTCTGATGTACAAGCATCACCCGCGCGGATTAGGATTTCGGCATGAAGAACAAGCTCAAGATCGTCGCCATCGTCGGCATTGCGATCGTTGCTGCAATCGTCTACAAGTCAGCTTGGGACAAGAGGCAGAAGGACAAGCCCAAAGAAGGGTCAAAGACCAGAGCCAACGACGAAAATCGTTGGAACTGAGGGGTCCGGCGCACTCTCCCACAGACAAAGTGCGCTCTATGGTGTCCGTACCCGAGTGGTTTCAGGGGAGACGTTGTGACCGTCTTTACGCGGGTTCGATTCCCGTCGGACACCCTTAGCGGTAGCCACCGCCCGGAAAGTTCCTTACTAGGCCCAACTCAATCAAGGCTGAACGGGGGCAGGTGGCAATACATGGCCCAGTCGTCTAACCGGCTTAGGACCCCTGACTTTCAATCAGGACAATGTGGGTTCGAATCCCATCTGGGTCACCATGTCATCGTGGCGGAATTGGCAGACGCGCCAGGTCGAGAGCCTGGTGCCCGCAAGGGCGTGTGGGTTCGACTCCCACCGATGACACCCGAGGAAGGCCAGACGATCGCTGCATGATGCAGAGGAAAGTCGGGGCTCCATAGGACAGGATGCTGGCTAACGGCCAGGCGCGGCAACGCGACGGAAAGTGCAGCAGAAAACAGACCGCCGATGGCCCGGGCAACGGGATCAGGTAAGGATGAAACCGAGGTGTAAGAGACCCCGACTGGGCTGGTGACAGACCCATGTGGCAAACCCCATCAGGAGCAAGACGAACAGTGAGCGCTCGAGGCTGGTCCGGCCGATGCTCACGGGTTGTCGCTTGAGGTGAACGGTAACGTTCATCCCAGAGGAATGATCGTCCAACGACAGAACCCCGCTTATCGGCCTTCCTCACCTAAAATAGACGATGGGCCCAGTTCCCCCCGAAACTGGGCCCATCCGATCGAACCTACTTGACGTTGCGCAGCTTCAGTCGGTAGTGTGCATACCGAGTCCTGATCAGGTGACCCTCGTCGACAAGGTCCGACAGGATGCTGTACACCGACGTTGCGTTCTTGATCTTGAGCTCCTGGACGATGCGTTTGGACTTCCTTTCCTGCTTATCGCTCATCAGGCCCAGGATGCGTGCCTTGAGGGCACCTCCCATGATGGATGCCTTGCGAGGCTTCGCCTTCACCGGAGGCAGCGGCGCGGGCGGTTCTGAGTTGCGTCGAACGAATGACATCAGCACCGTGGGCAGCTCACTGACGCCGACTTCCCTCATCTCCTTTTCCAGTTCCTCCAGCTTTTCCTTGTGTTCCAGCTCCAGGTGGACGACTTCCTTGACGAGGTCGAGGACCTTGTCGTACTTGGTCGTCGCAGAGTGACCGAGCAGGCTGGGCCTGACCGGTACGAGTGAGGTCGAGTGTGACTTGCCGTTGGTGTGATTGGTGGTACCGTTTTCCATGGCTGCGAGGTTACCACACTTTCGATTTCCAGAACACCTTGTCGTGTGGTATGGTCGCCCCGGTCCGTCCGTCGGGGACCGTCCCGCGGTGGTACCGTTACACCCGGCGGGCGGACGCATTATGCCCCTGTAGCTCAGCGGAATCAGAGCAAGCGCCTTCGAAGCGCAAGGCCACAGGTTCGAATCCTGTCAGGGGTGCCTGTTGTAGAGTGTGGCATGATCCAAGCGCCTGCTATGATCACCACACCAGAAACGGTCGCGTCTCTGTTCGCGGCGCACAAGGCACGTCACGGCGGGCACTGTCCGCTGGTCTCTACGTCCGGTGGCTTCGACCCACTGCACGTCGGGCACCTGCGCTGCATCCAGGCCGCCTCGATGTTGAAGGGGCAGAACGGTCTGTTCGTCGTCATCGTCAACGGAGATGGGTTCCTGAAGAGAAAGAAGGGCTATGTCTTCATGCCGCTGGATGAGCGGATGGAACTCGTGGCCTCAATGCGCGGAGTCGACTACGTCGTCCCTTGGGATGACGGCAGCCAATTCGTCACCGGCGCGATCGAGATCATCAAGCCGAACATCTTCGCCAAAGGCGGCGATAGGTCAACGGCAGAAAACGTTCCCGAGTTTGACACCTGCATCAAGTTGGGCTGTGCCGTCGTCTTTGGCATCGGCGGTCACGTCAAGGTCCAATCTTCGTCGGACCTCGTCGAGAAGATGCAGGAACCGAAGAAGTAGTTACTACATGCACTCATGGCGGAACGGCAGACGCGGCGGGCTTAGGACCCGTTGCCGCAAGGCGTGGGGGTTCAAGTCCCTCTGAGTGCACTATCGCGGTGAAGCCGAGAGGTGAGGCAGGCGTTTCATAAGCGCTTAGATGCGGGTTCGAATCCCGCCACCGCGACCCATGGAAATCTTCGTCTACAGCAGGCCCGCGGTCGAGGCGATGGAGGCTCACACCGAGCCGCACATCATCGTGTCGATCAACTGTCCCGGTGAGGAGCCGGCACGAATTCGCACCAACCGAGCAACGCTCGGTCGCGCCAACCTGTTCTTCTGGGACCTTGACAGGATTCCCGAAGGCTACGAGGGCACGCCTGTCCGGCCTCACGGCATGGACGTCGCCGTCTCCCTTGTCGAAAAAGACCTGTGCCAAGTGGAAGACGCGAAGAAGATCGTCGACCTCGTCGAAACACACCCCGAAGCGAAGGAGATCGTCGTCCACTGCACCGCCGGCAAGAGCCGGTCGGCAGCGGTCGCCGCAGCGCTTCACAAGATCCTCAATGGCAGCGATGAGCCCATCTTCGGCAACAAGCGCTACCAACCCAACATGCGCGTCTACCGCATGATCTTGGAGGAATGGTACGATAGACACCCAATGGAGTGAATCATGGAAACGGTCATCATCGAAATCAGGGCCGCCGAAGGCGGCGCCGACGCAAAGCTTCTCGTGTCTGAGCAGCTCCGCGCGTACGCGAATGCGGCGCAGCGGAGGGGTCTTTGAGTGCGAGCTCGTTGATGAACGCCCAGGCCTAGTGCAGGTTGCCGTCAGCGGCGCCGGAACACGGGCCCTCTTCCAGAACGAAAGCGGCGGTCACCGTTGGCAGCGAATTCCACCCACTGAAAAGCGAGGTCGAGTTCACACGTCAACAGTCACGGTCGCAGTCCTTGACCCCGACGCCATCATCGGTCGGGCCTTGGATCCTCGTGACGTGGAGATCGTCACCGCGCGCGGCTCAGGTCCCGGTGGACAGCACCGGAACAAGACCGAGAGTTGTGTCGTCGCCACCCACCGTCCTTCTGGCCTCAGCGTTCGCATCGACATGCGGTCGCAGCACCAGAGTCGGGCGATGGCGATGAAGGTCCTCGCCGCTCGCCTCTACGAGGCTGAACGGGAGAAGGCTCTAGCGCAGAGAGAACAGGACAGAAAACAGCAGGTCGGCAGCGGCATGCGGGGCGACAAGATTCGCACCTACAGGACGCAAGACGATCAGGTCAACGATCATCGCACGGGTCAGCGGTGGCGGTTGAACACCTGGCTGAAGGGTGAATGGTAATTGATCCTCTCCCCGTAGCTCAACTGGACAGAGCGCGAGTCTACGAAACTCGAGGTTGTTGGTTCGAATCCAATCGGGGAGGCCATGGCAATCAAGGCACAACGCACGGGCGGCATCAGGCGAGTGAAACTGAAGCGTCGGTACCACGACCGACGTGATCCTGAGGAGCGCCGCCAGCTACCGGTCGAAAAGCTGGTCAAGAAGATCCTGGTGACCGGTGACCGCGAGTGGGACGACATTCCTCGAGTCGTTGAGGAGCTGAAAGGCTATCGTCCAGGCACCATCCTAGTCCACGGCGCTTGCCGCGGCGCCGACATCATCTGTGCCGCCGTCGCAGAGACATTGGGTTTCGAAGTGAGGGCGTACCCTGCTGACTGGGAGACTCACGGTCGTGCAGCAGGACCAATTCGCAATCGCCAGATGCTGACCGAAGAACACAAGCCAGAAGAACCCATCGACATCTGCCTCGCCTTTCACAACAACATTGCTGCCAGCCGAGGCACCAAGGACATGATGGGGTGTACACAGAAGGCGGGAATTGAGACGATCCTCATCACCTCACACATACCCACGTAGCTCAGCGGAATTAGAGCGCAGCCCTGCGAAGGCTGAGGTCGCCGGTTCGAATCCGGCCGTGGGTGCCATCAATCACCGGATGTATAAGGCACTTTTTCGAAACATCCGGCCCTTTCTGGCCTATGATGCGTTGACAACCTCTAACCTGGAGTCACGCATGATAACTGCCAAAGCCCTCGTCGCCTACCTGCTTCCCGCCATGTTCAGTTGGGTTCCAGTTTCGAATCATGCGTACTACGAAAAGGAAGACGTGACGAAGGCTCGGTATGAGAGCATCGCTACCGACATCGCAGACGTGGCACTGGTCGAGAAACCGCTGTACGTGGGTGACCTTGGACAAGTGAAGACAGCGCTGCTAATGGCGTCAATCGCTTCGTTTGAATCCAACTTCACTGCTCAGGTCGATGACGGGCGCCGCCGCGGCGACCATGGCACCGCTTTCTGCATCATGCAGGTGCGTCCTGGTTGGGGCATCTTCCTCAATGACAGCGGCGGATACGACTTCGCAGTTCACCGTCCCAAGAACTGGCGCGAAGCCAACCAGGACATCATCTTCAAAGGTGAGGACCTGCTCAAGGATCGCCAGAAGTGCTTGACGGTCGCCGTCCACATGCTGCGACAGGATGGCATCTCCGGTTACACCGGCGAAGGTAACACGGCGGGCCGAGTCTCGACGTCACGCCTCAACCGAGCCAAGAGCTGGCTCGCCAATCACCCGTTCCCGAAAGAAGATGAGGATGAGCGACAAGCCTGTGATTGACAGCTTCCGAGACGACTTTTCGTTCCTGTCGAACTTTCACCCCTCAGTCATCTACGTCGACGGCAAGCGTTACGCCACTGTCGAACACGCATATCAAGCGATGAAAGCCGTTGACCCTGAACATCACGAGATGATCCGCTGCGCCAAGACAGCAGGTGAAGCCAAGAAGCTCGGCCGCATCGTGCCGTGCCGCAGTGATTGGAATGACGTCAAGGTAGGGGTGATGCGAGACCTCGTCCGCAAGAAGTTTGAGAACCCCTTTCTCCGCCCACTGCTCCTTGCGACAGGTGACGCCGACCTGGTCGAAGGAAACTACTGGCACGACACCTTTTGGGGCGTCTACAGGGGCACGGGTGACAACTGGCTCGGCAAGATCCTGATGGAAGTCCGCGAAGAAATCCGACTGTCCGATCCCGAGTGAGTGTGGTATCATAGACCTATGAAGGTCGTATTCGGGGCGATTCTGGTCGCCGTCTGTATCATTCCCACTCAGAGCGTCGCGTCACCTCTGGCCTGCGAGAGCATCAAGGACGCCGACCAGCGACACTATTGTCGCGCCATCAGCATTCCTCGTAGGAGTGAGTGCGAGTTCATCAAAAATCACGACCTCCGGTACCGCTGTCGGGCCGAGGTCAAATAGACACGTCACCGTGGCGGAATTGGCAGACGCGCAACGCTCAGAACGTTGTGCCCGAAAGGGCGTGGGGGTTCGAATCCCTCCGGTGACACCATGCAGTAACCCAAAGGCGCAAGCCGGTTTGCCGTGGTGTAGTGGTAGCACGCTGAGAACAGATCTCGGGGACGCGGGTTCGATTCCCGCCGGACGGAAGGTGAACACATGAACAAGTCTCTCATCATCAGCCCCTGCCCTCACAAGATCATGATCGTCCCCGCGGACGAGGTCAACCAGTTCTTCACCTGGCTGGATCAGCAGGCGCTGGAGTTCGTGAAGGCGAACAATCGATACGTCAGGGCCGACCAGATCGCCAAGTTCCTGACGGGCATCGACGAGTTCAAGGGCGCCGCGCTGGCGGCCCTTGCCGCCGAAGATGACGACGACGTCGATTACGACTGACATTCTCCTCGTAGCTCAGTGGATTAGAGCGCACGCCTCCGAAGCGTGAGGTCGTGGGTTCGAGTCCCACCGAGGAGGCGATGTCCCCGTAGCTCAGTGGAACAGAGCGGCCGCCTCCTAAGCGGCAGGTCGCAGGTTCGAATCCTGCCGGGGACGCCATCAGCCAGTAACCCGTTCGCTGGGTGTAAATCCCGGGACGGTGAAGCCGCCGAGGAGGCGGGGGAGCCGTTGGTCGGGTGAACCTAGAAGGTGAACGTTGGTGACATGCCCCCATGGCCGAGTGGACTGAGGCGCCCGCCTTCTAAGCGGGTCCACGTAGGTTCGAATCCTACTGGGGGTGCCCATCTCATCGCCGTGTTGTACTCTTTGATCAGGAGGAAAACATGGCAGCCAAGAAGAAGGCGCCGGCGAAGCCGAAAGTCGCCAAGAAACACCCGATCGTTGTGCAGGAATGGGAAGAGTCAGAGCGAGGTTGGGGCGTACGTCCCGACGGTGCAAGCCTTCACCTGACCGAATCTGATCGCGCGGCCTACGTCAAGGACTTCTGGGACCGCGAAAAACAGCGCAATCCGAGCAGCACTGTCCCGGACGAGTACAGTCGCACTAGCGGTTCTCCGTTCGTCATGGACGTCGACACCAAGACGTACAACCAAATCAAGAAGTCGAAAAACGGCGTAATGCTGTGGCAGTCTGAGTACAGAGAGCTGCGAAAGGGAACGTGAAGTGTAGACCTACACTGCATGGTGTAGGTTGCCTCCTGACCAACAACCAATGGTCCTAGGAGGAAACACATGAAACGACTCTTGACTCGGCTCGGAATCGTTGCGGCGGCGCTGCTTGCGCCAGCTACAGCGTTTGCCGACCCGCCGGCGCTCAGCGTCAGCGTAGAACCCGGCGTGGCTGTACCGCTCACGCCGCCCCAATCCGATCGCTTCAAGGTCGGTGGCGACCTCGCGGTCAGGCCGTTCATCGGTCTGACACCGTGGTTGGCCGTCGGCCCCAACGCATCGGTTCTCGCCCTGCCGTCTCGAATCGACGGCATCGATACTGGAACCGCGTACGGTTTCGGTGCAGGTGCCCGCGTTCGTCGGCCCATCGGCAATTCCAGCACCGGCCTCGCGGCGGTGTCACCCTGGATCGATGCAGACGCCCAGTACGTCCGCACCGGCCCGCTCGATCGATTCGGCTACAGCCTTGGCGTCGGCGCCACGGTTCCGGTCACTGCTGACCGGTCGCTCTCGGTCGGTCCTTTCGTTCGCTATGCGAGCGTCTTCCAGGACACCAAGGCCGGGTACAACACCAACGACGGTCGCTTCCTCATCGCCGGCCTCACGGTCGAATTCGGTACGTCGCCGATGAAGAAGGCAGAGCCGACGCCTCCGCCGCCGCAACCGAAGGACCCGCCCAAGGCCGAAACGCCGAAGGAGACTCCTCCGACGCCGCCTCCGCCCACGCCCGATCCGGAGCCGACCACGGTCGAACTCAGGGAGCGCGTCCAGTTCAACGTCGACTCGGCGGTCATCCTGCCGGCGGCGAAACCCATCATCGCTCACGTCGTCGACGTCCTCAAGGCGCACGACGGCTGGTCCCTTCAGATCGAGGGTCACGCTTCATCGGAAGGTCCGCCGGAGCCGTACAACCAGAAACTGTCGGAGCGGCGTGCTCAGGCAGTGCTCAACGCTCTCATCGCCGCTGGCCTCCCGGCTGATCGCATGTCGGCGAAGGGCTTCAGCTACTCCCGCCCCGTGGCGGACAACAAGACGGAGGCTACTCGCGCTCCCAATCGTCGAGTCGAGTTCAACGTCACCTTCGTCATCGTCAAGAAGGAAGGTGCGAAATGAGACTCTCACGAATCTCGGCTCTGTCCCTCGCGGCCATCGTGGCAGCCTGTGGATCTCAGGTCGTCGAATTCCCCGAACCGTGCGGCTGCCCAGTCAGCGTCGGCACGCCGGATCCCGGTCCGGACGGTGGAACTGGCGGAACGGATGGTACGGGTGGCGATGACGCTGGTAACGGCGGCAGCGACACTGGCACTGGTGGCGAAGACACCGGCACGGGCGGAAGCGATTCCGGCACGGGCGGTGAAGACGCTGGGACCGGTGGTGATGACGGCGGCACTGGTGGCAGCGATGCCGGTACTGGTGGCGACGACGGAGGAACTGGCGGGACCGACAGCGGGACCGGCGGATCCGATGCAGGAACTGGCGGTGATGGCGGTGGTCAAGGAGGATCTGACTCGGGAACGGGTGGGTCTGACTCGGGCACCGGCGGCAGTGATGCCGGCACCGGCGGTGAGGATGGCGGTGGCCCGCCGGTCTGTGGTGGCAAGCAGGTCAGCTGCAGCGACTACAAGAACTACGGCCAGTGCGTCTCGACCTGCGCTCACAAGTGCCAGGACGAACAGGGTGACCACAAGCACCATGCGAACACGTGCCACGTGTTCCAGGACTGCTTCAAGCCCTGCAAGGAAGTCTGCGACTGCTACAAGGACGCCTGCAAGGACGTCTGGCCCGGCAACGACGACTGAGACCTGACCACAACCTAACGTAACGAGCCGAGAGGCCGCTGGGACCTACATATCCCAGCGGCCTTGAAGCGTTTTCTTGTCTCCCTTGTCGCCCTCCTGCTGCTAGCAGGGTGTTGCCACTGGCACTTCCGCCCGGATGGCGCGGCAGGCTACGGCGTGTACATCGAAGGCGACTGGGATTACCCTTCTCCAGTGCGGCCCGATGGTGGGCCTGACGGGTCTGATCAACACTTTCGGTTGAGGTGACGACATGGAAAAGATCAAGGGCAACTCCAAGGACAACAGCAAGCGCAAGTTCAGCGGCGGCGGACCTCGTCCCGACAACAACAAGATCAAGCGCGATGAAGCGAATGAGCGCCAAGAGGCGTGGTCGAAGCTGTCTCCCAAGGAGCAGCTCGCCGCGTTGGACACCCGCCTCGGCAAGGGAGTCGGCGCCACGAAGCAGCGCACTCGCCTCCAGAACCTGATCGATCGTCCCAAACAGGCCAACAAGAAGGAAGAGCCGAAGGTCGAACCGGTCGAGGCCGCCGGCGAGCGCATCAAGGCCAAGGAAAGGCGCGCTGCGGAGCAGGCGAAGCGGCCCAACAAGTGAGCACCATCAACATCAGCAATCCAAAGATCAAGGAGCTCGAGAGGCAGCTCGAGGCCGAGAAGGCCAAGGAGCTTGACCAACGCAAGCAGCGCTTGTGGGCCTTGGTCAAGGACCTGCCTCCCGACGACCTGCGGCTGCTGGGCTACATGATCCATGTTCACTTTCATGGAGATGGCGAAGACGACTAACGTCGTCGATACTTAGGAGAGGGGGTCACGCACATGCAGGGCCACTTCTCGAGTCCCGTTAGCTCAGCGGTAGAGCGCTACCTTGACACGGTAGAGGCCGCTGGTTCGATTCCAGCACGGGACACCCCGTTGTTCTTTGACAACTTGGAGGAAGCTATGACCGACGTCAAACAAGTCATCGTCGTGAGGAAGGATCTCAACATGCGCAAAGGCAAGATTGCAGCGCAGGTTGCTCACGCTGCCATGAAGTTCATCGTTGACAACAACGAAGCGGACCGTGGAGATGAGATCACCGTCAAGCTCTCGAAGAGCGAGGCGATGTGGCTGACCGGCAGCTTCACCAAAGTTGTCGTCGGCGTCGATTCAGAAGAGCAGCTCAATGACCTCGTCTTCCGCGCGGAGCTCGAGGGCATCGAAGTCCACCCCATCGTTGATGCGGGTCGGACGGAGTTCAACGGCGTGCCCACCCTGACCTGCGCGGCCTTCGGCCCGTGTGAGTCAGACCTGCTCGACAAGATCACCGGCAATCTGAAGCTAATCTAGCTTCGGTCCGGCCCCTGGCGCAACGGTAGCGCACCTCCCTTACAAGGAGGGGGTTGCGGGTTCGAATCCCGCGGGGCCGACCCTTGTCACGGGCCTCGAGAAAAGTGTAAAGTGCAAGCCATGAGATACCTCACGGTGGCAGTACTGGGATTGTTGGTGGGCTGCTCGGGGGCACCGGACAGCGAACCAAACCAAGACAGCGGAGGTGGCTCGCCTGGTACGACCTACTCGCTGCCTGACAATCCCGGTGGCTCCGGCAGTGGCGGCCCCTGCGACAGCGCGGGCGAAGTCATCAAGGTGACCATCGACGGACAAGAACACTACATTGAGGCGCCAGTGATGTGCAATCCCTACTGGCGAGACACCGGTGATCCGCCGCCCGATCGTCAGAGGCAGCAGGTCGTCGATCCGGACCCATGGGAAGCTCACATCCAGGCAAGGCCGGCGCCACAAGAACGTTGAAGACTGGAAGCGTGCTCGAGAGGCTTATGAGGCAAGTTTGCTAAACTTGTGGAGGTAACACTCCCGTGGGTTCGAATCCCACCGCTTCCGCGAATGCAAGTCCCGTGTCCCCACTGCAAGCGCCTCGTCAATCAGTTCAGCGATCCCATTCGCGGGCCTGCCGGCGATGGTAGTGAGTTGTGGGTCTGCCTCAAGTGCCCGATGATCGTCTGCTCCCATCCCATCATGAAGGGAGAATTCGATTCGACTCCGTGTTACATTGAGCACATGTCAAAGGCACATCCAGAGATGTACAGACTGGGTGCACCCACGGGAAGCAAGAAGAAAAAGAAGAAGTGATTGGAAGAGTGGCCGAGTGGCTTAAGGCAGTCGTCTTGAAAACGACCGCGGGTAACACCGCCGGGGGTTCGAATCCCTCCTCTTCCGCGGAAGCGTGGCCGAGTCCGGCTTAAGGCACTCGTTTCGAAAACGAGAGGAGGTAACACTCCCGCAGGTTCGAATCCTGCCGCTTCCGCCAGGAGATACGTAGAGACATGTGCTACCTCTGCCTGAAGGACGACCCCTTCGCCACGAAGCCGCTGACGGATATCCACCGCAAGCGCCAACGAGCGATGGAGATCAAGGTGTTGTTGAAAGAAGCCGAAGAGCACCGCTTGTGTGACATCGGCGACGTGACCGTCGAACGCCTGAAGGAAGAGCAGTACAAGCTATCACGCGACATGTGACGATGGAAAGGTGGCCGAGAGGCTGAAGGCACTGAGTTGGAAGCTCAGCGGAGGTCAAACTCCCGTGGGTTCGAATCCCACCCTTTCCGCTAGAGTATATTTAGTGAGGCCAGTAACTGCCAAACAGTAGGCCCCTCGAAAGTGAACGCTAACGCGGATGTAGTTCAGTGGTAGAACGTCTGCTTGCCATGCAGAAGGTCGCGGGTTCGAATCCCGCCATCCGCTCCCACCAGTAACCGAAGATGCCCCGGCAAAGAGCCGGTGCCTTATACGAGGCGTAGCATGCAGGTGAACGTGTACGCGGCCGTGGCCGAGAGGCCCAGGCACCAGGATGCCATCCTGGATACGCGGGTTCGATTCCCGCCGGCCGCTCCCTGTCAGGGTGAGAGGTTGCACGCAGGCAATGCAGAATAGCTCACTCACAACGCGGGCATGGTATAGTGGTCTGTGCCCTAGGCTTCCAACCTAGAGACGCCGGTTCGATCCCGGCTGCCCGCTCCGAATGTACGGCTTCAACACTTCATGGTATGGTGCTGTCCTGAAACGAGGAGTCACGTCCTCAGGTAGTTGAACATGTCGGCCGAGAAGAAGCGCATCCGTCAGCAATTTCGTGATTCGGTCTTCGACCGAGACGGGCACAAGTGCCGAGGCTGTGGTTGGTGCATCTTCACCGACGGTCTGACGCTCGACGCTCATCACATCACCGACCGGAACTTGATGCCCAACGGTGGGTACGTCAAGGAAAATGGCATCAGCCTGTGTCCAGGTTGCCATGAGAAGGCTGAGGTCTTCCACAACACCGGGGCAGCGCTACCCGGTTGGTCACCCGATGACTTGTACAAGATGATCGGATCAACGTATGAACAAGCTCTCCGCGCTTCACACAGGCTCGGATAGGGAACGCAGGTTGTAAGGAATGGAACGCAGGTTGTCCTGCACTGGGTCGCAAGACCCACATGCCAACGTGGCGGAACTGGCAGACGCGTCCGTCTCAAACACGGATTCCGAAAGGAGTGAGGGTTCGAATCCCTCCGTTGGCACAAGGTGGGTTGTCCACTGCAAGAAGGAACCGTTCGACGTCTACATCGGTCGGCCTTCACGGTGGGGCAACCCATTCTCACATCAACCGAAAACCCGAGCTGAAGTCAAGGTTGACACTCGCGAAGAAGCGATTGCGTGCTTCGAAGAGTGGTTGAAACAGAACCCCGACATGATCGAACGAGTGAAACGTGAACTGAAAGGCAAGGTCCTCGGGTGCTGGTGTCACCCGAAGGAGTGCCACGGTGACGTCCTCGCTCGAATTGCCAACGAACCATGAGAGAACACTACCGACGCCGTGATGACCGCGAGGCCTACGACCTCGATGAGCGACGCGAACCGGAGAACCTCGTGAAAACGTACCCTTCTATTGAATACGCCACCGACTGTCGCGTGCCCATCTACGCCTTCGACAAGCTCGACGGGTCCAACGTCCGTGCCGAGTGGACGTCAAAGAAAGGTTGGCACAAGTTCGGCACCCGACACCGCCTCGTCGACGCGTCTGATCCGGTCTTCGGCAAAGTACCCCAGCTCATCATCGACAAGTTCGGTGACAGTCTCACGACGGCGCTGAGGGGCGCGGGATACGACCGCGCCATGTGCTTCTTCGAATTCCACGGACCGGGGTCCTTCGCCGGCATGCACGATCCGACTCAGGCGCAAACGGTCACCTTGTTCGATGTGGCGCCGTTCAATCACGGCATCCTTGATCCGGAGCTCTTCCTCAACCTGTTCGGCCACCTCGACGTGCCCAAGGTCCTGTACCAGGGTGATGTCACCGATGCATTCATCGAGTCAGTGCGCGACGGCACGCTGACAGGCATGACGTTCGAAGGTGTCGTCTGCAAAGGTAAGAACGACAAGAAGACGAAGCAACCCATCATGTTCAAGCAAAAGTCGCGAGCGTGGTTGGACAAGTTGCACGCCTACTGCGGCGACAACACGGAGCTGTTCCGAACCCTCCGATAAAGCGGGCCCGGACGTAGTACGATCCTCGCTGGAGGATCCTATGACCCCCGAGCAACTGGCTGCACTCGCCAAGCTTGTCGTCAAGCACGAGAACATCGTCAACATACTTGCGCAGAACTCCGTCGATGTCGCGCTCATGTTGGAGCAGCTGCTGCCCCGGTGCACGCGGTGTAAGGAAGTTCCGTGCACCGTCTACCATGAGCACCTGCCAGAACACCGCATGTGTGACCACTGTGCCGCTGAGGTGGCCGTCAAATCAGGCCGGAACTTCACCGCCGACCTCGAGGATCCGACCAACCTGCTGCGCGGCAGCCTGATGCGGGAGGATGATTGGCACGATCTGCCCCACGCCGAGAAGATTCGAAAGCTCGTCGTCTACGTGGATGTGTACAATTCCCTGAGCAATCAGGTGACGGTGCACTAGGTGAAGAAGGTTCGAATCAGCATTGCTGAAGGTTGTTCTGAGCCGCAGAGCTTCCTTCTCTTCAACTCAGCCGAGGCTCTCTATGAGTGGCTGGACGATGGGACTGACGACCCGTCTTCATACATGGGCGAGGCCGAAGACGTAGTCGTCGCGCCGGGCGAATACATCGAAGCTGAATGGCGTGGTTGTGAGTACGTCTACGACGGTCCCGACCACCAACGCCTTGACTACGTTCGTGTCGCTAAGGCTGCTCCCACTGAGAATGCCTCAGGAATGCTTGTGACGATCCACTTTGGTTGGACTGTGGAGGAGGAGCTGCCATTTTCTGAGTGTGAAGACGAGGACATCGTCGTCAAGCGCCTGGGTCCTGACGACAAGCAGCTAGACTTGGCCCTTCTGTTCAAAGACGATGAAGAGGGGTGACCTCGTCGCCTTCGGCTTGCCTTTGCGGGATGTAGGCGTCAGGATCCGGACAGCACAGCGTCACCTCAACAAATTTGCCGACTCATCAGTCCAGCCTCACACCATCTTCATCGTGCTGGGTGAACTGTCACGGGAGCAAGCGCTGATGGCTGCCTACACAGGCCAGACGCAGGCCGACGTTGAGTATGGGTCTCCCTACAATGCCTCAGAACGCTGGGTGTGGTGCATGGCGCCTACCGGCGTGTATGCGATCCGTGAGAAGAGCCTTGAACGGTTCGCCTGCGCCGGTGAGTACCGTAGTGACGGGTGAAACCATGCGTGGGGATGTGTGTGTGGATGACGTGTCGCACCACGACGTGAACCCCGGGGTGCAAGTCGCGCAGGTCCTTGACCGCGGCGATGTTCTTGGGAGAGTCGTCAAAAAACTCGACATGGTCCAGGCTGTGATCTCGGATCCATCTGTCGATCCATTCGGCCTTGACCTTTGGATCCGCGTTGTCGAGCGCCCTGACCTCAATGCCTGTCATGCCCAACGCATCCAGGAATTGAAGGATGGGTTCGGGAGTCGACCTCGCTGACAGGATGGCGATGCCTTTGGGTCCGTACTTGTCGTAGACGTTGCGCAGGATCCTGCCCATCCACTGGATGGCACGAGGATTGATGAGCTGCCGGAACTCGGCATAGTCGAAGGTGTCGCCAGGCTGCTTTTCATAGACAGCGAACTCGGCCGGCGTCAACACCTGGTGTACGCCGTCGGCGTGGATGACGTGGACCTTGGCGTCAGTGACGACCAGCGTGTCGTCGAAATCAAAGACTCGAAGGCGCTTTGGACCCTTGTCCTCGCGCTCCAACTCCCTGATGTACTTCTTCAGGAGTTGTGTCAATTTCGACTTCGATTTCATGGTCAATCGTATCACAGATTGTGTGCTTGTATTGTGGGCCTCGTGTGGCGTATGGTGGCCCACATGCAGGCCACCCAGCCCCTGGTCATCGACTATTTGCGACGGCGGTCCTTTCAGCAGCTCGAGGAGGAACACGGCGTGTGTGCACGTCCGTGCGCGAACGGAGCCAAGTTCAGTCTCAACTACGATCAGATCCTGGCGAAGAGTGGTGACCCTGTCGCCGAGCAGTGCCGAGGCCTCATCATTCGTCCACTGCAGTGGAACTGGGAAGTCTTCAAGAACGACTGGAAGCTGCCAACGGTGGGAGAGTGCGAGGTCGTCGCCTGGCCGATGAGCCGCTTCTACAACTACGGCGATTCGGCAGCACATCCCATCGACTGGGCACACCCGGAGCTTCGAGTCTACGAGAAGGTCGACGGGACGTGCATCATCCTGTATTGGGATCGCATGCAGGGGAAGTGGCACGCAGCGACGCGGTCAGTACCTGAGGCCGACCTGCCCATTTGCGTCGACCACATCGAGATCGGCGACACTACGTTCTCGCAGCTGTTCCTGCGGGCGCTCGCTGCGACTCGAGAGGAAGCAACGGGTCAGAAGGTCGATTGGCTCGTCGATGGTCCTGACAAGGTCATCCACCTCAACAAGGAATTGACCTACGTCTTCGAACTGGTGTCACCCTACAACCAGATCGTGGTGTCGTACCCCGAGCCCCGCGTCTACCTGTTGGCAGCACGCCACACGCGGACAGGCGGGGAGATTCCGATCGAGGAGCTGCGCCTCCAGCACGTCCGTCGTCCCAAGACGTGGCCCATTCGCGACGTCGTCACGCTGTCAGCTTTCGTCGACTCGGCCAGCGCGGCCGAACTCGAGGGCGCAGTCGTCTGCGTACCCACCGGTACGTCATTCACCCGCCAGAAGATCAAGAACAAGACCTACGTCCTGGCTCACAAGTCGAAGGACACGGTGATGTCGTCCCAGCGCAACGCGTTGGAGGCCGTCATCCTCGAAAAGGTCGATGACATCGTGCCGCTGGTACCCAAGGAGGTCGGCGACCGACTGCTCAACATGCAGCGTGCCTTCGGCGACTACTGCAAGGAAGTCGATGGACGGGCCGAGGAGTTCCGAATCAATGCCGATGGCTCGCGCAAGCGCTATGCCGAGCAGGTCCTCCTGTCGGGCGACTGGACGGCTCCCTACTTCAACCTGTGGGAGAATCGGGCCAAGAGCGCGAAGGAATGGATTCAGGCCAACTGCCGCAACAACAAATTGTCGGCCACGTCCCTCGACACAATTCTTGCTAAGCTGAGGCTGTAGCCCCTATCTTCGGCCCACGGGTTTTTCTAAGGGCACACCGTGGGCCGCATTTGGGCCTGTCCAAGCCCCCAACGAGGGATTACGAGATCTAGGTCCGGCGCCGATACTTACGAAAGGAGGCGCCTCATGATCGTGATCGACCTGTTTGGCGGAGATGATACCGTCATCACCATCCCGCCTGAGAAGACCAAGGAAGAGCTCGAACGCGAGGAGGCGATGCGAAAGCGTGCCTTGGAGGAGATCTTCAAGCGTGCGCCCAGACCGCAGCTTGAGATCGTCCCGGTCACGCCGACGAAGCGCTGATCACTCGACCTTCCAGGACAAGACCGACATCGCCGCCGGGATGTTCTCCGGATCGACGAAGACACAGACCTGATCGGGGGTCAAGAAGTCGGTTCGAGACGTGGCGCTGAAGAAGAAGAAGTTCTCGCCATCCATGCTGTAGCCGATGCGACGAGTGGTACCGTCGTCCTCGAGGCGCATGAAGAGGAACGGCATGTAGAAGCCGAGTACGTCAAAGTAGCTACTGTTGAATGACGTGGGGCTGTTGTACTTGTTGTAGCCGAACCGAATGCTACCGGCCGAGGCGTAATTGATCCACGTCGCCAACCGACCGTTGGATGAATCGCGCCATCCGATGCCAACAACGCTCGAGTTGGTTCCTGGGTGAAATAGCGGTTGAATGCATGCCGTGATCTTGTAAGGAGTCGCTGGCGCTGACCGCGCAGCGACCTTGAAGTCTGGACTGCTGCCCAAGGCTGCGCTTAGGAACAAGGTTCCATTACGTTGGGTTTCAAATCGTGAAGTACCCAATGATACGTTGGTCCAAGAGGCAGACGCGGGAGGCGTCGTCAACTTGTACAGCGAACCGGGGCTGAATGCACCGACTTGAAGTGTGCCGCTAGTCGTTACATCACCGCCGAAGATCGCTTTTTTCGCCTGCGAACCCGAGACCTCGATAGTGCCGCTGACGTAGAAAAATGCCTCTTGGCCTGCCGCGTTGGTCGCTCGGGTTCCGGTGCCGACGGCGAGTGATGAAGTGATGAAGGCGCTGTTACCGGAGCCACCATCCAACCAGAACGCTTGTGCGTTGCCAACAGTGTACTGGACGACGATGAAGCCGTGGCCGCCGTCAGTGCCATTGCCTCCCACCGTGTTGCCACCCTTGCCCGTGTTGGTGGGAGCAGACGTGAGGTAATCGCTGTCCGTCGTGTTGGGAGGATTGGCCCGAGTGTTGGACGTGTTGCCGTTTTCACCCGCGGTGAGCGTTCCGTTGGTGACCTTGGTCGGGTTCAGATAACCCGAACCACCACCACCGCCGCGGCCGTCGCCTGAACCACCGCCACCACCGAAGTAACCACCACCGCCACCACCGTCGTCGTTTGATGTGGAGACAGTTCGTTGACCGCTGCCGTTGCCACCATAGAGGGGTCCACCAGCGCTGGGTCCACCCGCGGCCGATTGCGTACCGCCGGTGCCGTCGACACCGTTGCCACCGGTCGTGCCACCACCCCCGCCACCGATCTGGAATCCGGTGCCTGCGCCACCACCGCCAGCGATCATCAGCGCTGTCTGTTGGTGAACAGTTCCCGTGAAGAGGCCGGTGTAACCACCGCCACCGCCACCTGATGCGTCGCCCTTGGTACCGAAGCCACCGCCGCCCCAACCACCGAGGCCGCCGTCGCCGGCCGATCCCGTTACACCCTGTCCACCACCGCCGACGATGTAGAGGATCGTCTGGCCGGGGGTGACTGAGATCTTACCTGAAGCATAGCCACCTGCACCTGCAGTGTTGTTTGAAGCCCACGCACCGTTGCCGCCGCCGGCACCCCACATCTTGACAGTGAGTTCGGTGACACCGTCGGGGACGACGAATGAACCCGTCGTGCCGGTGTACGTGTATTGCTGCGTCACCGTGGTTGAGACCGGCGTATTGTTGCCTGCGAGCAGGCTGCCCGTCCACTCGGTCGCGGTGACAGTTGCGTAATCGTTGAAATCAGCGAGCGCAGTACCTGCTGAACCTGTCATCTCCAGGCGCAAAGCGTGGGTACCTGCCGCCAACTGCGTGAAGTAGACGAACGACGGAAATGCACCGTGAATGCCTACCGTGTTGTGGTAGACGCTGGATGATGCGACGACTTGACCGTCGATCTTGAGATACAGGGTGTCTAGCGCCGCATTCTGACCATTGAAGCCAACGGCGCCGACATGGAACATGACGGGCGCGCCAGTCGAAACGTAGGAACCAAACCAGTTGGTCGTCGGTGTCGATGGGAATGAGCCATTACCTGCAACGTTGTTGATCGGTCGAGACGAAGACAGACCGAAGCTCGCGGTTGAAGCAGAGCCACCTCCACCGACAAGTCCTGAGCCGACGGTAAGAGAACCGCTGATCTGAACGTCACCACCAAAGACCGCGATGCGGCGGCCGCTGCCCGAGACACCGCTCGTGCCAGAGACGAAGAAGTAGACGTCAGTCCCAAGTTGATCAGCATAGCGATTGCTTGAATCGATCGACACTGAAGACGTCGTCTTCATCCGGGAGGCGCCATCGAGCCAACCGGCGTTGGCGTTCAATGACCCCGTGAAGGTGAAGGTCCTCTTTCTGTATTCGAGCTTGAGGCGCTTGTACGTAGCTTGGAAAGAGTTGTTGGTGTTGACGGTGAAGGCGTTGATGTGGATGGCGATACCGACGCTGCCCGTCACCGTTGAACCGAAGACGTTGCCTTGGTAGCGCTGGAACGACGACAGTTTCCAACCCAACGATTCCGTAGGATCTCTTGGGAATGATGCAGACGGGGAGGTGATGTTGACGAAGAAGTCTGACTCCGTCATCGCCTTCTGGTGGATGCAGACGGCATTCGTCGTCGTGCCCAGCACCGAAGCCGCGCCGGTCTGACCACCATTGTAGAAGTTGTCGTGTGAGAAGAAGGCGCCATTGCTGAAGCCGCGGGCCCAAGCATTGAAGAATGCTGTGTTGCCGTTGGTGAACGGGTAGCGAGCGAAGCCGCCGCGGGTCACTTCAAAGTTTGCGTCAGAACCGGTCACCTCGCAGATGGCCCACAATCGAAGTTCGTAGTCCTCCTGACGATAGTCGGGGAAGGCACGAACGATCGGCAAGATCAACGATGGTGCAGTGTTGGTCGACGTGAACTGATCGCTGGAGTTGCCGTTGGGGTCGAAGACGAGGCCAACACCCGGGACGATACCGATCGAGTCGGCATTCGCCATGTTCTCAGTGATCCAGCTGAAACCGAAGAGGCTGTTGTTGAGGCTGTTGGCGGTGAAACTGACAGCCGACTGCGTGGTGCAGTCAATGTCAAAGATGGTGGTCCAGTCATTGCTGGCCGTCAGCAACGTCGATGCGCCGCCGGTGCCAATGTTGCTCAACGCCTTGCCGAATGGGTTGTTGGCGTCGAAGAACTTGATGTCATTGCCCACACGTTCGATGCGTGAGCCGCCATCACCAAACTGGATGTCGTTTGACGTGATCTTGACGCTGCCTGAACCAACAGTCAACGAACCGCTGATCCTGACGTCACCCCCAAAGAGGGCAACACGTGCGTTCTGAGGGTTGCTAGCCGTCGACACGCCGACGGTGCCGCTGACGTAGAAGTAGACGTCCTGTCCCTTCTGCTGCGGGTTCGTCAGGTTCTCAGTGCCATCACTGATGGCGATTGAGGATGTAGTGCTGAGCTTGTTGCCGCTGTCGAGCCAACCGCCGGCGAGCACCTGGTTGGCGCCTGGGTCGAGTTCGTAGATAAAGAACGCGTCCATGCCAGCCGGCGTCTGGTTCATCGAGTTAGAACCCGATACGTTGAAACCAGCGATTTGGTACGTGTAGCTGCCAGCTGGCTGCACGTCGAGCCAGAACATCGACGGGACCCGGTTCCAGTCGTTGTTACCTTCGCCATCGACCAACTGCATGCCTTTCGACGATGAGACGATGGCACTACCATTACGTAGGAACGACCAACCTGATCGACCGTTCGCCGCCGTGGTGTTGATCTGACCGGCCCAACCCAACAGAATCGGTCGGCCGCGGGTTGCCAACTGTAGCGTCGGTGTTGCCGGCACTACGTCGGTGTACGTACCGCCGAGACCAGTCGTTGCTGTTGACGTGGCGTACTTGAAGTTGACGTCAGGCAGCTCCCATAGGATCAACGTACCCAACGAACCATTCTTGTTGATCTTGCCAGTACTGGCGCCTTGAGTTGCCTGGACGTTGTAGGTGTTGGACGCCCCGATGGTCGCACCCTGGTCCAAGAACATCATGTTGAAGTTTGAAACTTCGTTAGCGTTGATGCTGACTTCGAGGACCTGGCTGGTGCCGCCTCCGAGGTTGGTTCCGTTGCGGGCGATAGTGCCGTGGGCCCACGCTGCACCGATGTCACCGGCGTGGTTGCAACTGGCGATTGCCAACACGGGACCCTTCGTCGGAGTGATGCTAGCGCTGAGTCCGACGACGTTACCTCCCGTGACCGTCGCCTCCGTCATTGTGGAGGCGGTGACGACGTTGGCGCCCTTCATCTCGAAGACAGTCAGAGCTGCAGGACCCACGCCCGTCGCAGTCAACTGTCCAGAACCGGTCGGGTTGCAGCCGATGAAGCTGTAGCTGTAGGTGCCCGCGGGTGGGAAGTCAACGAACGTCATGCTGACGTTCGCATTGTATGTGTTGACCATCGGGCCGCAAGGCTGCATACCCCAAACGGGATGGCCGAGGTTGACGCCGTTGCGCGCCAAGCTGAAGATCGCCGTCGGTCCACCCGTCAATGCCGTGTAGTTGGCATTGACAGTGATGAAGACGGGTGAGCCTGACGTAGTGATAGTGCCAGTCAGCACAGGCTCACCAACGAAAGTGCTACCCGCTGGAACGTTCCACGAGTTCGACGAAGTGACGAAGGTGTAGTTGGCCTGCTGGAATCCACCTGCAAACGTGCTGCTGCTGATGAACGTTTGGGTGATGATTGACTGAGTGACTACCGTCGTCAGGTTGTAGAGGTTGCCTAGGGTCCGCTGGTACTCAGAGGCAACTTCCGCATCCGTCAAGGTTCGAGGAACGATCTTGATCGATGCAACTGAGAAGTTTGTTGAGACCTGAGTGGTGCCGTTGAAAGTCGTCTGTGGGAATGCGCCAACGTTGTATCGAGCGTTGCTTGCGCCGACGGTGCCTGTGGTGGCCGTCGTCAGTGCGGTCGATGTTTCTAGAAGGGCACCATCGACGTACACTTTGACGGAACCGTCAGTGGCTCGCGAAACCGCAAGGTGGAACAAGCGATTGAATGGAACCACGGCATTCGTCGTGGTGTAACCACTGTTGGAGCCAGCAGCGAATTCCCAACCAATACCAATGGTGCCATTGGGATTGATGTCAATGCCAAATAGTTCGTTTTCTTGTCCGTTGACGTCGCCGATCAAACCGGTGGCGTTGAACAATGACGACAGCGCAGTGGGAGGCTCGAGGTTGACCAAGGCCTCAAACGTCAGCGCACCTGACAGGACCGTGACGAGACTCGTCGGCAGCGAGGCCGTGAGACCCAACATCGTTGAACCGTCGAAATGGAATCCTCGGAGGCCGGGACCCATGTTGGTGTAGCGTGCAGTACCAGCATTGACGACGAGATTGCTGGTGATCGAACCTGAGTCGTTGAGGGTTCCGCTCAGCGACCACAGCGACACCGGTGAAAACGTCGTGTCGTGGTATTTGATGACGCCCGAGCCGGTGATAACCTGAACTGGGAGTTGGACGTTGATCGATGACGTCAGTTCATAGTCGAGGCGGAACTTCGAGAAGGAGCCTGTGAAATTGTTGTTCGTGTTGTTGGTTGACGCCGCCAGTACGACGCCAAGTTCGCCTGAACCGCTCAGGTTGTTGACGTAGAGGACGCCGTTGTTGTGCAGGATGCTGCCGCGATGCTGCAGGCTACCCGTTGATGGCCACGCACCATTGACGCTTAGACCGGTCCAAATCTCGACCTGACGGTCATTGTTGAACTGCATCATGATGGTGTTATGACCACCCAATGCAATCGGCGTCTGATTTACGAGGTTGGCACCTCCACCGGCAGCCTGAATCTGCCAGGCGCCCGCGCCGCCGCCGTCAGTCCTGCTATCAGTGACGCTCCAATCTCCATTGTTGCCGTTACGTTCAAAAGCTAGCGAAAGTTTTTCTGTGGGCTGATCAGCGTTGGTCTGAGAGATGACTGCCCAAGCTCGGAGGCGGTGATCTGCCAGCGAAAATGCCGGGAAGATGTTCTGAACCTTGGTCGACAGCAACGGCGCCGTTCGCGTCGTAGAGAAACCATAGTCAGTGTTGGCAGCGTTGCAGTCAAATTCCAGGCCCGTTTGAGGATTGATGCCAATGAAGTCCGCATTGGCGCGGTTCTCAACTTGCCAAACAACGCCGGCAAGAGTCTGGGAACCATTGGCACCCCAGCTCTGCGAAGGCAATGTTTTGAAATCAACATCGTAAGCGGTCACCCACTTGTCTGAGCCAGACAAGACCAGCGCCGTTGATGTGGTGCCGCCGCCCCCACCTCCACCACCAATGAGTGACGTCAGCGTCTGGCCCGAAGGATTGCTGATGTCGTAGAACTTGAGATCGCCCCCCGCCTTTTCAATGCGGGTGCCTTGACCGAATTGGACATCGTTGCTGGTGACGGTGACTGAGCCAGTGCCCACTGTCAGCGAACCGCTGATCTTGACGTCGCCTCCAAAGGCTGCGACGCGGCGAGCGTTGGCGGTGCCCGAGGTAACACCGATGGTGCCTGACACCCAGAAGTAGACGTCGCTGCCGATGGAGCTGGCGAACCTGCTCTGTCCATCGTGCGACACTGAGCTGGTCGTCATCAATGAGCCACCAGCATCGGCCCACGGGCTGCTGATGATGATCTGACCGTTTGATGAAGTGAAGACGGTGAGGCCCGGACCGGCGACGATGTACGACAGGCCTCCCGCAGTTCTTTGCAATGAACCGCTTAGCGGTCCGGTGAAGATGCTGCCCGTCAACGTGGCGACGACGTTGTTGTTGATGCTGGCGGTGATCGCCGCATTGGCGCCGCCGTCGATCAACAAGATGCCAGTGCCGGCCAACAGAGCACGTTCACCCGTCAGACCGGGTTCATTGGTGACCGTGATGTACGATGCGTTTTGTGGAGGAGGTGGTGTACCACTGCTGGCGGCTGTGATTCGGCCGTACGCATCGACCGTCAATGACGTGTAGGTGAAGGACCCAGCACCACCACCCAGGATGGGAGTCAAATCGAGGGTGACCGCAGCATTGGCACCCGAGTCGACCATCGACAAGTTGGTGCCAGAAACGTTCAACCGTCGTTCATTGGACAACAGTGACGTGCCCGCGAGGGTCACATAGGGGGCATCGTTGGGGGCTCCGCCGATACCTCCGAGGCCTAGACCGGAAACCAGGATGCGCCACCGGTCGCCGAACCAATACAGAGCAATCGAACCGAACTTGTCGGTCAACGTGCGGAACGTGTACTGGTCGATCAGGGCGCCGGGCGAGGGAACGACGTCAATGGGAACAGTGTCCGCGGTTCCCGACATGTCCTTGACGAAGTGGATCTGACCGTTGCGGGGGTTGGACGGCAGGTACAGCGTGATGCGGCCCGATGACGGGGTGTTGATCAACGACACTGAGATGACGGTGTCGTCGTTCTTGACGTAGAGGATGCCCTGGTTCTCTGACGTGATGCTGTAGTCGGTCGCCGCTAGTGACAGGCGACCCAACAGCTGGAGCTCAGACGGACTGCCTTGCAGGCCGATCTGAACATCGCCTGGGATTGCAATACGCTTGATCTTACCGGTGTTCGTGTCTTGTACAAAGACGAAGAACGACCGCAGCGCTTCTTCTTGTGTGCCAGTCGCCATGTACTCGAAGCTAAATTACTTGGTCAGAGCGTGACCTGGCCAAACTGGTTCTGCTTGAAGGCAATGATCTTGGTGTTCAAGACGTCAGTGTTGATGGCACCACGGTTCCTAGTTTCGCCATCGAAGTACGGCACAGATGACGTGGCCTCGAAGCTGAGGTTCTGCGACCAGGTGTTCTCGGGCTTGGTGAGGCGGCCGTTGGCATCGACGAACTTGACAGTGACCGGCGCCGGGGTGGTGCCTTCCTGGAAGTTGAGCACGTCGGGCTTGTTGACAGCCGTCTGGTAGAACTTGGTGAACGGCCGTTGTTCCAGCATGTCGCGGAACTGACCGTAGCTACGCTGGCGGTAGTACGCCTTGTTGAACGTGGGGAGGCCGTTGTAGACGCCGTACTTCCACCCGCGGATGATGGGCGACAGACCCCATTTGCTGCCCCAGTTGAAGAACGGGTCCGGATCGCGGAGCCGGAAGTCAGCCCAGTGAGTGTTGCCAAAGTATGCGTTGGAACCGAAGCCGCTGCCCACGTAGACTCGGTTGTTCATGTCGCCGAAGCCGAACAGACACTTGACAGCGTCGCTGACGCCTGCTGAGCTCGTGAGGATGTAACCGAACTGCGTGCTCGACGACATGTAGGAGTCGCAGACCCAATGGTAGTCGAATGCAGCGCCTCCGCCGACGGGTCCGGCGGTGTTGGTGTGCTGCCGCGCGGGTACGCTCGGGAGCTCAGTGCCCACAGGTCCGAAGAAGAAGCCTTGCAACGGAACCGGATCGATCGCTTGCACCGGAGCAGCGCTGCCGAAGC
>Ga0310810_10000491_pt1 | contig 40042 bp, 35 predicted proteins | sample NCmetagenome_FD_207641 | JGI IMG/M metagenome (GOLD analysis project Ga0310810, IMG submission 207641) | Soil microbial communities from experimental microcosm in Duke University, North Carolina, United States - NC | ecosystem: Engineered > Artificial ecosystem > Soil microcosm > Unclassified ...
CTACCCCGCGCGGAGATCGGGCCCGGCATCCGCGTCGACGACACGCGAATGACCATCGGCTACACCTGGGCCCCCACCATCACCGACGGAAGCTACGATGGTCGTGGTTTCGGCCAGCTCTACCTCCGGGTCACCACGGTGATCGCCCAGCGCCTGTACCTCTCAGCGCTCGGCGAACTCATCCTCTCTGGCGGCCGCGGGCGGCTCGAGCTTGCAGTGTTCCCGTCACGGGTTCTCGGCCTCGGCGCAACGATCGAGTACGCAAAGGGGGCGCTCTACTACGATTCGCACGAGGTCTACGGGCAGTGGCAGCCCTCGGTGAGCCTCAGCTGGTGGATCACATGGTGGCTGGGCCTTGGCCTGGAGTACCGGTTCACTCACACCGAGCAGGTTCTCGGGAGAGGCGCATCGGTCAACAGCCATCGCGGCGCTGTGGCGCTCACGTTCCGGCTCGACTGACCGCCCGCGCCTGATGGGCCCGACCACCAGCACAGCGCTCTCCGCTCGCCGCTGCGCGACTCATGAGCGCTCACTGTCCGGCGCCAGAAAGATGCGGCTCAGCCGGGTTGGCCCGTCGCCAGCCTGGAAAAGACGAGGCTGAAGTTGTTGGCCGGCATGTCGACCACCTCGATCAGGTGAAAGCCCGCGACCCGGCCTTGATCGACCACCGCCTCGAGATCGCGCAACCCCCACGCTGGATCCTGCGACCGGAGCTGCTGGTCGAATCGCTCGTTGCTCGGCGCCGTGTGACGTCCGTGCCTCCGGAAGGGGCCGTAAAGGTAGAGCGGAGCTCCGGTCGCGAGCACGGTGCCCGCGCCGGCGAACAGCGCGGGGATCGCCGCTGGCGGCGCAATGTGGATCATGTTGATCGACAGCACGGCATCGGCCGTGCTCACCGGCCAGGGGAAGCGAGTGACGTCCAGGTCGAGCGGGGGCCGGACGTTGGGAAGACCCGCCTGCTCCGCCCTGACGCGGATGGAATGCCGGAGCTCCGCATCCCGCTCGCTGGGCTGCCAGACGAGTCCGGGCAGGAACCTCCCGAAATGGAGGACGTGCTGGCCGGTGCCGCTGGCAACCTCCAGAACGACTCCCCGGGGCGGAAGATGACGCCTGAGCACGGCGAGGATCGGGTCCCGGTTCCGCTCGGCCGCCGCGGTGAACCAGCTCCCATCGCCGAGTCGCTGTCCCCAGAATTTGGTCATCGGGCTGGCCTCGTCCGCGCGGCCGTTCGACACAGGGCCACTCGGATCCTCGGCTGAGGAGGCGAGCGTTTCAGAGAGACCGCGCCCGGTCCAGGACGCCCGCAAGGACCTCGACGCCGCGGCGGATCTCCTCCGGCGGGACCGCGGCGAAGCCGAGCTGCAGCCCCTCCCGGCGGAAGCGCCCCCGCCACTCGCCCCCCAGCGCGGTCACCTCGACGTCCTGTTCTGCCGCCCCACGGACCACGGGCGCGGCGCGCAGGCCCGCGCCGAGGAGCCCGGTGGTCTGCAGGCCCGCCTCCACCGGGGAGAGGACCAGCCGCTCTCCGAGCATCCGCTCCGCCGCCTCGTACAGCACGGCCCGGCGCTCGGCATAGACCTCTCGCATCCTTCGCACGTGCCGGGACAGGTGCCCCTGCTCGATGAACGCGGCGAGGACCGCCTGGTCAAGCACCGGCGGATGTCGGACCGTCGCCGATCGCAGCGCCGTCACCCTCTCCACCAGCGCCCCGGGGAGAACCAGGTACCCGAGGCGCAGCGCCGGGAAGAGCACCTTGCCGAAGCTCCCCGCGAGCAGCACCGGCGCGTCCGCCTCCAGCCCCTGGAGCGCGGGGATGGGCCGTCCCTGGTAGCGGTACTCCCCGTCGTAGTCGTCCTCGATCAGGACCGCCCCGCTCCGCCGCGCCCACCGGAGCAGCGCGAGGCGGCGGGTGATGCTCATGGTCACGCCGAGCGGGTACTGGTGCGCGGGCGTGGTGTAGACGACCCGCGCGCCCCGGAGCCGCCGCGCGTCGACCGCCAGTCCCTCGCCGTCCACCGGGACCGGGACCAGCCGCGCCCCCACCGCGGAGAAGGCGCGGGCAGCGCCGCCGTAACCCGGATCCTCGAGGCCCACGCGGTCGCCTGGGTCGACGAGGAGCCGGGCGACGAGATCGAGCGCCTCCTGGACACCGGAGACGATCGCGATCTGCTCGGGCTCGCAGCGCGCACCCCGTGCGGAGCGGAGGTGCGCGGCCACCGCGTCGCGAAGGGGCCGGTGGCCGAGGGGCTCGCTCCCCAGCAGCAGCCGGGTGGAGGCCCGGCGCAGCACCCTCCCGGTGACCTGCGCCCAGAGCGTCGCCGGGAACAGCTCGAGCGCGGGCAGGTCGGTGCGGAAGGCGCGGGTCCTCCGCGGCTCGAGGACCGGGAAGGCCCTCACGCGGCGCGCGAACCGCGAGAGCCGCAGACGAGGCGACCGGCCCGCAGATGCCGGAGCCTCCGGGAACCGCCCCACGCCGAGGAGCGCATCGGGCGGCACCTGGCCGACGAACGTCCCTGAACCGACCGTGGAGCGGACGTAGCCCTCCGCCTGGAGCTGGCTGAACGCCGCGACCACCGTGCCCCGCGCGAGGCCGTGCTGGCGGGCGAGGTCGCGGCTCGCGGGAAGCCGGGCACCCCCGCGCAGCCTTCCGTCGAGGATGGCGGCCCGGACCCCCTCGTACACCCACCGCTGTGCCGGCTGTCCTGCCGCTCGCGGGCCGAGGACCAGATCGAGGCTGCCAGCGCTCCGCGGCATGGGAAGTGGACCAGCCGGATGATCCTAATTGGACGTTTCTGATTGGTCCACCCGACCGCTATTTGTCCACCATGGACATCCCTCCCGGGCTCGTTCGCGCCGCCCCACGCCTCGCTCGCCTCGCGCTGGGCGCCGCCTTCCTCTCGGGCATCGCCAGTCGCTTCGGGCTGTGGCGGCGGGTCGGGGTCGGGGACGGCAGCTTCGAAAGCTTCGAGCAGTACACGGCCGAGGTGAACGCGTTCATGCCGCGGGCCAGCATCCCGTTCCTCGCCTGGTCAGCCACGGCGGCCGAGCTCGCTCTCGGCATCCTGCTGGTCCTCGGGGTCTGGCGCCGGCCGGTGGCGCTCGCCTCCGCGGCGCTCCTTCTGATCTTCGGGCTGGCCATGGCACTGTCCCTGGGAATCAAGTCCCCGCTCGATTACTCGGTCTTCTCGGCGTCGGCGGCCGCGTTGCTCCTGGCCACCGGCGACGGCGACGCAACCCGGCAACCGTGATTCCTCCTTCCATGCGCGCCCCGCTCGACCTCTCCCCGGCCCGGACGCCCGCTGCCTCCACGCCCGCGGAGCACAGCGGCACCGCCGACTGGCTTCTCCTCCTCGGCCCCGGCCTCATCTGGGGCGCCTCGTTCCTCTTCATCGCCGAGGGCCTCCGGTCCGTCGGTCCCAACGGCCTCACCTTCGCCCGCATCCTGGTGGGCTTCGTCATCCTGGGGCTCGTCCCCAGCGCCCGGCGCGCCCTCCCCCGCAAGGACCGGGGCAAGGTGGCGCTGCTCGGGCTCATCTGGCTCGCCCTCCCCCTGAGCATGTTCCCCCTCGCCGAGCAGCGGGTGTCCTCCGCGCTCACCGGGATGCTGAACGGCGCGAACCCGCTCTTCGTCGCCATCGTCGCCGCGGCCTTCTCCGGGCGGCTGCCCGGGCGCGACGTGCTGCTCGGCCTCGCGGTCGGGCTGGGCGGCACCGTGCTCGTCGCGCTCCCCAGCCTGAGCCTCGGCGGGAGCAGCCTCGACGGCGTGCTGTTCATCCTCGCCGGTGTGACCTGCTACGGCTTCGCGCTCAACCTCGCCCGCCCCCTCCAGCAGCGGAGCGGCGCGCTGCCGGTCATCTGGCGCGCGCAGGGCTGGGCACTGCTCATGACCGCGCCGCTCGGTGTGCCCGAGCTGCTGCGCGCACACTGGACGGCCGGGCCACTGCTCTCGGTCCTGGCCCTGGGCGCGCTCGGGACCGGGGTGGCCTACGTGCTGCTCGCGGTGGCCGCCGGGCGGATGGGCGCGACCCGGGCGGCGGCAACGACCTTCCTCATCCCCGGAGTGGCCCTGCTGCTCGGCTGGCTCGTCCGGGGAGAGCACGTCGCCGCGCTGTCGATCGCCGGCTGCGCGGTGTGCGTGGGCGGGGCGTGGATCATGCGCCGGGCGCAGCTCGCGGGACACTGAGCCTGGGGGAACCTTCTCCACTCCGGGCTTCCGCGCGGGCCGGGGATGAGGTCTCCTCGCCGGGCCCATGCCGCACCGAGCAGCGTCCGTGTCGCGCCCCGAGCCCGAGCAGCGCACGGCGTACCCCTACTTCCGGCGCATCCCGACCCGGTGGATGGACAACGACGTCTACGGGCACGTGAACAACGTCGTCTACTACTCGTACTTCGACACCGTGGTGAACGCGTTCCTGGTGCACGAGGGCGGCCTGGACATCGAGTCGGGACCGGTCATCGGTCTGTGCGTCGAGTCGAGCTGCCGGTACCTGAGCTCGGTCGCGTTCCCCGACGTCCTGGACGCGGGGCTCCGCGTCGCGAAGCTCGGCCGGTCGAGCGTTCGCTACGAGGTGGGCATCTTCCGCGCCGGTGAGAAGGCGGCCGCCGCACAGGGCCACTTCGTCCACGTCTTCGTGGATCGGGGGACGCGCCGTCCGGTCGACCTTCCCGACCGGATGCGCGCTGCGCTGACCCGGCTCTGCTGAGTCAGAAGAGGACCGACTCGTCGCTGGTCGGCTCGGTGAGGAGCGTCTCCTCCGCACCGGCCCGGTCGAAGGTGATGACCAGGGGCAACCGGCATGCGGCGAGCTGGGCGACGTTCGCCGCCTCCCACTCCAGGCATGCCCGCGCTCCGTGGTTGGCCCCGAGCGGGACGAGCAGCTCGACGTGCCCCTCGTCCACGCCGGGAAGGTGCGAGAGGTCCCGGAGCCACCCCCGGAAGCGTCCCACCAGCGAATCGACGCACTCGTCCGGCGACGAGCTCTGGATCTGGAGGAGCCAGATGCCCGGCGTCCCCGGGGACATCCGGGTGAACGACGGCGTCACCCCGAGGATGCGGGTCAGCTGATCCGGTTCGAGCGCCTCACCTCTGAGAAACAGGTCGAGCTGGTACACGAGAGCCCTCACTTCACCGCTGCAGAGATCTTCTTGAACTCCGGCGTGCCGGCGACCCCGAGCAGGTCGAAGAGCACGGCCTCCACCGAGGAGAGCGTCGCCCCCGCCGCCCGCGCCAGCTCGAGTCCGGCCTCCCGATCCACCGCCTTGCGGCTCAGGACCGCGTCGATGCACACCACCGGATGGCGTCCCTCGAGCACCAGGTCGCGCACGGTCTGGTACACGCAGACGTGGGTCTCCATCCCGGCGATCACCACGTTCCGCCTTCCGGAGAAGCGCGTCCGCACCGCGTCGTCGAGCGACGAGAACCTCATCTTCTCGATCACCGGGACGTCTCCCAGCCGCTCGCGGATCGGCGGCACGGTGTGGCCCAGTCCCTTCGGGTACTGCTCGGTGACCGCGATCGGCAGGCCGAGCACCCGCGCGCCCTCGACCAGGGCCCCGAGCCGGCCGAGCACCCGGGACAGGGCCTCGGGCTCCATCGCGGCGGCGAGCCGCTCCTGGACGTCCACCACCAGGAGCGCGGTGTCCTCTCGCTTCAGCTGTTGCGGCTTCATACGGCGTACCCCATCGCCCCGGACGTGGCCGGAGCCTGTGGATCGAGCATCACGTTGACGCAGGCCACGGTTCCCGAGGCCAGCGCGCGCTCCAGCGCAGGGCGGATCTGCGCCGGCTCGGTGACCCGCTCACCCCACCCGCCGAAGGCCTTCACCACCTCGTCGTAGCGCGTCGGCGCCAGGAGCGTCGCCGGAGACTTCTCCTCGCCGAACATGCCTACCTGGGGCAGGCGGATCTGTCCCCACGCGGCGTCGTTCCCCACGACGCAGATCATCGGCAGCTTGAAGCGGACCGCCGTCTCGAAGTCGAAGCCGTTCAGCCCGAACGAGCCGTCGCCCTGCACCACCCAGATCTGCCGGTCCGGGTGGAGCACCTTCGCCGCCAGCGCGAACGGAGCGCCCACCCCCAGGCAGCCCAGCGGGCCCGGATCGAGCCAGCGCCCGGGCGCCTTCAGGGAGAGGACCTTGGCCGCGAGCGCGACCCAGTTCCCTCCGTCGGCGATGAACATCGGGTCCCGGTCGCCGGCGTTGGCGACGTCGGAGAGCTCCCTGGCGAGGCGGTAGTGGTGGATGGGCACCGCGTCGCTGCGCATCCACTCCTGCATGGCGGCGAGCTTCCGGTCCTCGCCCTCGCGAAGCTGGCGGAGGTAGGTGGTCCGCGTCGCCTTCTTCGCTCCGTCGGCGAAGGCGGCGAGCGCCGAGCGACTGTCGGCCACGATGCCCACGTCCACCGGCCGGTTCCGCCCCACCTCGGTGGGGTCGATGTCCACCTGGACGATCTTCGAGCCCGAGCTGAAGGTCGGCTCGGCGCCGTAGTTGAGCCGGAAGTCGAACGGCGTCCCGATCACGAAGACCACGTCCGCGCCGGTCAGTGCGTCCTTCCGGGTGTGCTGGAAGAACATCGGGTGGTCGGGCGGCAGACAGCCGCGGCCGGCGCCGTTGAGGTAGGTCGGGATCTGTGCCCGCTCGACGAAGGCGCGGAGGGCGTCCGGCGCGTCGTCCCACCACACGCTGGAGCCGGCGATCATCGCCGGGCGCTCGGCCGCGGCGAGCAGCGCGAGCGCCTCCTCCACCGCCAGCGGGTCCGGGGCCAGCCGGGCCCGGGTCCGGTAGAGCCGAGGGATCTGCAGGCTGCTCTCGTCGACGCCGTTGCAGAGCACGTCCCAGGCCAGCTCGAGGAACACCGGGCCCGGGCGGCCGCTCAGCGCCACCCGGAAGGCCTTGGCCATGTAGAGCGGGACGAGGTCCGGTGACGGAACCCGATCGGACCACTTGGAGATCCGGTGGAAGAGATCCACCTGCTCCATCTCCTGAAGACTCCCGCGGCTCTGGTTGAACTGGGGTGCCGCGCCCCCGAGGAGGATGAGCGGCGAGTTGGCCGCATTGGCGTTCGCCACGCCGGTCAGCGCGTCGGTCACTCCCGGCCCGGCGGTGACCACGGCGACCCCGACACCGCGGGTGATGCGCGCGTAGGCATCCGCGGCGTGGGCGGCGCCCTGCTCGTGACGGGTGTCGATGACCTCGATGCCCTCCTCCACCAGGCCCGCGTAGATGGGGGCGACGTGGAGGCCGGAGAGCGTGAAGACGTGCCGCACACGCTCCTCCTTGAGCATCCGCGCCACGAGCTGCCCGCCGGTCACCATCGCCATCGTCCACTGTCTCCTGCCTGGCGCCCGGGCGCAGGCCGTCGTAGGACTGCGGTCAGTCGTTTAGCCCCCGTGCACGATCCTTTCCAGGACCTCCGCCTGCTCGCCGGCACCTACGCGACGGCGCTCGCCCGGGAGGCGTTCTCCCGTGGCCTCGCCACCACCGCCCCCGACGGGACTCGCAAGCCGATCACCCCGGGGGCGACGCCGGTGGTCCTGCCGGCCAGGGTCATCGCCGAGCGCCACGCGCTCGCGCACACCCTTGCCTCCGCGGGCTTCCGGATGGCGCAGGCGATCGCGCTGGGGCCCTCGCGGGAGCTGATCCTTGGTGCCCTCTCCCCGCTCGAGCGCCGGCTGATCGAGCGCTCGGCCCCGGAGACCCGCCGGCTCGCCATCGCGCGCGTCGACTTCCTGGTCTCCACCCGGCCGGCGGCACTGGAGCTCAACGCGACCATCCCGGCGATGCCGGGGTACTCGGACATGGCGGCAGGAGCGTTCCTGTCGGTGGTGGGCCGCGCGGCAGGGATGGACCCGGCCGCGGTCCGGCAGCTCGAGGCCGAGAACGGCAGCAACGTCGAGGCGCTCCACGAGGCGCTGGTGACGACGTCGCTGGAGGAGCGAGGGCGGCCCCCCGAGCGCATCGCGGTGCTCTGCCGCCGCAACGACAGCCAGCTCACGGAGGTGGACCACCTCGTCGGGCGCTTCGCCGAGCTCGGGACCGAGGCCCACCGCGTCTACCCCGACGAGGCGAGCGGCGGAGAGCTCTTCACCGCCCGGGGCAAGACCTTCGACTTCGTCTACCGCCACCTCTTCGTCCACCGCCTCTCGGAGACGCCGCAGCCCTTCCTGGAGGCGTTCTTCGCCGGGGAGGCGGCCCGGGGATCGCTCCTCTTCAATCACCCCGCCGCGCACGTCGAGGCCAAGAGCAACTTCGCGCTGCTCTCCAGGGCGGTGGAGGAGCCGGGCCTGGCAGCCGTGGCCGGTCTCGGACCCGACGACCTCGAGGCCATCCGGCGAGCCGTCCCCTGGACCCGGATCCTCGCGCCGGGGCCGGCCAGGGGGCCCGGGGGAGAGGCGGTGGCGGATCTCGTCGCCCACGTGGCGGCGCATCCCGACGGGTTCGTCCTCAAGCGGGCCTGGGACTACGGCGGGAAGGCGGTCTTCGTCGGTCCGGCCTCGGGGGAGCCCGGGTTCGCCACCCGCTCCGAGGCTGCTTTCGGCGAGCGCCTCGACTGGCCGGATCTCGTCGCCCGGGCGGCGGCGGATCCCCGCGGCGGCGGCTTCGTCGTCCAGGCCGTGGTGGACGTTCCGCGCGAGCGACACCTCCTGGCCACGCCCGGCGGCCCCGTCGAGGGAGAGGTCTTCGTCGATTACTCGGCCTTCGCCTCGGTCGGCCTGCGGTCCGAGCCAGCCTGGGGTGGCGTCGTCCGGGCCTCGGCCTCCCGGATCGTGAACATCCAGGGAGGCGGCGGGGTCCTGCCGCTGCTGGTGGAGCCGGTCTGGGCGCAGCTCCGGCGTGCACTGGGGGCGGAATCCTGACCGCTCGCGGGGTGTTGGGACGGTGGCCACCGACCCGACCTGCGTTATGTCAGGACGCATCGGGGGCGGTCGCCCCGCAAGGAGAACGCAACGATGGCCTGGGAATTCGATGCACGCCGGGCGGCGCGCGACAACCGTGACCTCGGCGAGGCGGGCAGCTTCGGCCGCGCCGGCGAGCTCACCGGCGCCACCGCCGCGAGCTTTATGGCTGGGGTGTACCGGTGGATGACGCTCGGGCTGGCGGTCACCGCCGGCGTCGCGCTCTACACCGCGAGCAACGTGCAGCTGGCGAGGACGGTGGCCGGGGCGATCATCCCGCTGATCATCGCGCAGTTCGTGGTGGTCCTCGCGCTGTCGTTCCTGGCGCAGAGGATCAGCGGGCCGGTCGCCGCCCTGCTCTTCATGGTCTACGCCGGGCTCACCGGCCTGACCCTGAGCGGGATCTTCTTCGTGTACTCGCTGGGGTCGATCTCGACGGCGTTCTTCGTCACCGCCGGCTCCTTCGCCGCGCTGAGCGTCTACGGCACGGTGACGAAGCGTGACCTGAGCGCCTGGGGCACCTTCCTCTTCATGGGGCTCATCGGCGTGGTCATCGCCAGCATCGTCCAGTTCTGGTGGAGCAGCCCTGGCTTCACCTTCGTCCTGTCCTGCGCGACGGTCGTGGTCTTCGCTGGCCTGACCGCCTACGACACCCAGAAGCTGCGGGTGCTCGGGGCGCAATACGCGGGCGCGGGCCTGACGTCGGTCACCATCGTCGGGGCGCTGAACCTGTACCTCGACTTCATCAACCTGTTCCTGGCGCTTCTCCGGCTGTTCGGGGACCGCCGCCGGTAGGTCGAGCCGGGCGTCCGGTGTGTGTGTGTGTCGCGGCCGGGACCTCTCACGGGGTTCCGGCCGCGGTCGTCTCGGCAGCTCGATCAGGCCGGCTTCTTGATCGCCCAGCTGAGGCAGTAGCCGGCGGGATTCACGGCACCGGCGAAGAGCTTGCACCCCCCGCACTCCTTGTACTTGCCCGCTTCCCACTGAGCGCAGTTGTCGCAGCGCTTGCCCGGCACGTTCGACTTCTCCGCGTACTGGAGGGTGCGACGCATCTGCGCCGCGGCCGGGTCGATCGCCACCTTCGTCTTGCAGTTCAGGGTCTCGGTGGCGCGGGCCTCCGAGCCGGTCAACGCGAGGACGCCGCTCGCGGCGCCGAGGCCCGCCCCCAGGATCTGGAGCGCCCGCCGGCGATCGAAGCGGGGTGTCTCGTCGTCGTGTCCGTTCACGTGTGATCTCCTCCGGTTCAGAAAGCCCTTCGCCCGCCCCCTGCGGCGGCCGGGCGACTCTCGGGGACGCGGGCCACCGAGTCAACATTCAGCTGTGACGGCGGTCGCTTAGAGGCACTGGCGGCCGGTCGCCCGGAGCCCGCGCGTGCCGCTGGTGCACCGGACCACTGCGCACGTCCACCGAGTGACGCTGCCGTCGAGCGGCCCGTTTGGAACCTCTTGACAGGCCACCGCCGGAGCGGGAGCGTCCGCCCGAATTGGTCTGATGACCTGATCATCTGGAGACTCAGTGCGGAACGCTCCCGGCCAGCTCCAGCGGCCTCCACCCGAGCCCGAGTTCCACGCCGTCCGAAAGGGCCGGCGCTACGAGCAGGTGGCGGAGCAGATCCAGCGGCTGATCGCGAGCGGCGCCCTCAGGCCGGGCGATCGCCTCCCGCCCGAGCGAGAGCTGGCCGCGAAGTTCGGCGTCGGCCGCAGCTCGTTGCGTGACGCCATCCGCACGCTGGAGGTGATGGGCATCGTCGAGTCCCGTCAGGGCAGCGGCACCGTGGTCCGCGACCTGTCGACCGAGTCGCTGGTGGTGCCGCTGGCGAGCGTGCTCGCCCACAAGCGCGGGCTCGTGGCCGAGCTTCTCGACGTGCGCCGGATGATCGAGCCCGCCCTGGCGGCCCGCGCCGCTGCCAACGCCACCGAAGAGGAGCTGGCCCGCCTCGAGGACATCCTGCGCCGGCAGGCGGAGAAGGTCCGCCGCGGGGAGCCGAGCATCGAAGAGGACTCGGAGTTTCACTACGCGATCGCGCTCGCCGCCCGGAACACCGTGGTGCTGCGGGTCCTCGACGTCCTCATGGATCTGCTGCGCGAGAGCCGCGCGCGCTCACTGCAAGTCCCTGGGCGGCCCGAGCGCTCCTGCGCAGGTCACCGGCGCATCCTCAGGGCGATCAAGCGCCGCGACGGCGCCGCCGCCGAGGCCGCGGTGCGCAAGCACCTGAAGGAAATCGAAGAGATCGTGACGCGGCAGCTCTGACCGGAGGCGAAGAGATGGGACGTTTGTTCGCAGTCGAGATCGTCTATCGGGGAATCTTCCAGAAGCAGCTCGCCACGAAGATCAGCCGGGCGATCGTCCTCGCCGCCCACCAGGAGGGGAAGCCCGGCATCTCCTTCGGTCGGTACGGAGACAGCCCGGAGCGCAACGGCATCCCGGCGAAGAACTTCGCCATCGTCGCCACCGACGACCTCACGCTCGAGGAAGGGATGGCGAAGTACGAGCCCAAGGAGGTCGACATCAGCATCGTGGTCGACGACACGCTCTTCAAGGGCGTGGAGTCGTGGGCCTGGTACGGGCTGCAGCCCATCAACCGCCTGACGAAACCCGGCGGCACGATCATCGTGACCTCCCACCAGGAGGCCGAGACGCTGATCCCGATGGCCCACCGGAAGGAGACGCCCTACCAGCTGGCGATCGTGAAGGGGAAGCCGAGCTTCTCCGGCCTCTGGGTCTACAAGGACGATCACACCGACGTCCGCATCCTGGGAACGATGGCCAAGGTCCTGCCGGAGCTGTTCAGCCTGGCCTCGGTCCAGCAGGTGATCCGGACCGAATGGAACGACGAGCTCAAGGTCACCTCCGCGAAGCGCGCGTACGAGCGCGCCACCAGCGTGACCGTGCAGCCCACGCAGGGCAATCCGGAGAAGCCCTTCGAGTTCCAGATGCCCAAGTGGACGGAGATGCGCGAGGGCATCGCCATCCCCGGCATCCCCCGCGGCCATGAGATGAAGGACCCGACCACCGGGAAGGCGGGCGGCTACCAGCCGGAGCGAAACCCCACCTTCAAGAAGTTCACGACGCGCACCATGCGGCCGGTGGTGGACTTCGACACCTGCATCAAGTGCACGCTCTGCTGGTTGCACTGTCCTGACTCCGTCTTCGACGTCACGCCCGACGGTCTCTACGACGCCAACATGGAGGCGTGCTGCGGCTGCGGTGTCTGCGAGGCGGTCTGCCCGGTGGCGAAGTGCGTGACGATGGTCAACGAGACCCAGTTCGCGAACAACGACAGCCAGTGGACGGCGTGGAGGGAGAACAAGGAGGGCTACAAGGCCTGGGTCAAGGAGAAGATCGCCGACCCGCCCGAACGCTCCCACGGCTTCCGCTTCCGCGGGCAGTACCAGGAAGAGGTTCCCGAGATGCTGAAGATCGCCAAAGAAGGCTGAGGACGAGGGAGACCGATCATGACTGAGGCACTGGCACCCCCTCCGCAGACACAGCCCGCAGCCGACAAGACGTCACCCGCGGCCGACAAGACCTCGCTCATCACAGGGAGCGAGGCGATCGCGGTGGCCTGCAAGCTGGCCGACGTGGACGTGATCACCGCGTACCCCATCCGTCCCTACGACACGGTCATGCAGTACGTGGCGAAGCTCGTGTCGAATGGCGAGCTGGACTGCGAGTACATCGTCGCCGAGAGCGAGCACTCGCAGTTCGAGATCGTCAAGCACGCCTCGGCCGTGGGGGCGCGCGTGTTCTGCGGCTCGAGCGGCGTCGGGTGGATGTACGCCTTCGAGGCGCTCACCGTGACGCCGGCGCTGCGCATTCCCATGGTGGCCATGGTGGGGAACCGCGCGCTCGACGACCCCGGCGCCTTCGGCGTCGAGCACAACGACGCGCTCGCGGTGCGCGACCTGGGGTGGCAACTGGTCTGGGTGGACAACGCCCAGGAGGCCCTCGACACGGCGCTCATCGCCTACCGCGTGGCCGAGGACCGGCGCGTCTTCCTGCCCTGCGCCATCAGCTGCGACGGTGCCTTCCTCACCCACTCGCAGGCGCTGGTCAAGGTTCCGGGCCAGGAGAAGGTGAAGGCCTTCCTGCCCCGCTACGACCGGGGCGATCTCCTGCTCCACCCCGACAACCCCATCACCGTGGCCCCCCAGGCGAACGAGGACTGGCTGATGGAGATCCGTCGCCAGACTGCAGCCGCGATGGAGCGCTCCTCCACCGTCATCCGCGAGGCCTACGCCGACTTCGAGCGGATCTTCGGCCGGAGCTACGGGAACCCGTTCTTCGAGGAGTACCAGACCGACGACGCGGACGTCGTGCTGGTCGGGATGGGAACGCTGTCGACTCCGGTGAAGGTCGCCATCCGGCAGATGCGCCAGGAGGGGAAGAAGGTCGGCTTCGTGCGCGTGCGCTGGTTCCGGCCCTTCGCCGCACAGGAGCTGGCCGCGACGCTCGGGCGCTTCAAGGCCGTGGGTGTCATCGACCGCGACTTCTCGCTCGGCGCGCCGTACCACAGCGGGGTCCTCGCGACCGAGGTACGCGCGGCGATGTACCCGGCTGCCAGCCGGCCGCCCATCCTCGGGTTCATCTGCGGCCTCGGGGGTCGTGAGGTCACGGTCCCCGACGTGAAGAAGATGACCGACAGCGTCTACCTCGCAGCGGAAGGAAAGACGCAGCCGGGAACGAAGTGGATCGGGTTGCGTGAGTAGTCGAGCGTGGGAGGATCAACCATGGCTGTGAGCGACAAGGAAATGGCGGAGCTCTTGAAGCTTCGGCCCACGCAGACGCTGGATCCCTTCAAGGGCGTGAAGAAGCTTCCGCTCGAGGAGTTCTTCACCTCCGGACATCGGACCTGCCAGGGGTGCGAGTCCGCCCTGGTCATGAAGATGATGGTCAAGGCCGCGGGCCAGCGGACCATCGTGCTCGGCAGCACCGGCTGCATGTACGTCGCGAACACGACGTACTACAGCACCTCGTGGGTCGTTCCCTGGATGCACACCCAGCTCGGGTCGAGCGGCTCGGCGGGACTGGGCACGGCGGCCGCCCTCAAGGTGCTGATGCGCAAGGGCAAGATCAAGGACGAGCCGATCAACGTCATTGCCTTCTGCGGTGACGGCGGCGGGGCGGACATGGGGCTGTCGGCGATCTCCGCGACGCTCACCCACCCCGACTACAACTTGCTCATCCTCATGTACGACAACGAGTCGTACGCCAATACCGACATTCAATTGTCGGGCTCGACGCCGTACGGCGCGCACACCACCTTCAGCCCGCCCGGCAAGGTGAAGCGGATCATGCACCACCGCTGGAAGAAGAACCTGGCCGGGATGCTCGCGGCGGGTCACCCCACGTGCCGGTACATTGCCACGGTCGACATGTCCTATCCGGTCTATTCGATGAACGCCGTGCGCAAGGCGCTCTCCATCGGTGGTCCCACGTTCATTCATTCGATGGACCCCTGCCCGAAGGGCTGGGACTACGACCCCATCCAGTCGCACGAGCTGGGCGAGCTGGTGGTGACGACGGGCATCTGGCCGCTCTACGAGGTGGAGGACGGCGTCCTCAAGCTCGTCGGCAAGACCCGCGACATCGCCGACGGGCGCCTCAAGCGATTGCCGGTGCGCGACTACCTGCTCCGGCAGGGACGCTTCGCCCACTTCACCGAGGACGACATCGCGTATTTCCAGAGCAAGGTCGACGAGTCCTGGGAAAGGTGGCTCATCCCGGGCGTCATCCCGTTCAAGAAGCAGCTCGAGGAGGATCGCCCGCCGGCCTGAGCGGGTGGAGCTGAGCCAGCCTGAGCCTCACCGGGCCCGATCGGCCCGGCGTGGCTTTCTTTGCTCGAAGCAGGGCGCCCGCGCGCGCGGCGAGCTCGCACACCGGAGCGCTCGCCGGCGACGACGAGATCCCCGACGACGTTTTCAAGCACTCAGGTGAGATCCGCCCCACGGCGCCTCCGGAGTCCGCGCCGGCCCGGGGGCGGGCGGCTCCGGCATGCCTGTGTCCGACGGACAACGGCCTGACGCCGAGCCTTGCCGCCGGATCTGGACGCCGCGCAGCGCACGTTCATTCCGCTGTTCGGCGCTACCTGCAATCCGATAGATAGTACGGGCGAACGCCGAAGACCTACCGACGAGCGGGCTGCGTCGACAGGAGGCCGTGCAAGACAATTTTAGTCACTCGGAGGATGTCATGGTCCGTCGCATCTCGAGTCGCGGATTCGTCGCGGCAGCCGCTGCCGCAGGCTTTGCGTTCACCCCGTTCCCGGCAATCGCGGCGTGGGAGCCGACCAAGCCGGTCGAGTTCGTCGTCCCCGCCGGCACAGGCGGTGGCGCCGACCAGATGGCTCGCTTCATCCAGGGCGTGGTCGCCAAGAACAACCTCATGAAGCAGCCGCTGGTCGTCGTCAACAAGTCGGGCGGCGCGGGCGCGGAGGGCTTTCTCGAGGTCAAGAACGCCAAGGGCGATCCGCACAAGATCATCATCACCCTGTCCAACCTGTTCACCACGCCGCTCGCGACCGGTGTCCCGTTCAACTGGAAGGACCTGACCCCGGTCGCAATGCTCGCGCTCGACGAGTTCGTGCTGTGGGTGAACGCGGAGTCGGCGCACAAGACCGCAGGCGACTACGCCAACGCCATCAAGGCCGGCAACAACGGCCAGTTCAAGATGGCCGGGACCGGGTCCAAGCAGGAAGACCAGATCATCACGGTGGCGCTGGAGAAGGTGGTCGGCAAGAAGCTCACCTACGTCCCGTTCAAGGGCGGCGGCGACGTCGCCGTGCAGCTCGTCGGCAAGCACGTCGACTCGACGGTGAACAACCCGATCGAGGCGATCGCTCACTGGCGCTCGGGCGCGCTCCGCCCTCTGTGTGTTTTCGACGGCAAGCCGATGCCTTACCCCACGAAGGTGACCGCCACCCAGTCGTGGCAGGACATCCCGACCTGCAAGTCCTCAGGGCTCGACGTCGAGTACACGATGCTCCGCGGCATCTTCATGCCGCCGAGCGTCACCCAGGCTCAGGTCGACTTCTACATCGACCTCTTCAAGAAGGTGCAGGCGCTGCCCGAATGGAAGAAGTTCAGCGAGGACGCAGCGTTCAACGCCACGACGATGTCGGGCAAGCCCTTCGTCGACTGGCTCGCCCGGACCGAAGCCACGCACAAGACGTTGATGGAGGAAGCGGGCTTCATCGCCAAATGACAGAGGAGCGCGAAACCCCGGCGGGCGGAAGCGTTCCCACCCGCTGGCTCGAGGTCGCCGTCGGGCTCATGTTCGTCGTGGTCGGCCTCGTCGTCGTCGTCGATAGCAACCGCGTCGGAGCGTCGTGGGGCGACGATGGGCCGAAGTCCGGTTACTTCCCGAACATCATCGGGTGGATCCTGGCCGGGTCCGGCGCGTGGATCGCCGGGCAGACGATCCACCGCTGGAAGCGGCTCGCCGGCCAGGTGTTCGTCACCTACGCCGACTTCAAGCCGGTGCTGGCGATGGTCCTGCCGACCATCGGCTACGTGATCCTGATCAAGCTCATCGGCATCTATGTGGCCTCCGCGGTGTTCATCGCGGGCTTCATGCTGGTCCAGGGCAAGTACAGGTGGCTGCCGACGCTCTGCGTGAGTCTGGGCGTCCCCGGCGTGCTCTTCGCGTTGTTCGAAATCTGGTTCCTCGTACCGCTGCCCAAAGGACCCCTCGAGCGGATGCTGGGCTACTAAAATTAATCAAGAGCCGCGTACCGACAAAAGGCGATCACGGGAGAACGGGTGGAAGACATCGGCAACCTGATGCAGGGTTTCGTGGTCGCGCTGGCCTGGAAGAACCTGGCCTTCATGCTCCTCGGCATCCTGCTCGGGGTGCTCATCGGCGTGCTCCCCGGCCTGGGGGGCGCCAACGGCGTGGCGATCCTTCTCCCGCTCACGTTCTCGATCCCGCCGACGTCGGCGATCATCATGCTGTCGTGCATCTACTGGGGCGCGCTCTTCGGGGGCGCCATCACGTCGATCCTGTTCAACATCCCCGGCGAGCCGTGGTCGGTCGCGACCACGTTCGACGGCTACCCCATGGCGCAGAAGGGCCGCGCCGGCGAGGCGCTCACCGCCGCCTTCACGTCGTCTTTCGTCGGCGCGCTGTTTGCGATCATCCTGATCACCTTCCTGGCGCCGCTGGTGGCGAGGTTCGCGCTCAAGTTCGGACCGCCCGAGTTTTTCGCGATCCAGCTCCTCACCTTCTGCAACTTCGTCGGCATGGGGCGCGAGGCGCCGGTCAAGACGATCGCCTCGATGATGCTCGGCTTCGCTCTCGCAGCAGTCGGTATCGATACCGTCACCGGCACGCTGCGCATGACGTTCGGCTCGCCGACCCTCCTGCAGGGCTTCGACTTCCTGGTCGCAGTCATCGGCTTGTTCGGGCTGGGCGAGATCTTTCTCACCATGGAAGAGGGCCTGTCGTTCAAGCGCAAGAGCGGCAAGATCGACGCCAAGGTGGTGCTGAGGACCTGGGCCGAGCTGCCGCGATACTGGCTCACGTCGCTCCGCGCGTGCCTCGTCGGCTGCTGGATGGGCATCACGCCTGGGGGCGCGACCCCGGCGTCGTTCATGAGTTACGGCATGGCGCGCCGCTTCTCGAAGAACAAGGAGCAGTTCGGGGAAGGTCACATCGAGGGTGTCGTCGCGCCCGAAACCGCGGCGCACGCGGCCGGCACCAGCGCGTTGCTGCCGATGCTGACGCTGGGCATTCCCGGGTCACCGACCGCGGCGGTGCTGCTTGGCGGCCTGTTGATCTGGGGCCTGCAGCCGGGTCCGCTCTTGTTCGTCGAGAAGAAGGAATTCGTGTGGGGGCTGATCGCCAGCATGTACGTCGGCAACGTCGTCGGGCTCATCATCGTGTTGACCACGGTGCCCTGGTGGGCCGCAATCCTGCGCATTCCCTTCTCGATCATCGCGCCGGTGATCGTGGTGATCTGCGCGATCGGCGCCTATACCGTCCACAACAACATGTTCGACGTGGCCATGATGCTGGTGTTCGGCGTCGTCGGCTACGTGTTCAAGAAGCTCAAGTACCCGCTCGCCCCGCTCTTGCTCGCGCTCGTGCTCGGTGACATGGCGGAAACCGCATTTCGCCAGTCGATGCTCCTGTCCGGCGGCAGCCTGCGCATCTTCTGGTCCAATCCGCTGGTCGGCTCGATCGTGACCCTCGCGCTCGTCATTCTCTGCTGGCCGGCCGTGAGCAAGGTCCTGGGGCGCATGCGCTCGCGCGAGCCTCAAGCGCAGAACGCGTGAAGGCGCCGTCCGACGTCTGATTCGCCCATCGGCTGATCGACGAGCGGCAGCAGCGGCCCCGCCCTCGGCGAGCTGACCCGCTTTGGTCCCGTGACGCAGCTGAATTGCAAGACGACGCCTTCGGCCTGCTGTTGAGCGATCGTGGATGATTTCCAGAGCGAGGTCGATGAAACCTGGGAGAAACGGCTCATCCCGGGTGTCATCCCGTTCGGTAAGCAGATCGAGGTGGATCGCCCGCCAGCCTGAGCGGGCGGAAATGACGACGCTCGACCGATACCGCCGCGAACGTTGGCCGAGCCGAACGGTCAGGAGAGGAACCCGTCAGGACGTCGTCGGTCCTGCGCGGAAAGAACGCTCTGGAGGGAGCGAGCCATGACTTCGGATCCGGTGAAGCGCACTACGACGAGCGAGGTGACGCGTCTTCGCGACAACCGCTGGCTGATTCTTTTCTTCAGCGTTGTCAGCATGGTGGCCGTCGCGAACTTCCAGTACGGCTGGACCCTGTTCGTGCCGCCGCTGCAGAAGCACCTCGGGGTGGATCGGGCGACCATCCAGGTCACGTTCACCGTCTTCGTCCTGCTCGAGACCTGGCTCGTGCCCTTCGAAGGCTGGCTCGTCGACCGGTTCGGACCGCGGCTCCTGGTGATGCTCGGCGGGCTCTTCGCCGGGCTCGGATGGGTGCTCTCCGGCAACGCGAACACGGTCACGGAGCTATACCTCTCCTATGCGCTCGCGGGCGTCGGTGCCGGCGTGGTCTACGGCACGGCGATCGGGAGCGCTCTCAAGTGGTTTCCCGATCACCGCGGACTTGCTGCCGGCCTGACCGCTGCCGGATTCGGCGCCGGCTCCGCATTCACGGTCACGCCGATCGCGAACCTCATCGAGACGGCCGGATATCAGACGGCCTTCATCCAGTGGGGAATCATCCAGGGGGTCGTCGTCGTCGTCGCCGCGCTCTTCCTTCACGCGCCGCCGGAGGGCTGGCTGCCCGGCCAGTGGACCAAGGTGGACGCCGGGCACGACGTGAAGAAGCGTCAGAGCGGGGCCGAGTTCACCTCGTTCCAGATGGCGGCCACGCCGCAGTTCTGGCTGATGTACCTGATGATGACGCTGGTCGCGACCGGCGGTCTGATGGCGGTCGCGCAGCTCAACCCGATGGCCATCGACTACAAGGTCGATCAGGTGCCGGTGAAGTTCCTCTTCATCACCCTGCCGGCAATCCAGTTCGCGCTGTCGGCGGATCGGCTGGTGAACGGTCTCTGCCGCCCGTTCTGGGGATGGGTCTCGGACCACATCGGCCGCGAGAAGACCATGACGGTCGCCTTCGGCCTCGAGGCGATCGCGATCTTCATCCTCATCAACTTCGCGCACAACCCGGTCGCCTTCGTGGTCTTCAGCGCGTTCACCTTCTTCGGCTGGGGAGAGATCTTCTCCCTCTTCCCCGCACTGACGGGCGACTTCTTCGGCAGGAAGCACGCCACCGCGAACTACGGCTTCCTCTACACCGCCAAGGGCACCGCCTCGGTGCTGGTCCCGATCGGTTCCGCGCTGGCCGCCGGCAAGGCCTTCGACTTCCGCGCCGATGTGCTCCTGCTGCTCGGTGGGGCCCTGGCGGTGTTCGCGCACTTCATCGGCCCGGTCGTGCTCGGCCTGCGCATCTCACGGAAGCTGCACGACACGCTCTTCTACATCGGGCTTTGCCTCGTCACGTACGGGATCGTCCTGACCGTGGTGCCCGGGGCGTGGACGCCATTCGCGGCCAAGTTCACGCTGCCGAAGGTCGGCTGGGTGGGCGTCTTCACCGTTGCCATCGTCTTCGACCTGACGGCGGCCGTCCTCGCCTTCTTCGTGCTGCGCAGGATGAAGCTGCCCTCGCACGTGCCCGAGCTGAGCTACGACCCGCATCCGAAGGTGGCCGTCGCGGCCGGAGTGCATCGCTGAGGAGGCGTTTGCGCCGATCTGGCGGGGCTCGACCGGCGGGTTGACTCGACTCCAGCCAGGGACATCGCGGTTCTTCTCCCTGGAACCGCCTGGAGCAGCTCCCGTGCGAGGTCCTCGCCCACGCCAGGCGTGGTCCCCGGTGACGGATCTTCCCCGGGTCCTGCGCATGGGAGGTGCGAAGGACCAGCCCGAGCGAGGTCGCGATGCCCACGCTGTGCGGAGAGCTGAAGGAGTTCGAGAGTCCGGTGGGCGGAGGAGTCTCGACCCAGGAAGTGCGAACCATCGATCGTTCCACCGGCGCCGAGGTGCAGCGCCGCACGTACTGGACCAAGCACCGGATGGTCTTTCCGAGGATCAGGGTCGGCGAACAGACGCTGCAGAAGGTCTTCGTCGCGAGCGACGGCCTGGGCCGCGAGATTGCCCAGGGTGCGCGGCTCGGCGATCAGGTCTGCCTCACCCTCTACGGCCACCTGCTCACCCGGAAGGTGATCATCGGGCTCAGGTCCCGATCGGGGGCGAGCTACGTCATGCCGGCGAGCGCTCACCTCGGGGCTGTTCTGGTACGCAGTGTTCTCCCCGCTCGTGCTGCTCATCCCCGCCGTGGCGATCGGGATGATCGTCGGGATGCTCGGGGACAAGCAGGGCACGGCACTGGGCCTGATGCTCGGCGTGCTCTACGCCGTCGGAATGAGCTGGTTCAGCGGCTACCGGCTCCTCGTGGCCTACCGCGAGCTCTCCCAGCCGATGCAGCCGGCGCAACCGACCGGTGCTCCAGGCATGGTCGGGACGTCCACCGGCCGGTCCTGACGACCGAGCTCGCGTCTCGTGCGGGCTCGCTCTCTTCGTTCTGCGCAGGATGAAGCTGCCCTCGCACGTGGCCGAGCTGAACGTGGCCGTCGCGGCCGGCGTGGATCGCTGACGTATTTCTGGAGCCCATGAGCCGACGCGCGACGAGCGTCGAGCTCCTCGCTGACGCGCCTGGCAAGGGTCGTGCTTAGACTCGGGGCACATGCCCCACCCATCGATCTTTGCACTCCTCGAGGCAGGTCCGGCCGATGCGCCGGCCATCGGCGCCCCCCAGGGTGTGAAGTCCCTCCTCTATCGCGACCTCGTCACTCTGGCCCGGCGCACGGTGGAGACGCTGAACTCGGTGGGCATCGGCCGTGGCGACCGGGTCGCGATCGTGCTCCACAACGGGCCGGAGATGGCGAGCTCGTTCCTTTGCATCGCCGCGGGCGCCGCCACCGCGCCGCTGAATCCGGGGTACCGGGAGAAGGATCTCGAGTTCTACCTCGGCGACCTCGAGCCGAAGGCGCTGGTCCTCGAGGCCGGCGTCGACTCTCCGGCCCGGGCCACGGCGACGAAGCTGTCCATCCCCGTGCTCGAGCTGACCGCCGACCGCGCCCGCGGCGCAGGGTGGTTCACGCTCTCCGGCGGCTCGAAGGGAACGCCCGCCCGAGGGGGGATGGGCGACCAGGACGATCCGGCGCTCCTCCTCCACACCTCGGGCACGACCTCCCGGCCCAAGCTGGTCCCGCTGCTGCAGCGGAATCTCCTCGCCAGCGCCGAGAACATCGGCCGAATGCTCGCCCTCACCCCGGACGACGTGTGCCTGAACATCATGCCCCTGTTCCACATCCACGGGCTCATGGCGGCGACGCTCGCCTCGCTGGGCGCCGGCGCCTCGGTCTCGTGCACCCCGGGCTTCAACGCCCTCAAGTTCTTCACCTGGCTCGATGAGGTGCGGCCCACCTGGTACACGGCGGTGCCCACGATGCACCAGGCGATCCTCGCCCGGGCCCGCTCCCACCGCGATATGATCGCCCGGAGCCGGCTTCGGCTCATCCGCTCCTCCTCGGCATCGCTCCCCGCGCCGGTGATGGTGGAGATGGAGAAGACCTATGGCGTCCCGGTGATCGAGAGCTACGGGATGACGGAGGCCGCCCACCAGATGGCCTCCAATCCGCTCCCGCCGCGGGCTCGCAAGCCCGGCTCGGTGGGTGTGGCGGCTGGGCCGGAGGTGGCGATCCTCGACGAGGACTGGAAGGAGCTACCGCGCGGGCAGGTGGGCGAGGTCTCCATCCGCGGGCCCAACGTGACTCCCGGCTACCAGGCGAATCCCGAGGCCAACGCGCAGTCCTTCCGCGACGGCTGGTTCCGGACCGGCGACGAGGGCGTCCTCGACGAGGAGGGCTACCTCCGGATCACCGGTCGGATCAAGGAGCAGATCAACCGAGGCGGCGAGAAGTTCTCCCCGCTGGAGGTGGACGTCGTGCTCTCGTCGCACCCGGCGGTGGCCCAGGCGGTCACCTTCGCCATGCCACACGACAAGCTCGGCGAGGAGGTTGCTGCGGCGGTGGTACTCCGGGAGGGGGCGACCGCGACCGAGCGCGAGCTACGCGACTTCTGCGCGGCGAAGCTGGCCCACTTCAAGGTCCCGCGGAAGGTGGTGCTTCTCGCGGAGATCCCGAAGGGCGCCACCGGGAAGCTCCAGCGCATCGGCCTGGCGCAGAAGCTGGGGCTCGGCTCCTGACATGAAGATCTGCGTCGTCGGCGCCGGAGCGATTGGCGGGCTCGTCGCGGCGAAGCTGGCCGCGATCGGTCAGGAGGTCAGCGTCGTCGTGCGCGGGCCGCACCTCGCGGCGATCCGCGACAAGGGACTGAGAATTCAGGAGGGCGGAACCGAGCAGACGCTCGCGGTCCGCGCGACGGACCGGATCGCCGAGCTGGGTCCACAGGACCTGGTCATCATCGGTCTGAAGGCGCACCAGGTCGCCGGGGTGGCCGCGGACATCCGGGGGCTGTGCGGCCCCTCGACGATCGTGGTGACTGCGCAGAACGGGATTCCCTGGTGGTACTTCTTCAAGACCGGCGGGGCCCACGAGGGGACGACGCTGGAGAGCGTCGATCCGGGCGGAGTCATCGCGAGGAACATCGACGTGGACCGGGTGCTCGGGTCGATCATCTACCCGGCGGCGGACATCGTCTCGCCGGGAGTCATCCGCCACATCGAGGGAGACCGGATCTCGCTGGGGGAGATCGACGGCTCGGACACCGAGCGTCTGCGCGCAACCGTGAAGCTGCTCCGCGACGCGGGCTTCAAGGTGCGCGTCTCGAGCGATCTGCGCAACGAGCTGTGGGTGAAGCTCTGGGGCAACTGCACCTTCAACCCGATCAGCGCGCTGACCCACGCGACGCTGGTGGACATCTGTCAGTTCCCGCCGACCCGCGCGCTCGCCGAGCGGATGATGCGCGAGGCGCAGGAGATCGCCGAGAAGCTCGGCGTCCGCTTCCCGGTGACGCTGGAGAAGCGGATCGCCGGAGCCGAGGCGGTGGGGAAGCACAAGACGTCGATGCTCCAGGACGTGGAGGCCGGGCGGCCGCTGGAGCTGGATGCGCTGGTGGGCTCGGTGCTCGAGCTGGGGCGCATCACCCGCGTGGCGACGCCGAACCTCACCGCGGTGCACGCCTGCGTCGCCCTGCTGGCGAGGACCCTGGAGGAGTCGAAGGGCCGGCTCCGGATCGAGCCCGGGCGCTGACGGCGCGCCGTTCGCCGGTCCGGGCGGGCCGTTTGCCGCAGGAGGCCGCCCGGCATCCCCCTGCGTGGCAACGTCCGGTGCATGCGCTGGACCGCACTCGTCGTCCTGACGCTGGTCGCCGGAAGTCCGGCGAGAGCCGAGCCGAAGGACGCGTTCTCGTACGAGGTCGTCGTTCCGACCCCGAAGGAATCGTCGCTCCGCGTGAAGAAGGACGTGATCTTCACGCGTGGGGATCGCGGCCCGCTGAGCCGGATTCACCAATGCGAGCGAGAGCAGCCGATCCCGATCTCCAGAGTCTCCGGCAGGAGCCCCGCTACCGCGCCCTGATGGAGCGACTCGGCACCGCGGCCGCACGCGAGCCTGGCAAGTGAAGGCCCGGCCGCCTGCGCTCAGCCCTCGCCCGGATTCGCGCGCTTGATCTTCGGCGACTCGAAGTGTCCCTTGAGCCTCAGCCGCTCCACCGGCACGCCGCCGATGATGTGCGACTGGAGGATCTCGTCCACGTCCTCGAGCTTCACCCGCCCGTACCAGACGCCCTCGGGGTACACCACCACCGTCACGCCGAAGGCGCAGGCGTCCATGCAGCCGGCCGAGTTCGCCCGGACCTCGCCCTTCAGGCCCAGCTTCGCCACCTGCTCCTTGAAGCGGGCGTGGATCGCCTCGCTCCCCTTCTCCCCGCACGAGCCCTTCGGGTCCCCGTCCGGTCGCCGGTTGGTGCAGGTGAAGATGTGGAGTCGGTAGGGAGGCACCGGCCTCTCCTAACACGGCAGTTTCGGCCGTGCGCCCCGGCGTCCGCTCGGGCACGCTGCGTGCTCCATGCACGCTCTCCCCGAGACACTCCGAGACGCCTTCGATCCCGAGCGGTTTCGCCGCGACGGGCACGCCCTCGTCGACCAGCTCGCCGACTACCTGCGCTCGGTCACCGGCCGTGAAGGCCCCGTGCTCCCCTGGGCGGAGCCGGACTCGAACCTCGCCCGCTGGGCCACCGCCTTCCCCGAGGAGCCGGGCACCTCGCTCGGCGAGCTGATGACCCGCGTCCTCGCAGGCTCCAACCACCTCCACCATCCGCGCTACGTGGGCCACCAGGTCACCTCGCCGCTGCCCTCGTCGGCGCTGGTCCACCTCGCCTCCGCGCTCCTGAACAACGGAACGGCCGTGTACGAGATGGGACCGGTCTCCGCGCCCATGGAGCGCCACGCGCTCGCGTGGATGGCCCGTCAGGCGGGGTTCCCGGCGGAGGCGGAGGGCGTGCTGACCTCGGGCGGCTCGGCCGGGAACCTCACCGCGCTCCTCGCCGCGCGCCAGGCCATCACCGGGCGCGACGTGTGGGACGAGGGGCTCGCCAGGGGAAAACCGCTGGCCATCCTCGTCCCCGACGAGACCCACTACTGCGTGAAGCGCGCAGCGCAGATCCTCGGTCTCGGCAAGGGCGGCATCTTCTCCATCCCGGTCGACGAGCGGTTCAAGCTCCGCCCCGAGGCCCTCCCCGAGACCTTCGCCACGGCCGAACGGACCGGGCGCCAGGTCTTCGCCGTCGTTGCGAGCGCGGGCTCCACCTCCACCGGCGCCTTCGACCCCCTCGAGCCGGTCGCCGAGTTCTGCCGCCAGCGCGGCCTGTGGTTCCACGTGGACGGCGCGCACGGCGCCTCGGCGGTGCTGTCTCCGAGGTACGCCCAACTCGCCGCAGGCATCGGACGGGCCGACTCGCTGGTCTGGGACGCGCACAAGATGATGCTGCTCCCGGCGCTGGTGACCGCGGTGCTCTTCCGCGACGCCCGGCGCTCGTACGAGGCGTTCTCCCAGCGGGCGGACTACCTGCTGCGCCACGGCGCGCAGGGCGAGTGGTGGAACCCGGCGCACCGCACGCTCGAGTGCACCAAGCGGATGATGGGCCTGGAGCTCTGGGCCGCGCTGACCCTGCACGGGACGCGGATGTTCTCCGACTACGTCACCCGGATGTTCGACCTGGGGCGCACCTTCGCGGCGATGCTCGACGACGCCGACGACTTCGAGCTGGCCCTCGAGCCGGATTGCAACATCGTCTGCTTCCGGCACGTGCCGGACGACTTCCAGGACCTGGACGCCCACCAGGAGCGGATCCGGGCGCGACTGCTCGCCGAGGGCAGCTTCTACCTGGTGCAGACGCGGCTCCGGGGGCACGTCCACCTCCGGGTGACCCTCATCAATCCGCTCACCACCGAGGCGGACCTCGAGGCGCTGCTGGCCGCCATCCGTCGCGTCGCCGCCGCCTGACCGGGGACAGGGGCCGACCGCTCCTGGGACGACCCCGCCCGGAGGCGGGCGCCGGGGACCGTTCCGGAGGGCGCCACGCCGGTCGGTCCGCGGACTTCGGAGGCCCACGGGATGGCTCGGGCAGTGCAAAGCTGGCCGGACCATGCCGCGCCGACCGTCCTTCATCGTCTCGCCCGCCGACGTCCCCGAGACCCGGCACCGCTACCCCAACAGCGACGAGCAGATGGCCCCCACCCGCGCCATCGGCCGCACCGCCGGCCTCCGGGCGGTCGGCATCCACCTCATGCGCCTCCTCCCCGGGACCCGCTCCTCCTGGCCCCACGCCGAGTCGAGCGAGGAGGAGTTCGTCTTCGTCGTCTCCGGCGAGGTCGACGCCTGGATCGACGGCGAGCTCTTCCGGATGAAGGCCGGCGACCTCGCTGCCTTCCCCTCCGGCACCGGCGTCTGCCACACCTTCCTCAACGACGGGGACCAGGAGGCCGTCATCCTGGTCGGCGGCGAGGCGGACAAGGAGGAGAACCGCATCGTCTATCCGGTGAACCCGAGCCGGAAGACCGACCTACCGGTGCAGCGATGGTGGCACGACGCTCCCTCCCGTCCGCTCGGCCCCCACGACGGCAAGCCGCGGCGCCGATGACCATGGGTGCCTTCCTCCAGGACCTCCGGTACGGACTGCGCAGCCTCGGGCATCGCCCCGGGTTCGCGATGGTTGCCATCCTCACCCTCGCGCTCGGCATCGGCCTGAACGCCGCGGTCTTCACGGTGGTGGACGCGGCGCTGGTCCGCAGCGTGCCCTACGCCGAGCCGGAGCGGCTGGTCCACCTCTGGCAGGTCCAGGACGACGCCGAGCGCCGGCCCTTCCCCTTCGCCTGGCAGACCCTCCGCGAGCTGCAGGCCTCGGACCTGTTCGCGTCCGTCGCCGGCTACTCGGTCGCGCCGGTCGCCTGGACCGGTCGGTCCGATCCGGAGGAGCTGCAGGCCCTCCTCGTGACGGCGAGCTTCTTCGACGTCCTCGGCGTGCGTCCGGCCCTCGGGCGCGGCTTCCTCCCCGGCGAGGACGAGGCCGGCGGCCCCCGCGCCGTCGTGCTCACCGACGCCTTCTGGCGAACGAGGCTCGGGGCGAGCTCCCAGGTCCTCGGGACGACCCTCGACCTCGGCGGCGAGCCCACCACCGTCGTCGGCGTCCTCCCGCCTGGGTTCCCCTTCGCGCCCGGCGGCGAGGCGCGCGTCGTGATGGCGGTCCAGCCGCAGGGAGACCGCGCCACGCGACGGAACCTCAACTGGATCCGCGCCGTCGCCCGGCTCCGGGACGGCGTGACCGTCCCGCAGGCCCGCAAGCAGCTGGCCGCGTTCGAGGACGGCGTGCGCACGCGCTTCCCGGATGCCCTGGGCGGCGTCGCGAGCGAGGTGGTCCCGCTCCGCGACGAGCTGGTCGGACGGCTCGAGCCGGTCCTGGTCCTCCTCTTCGTCTGCGTGAATCTCGTGCTGCTGGTCGCCTGCGTGAACGTCGCCAACCTCCTGCTGGCCCGGGCCGCCGGGCGCCAGAAGGAGCTCTCGGTCCGGGTGGCGCTCGGCGCCGGGCGCCGCCGGCTCGTGCAGCAGCTGCTGACCGAGAGCGGGCTGCTCGCCCTCGGCGGGGGAGCGCTGGGGCTCCTCGCGGCGAAGCTGAGCCTGCCGCTCCTGCTCGCCGGCATCCCCGCCCGTGACCGCGCCGGCATGCCCTTCCTCGAGCGCCTCGACGTCGACGCCCGCGTCCTCGGGTACGGCGCTGCCGTCGTCATCCTCACCACCCTGCTCTTCGGCCTGCTTCCGGCCCTTCGCGCATCGCGCCCGGAGATCCAGGGCGCGCTCAAGGACGCCGCCCCCACCCGGTCGGGTCCGCTGCGCCACCGCGTCCGCGACGTCCTGGTCGCGGTGGAGATCGCGCTCGCGGTCATGCTGCTCGGCTCGGCGGGCCTGATGGGCAAGAGCCTGCTGCGTGTCCTCTCCAGCGATCCCGGCTACCGCCCCGAGGGCGCGGTCGGCCTCGAGCTGTCCATCGCCGAGCCGGGCGGCGCCCAGCCACCGGACCGGGTGGTCACCCTCCGGGCGAAGGTGCAGGACGCCGTCACGGCCATTCCCGGCCTCTCCGGCGCCGCGCGGGTGAACCGGATGCCGGGGACCGGCAACGCCGGCTCGCACAGCTTCGTCCGCCCCGAGCGCCCGCGTCCCACCGGACCCGAGCCCGACGCGTACTACCGGGAGGTCGGCCCGGGCTACTTCCGGACACTCGGCATCGCGCTGCTCGGTGGCCGTGACTTCGGTCCGGAGGACATCCGCGGCGCCGCGCCGGTCGTCATCGTGAACCGCGCGCTCCAGCAGCGGTACTTCCCGGGCGAGGACGCCATCGGGAAGTCGATCCGCCTCGTGTCCTCGGACGTCCCGCTGACCATCGTGGGCGTGGTCGCGGACCAGACCCTCGGCGGGCTCGACGAGGCCCGGCCGCCCATCCTGTACTACCCGGACACGCAGGCGGTCTCGCCGCGCTGGACGCTGCTGATCCGCTCACCTCGTCCGGGAATCGGCGAGGACGTCCGGCGCGCGGTGCGCGAGGCGGCGCCAGGACTCGTGGTCGGCCCGACCCGCAAGCTCGACGACGTGCTCCAGCAGGCGCCGACGATGTTCCTCCGCCGGTACCCACCGTTCCTCCTCGGCGTGTTCGCCGCGATCGCGCTGGCGCTGGCCTGCGTGGGCATCTTCGGCGTGGTGTCCTTCGGCGTCGTCCAACGGACCCGCGAGTTCGGCGTGCGGATGGCGGTGGGCGCCGTCCCGGCGGACATCGTGCGGCTGGTGCTCCGGGCGAGCAGCGGGCCCGTCCTGGCCGGCGCGGCGGCGGGCCTCGTGGGGTCGGTCGCGCTCGCCACGGTGTTCCGGAGGCTCCTCTTCGGCGTCGGCAGCTCCGACCCGCTCGTCCTCGCCGGTGTGGTCGCGCTCCTCGGCGCGGTCGCCCTGGTGAGCGCGCTCCTTCCCGCGCTCCGGGCCTCCCGGGTCGATCCGGCGGTCGCGCTCCGCTCGCTCTGAACGCCTGTCCCATCCGCGTGCGGGGTGTCCCGGAAGCGGGATCGCGACGGGCGAGCGAGCCGGCCCGGCGCCGCGGCGCAATGAGCCCGGCGATGCGGCGTGCGCCTTGCAGCACCCCTCCACGGAGGAGACGGATGGCGAGAGACGGCACCCAGGGCAAACGGGCGCGCGGCGAGACGGGAGGACCGCTCTCCGGCCTCGCCCGCGACATCGCCTATGCCCTGCGTCAGCTCCGGCGAGCTCCGGGGTTCACCGCCGCGGCGATCGGCACGCTCGCGCTCGGCATCGGCGCCACGAGCGCCATCTTCAGCCTGGTCTGGGCCGTCCTCCTGAAGCCCCTCCCCGGCGTCGACTCGCGGCGGACCGTCGCCGTCGAATCCATCTTCAACGGCCAGCCGGGAGGCGTGGCGCCCGGGGACTTCACCGAGTGGAAGGCCCGGGCGGCCGAGCTCGAGTCCATCGCGGTCGTCGCCGTTGCCAACTTCAACCTCAGCGAATCCGGCGCCCCCGAGCGGGTCACCGGAGCACAGGTCTCGGAGGACTTCTTCCGGGTGTTCCGCACCGCGCCGCGGCTCGGTCGGACCTTCGACCCGCAGGAGAACGTCCCGGGTCGAGAACGGGTCGTGGTGCTCAGCGACGGCCTGTGGCGGCGACGCTTCGGTGCAGACCCGACGGTGCTCGGTCGCGACATCCCGCTGGGCGCCACCCGCTTCACCGTGGTCGGCGTGATGCCCGCGGGCTTCGATCCGCTCCTCGACCACACCCAGCTCTGGGTCCCCCTGGCGCTGTCACCCGAGCAGCGGGCCAACCACGACGAGCACTACATGCAGGCCTTCGGGACCCTCAAGGCTGGAAGCACGCTCGAGCGCGCCACGGCAGAGATGCAGCGCATCTCTGCGGACCTGACCCGGGAGCATCCGCGGGACAACTTCGGCCGCACCGTGAGGATCACCCCGGCGGGCAAGTTCCTGGTCGGGGATTCGGCACAGCAGCTCTGGGTCCTGCTCGGGGCCGTGCTCGCCGTGCTGGTCATCGCTTGCCTCAACGTGGGCAATCTCCTTCTCGCCCGAGGAACCGCGCGAACACGGGAGCTGGCGGTGCGCGCCGCGCTGGGCGCTGGAGGGAGCCGCATCGTCCGGCAGCTGCTCACCGAGAGCATGGTGCTCGCCGTCCTCGGCGGAGTGCTGGGCGTGTCGCTCGCCGCGCTCCTCGTCCACGGACTTCGGGTCACGGCCCCGGACGACGTGCCTCGACTCGGGGAGGCTTCGCTCGATGGCGTGGTCCTGGCCTTCGCGCTGCTGGTGACGCTCGGCAGCAGCCTGCTCTTCGGGACGGTCCCCGCGCTCCGCGCGGGCCGCATCGAGCTCCACGGCGCGCTGCAGCGGGCGGCCGCAGCCCAGACCGGCGGGCACGACCGGCTCCGCCGCGGGCTGGTGGTCGTGGAGGTCGCGCTGGCTGCCGCCCTCCTCGTCGGCGCAGGGCTCCTGGTCAGGACGGCGATGTACCTCGCCCGCGTCGAGCCAGGTTTCTACCCCCACGGGCTGGTGACCGCACGGCTCGCGTTGCCGCCTGGCTCGTATGACGGGCCCCAGGTCTTGCGCGCGACCTTCGCGCGCCTGGCCGAGTCGCTCCGGTCCATGCCGGGCGTCGAGGCTGCCGCGGTGGTCACCTCGACGCCGCTCGGCGGCGGGCAGACGGGCAACGGGCTCATCCCCGAGGGAAAGTCCAGCGATCCGGAGAACCGCATCATCTCCCTGCTCCGCGTCTCCACGCCGGGTTACCCGCGAGCGATGGGACTTCGACTGCTCGAGGGACGGTTCCTGGCCGAGACCGACGTCGCCGGCGCCGAGCGGGTGATGGTCATCTCCCGGTCGCTGGCCCACGCCGCCTTCCCCGGGCAGAGCGCGATCGGCAAGCGCATCTCCTGCTGTGAGGGCGGGCCTCAGAACCCGGTGTGGAAGACGGTGGTGGGAGTGGTCGAGGACACTCGCTCCGAGGGCCCCGCAGGGCAGGTTCAGCCCGAGTTCTATCTCCCGCTCGCCCAGGCGCCCGACGCGTCCTGGCGGTGGAATCAGCAGGCGATGGCAATCGTCGCGAGGAGCAGCGAGGGGGATGCGGGACGGCTGATCCCCTTGATGCGCGCCGCGATCGCCCAGCTGGACCCGACGCTTCCCCTGTACGACGTGGCCACGATGGAGACCCGGCTCCACGACTCGACCGCGGTCTACCGGTTCCTGCTCCGGCTGCTCGGCGCGCTCGGTCTCAGCGGCCTGCTCCTCGCGGGCGTCGGGGTGTACGGGGTGGTGGCCTATTCGGTCGCCCAGCGGCGCAAGGAGATCGGCATCCGGATGGCTCTCGGCGCCACCGCGCGCCAGGTGCTGGGGATGACGACCCGGACGGGGCTGTTGCCGGTGGGTCTCGGCCTGGTGCTGGGGCTGGTGCTGTCGGTGGTGCTCGGCCGAGCGATGGCGGGGGTGCTGCGCGGGGTGGGCACGGCGGACGGCCTCACGCTCCTGTGCGTCGCGGCGCTGCTCCTCGTCGCCTCGGTCGCCGCGGTGCTCCTCCCCTCGCGGCGGGCGTTGCGCGTCGCGCCCTCCGAGGCGCTCGCCGCGGAGTGAGAGAGGAGACCGATGGCGCAGAACACTCCCAGAGGTGAACGGCCGGGCACGGACGGGCTGTCCGGTGTTCTGCGTGACGTCGCCTACGCCCTGCGCCAGCTCACGCGTGCCCCTGGGTTCACCGCCGCCGCGATCGGCACGCTCGCCCTCGGCTCACCTCTGGCGGTTCCAGCCTCGAAAGTGGTCGATGAAGGCACGCAGCTTGGCGGGTAGATGGGCTCGACTCGCGTAGTAGAGAAAGAACGGCTCTCTGACGAGGGCGTGATCTCCGAGCACCCGCTTCACCCGCCGGGCGGCCAGCTCCTGGGCGGCAAAGGACTCGAAGACGTAAGCCAGCCCGTTGCCCTGCGTCGCAGCATCGAGCGCCGACCGCATCTCGTCGACGACGAGGTGACCGGTCACGGCAGTCCTCAGCGGCTTGCCTTGCTGCATCAGCGTCCATTCCAGCCAGTGATCAGCACCCAGCCGCTGACGGATGCAACTATGTGCCAGGAGATCCGCCACGGACCGCGGCGACCCCGCATGGGCGAGGTACGCCGGGGAACCCACGACGATCAGCCGTTGAGGACCACCGAGCTGCACTGCCACCATGTCACGCTGGAGAGCACGACCCGGTCTGATGCCGACGTCGAAGCCGCGACGAACGATGTCCACGGAGACATTGTCGACAGTCACCTCGAGCTCCACCTTCGGGTGGGCGCGGGCGAAGGCTCGAAGATGGGGTGCGAGAAAAACCTTGAAGGCGACATAGGAGGTGTTCAACCGCAGGGTGCCCACGGCCTGTCCCTCGCTGCCTCTGGCTTGCTCCAGCCCGGCCTTGAGCTGCGCGAGCGCAGGAGATGCCGTGCTGGCAAGCTGCTGGCCCGCCTCGGTCAGCGCGACGCTGCGCGTGGTGCGATGGAACAGACGCACGTCGAGTGACGCCTCGAGCCGGCGGATCAGCTTGGACACCGCCGTCGGGCTGACGCCGAGCTCCGCCGCCGCGTGCGCGAACCGCAGATGCCTCGCCACGGTCTCGAACGCGACCAGGCCATTGAGCGCCGAATCTTTCTGAACCATAGGTTCAGAGAGTATGTCCCATTCAGTAGATTTTCGCCCCAAACGACTGCGCTATCACTCCCTGCGCGCGGGCACTCGGGCCCCGCGCGAACGAGGAGCGATCATGTCGCTGACGCAATTGCCGGTGCGAAACGAGACCAGTCCGCTGGCCAGCATGCGCGGACACCATGTGGCCCTTCGGGTGCCGGACTTCGAGGTCGAGCTGAACTGGTTCCTCGAGAAGCTGGACTTTCGACTCGTCCACCAGTGGCCATACGAGGACCAGCAGCTCGCCTATCTCGCTCCCCCGACCGACGACGCGTTCTTCATCGAGATCCTGGGCGGAGGCAAGGTCGCGCCGCTTCCGCGACCGCCGTACCGGGACCTCGGCGATAGCCTGCGCCGGGCAGGCCAGCACCACTTCTGCCTCCACGTGGCCGATCTCGATGCCACCCTCTCCGAGCTGCAACGCCGCGGAGTGACCATCGTGACGGAGCCTTTCGTGTTGAGTGTCATCAACCGCAGGTTGGCGTTCATCGCTGACCCCTACGGCAATCTCATCGAGCTCGCGCAAATCTTGTGAGCGAGCCGATGAGCCAACGACCAACGATTGCATCGACGTGGCTCGCGATCGCGGGAAGGCCGATCGAAGACGGATTCCTCGAGTGGCCCGCTGACGTGTTCGGCGTGACACACGGAATTCTCGAGCGTTCGGAGGCCTTCCGCTTCGCCCTCTCTCCGGGGACCGGATTCACCTGGCCCCCACGTCGCTTTCTCGACTGGTCCGGGTCAGTCGCGGAGGCCGGTCAGCAATGGAGCAGCTGGGCGGAGACTCCTCACGAAGGCGCTCCCAAGCTCGTGACCGGAGAGTGGCAGGCATTGCGCGAAGCAGTCGAAACGCCCCTCGAGGACCTGGCGGAAGGCCGTGCGCCGCGAGCATGCGAAGCCCTGCTCACCCTGCACGCGATGGCGGACGAGGCATGCGCCGGGCTGGGAATTCCGCTCGACACATACGATGGGCGGGGATGCGTCTATCGAGGCCGCGCGCGCGAGCTTCTCGCAAGGACCGGCTCCCTGAGTCGGATCCCCACGGACTTTCTGCGCGTATTGCCCAAGGTCAGTACCGCTCTGGGTGGGACGTCCGTTCGATCGTTCTCGCGCTACGCGTGCGTCCATGGCCCCGGAGTGGACGTCCGGTGGCACAAGCTCCCCGTCCGTCGGCTCGGCACGGATCCGGGAGCCAGGCACGCCAATCTGCTCCTGCTGCCGTGGCCGCTCCGCGTGCGCGAGTCCGACTTCCGTCCCCTGAAGGGTTCGGTGCAGCGGATGGCAAAGGAGCCATTCGGCTTCTTCGAGTTCGCGCCCTCCGAGAAGCTCGACCTGGACCTGGTGGGTCGCATGATCGACGCCGCTCGAGACGAGGTCGACAGCGTCGACGTCGTCATGCTCCCCGAATGCGCGGTCGACGAGGATGACCTCGATGCTCTCGAAGCGCTGCTGGATCGACGCGGTGTGGCGTTGTTGCTCACCGGAGTGAGAGAGCACTCGTCCCGGCCGGGACAGCTGCCGCGCAACTCGGTCCACATCGGCGTGAACCCGAGACTGGAGAAGGGGGTGGCACCGCCGGCATCACCCGGTGAGCGCTGGTTCCACATTCGGCAGAACAAGCACCATCGGTGGTCGCTCGACGAAGGACAGATCCTCCAGTACCACCTGGGAGGCGCACTTCACCCCGAGGTTCGCTGGTGGGAAGCGACCGACGTTCCCCGCCGGACCGTTCATTTCCTCGAGCTGGGTGACGAGATCGCGTTGGTCTGCCTCGTCTGCGAGGACCTCGCCCAGATCGACAACGTCGTGGACGTCGTCCGATCCGTGGGCCCAACCGCAATCTTCACCCCGCTCCTCGATGGGCCACAGCTCAGCTCGCGCTGGGCAGCGCGCTACGCGAGCGTCCTGGCGGACGACCCCGGCTCGGCAGTCCTCACCTTGACCTCGCTCGGGATGGTCCAGCGCTCCCGGCCACATGGCCACGACTCCCTGCCGATCATCGCTCTGCGGAAGGATCCGGTGCGGGGCTTTCGGGAAATTCGGCTGGAGGACGGTGCGAACGGCGTCCTTGTCACCTTCTGTGGCGCTCGGGCACCCAGGCGCAGCGCGGATGGCCGGCGCCCGGTCGACAACGCCACCGACTACTTCGATGTTGCCATCCATCAGGTTCGGGCCGGTGCCACTGGAAGCCAGCTGGCGAGCCTGGAGCCGGACTTGCCGGCGCCGCCCCTCGACCTCGAGGATGTCACGGTGCTCACCGGCTGGGCGCAAGCCCTGGCGGAAGCGATGGCCGACGCTCCCGATGCCGTCGAAGGTGTCCTGGCCAGTGCGAGCGCTGGAGCTCCCTGGCGGACCGCGCTGGGGCTGGGCGAGGCCTCCCCGTCGTTTCACGAGGCGCTGTCCATCCTGGCGAGGGCCGCGAGGGCTTGTCGCTCCTCGAAGGACTCGACCAGGCTCGAGGAGCTGTGCGCCTGGTGCCGGGAGGTCCAGCCCGGCCAGCACGGGCTTGAGACTCTCGTTCGTCGCGTGCTGCGAGCGGCGGCGGAGGAACGGGAGCTGCTGAGGTCCTCGGTCGATTCCCCGCGGACCGGCCCCGCCGACCTCCCTCGCCGTCGCCTCTTGTCGGCCTGAACCTTCCTGCGTTCCGAAGCGATGCGAGCTCGTGGCCGCCGGCGTGTCAGACCGGCGCGCGATGTTCGATCCCCTGCCTCCGGAACCCCGGAGGCGTCGCGGATCGACCAGGGGACGCCATGACCGTGCAGACCAGGGGAGTCACGGTGCACCACCATCCCTTGACTGTTGGAGAGCAGAGTCCCCCTACAGGTTGAGCTTTTGGGCGGTCAGGCGCTTGACAGCCTGCTCGCTCCGGGGTTTCATTCGTTTCACGCACGGCGGCGCCTCGAAACGCCCGAGATCCTGACGAAACCAGCAGCTCGCCGCCGGTCCCACTTCCCACCCATTTCGCATCGTCTTCCGGGCTCCCACACGAGGGAGATCGCCGGGATCCGTGCGCGTCCACCGGTTAATTTCAGGAGAGTCCATGGAGCGTGAGCTGAAGTCCCCGGCGTCGAAGGAGCGGAAGCAAGCCAAGGAGCGGAAGGCGGCGGTGCGCGGCGGCCTGAGCATCCCGCGCTACTTCACCACCCCGGGGGTGGACCCGGCCGACGAGATGGCCTGGGAGTACCGGACCGCCGGAATCACCGGCGAGGACGGCAAGGTCGTCTTCGAGCAGAAGAACATCGAGGTCCCGAAGTCGTGGTCGATGCTGGCCACCAACGTCGTCGCCTCGAAGTACTTCCGGGGAACACCCGGCACCCCCGAGCGCGAGACCAGCGTCCGCAAGCTCGTCGGCCGCGTGGTGGACACCCTCACCCGCTGGGGCCAGGAGGGCGGCTACTTCGCCACCGAGACCGACCGGCAGACGTTCCACGCCGAGCTCACCCACCTCCTCCTCCGCCAGAAGGCGGCCTTCAACTCCCCGGTCTGGTTCAACGTGGGCGTGGAGGCGCATCCGCAGTGCTCGGCCTGCTTCATCAACTCGGTCGACGACTCGATGGAGAGCATCCTCGGGCTGGCGAAGACGGAGGGCATGCTCTTCAAGTACGGCAGCGGGACCGGCAGCAACCTCTCGCCGATCCGCTCCAGCAAGGAGCTCCTCGCCGGCGGTGGGACCGCGTCCGGGCCGGTGTCGTTCATGAAGGGCTTCGACGCGTTCGCCGGCGTCATCAAGAGCGGAGGGAAGACCCGCCGCGCGGCGAAGATGGTCATCCTCAACGCAGACCACCCGGACATCCTCGAGTTCATCCGCTGCAAGGCGGACGAGGAGCGGAAGGCCTGGGCGCTCATCGACGCCGGCTACGACGGCAGCTTCACCGGCGAGGCGTACGGCTCCATCTTCTTCCAGAACTCGAACAACTCGGTCCGGGTGACGGACGGCTTCATGAAGGCCGTGGTGGAGGACCAGGCGTGGCAGACCCACGCGGTCCGCGACGGTCATGCCATGGAGACGTACCGTGCCCGGGACATGTTCCGGGAGATCTCCGAGGCGGCGTGGCTCTGCGGTGATCCGGGGCTGCAGTTCGACACCAGCGTGAACGAGTGGCACACCTGCTCGAACACGGCGCGGATCAACGCCAGCAACCCCTGCTCCGAGTACATGTTCCTCGACGACTCGGCCTGCAACCTGGCGTCGCTCAATCTCATGCTGTTCCGGAGCCCCCTGGACGGGAGCTTCGACGTCGAGGCGTTCAAGCACGCGGTGGACGTGGTGCTCCTGGCGCAGGAGATCATCGTCGGCTTCAGCAAGTACCCCACGCAGAAGATCGAGGTGAACAGCCACGCCTACCGGCCGCTGGGTCTCGGGTACGCCAACCTCGGCGCGCTCCTGATGGCGACCGGGCTGCCCTACGACTCGGACCAGGGCCGCAACTACGCGGCGGCGGTCACCTCGCTGATGTGCGGCGAGGCGTACCGGATGTCCGCGAAGATGGCGGAGAAGATGGGCGCGTTCAGCGGCTACGCGAAGAACGCCGAGCCCATGCTCCGCGTCATCGGCAAGCACCGCCGCGCGGCCTACGCGGTGGCGCCCGACGGCGTGAGCCAGGACCTCTTCGCCGCGCAGCGGGCGGCCTGGGACGACGCGCTCGCGCTGGGCAGCGAGGCCGGGTACCGCAACAGCCAGGTCACGGTGCTCGCCCCCACCGGCACCATCGGCTTCATGATGGACTGCGACACCACCGGCATCGAGCCGGACATCGCGCTCATCAAGTACAAGAAGCTGGTCGGCGGAGGGATGCTGAAGATCGTCAACAACACCGTCCCGCTCGCGCTGCAGCGGCTCGGCTACAGCACCACCGAGGCCCAGGGCATCGTCCAGTACCTGGACCAGAAGGAGACCATCGAGGGCGCGCCGGCGCTCAAGTCCGAGCACCTTCCGGTGTTCGACTGCGCCTTCAAGCCGGCCAAGGGCGAGCGGAGCATCCACTACCTCGGTCACCTGCGGATGATGGGTGCCACCCAGCCCTTCCTCTCCGGGGCCATCAGCAAGACGGTAAACCTCCCCAACGCCGCGACGGTGCAGGACATCGAGGAGGCCTACCTCGAGGCCTGGAAGCTGGGGCTCAAGGCGGTCGCGGTGTACCGGGACGGCTGCAAGCGGAGCCAGCCGCTCAACACCTCGAAGAAGAAGGACGAGGCGGAGAAGGTCGAGGTCGCCCCGGTCGAGGCCACGCGCGCGGTCCGGCGGCGGCTGCCGGACGAGCGGCGGAGCATCACCCACAAGTTCAGCATCGGCGGCCACGAGGGCTACCTGACGGTGGGGATGTACGACGACGGCACGCCGGGCGAGCTGTTCGTGGTGATGGCGAAGGAGGGCTCGGTGGTCTCGGGCCTGATGGACAGCTTCGCCACCGCCATCTCGCTGTCGCTCCAGTACGGGGTGCCGCTGCAAGTGCTCGCGGACAAGTTCAGCCACACCCGGTTCGAGCCGTCCGGCTTCACCGGCAACCCGGACATCCCGATCGCCAAGTCGATCACCGACTACATCTTCCGGTGGCTGTCCTTGAAGTTCGACAAGCCCGCGCTCGACGAGGGCGAGGTCCCGCTGGCGGCGACCGAGGTGAAGGCGCTCCCGACTCCGGCGCCGGTGGCAGAGCCGGTGGAGGCAGCCACGCCGCGCCACTCGTTCCTGAACCAGCAGGACGCGCCGCCGTGCCACACCTGCGGCGCGATCATGTACAGGAGCGGCGCCTGCTACAAGTGCAACAACTGCGGCGCCACCAGCGGGTGTAGCTGAGCGGCTGAACCGCGCCCTGATTCAGACGGCCCGATGCGCCCCAGGGTGCGTCGGGCCGTTCTGTTTCATCGAACGTCGAAGACGCCGGCGGTCAGTACGCGCCTCCGCGCGAGACGGTTCCGTCCTCTGCGGGGCACTTCCCCGTGACCAGAGCCAGATCGAGGGTACAGACGTCCCCGTAAGCCCAGACGTAGAGCGAGTCTCCAGCGAAGGCTTCCGTCTCGAGATACCGACAGAGCTCGTCGTAGTTGTCGAACACGAGACGCGTCGGGGCGCTCGACCCCCGATACTGCCGGTGCTCGAGGATGACTGGCCCTCGGTCCTCGAGCTCCCGGCGAATCGCCTCCAGCTTCCCGTCCGCATCGATCGACGAGCCCTCGGTGGTCCAGTCGTCCGCCTCTGACCGGAACCGGGTCCTGAACCGAAGGGTCATCGATCCTCCACGAGAGAGCCCGACGCTACTTCGGCGGCGCCGCGTCCTTGCTCGCCGAGGCCAGCACCTTCTTCCAGCGCGCCACCTCGCTGTCGACCAGCTTCGCCAGCCCCTCCGGCGTCTGCGCCGCCTTGTCCGAGAGGTCCGCCCCCAGGTCGAGCAGCCGCTTGCGCGTACTCTCGTCCGCGAGCGCCTTCGTCAGAGCGTCACTCAGCTTCTTCACGACGTCCGGCGGCGTTCCCTTCGGCGCGAAGATGGCGTTCCAGGCCGAGACCTGGAACTCGGGCAGCCCGCCCTCCTTCGTGGTCGGCACGTCGGGGAGCGCCGGCGAGCGCTGCGGCAGCGCCACCCCGTAGGCCTTGATCGTCCCCGCCTGGATCTGCGGCACCAGGTTCACGATCTGATCGCACATGTAGTCCACCTGGCCCGACACCAGGTCGTTCAGCGCCGGCCCCGTGCCCCGGTACACCACGCGGGTCGGCTTGGCGCCGATCAGCGAGTTGAAGAACGCGCAGGTGGTGAAGGACACCGAGCCCACCCCGGCGTGCGCTTCGTTGAGCTTCTCCGAGTTCTTCTTCACGTAGGCGATGAACTCCTTGAGGTCCTTCGCCGGAAACGACTTCTTCGCCACGACGAGGATCGGCGTGCCGGCCGCCATCCCGATCGGCTGGAAGCTCTTCGCAGGGTCGTACTTGAGGTCGGGATAGACCGCCGGCGCCGCACCGTGCGTCCCCATGTGACCCATGATCAGCGTGTAGCCGTCGGGGGCCGCCTGCGCCGCCTTGGTGCTCGCCATCGTGCCGCCGGCACCCACCACGTTCTCCACGACGAGCTGCTGCCCGAGCGTCCGGGACATGCTTTCGCCCACGATGCGGGCCACGACGTCGGTGGGCCCGCCCGCGGCGAACGGGACGATGAGCGTGATGGGTCGCTCGGGGTAGGCCGCCCTCCCCTCGAGCGGCACGGCCAGGATGACGGCAAGGACGAACAGAGTCTGTCTCATCGCTCCTCCCAGTGACGGTGGGTCACTCCTCGACGAACACCTGCTCCCGGCGGGTGCGGATGCTGGGTAGCACTGCCACCACCAGCACCACCAGCCCCGTGAACAGCAGCCAGGCGCTGACCGGACGGTGGATGAAGATGGCCAGGT
>Ga0310810_10000492_pt1 | contig 40038 bp, 40 predicted proteins | sample NCmetagenome_FD_207641 | JGI IMG/M metagenome (GOLD analysis project Ga0310810, IMG submission 207641) | Soil microbial communities from experimental microcosm in Duke University, North Carolina, United States - NC | ecosystem: Engineered > Artificial ecosystem > Soil microcosm > Unclassified ...
CGATCGACGGCGCCCGAGCATCGGGCGACGCCAGCTGGACCGACTGGCCGACGTGACAGCCGGCCAGCAGGATCGCGATGCCCAACACGCTCGCGCGCATCGGCGATAGACTGCCACGATGGTCACGAAACCGGCAGTCAGTCTCGTTGCGGTGGCCGGCCGCCGTCAGGCCACGCTCGACCTCGCGCGGCGTCTCGAGGCCGAAGGCTTCGCCGGCATCTACTGTCCGAGCCCGGGCGACGGCATGGCGCTGTGCGAGGCGCTCGCGCTGGCCACGCGTGAGATCGCGTTCGGCACGAGCATCGCCCACATCTACACGCGCCACCCCTTCGAGTGGGCGCAGACGGCGGCGGTGATTCACGAGCTGTCGGGCGGCCGCTTCGGCTACGGCGTCGGCGTGAGCCACGGTCCCGCGCACCAGCGCCTGGGCCTGACGCCGGGCAAGCCGCTCGACGACATGCGGCGGTTCGTCGCCGAGGTGAAGGGATATGCGCCGCAGGTCGGCGCGCTCCCGCCAATCACGCTGGCCACCCTGCGCAAGAAGATGGTCGCGCTCGCCGGCGAGATCGCCGACGGCGCCGTGTGGGCCAACGCGGCGCGCTCCCACATGAAAGAGTCGCTTCGACATCTGCCCGAAGCCAAGCGCAGTGATGCGGCGTTTTTCGTCGGCGACATGGTCCCGACGTGCGTCGATCCCGATCGCGCGGCGGCCGCGGCGGTCATGCGCCGCGTGCTGACGTCGTACGTGAAGCTGCCGAACTACCAGAACTACTGGATCGAGGCCGGCTACGAGGACGAGATGCGTGCGGTTCGCGCGGCCGTCGCGCGCGGCGACGATGATGCCGTGCGCGCGGCGATGTCGGAGCGCTGGCTGAGCGACGTCACGCTCTACGGCAATGCCAAGCACGTCCGCGACGGCGTCGACGCGTGGCGCGCGGCCGGCATCAAGACCGTCATCGTCGTACCGTCGTCAACGCGCGGCGGTCAGATGGTGGCGTTCGAGGAGCTGATCGCCGCCTATCGATAATGCGGTCACGGTTACTCGATGACCCGGCCTGCGCCAGCAGAGACGGCGGAATCGTCAAGCCGAGCGCCTTGGCTGTCTTCAGGTTGATGACGAGCTCGAACTTGGCCGGCTGCTCGACAGGAAGGTCGCCGGGCCTCGCGCCTCGCAGGATCCTGTCAACATAGACGGCCATCTTGCGAGGCACCTCGCGATCGTCTTCTCCATACGACAAGAGCCCGCCTTCGAGAACGTATTTTCGGTGCCAGTAGATCGCGGGTAAACGATAGCGGGCCGCACGATCTTGAATCTGCCGCCTGTGCGCCCATGTCACGGCCACATAGGCGACCTGGATGGCGCCGAAGCCGCCCTGAGTGAGCGCCGTGAAGGCATTATCGATATCGTTTGGACCCTGCAGGCGCCAGCGCTGCTCCTGCAGTCCTCGCTCCTTGATCATCTTTTCGCGGGCGCGTTCGTACTTGATGAGACGAGGGATAGCAGTCGACGGCGGGACGCGGTCAAGCAGCGCGAGCTTCGACAGCGCCGGGACAAGCTCCTTCAGCATCTGCAGCCGCTTTCCCATGATTTGCGGGCCTTGATCATCGGACCGCCCCGTGACATTTCCGCCGGGCCGGGCAATGCTCTTCATCAACCCGATGCCTATCGGATCGGTGGTATTCCACATCACGATCGGGATCGGTGCCGTCGCCCGTTTCAGGGCCGAGGTTGCCGGCCCACCGCTCGCCATCAACAAATCCGGCGTAAAGGCGTACGAGCTCCTGCACGAGAGCGGGAAGCCGCTCGTAGTCCGTCTCAGCAAAGCGACGGTCGAAGACGACCGTTTGGCCTTCGAACCATCCACGCTCACGCAGAGCGTCCCTGAAATCTGTCCAGAAAGCGCTCTCCGGTTCAGCTCGGCCCGGTTCAAGCGAAGCGATCTGCCACACTTCCCCGCCTGCTGGGCTTCGGCGGCGAGCGGCGCGGCGAGTACGGCACCGAGGCCGGCGACGAAGGCGCGGCGCTTCATCGGTTAGCTCAGCTCCACCTCACAGCTCATCGCGATGGTGCCCTCGGGCGTGACGGCCCAGCACTCGCAGCCGCGCTCGGTCGGGCGGCCGCGCAGCTCGAACGGCGCCGTGTCGAACAACGGGGCGCGCGCCTGCGTCGCGTAGCTGATGATGCGGCGGCCCTGATTCGAGTCGCGCGCGAAATCGACGAGCAGCGTCGTCGTGAGCGGCCCGTGCACCACGAGGCCCGGATAGCCCTCGACGTCCATGGCCCACGAACGGTCGTAGTGGATGCGATGGCTGTTGAACGTGAGCGCGGAGAAGCGGAAGAGCAGCACGGGATCCGGCCGGACAGTGCGCCGCCACGGGACATCCGTCGGTGCTGGCTCGCGGCGCGGCGCCTGGTTGCGCTCGCCGGCCTTCACTTCTTCGCGAAACACCGTGCGCCGCTCGTCTTCGACCGCCACGCGGCCGTCGGATCCGAGCACGCGGCTCGTGACCGTCGCAAAGACCAGCGTGCCGGTGCCGCCGCTCTTCACGGAGAGATCTGCCAGCGTGGTCTCGCGGCTGACGCGCTCCCCGAGCGTGAGTGAACGGTGAATCCGGACCTGTTCACCCGCGAACATGCGGCGCGGCAGCGGCATCGGCGGGATGACGCCCGTATCGCGCGGGCTGCCGTCCGGCCGTAGCTCTGCCGTCGCGAAGCGGGGCAGGAAATAGAGCGCCAGCCACGACGGCGGCAGCGGATCGCCGTCGCGCAGCTCGGGCTCGCCGCGGTTGAGCGAAGGTCGCAGCTGGTTTGCCGGGCCGGGGTGCAGCACGTCGGTCGCGGTTTGCGTGCGACCGATGTGCTGCTTGAGCGCATCCAGATCGAACGTCACCGTCGCCATCCGGTCACCTCCGGAGCGTCAGGGTACCGCATTCGGCTGGCCGCGGTGCCGCGTCGTCGCGACCGTCGAATGCGCGTGAGCCGTCGGCCTCGACGGCACGGCTATTCGAAAATGAATCTCGACCGATCAACAGTGAATAACGAGTCGTCGCGGAAGTCCGTCTCCTGACCCAATGATCGGCCAGCCGAATGGCCCGCCTCTGCGTTGTCGAACACGCATCTATCTGAATCGGCTCCGTTTGCTTCGCCCCACCTGCGTGCTACCGAACAGCCGGTGTCTCTCTGCGTGGCGTGGAGCGATTTTTGCTCGGCGATTGTGCCCAATGAGGAGCGCTGAGCGGATCCGAGACGGCATCTCGGGCAGAGCCGTTGGACTGGACAGTGACCGACGATAAGGAGTCGCGATGAGGCACCTTCGTCATGCGGTACTCGCCATTGGCGTTTTGGCGATTTCCCTGTGGAGCGCGACGCCGGCCACAGCCATTTCGATCACAGACGTCGTCGACCCGGCCGACACCCTGATCGCGTACGGAAGTACGCCGTCACCGTGCCCAGCGGGTTTCGTCTGCACGACCAGCGCGCTCAGTTTCGTCCACGATATTTCCGACGACGGTTACGTGCCCGGAGTAGACACGATTACGTCCGCAACGATCGCCATTCACCTGACCGACACCGGAGGCAGCGAGAGCTATACGTTTACACTGGGCGCGAGCCAGACGTTCAGTTCCGTGAACGTACCCGGCGGCTCTGGGTCAACGGATACCATCATCTTGTCGCTACCCGCTCTGACGGATCTCGCTGCCGACGGAAAGATCAATGTCACGATTCAGTCAACGATAGGGAATCCGGGACCGGGCGAATTCTCGTTCGCCGATTCAGTGCTGACCGCCGAAGTAACCGACGGACGAACCCCGCCCCTTCAAGTTCCGGGCCCCGCATCGATCGCACTCGTCGCGGCGGGCCTGGCAGCGCTGCTGTGGGTACCGCGATCAGCGAAGGGGTAATTCGAAAACGGGGGTCGACGATGAGGAAGCGGAGTCTCTGCAGTCTGTTACTTTTCGCCGGACTCATTGGTGGGTGCGCGAGTCATCGACCACCGGCGCAGGCCGATGGACGCGTGCCCGCGGCGGACGATCAAGCAGGCAGCGTTGCGGCAAACATCTTGTACGTGCCCGGGCGCGCTCTCTTGTGCGGCGCCAGCGGGATATCGGCCGGCTTCCTGATGCTTGTGACGCTGGGCCAATCCTATGATGACGCCTCCGAACTGATGCATGGTGGGTGTAGCGGGCCGTGGCTCGTGCGCCCGAGCGACATCCGGCAGGCGGTGCCTTGAACGCTAGTCAGTGAGCGAGCGGTAGATCTCCACCTCCGGCGGACCGTCGGTCAGGCCTTCGCGCTCACGGCGCTCGCGATAGGCGGCCAAGTGCGGCGCCTTGCGGTGCAGGTCGAAGGCGGCGTCGTCCTTGTACTGCTCGTAGAAGATGAAGAGGTCGGGGTCCTTCGTCGAGCGATGCGGGCGGTAGATCAGACAGCCCGGCTCGGCCTTGCGCACCGCCGCCACCTGTTCCTTCAGCAGCGCCGCCAGCGCATCGCCCTTGCCCTTCGCCGCCCGGATCTTCGCGACCACCGTGAGCACGTCAGCCATCGTCGTCTCCTCGTCTGCGGAAGTGCCTGCCGGGTCCACGGCGAGAGTGTACTCCCGGCCTCCTGTAGAATGCGCGGCATGTCAGCGGACGCCCGGCGCCTTCAGATCGTCACCGAGGTCCCGGAGCGCGCCATGGTCGTGTTCGCGCACCCCGACGATGCGGAGATCGGCTCGGCGAAGTGGATCGCCGCGGGGTGCGAGGTGACGTACGTGCTGTGCACGAACGGCGATGCGGGCACGGCCGAGCGCACGCTCACGCCGGCCGCGCTCGCCGCGAAGCGCGCCGAGGAGCAGCGCGCCGCCGCCGACTTCATGCGCGTGAAGGACCTGGTGATGCTCGGTTATCCCGACGGGTTTCTGGAAGACACGCGCGAGTTCCTCGGCGACGTCGTGCGCGCCATCCGACAGTACCGGCCGCACACGGTGTTCGTGCACGATCCGTATCGCATCCGGAACTTCCAGCACCGCGATCACCGCAAGGCCGGGCTGACGACGACCGACGCCGTCTATCCCTTCGCGCGCGACCATCTGCACTTCGCCGAGCAGATCACGCAGGAGGGCCTGGCGCCGCACAAGGTGCGCGAGCTGTGGTACTGGGGCGCCGACGACCCGAACATCATCGTCGACGTGACCGACGGCATCGAGCGCCAGATCGCCGCGCTCGTGCGGCACGAGAGCCAGCTGCCCGGATTCAACGTGGCGACCGGCGAGACGATCGGCGAGCGGATTCGGAAGGGCGCCGCGGCGCTGGCCGACGGCTATGGCTTTCGCTATGGCGCCGTGTTCCGGCGGCTGATCGCGCGGCGATGAGCGGCGTGACTCGGCGCGTGGTGCTGGCGACCGTTGCGGTGCTCGCGATCGCGCTCGGTCTGCTCCCGATGTCCGCCACGGCGGCGCCGGAGGGCGACGTCACGATTGCCGTGCACATCTCGCTGGCGCCGACGTGGTTCGACCCGGCGGAGACGCCTTCGGTCATCACGCCGTTCATGATGCTGTACGCGCTCCACGACGCGGTGGTGAAGCCGATGCCCGGCCAGCCGATGGCTCCGAGCCTGGCCGAGTCGTGGACGATGTCGAAGGACGGGCTCGCGTACGAGTTCGTGCTGCGCCGAGGCGTGAAGTTTCACAACGGCGAGCCGGTCACCGCCGACGACGTGAAGTTCTCGCTCGAGCGCTATCGCGGCGGCGGCGCCTCCACGCTGAAAGCGCGCGTCGCCGGCGTCGACGTGCTCGATGTGCAGCGCGTGCGCATTCGCCTGAAGCAGCCGTGGCCGGACTTCATGACGTTCTACGGGACGCCGGCGACGGGCGCGGCGTGGGTCGTGCCGAAGAAGTACGTCGAGAAGGTCGGCAACGACGGCTTCAAGCGGGCGCCGATCGGTGCCGGGCCGTACAAGTTCGTGTCGTTCAACCCGGGCGTCGAGCTCGTGCTCGAGGCGAACGATCAGTATTGGCGCAAGCCGCCGAGCGTGAAGCGCCTGATTTTCCGCTCGGTGCCCGATGACACCACGCGACTCGCGATGCTCAAGCGTGGCGAGGCCGACGTCGCCTATCAGATCCGCGGTCCGCTCGCGGAAGACGTGCGCCGCACGCCGGGGCTGACGCTCAAGGCGACGGTGCCGACGTTCACCGAGTGGCTGGTGTTCATCGAGCAGTGGGATCCGAAGTCGCCGTGGGCCGACCGGCGCGTGCGGCTCGCCGCGAATCTGGCGATCAACCGCCAGGCAATCAACGAGTCGGAGTACCTCGGCTTCGCGCGGCCGGCCGCGAGTATCATCCCGCGCGACTTCCAGTTCTACTGGCCCGCGCCGGCGTATCCGTACGATCCGGCGCGCGCCCGACAGCTCTTGTCGGAGGCGGGCTATGCGCGTGGCTTCGATGCCGGCGATCTGTCGACCGACGCCGTGTACGCGCCGACGGCCGAGGCCGTCGTGAACGATTTGCGGGCGGTCGGCATCCGCGCGCAGCTGCGCCCGCTGGAGCGCGCCGCCTTCTACAAGGCCGACCAGGAGAAGTCGTTCAAGCACCTCGTACGCCCGGGCAGTGCGGCCGCCGGGAACGCGGCCACGCGGATCGAGGCGTTCGTCGTGACCGGCGGCATCCGCGCGTACGGCGGCCATCCCGACATCGACGGGCTGTTCCGCGAGCAGGCCGTCGAGGTCGACGTCAAGAAGCGCGAGGCGCTGCTGCATCGCATCCAGCAGCTCATGCACGAGCGGGTGATGTTCGCGCCCATCCTCGAGCCCGCGTTTCTCTCGGGGGTGGGGCCGCGCGTCGATCCAGCCACGCTGGGCCTGGTGACCGGCCACGCGTTCTCGTATCCGTACGAGGAGATTCGTCTGAAGCCGCGCCGGCCGTAGCCGGGCCCGCCGGCGCAGGAGACCCGCATGACACTGCCGACCCACGGACGCTACGAGTACTCGAACATCACGACGCGACCGGACTATACGTGGCCCAACGGCACCCGGCTGGCCGTCTACGTCGCCATCAACATCGAGGCGTTCGGCTACGGGGTGGGCAAGGGCGTCGCGATCGCGCCGCCCGACCAGGCGATGAGCGCCAGCGTGTACTCGTGGCGCGATTACGGCAACCGCGTCGGCGCGTGGCGGCTGTTCGATCTGTTCGACGAGCTCAACCTGCCGCTCGAAGCGCAGATGAACATCGAAGTCTACGAGGCCGCGCCTGACATACCCGAGCGGCTGCGCAAGCGCGGCGACGAGATCGTCGCGCACGGCGTGACGAACTCCGAGGGCCAGGAGCACATGCTGCCCGACGAGGAGCGCGCGATGATCGCGCGCGTCACGAACACGATCGAAAAGCACGAGGGCCGCCGGCCGACGGGCTGGATGAGCCCGTGGCTCTCGAACTCGCCGGTGACGCTCGACCTGCTGCAGGAGGCCGGCTATCACTACACGATGGACTGGACGATGGACGATCAGCCGGTGTGGCTGCGCACGCGTGGCGGTCGCCTGCTGTCGATGCCGTACCCGATCGAGGTCAACGACACGCGCGGCATCGTCTGGTACAAGCACTCGGCGCGCGAGTTCGCGGACATGATCGTCGATCAGTTCGACGAGCTGCTGCGCCAGTCCGAGCGCCAGCCGCTCGTGTGCCCCATCTCGCTGCACCCGTTCGTGGTGGGCCGACCGTATCGGCTGCCACAGCTTCGCCGCGCCCTCGAGCACATCGCAAAGCACCGCGATCGCGTCTGGCTCACGCGCCCGGGCGAGATTTGCGCGCACGTCGAGCGACTGCCGCGCGGCGTCGTGCCCGGTGCCGGATAGCGCGCATCGCGGGGTGCCACGGCTTCGCGCGCCGAGCGCTGGGGGTATTGGGGGGGCGATTTCGGCGCCCCCATGTCACTAGCCGAGCGGCGCGCCCTCCACCGTGATGCGATGCAGGAGGCGGCGATGGCCGTGGTAGTCGTTGAGCGCGTAGTGCCAGGTGCAGCGATTGTCCCAGAAGGCAAGTGAGCCCTCGCGCCACTGGAAGCGGTACGTGAACTCCGGCCGCGCCGCGTGTTGGTAGAGGTACTGCAGCAGCGGCCGTGACTCCTCGTCCGTCCAGCCGACGATGCGCATGGTGAAGGCGGCGTTCACGTACAGGGCCTTCCTCCCGGAGCCGGGATGGCGGACGACGACGGGATGGATGGCATCCTGCGTCGCCGCCTCCGGGTTTAGATATCGGCCCTTCAGATCTCCGCGGCCGGCGTAGGCCTCGACGCCGAACACGTGACGGCTCGAGTGCAGCGCCTGCAGACCGTCGAGCGTCCGCTTCAGCCCATCGGAGAGCGCGTCGTAGGCCGCGTACATGCTGGCGAAGAGCGTGTCGCCTCCGGTCTCCGGCACCTCGCGCGCGTAGAGGATCGAGCCCATGGCCGGCGCCTGGTCGTAACTGTGATCAGTGTGCCAGCCGCCGCCGATGTTGCCCGTCTGCTCAGGCTCCTTGCGAACCTCCGCGATCATCGGATAGCCGTCAACCGTCTTGAAGAAGCGGTTCACGTTGATCTCCCCGAACCGCCGCGCAAAGGCGATGTGCTGTTCCGGCGTGAGCTTCTGATCGCGGAAGAAGACGACGCCGTACTGGAACAGCGCCTGCCGAATGGCGTCGATGGTCGCCGCGGACAGCGTATCAGCGAGGTCGAGGCCGAGAATCTCGGCCCCGACGGCGGCGGAAACCGGTCGGACGGCAAGAGCCGCGTGGGTCATGGCCTAACTCCTTCGGTTGATCTTGACGCCGGCCTTCTCGAGGATCCCTTCGGCATCCTTCTGCAGTGATTTCATCCCGTCCGCGAGATTCGTCTGGCCCGAAGCGATGGCGGTCATGGCGATGATCACCCGATCGCCGACCGGCGGGAACTGCGGGACGGTGCGATAGACCATGTAACCCTCGCCCGCGCGCTTCATGACCGCCAAGTGCAGCGAGGCGAGGTCCGAGCCGCGCCACGTGAACTTCTGGCGGACATCCGCGTTGGCGAGCACCGACGAGCGCGTGCAGGCGAGATGGCCCTTGTTCAGCGCGCTCCACAGCATCTGGTCCTTCCCGGTCGCCCACTTGATGAATTCCCACGCGGCGTTCTTGTTCTTCGACGCCTTGTTGATGAAGTAGCCGTGGACGGCCAGCTGCGGGAAGTGACCCTTGGGGCCGCGCGGGGTATGGGTGAACGCCATCCGGTCCGCGAGGGTCGTCTTCTTCGTGTCGATGATGTGCTGCGTGTTTCCCATCCCATCGAGATAGCACGCCCCTTTGCCCTGGTGCATGATCGCTTGCGCCACGGACGGGTCGAGCTTGATGCCGCCGGGCGGCGAATACTTCGACAGCATCGTCGTGAACATCTCGGCCGCCTTCAGCGCCTCCGGCGTGTCGAACGTGGGCGTGAGATCGCCGGGCGGGTTCGCGAAGAAATTGCCGCCGTACGAGAGCAGCCAGTTCGGAAAGATCCAGTGCAGGTTGTCCTCGGTGACGAAGGCGGCCGTCTGCCGCGAGTGCATCTTCGCCGCCGCTTCTTGCAGCGCCTCGAACGTCTCGGGGAACTTCGCGTAGCCGGCCTTCTCGAACAGATCGGTGCGATAGCCAACCACCGTGCTATCGGACAGCCACGGCAAGGCGTAGATGGTGTCGCCGCGCTTGAACGGCGCCATGGCACCGGCCACGAAGTCTCCGACGTCGAGCGCCGCCTTGTCCGTGAGCTTCGCGTCATCGATGAACGGATTGAGCGGCTCCGCCCAGCCGGCCCCGATCCAACGGCCAGAGCGGATGAAGATCAGCTGCATGACGTCGTACGCGCCGGAGCCACTGGCCAGCTCGAGGTCCTCACGCTGGTTCAGCACCGGAAATGACATCTGGTCGATCTCGACCTTGATGCCGGTCTGCTGCTCGAACGCGGGCAGCCGCTCGACCAATCCCACCCCATATGCGTGCGCAACCTGCGACATCTTCAGACGCGTTCCCGCGTACGGTTTGCCCGCCTGCGCCAGCGTGCGTGCGGGTCGGACGCCGGTGGCGCTGAGCGTGCCCACGAGCGCGGTGGATTTCAGGAACCGACGCCGGGTGATTCTCTCCATGGCGATCTCCTTCAGCCCTTCACAGCGCCCGCCGTGAGGCCGTGCACGATGTACTTGCGCACCGCGATCGAGAGCGCGACGACGGGCAGCATGATCATGGTGGCGGCCGCCGCCACCTTGCCCCACTCCCAGCTCTCATAGTTCATGAAGTTCACGATGGCCACCGGTGCCGTCAGCGCCTCGCTGCGCGTGAGGAGCAGCGAGTAGAAGAAGTCGTTCCACGACAGCAGAAACGTGAAGATGGCCGTGGTGGCCAGGCCAGGCGCCGACAACGGCAGCGCGATCCGCACGAACGCGGTGACGACGCCCGCGCCGTCGATGTAGGCCGCCTCCTCGAGCGAGCGCGGGACCCCGTCGAAGAACGCGCGCATCATCCAGATCACCAGCGAGAGATTAAACGTGAGATAGATGACGACCAGCCCCGTTCGCGTGTCGATGAGCCCCAGCTCTTTGTAGATCAAGAAGAACGGGATGCCGAAGGCGATCGGCGGCGCCATGCGCGTGACGAGTGTCCATAGCGACACGACTCCCTGGGCACGGAAGCGCGACCGCGAGAACGCGTAGGCGGCGGGCACTCCGAGCAGCAGGGCGAGCAGCGTGGTGGACGTCGCGGTCACCGTGCTGTTCATCAGCGAGCGGATGAACTTGCCCTCGACCAGGTCGACATAATGCTGCAGCGTCGGCGTGAACACGAGCGCCGGCGGCATCCGAAACGCCTCCAGGCCCGTGCGCACGGACATCTGCGCGATGAAGAGGACCGGACACAACACGACGACGAGCAGGAGCAGGGTCGCGGCGACGATTGCGGCGCGCCTATTCAACGTCGAACTCGTGTCCGGTCACCGCCAGCACACCGAGGCTCATGAGCAGCGTGGCCAGCAGCAGGACGACGATAATGGCGCTCGAGTAGCCGACGTAGGTGTAGGAGAAGCCTTGCAGGTAGGCGTAGAAATTCGTGACCTCAGTCGCCGTGCCTGGCCCGCCGCCGGTCATGATGAAGATATGCGGAAACGCCTTCACGCTGTCGATCAGCCTAAACAGCACGGCCACCACGATGGCCGGCTTCAGCAGCGGGATGGTGATGTAGCGCAGCACTTGAGTGCGGGAGGCGCCGTCGAGGCGAGCTGCTTCCAGCGACTCGCTCGGTAACATCTGCAGTGCGGCGAGCAGCGTGAGCATGACGAACGGAAACCACTCCCACACGTCGGCGACGATCACCGCCCAGAGCGCAAGCCCCGGATCGGACAGCCACGCCGGCTGTGGCAGATGGAGCACGCCCAGCATCCAGTCGAGAATGCTGACGTCCGGCGTGAACAGGATTTTCCAGATCAACGCGACAACAACCGGCGGCAACACCATGGGTACGAGAAACATGGAGCGCACCAGCTCGAGAAACCGCATCCGGCCGTTCAGCAACAGCGCGATGGCGAAGCCGGTGAGCATCTGCAACGAGACCGTCCAGAACGAGAGCTGCGCCTGGACCCACACCGAGTTCCAGAAGCGGCCATCGCCGGCGAGCTGCCGATAGTTCGTCAGTCCGGCCCAGCGCAGCGAGCCCACGCTGGTGAGATCGAGCGGCGTGAAGCTCGTCACCACGAGATACAGCAGCGGCAGCACTGTCACGAGCACGAGCACGGCCATTGCCGGAACGAGAAACGCGACGAAGACGAGGCGGCGCGCACGGCTCCACGATGCGCGCGCCGGCCGCGCGGCCGGCCAGGTCAACCCGCGGTGGGTCGTCGTCGCGATCCGTTCCAAGGGCACCCCCGATCGAGCCTGGGCGGCGATGATAGCGCGCTTCGTGGGACGGCGAGTAGAATCCCCGCCATGTCTGGGGCGCCCGCCGCTCGATCCCCGCGAGGAGGTTGCTGATGTCGCTCAAGACGGTCATGCAGGGGCCGGCGCCGGTCACCGCGCCGCTCGTCCTGAATCCGCTGATGGCGAGGATGGCCGAAGCCGCCGGCTTCTCCGCCGGCTATCTCGGCGGCGGCGCCACCGGATATCTCAAGGTCGTGCTCGAGGCGAACCTGAACGTGAGTGAGATGTGCCAGGCGGCGCTCGACATCCGCGCGGTCTCGTCGCTGCCGCTGATTCTCGACGGCGCGTGCGGCTATGGCGATCCGATGCACATCTACCGCACGATCGGCATGGCGGAAGCCGCGGGCTTCGCGGCGATCGAGATCGAGGACCAGCTCGTGCCCAAGCGCGCGCACCATCACGTCGGCATCGAGCACATGATTTCGATGGAGCTGATGGCGGCGAAGATCAAAGAAGCGGTGGCAGCGCGCCGCAATCCCGAGTTCCTGATCATCGGACGCACCAACGCGGTACGCGCGAGCACGATGGACGACGCACTCCGCCGCGGCGAGGCCTACCGTCGCGCCGGCGCCGACCTGGTGCTGCTGTCCATGACGCGGACGGCCGAGCAGCTGCGCCTGATCGCCGAGCGTCTGGGTGGTCCGCTCATGTACCTGACCGGCCGCGGCGGTCTCGCCACGCTCGGCATGGGGCTCAAAGATCTCGGCGCGCTCGGCTACAAGATCGTCGCCGATCCGTCCACGCCGCTGTGGGCCGGCTACGCCGCGTGGAAGAAGATCTACGCGGAGCTCGCCGCCGACTTCGGCGCGAGCGCGCCCAACGCGGACTGGTCGACGATCGAGCACGAGGTGCTCGACGTGATCGGCATCGAGAAGCTGCTGGCAGTCGAGCGCTCCACGGTGGAACAAGGCAACGACTGACCTCCGGCTGGAAAGGAAGAGGTCGATGGCACAACAACACGCGACGAAATTCGGGTCGCTCCAGCACTATGACAAGGGCGGCGTCGAGGTCGTCAACGACGACGCGCGCAACTACGTCTTCTCGAATCTGTTCGAGGTCGCCTCGAGGTCCAAGCCGTACGAAAAGGTCGCCGTCGGCAAGAACGTCGACTACGTGATCGAGGCCATCCGCACCGAAGGCACCTCCGGCTGGCGCGCGGCCGGCCACGACGAGTTCGCGCTCGTGATGGACGGCGAGGTGGAGATCCGGCTGCTGAAGCTCGACAATCCTGGCCTCGTGCCGAGCGGCACGCGGGGATCGGTGGCGTTGGCGGGCACTCCCGCCGGCCGCAAGATGGGCGTCGTTCGCGCCCGACGCGGGCACATGACGCTGCTGCCCGTCGGCGCCGCCTATCAGTTCCATTCGGCCCGGCCCGGCGTCGTGCTGCTGCAGACGATGGCCGGGGCGGACACGGTGGAGCGCTGGGCCGACATCTGCCAGACGACGCCACGGAGGAACGCGCGATGAGCAAGACGAGGGACACCGCGCCCGAGATCGGCTCCATCGAGCCCAACCAGCACGGCTACCGGAGCTTCACGCTCGGCAGCTTTGGCTTCGAGCGCGACGAATATTTTGCGCACGTCACGTGGCCCAAGGCCCATCACATGCTGCCCGTCGACGCGTTTCTGCGCGCGCTCCAGCGCGACATCGCGTGGGGATTCTTCTACGGCATCGTGAACTTCGACGCGGTCGTCGGCACCATGAACCACTACGGCTCCGTCGATCTGTTCGCCGGTCGCTTCAACGATCACTATCGTCGGGCGAAGCTCGACCACAGCGAGCGGTTCACGACACCGCTGATCCAGCGCGTGTTCGAGGCGATGCTGGAAGACTGGACCAACGCGGGCTTCGACCCGTTTGCCAGCCCGCAGGAGACGGGCAGCGCTTTCGGCCCGAAGAACGGCAGCAACAAAGAGGCGATCACACGCCACCGTGTGACCGCCAAGCGGATGATCGCGGCGCCCGGCGACGAGCCCCTGCGCACCGACGACAACGGCTTTCCGATCAACCGGCATTTCCGCGACGTGCCGCAGGACAAGCCCGAGATTCGCGCGGAGCCCGGCTTCGAGGACGAGGTCGTCGCGTTCAATCTGTTCGCGTATCTCTCCCGCTCGGACGTCACGTGGAACCCGTCGATCGTGTCCGTCTGCAAGGCGAGCCTCTATTGCCCGACCACGGAGGAGTACATTCTGCCCGTGATTCACGGCAACGATCGCGTCGAGTGGTTCGTGCAGCTGAGCGACGAGATCCAGTGGGAGGTCGAAGACCGAGAGACCGGCGCCGTCCGCGCGCGCGTCACGATGAAGGCCGGTGACGTGGCTGCCATGCCGGCGGACATCCGCCACCGCGGCTTTTCCCCCAAGCGCTCGATGCTGCTCGTGTGGGAGAACGCGTCGCCCGAGCTGCCGGAGCTCTACGCGAGCGGCAAGATGCCACCGTCGCCGGTGCAGTTCTGAGGGGGTCGTCATGCCTGCGGCCACGCTGCGCTTGCTCGCGCACCACGCGCTCGACGGCTTCGGCAACGTCGGCGAAGGGATGGCCATCCAGCTCACGCGCGACCGCCGGCGCGTGCTCTGGCTGGCCCACGAGTCCGCGCCCAAGAACGTCACTGCCGTCGACGTCACCAATCCGAAGAAGCCGAGCGTGATCGTGCAGACGGCGCTGCCGCACGACAAGATGCGCAGCAACTCCCTCGACCTGGTCGGCGATCTGCTCGTGGTCGCCTACCAGACGCGGGAGCCGGGTATGACGCCGGCCGGCTTCGAGATCTTCGACGTCAACGATCCGGCGAAGCCGAAGTCGGTGACGTTGTTCGACGCGTCGGGCCCGAAGTCGCGCGGAGTCCACCATCTCTGGTGGGTCGACGGCGAGTACGTGCACATGGCGTCGGGGGCCGCCGACTTCGCGCCGCGTAATCAGAAGGACGATCAGTGTTACCGCATCATCGACGTGCGCCAGCCCTCACGCCCGCGCGAGGTGGGCCGTTGGTGGCTGCCCGGCACGCGCGACGGCGATGCCGAGCCGCCGCTGCCACGTCACCCGACGATCGACACCGGCTATCGTGCGCACAACACCAACGTCTATCCGCAGCGTCCGGATCGCGCCTATGTCGGGTATATCGACGGCGGCGCCGTCGTGCTCGACATCGCGGACAAGGCGCACCCGCGGCTGCTCGGGCGCTGGGATTACCACCCGCCGTTCCCCGGCTTCTGTCACACCGTCGTGCCGTTCTTCGGGCGCAACCTGCTCGTCGTCAGCGACGAATCGGTGCGGCAGGCGGCACAGGATTGGCCCAAGCTCGTCTGGATCGTCGACGCGCGTCGCGAAGACAAGCTGGTGCCGATCAGCACGTGCCCGTTGCCGCCAGTGAAAAAGTTCGCCGGACGTGGCGGCCGGTTCGGCGCCCACAACCTGCACGAAAACCGGCCGGGCCACTGGATCTCGGAGGACGTCGTCGTCGGCACGTTTTTCAACGGCGGCGTGCGTGCCTTCGACGTGCGCGATCCGTTCCAGCCGAAGGAGATTGCCGCCTTCGTGCCGCCGGCGCTGCGCAAGTCTCCGGTCAAAGCCGCCCAGATCAACGACGTCCTCATCGACGAGCGCCAGATCCTCTACGCCGTCGATCGGATCGTCGGTGGTCTCTACATCCTCGACTTCCGCGTCTAACCGCTCGCGAAAGGAGCGTTATGGGCGTCGAGTTCGGTGTGTTGATTCCCACCCGCGAGGCGGTGATGTCCGGCCGACCGGACACCGCTCCACTGCTGACGATGGCGGAGCGCGCCGAGGCTGCGGGATTCGATTCCGTGTGGATCGGCGACTCGATCACGGCGCGGCCGCGGCACGAGCCGCTGACGCTGATGGCGGCGATCGCCGCGCGGACGCGCCGGATCCGACTCGGCACGGGCGTGCTGCTGCCCGCGCTGCGCAATCCGGTGGTGCTCGCGCACGTCGTCGGCACGCTCGATCGGATCGCCGACGGCCGTGTGATTCTCGGCGTCGGCATCGCCGCCGACATGCCGGCGATTCGCCGCGAGTTCGCCGCCGTGGGTGTGCCGTTCGAGCGGCGCGTTGGCCGGTTCGTCGAGGCGCTCGCGATTTGTCGCGCGCTCTGGAGTCGCGATCATGTCTCGTTCTCCGGCAAACACTTCACGCTCGACGACGTGACGATGGAGCCGAAGCCGCCGCGTGCTGGTGGCCCCCCGATCTGGATCGGGGGCAGCGGGCCGACGGCCCTGCGCGAGGCGGCGCGCTTCGACGCGTGGTTTCCCACGGGACCCAGCGTGGAGTTTTTTGCCGAACACTTCCCGCGTGTTCAATCGGCCGCGCGTGCCGCGGGCCGCTCGCCCGACGACGTGCTGGGGGCCGCATACCTCACGATTGCGCTCGACGCGGATCCGGCCAAGGCGGACGCGCGAATGAATCAGTTTCTGGAGACGTACTACGCCGCGCCGGCGAAGGTCATCAAGGCGCGCCAGGCGGGCTACGCGGGAGCGATCGAGGGCTGCGCGGAGTGGATCCAGCGCTGGATCGACGCGGGCGCCCGGCACATTGCGCTGCGCTTCGCCGGCGGCGACCAGTTGGCCCAGGTGGACGAGGCGGCGAAGCGCCTGTTGCCCAAACTCAACCGGAGATGACGATGGCGAGACCGAGGACCGCGACGGCAAAACCAGGCACGAACGGGCGCGCGGACGCGCTCATCGCCAAGATGAAGGCGGCGCGCGGCTACATCTATCCGGAGTGGGAGTTCGCAGCGCGGCAGGATCCAGACTTCGTCGAGACGTACAACCGGATCTACGAGCTCGGGCTCGGCGAGGGCAAGCACGTCTCCGCGAAGGTGCGCGAGTTCGTCGCCATCGCGCTGCTCGCGTTCCGCGGTGGTGAGCGGGCCGGGCTCGTGGCCCACATGGAGCGCGCGATCCGCTTCGGCGCCACGCGGGAAGAGATCTTCGAAATCCTCGAGACGTGTCTGATCCCCGGCGGCGCACCGACGTTTCATCGCGGCCTCAGCGCGCTGATGGAAGTGAAGGGCGATGGCGCGCGCTGACGCCGTCCGCGCCGTCGTGCTGACCAAGCCGCGCACGCTCGAGGCGCGCGAGTTTGCGCGGCCCGCGATCGGTGCCGACGATGCGCTGCTGCGCATCGAGGCGTGCGGTATCTGCGGCAGCGACTACGAGCAATATGAAGGCGCGCAGCCGCAGCACGAGGACTACACGCCGTACCCGGTGATTCCGGGCCACGAGCCGCTCGGCGTGATCGAAGAGATCGGTGCCCATGCGCGTGCTCGCTGGGGCGTGAGCGAGGGGGATCGCGTCGCCGTTCGCTCGGGCTACGGCTGCGGGCAGTGCGAGGCGTGTCGACGCTGGGAGCCGCGCGCGTGTCCCAAGCGCGGCGGGACGTACGGCTACACGGACGTCGGCAAGCCGCCGCATCTCTGGGGCGGGTACGCCGAGCGCATGTACCTGTCGCCGTATTCGGTGGTGAAGCGAATGAGCGCATCGCTGCCGGCCGGCGTCGCCGTGATGTTCAATCCGCTCGCGGCCGGGTTGTCATGGGCCGGATCGATTCCCGGGACCGGGCCGCGCGATCGCGTCGTCATTCTCGGCGCGGGGCAGCGCGGTCTCTGCTGTGTCATCGCCGCGCGTGCCGCCGGCGCCCGGCAGATCGTCATCACGGGTCTTGGACGCGACTCGGCGAAGCTGGCGCTCGCGCGCGAGCTCGGCGCGGACGCGGCCATCGACGTCGAGGCCGCCGACGTCGTCGCGAGCGTGCGGGAGGCGACGGGCGGCGGCGCCGAGGTCGTCGTCGACACCACGCCGTATGCGCCGCAGTCGCTGAACCACGCGATCGCGCTCGCCGTGCGGCGCGGTCGGATCGTCGTGGCCGGGCTCAAGGGCATGCGTCCGGCGCAGGACGTGGCCGTCGACGAGATCATCTACAAGGAGCTCACGGTCCGCGGCGTGCTGAGCATGCCCGTGGACGAGACGTTCCGGGCCATCGACATCATCGAGTCGGGCCGCTACCCGTTCGCCAAGATGCACACCGCCTCACTGCCGCTCGAGCAGGCGGAGCACGCGATCCACATGCTCGCCGGCCACGTCCCGGGAGCGAATCCCGTCCACCTCGCGATCGTGCCCGGCGCGCCGCGGGTCTGATTCGCTCCGCCGTCTGTCGATTCGGCCCCATCATCGGCGTCGTACTGGGTGAAGGCTCGTAATCTTCACCAAGGAGGACCCATGCGGTACTTGCTGCTCATCGGAGGCAACGACAAGCACGCGCCGGCGCCCACGCCGGCGCAGACCCAGGCGACGCTTCAGGCATTCATGAAGTTCAGCGAGGAGATCCGCACCGCCGGCAAGACCGTGGCGGCGGAGCGGCTGCGTCCCGAGGATCAGGCGACGCGCGTTCGCGTCAAGGCCGGCCACCATCAGATCACCGACGGGCCGTTCGCCGAGACCAAAGAGGCGCTCGGCGGCTTCTATCTGATCGAGTGCGCGTCGAAGGAAGAAGCGCTCGAGTGGGCCAAGAAGGTGCCGATCGGCGAGGGCGGCTTCGTGGACGTGCGCCCCGTCTGGCACATGTAACAAGCCATCGCCGCGCAGCGTCCGCGGGAGGCGAGTACGATCACCTCCCGTGGACGTGCACACCTCGATCGCACAGGTGTTTCGCGCCGAGTACGCGCGCGTCGTCGCGTCGGTGGTGCGCATGCTGCGCGATTTCGACGCGGCGGAGGACGTCGTCCAGGAGGCGTTTGCCCAGGCGCTCGAGCACTGGCCGGCGGCCGGACTGCCGGCACGCCCCGGCGCGTGGCTGCTCACGACCGCGCGCCGGCGCGCGCTCGATCGGCTGCGCGGCGCACGACGCGCCGACGCCCGCGCGGGCGCGCTCGCGTACGAGGCGACGCTCGGCGCGCCAGGGGAGCCCGACGTCGTGGATCCCGAGAGTATTCCGGATGACCGCCTGCGTTTGATCTTCACCTGCTGCCATCCGGCGCTGCCTGCCGAGAGTCGCGTCGCGCTCACGCTGCGCCTGGTCGGCGGGCTCTCGACGGTGGAGATCGCGCGCGCGTTCCTCGTCTCCGAGCCGACGATCGCTCAGCGGCTCGTGCGCGCCAAGCGTGCGATCCGCGAACGCGCGCTCGCCTACGAGGTGCCGGAGGCAGATGAGCTCGGCGCGCGACTGCCCGCCGTGTTGGCCGTCGTCTATCTGATCTTCAACGAAGGCTACGCGGCGCACACGGGAGACGCGCTCGTGCGCGACGACCTGTGCATCGAGGCGATCCGCCTTGGCGGGATCCTCGGCGAGCTGATGCCGGGCCAGTCGGAGGTGCTCGGCTTGCTCGCGCTGATGGAGCTGCAGGCCTCGCGCGGTGCGGTGCGCATCGACGGGGACGGCAACCTCGTGCTCCTGGCCGACCAGGACCGCCGGCGATGGGACCAGGCGCGCATCACGCGCGGGCTCGCATGGCTCGAGCGCGCGGGTCCGCTCGACGCTGCGGGACCGTATCAGCTGCAGGCGGCCATCGCCGCCTGTCATGCGCGTGCGCCGTCGTGGGACGCGACCGAGTGGCCGCGCATCGTTGGCCTGTACGCGATGCTCGCGGCCGTGTCGCCCTCTCCGGTGGTGGAGCTCAACCGCGCGGCGGCGATCGGGATGGCGGAAGGTCCGGCGGCCGGGCTCGCGGCACTCGAGCGTCTCGACGTCGCGGCGTTGCGCGCCTATCATCTGCTGCCGGCCGCGCGCGCCGACTTCTTGCGACGGCTCGGACGCCGAGACGAGGCGGCGCGCGAGTATCGGGCCGCGCTCGGGCTCGTCGACAACGCGCGCGAGCGGGCGTTTCTCGAGGCGCGGCTTGCGGAGTGCGAAACGGCAACGCAGGGAACGGAGGCATCAGCGTGCTGACCCGCATCGACCACGTCATGATCTGCGTGCCCGATCTACCGCAGGCGATCGACGCCTACACGCGCATCGGCTTCGAGGTTCGTCCCGGGGGCGTGCACCCGGGTGGCGGCACCGAGAACGCGATCGCGTTCTTCCAGGATGACTATCTCGAGCTGCTCGCGGTGCGCCACGGCGAGGAGCAGCGGGCCGGCGCCGCGCTGCTCGAGTTTCTTGCGCGCGGCCCCGGGCTACGCTACGTGGCCGTGCAGAGCGACGATCTCGAGCGCGACGTGGCTGCCATGCGCGGCCGCGGGGTCGACGTCAGCGATCCGAGCGACGGCGGGCGGCGCACGCCGTCCGGTCAGGAGCTGGCGTGGAAATCCGCGCGGCTGGGGCCCGGCAATCCGCTGCCGATCTTCTTCATCCAGCATCTGACCCCGCTGGCCGAGCGATGCCGCGGCCACACCGGCCAACATCCCAACGGCGCGCTCCGGACCGAGCGCGTCTATATCGCGGTCCAGGACGTCGCCAAGGCCGCCGAGATCTACAGCCGAGTTCTCGGCGTGCCCGTGCCGCGCGTGCAGCGCGGCAACGTCATCAAGGCCGACATGGCCGTCTTCGATCTCGGACCGACCGGCCTGACTGTGGCGCAGCCGGCCGAGCCCGGGCCGGCGGCCGAAGCGCTCGCGCGTCGTGGCCCGGGACCGTTTCAGGCGCTCTATCCCACGCGCAGCATGGACGCGGCCGTGAAATGGATGACTGATCACGGACTGCCGCCGCCGGCGCGCGGCATCCGGAACACCGGCGAGCAGGCGATCCTCGTCGAGCCCGCGCAGGCGTGCGGCGCGTACATCGGGCTATTCGGCCCGGCCTGATCTGACAGACATCGGAGAGAGCATGCGGACCATCGACATCCACGCACATCTCACACCGCAGTGCTTCTGGCGCGCGACGGAGAACGATGGCGCCTGGCACACGATCCGACGCGACAAAGACGCTCGCGGACGAGACCGGGCGATCGTGGGCGACCGCCGGCAGCTGCTGCCACCGCGCGCGCGCTGGACGCCCGAGGAGCGGCTGGCCGACATGGACTCGCTCGGCGTCGATGTCCACGTCGTCTCGCCCTACGTCGGGTTCTACAACTACCATCTCGATCCCGCGGTCGCGCTCGCGACGTCGCGCGCGACGAATGACGAGATCAGCGAGATGGCCCGCGCGTGGCCCACGCGATTCGCGGGGCTCGGGACGCTGCCGATGCAGGACGTGAAAACGGCGACCGCCGAGCTCGAGCGTTGCATGACGCAGCTCCGCCTCAAGGGTGTGGAGATCAACGATCACGTCAACGGGCGCACGCTCGAGACGCCGGATTACTGGCCGTTCTGGAAGGCGGCCGAAGAGATGGGTGCGGTCGTGTTCTTTCATCAGGGCGGCGAGACGCTCGTGACCCCGCGCGCGAACAGCTATCACCTGCCGAACAGCATCGGCAATCTGGTCGATCGCGCGGTGACCTTCGCGACGCTCGTCCACGGCGGCGTCCTCGACGCCTACCCGGATCTCAAGATCGTCCTCGGGCACGGCGGCGGATATACGTGCTATGGCATCGGCCGGATGGACCACGGCTGGAAGGTTCGCTCGGAGGCCCGCGCGCACATCACCCGGCCGCCGAGCGCGTATCTCCGGAAGTTCTACTACGACTGCATCGTGTACACCGAGCCGGCTCTGCGGTTTCTCATCGACACCGTCGGCGTCGACCGCGTCGTGTTCGGCACGGACTGGCCCTATGACATGGCGCTCGACTGGCCGGTGGCGTGGATCCTCGGTATGGAAAGCCTCACGCAGGCGGAGAAGGAGGCGATCCTCTCCAAGAACCTGGAGCGGCTGCTCGGAATGTAGCCCGCCCGTTGCGGCGGCAGACGGTCAGATCACGCCGTCGCGGCGCAGCGCCTCCAGGCTCTGGGCGTCGTAGCCGAGGAGCCGCCCGTACACGTCCGCGTTGTGCTCGCCGAGCAGCGGTGCGCGCACGACATCGGTCGGCGACGCGGACATGCGCACCGGGTTCGCGGGCATCGGGTACTTGCCGCGTCGTGGGTGTTCGAGCTCCGTGATCATCCCGCGCATCTTCATGTGCGGGTCGGCCAGGACTTCGTTCGAGTCGAGCACGGCGCCGCACGGGATGCCGGCCCCCGCCAGGATCTCCATCGCCTCGTGCTTGGTGTGCTTTTCGGTCCACGCCTCGATCATCGCGTCGAGCTCGTCCATGAACTGGACGCGGTCGCGGCGATCGGCGAAGCGCGGATCGTCGCCGAGCTCGGGGCGGCCGCAGATCGTCACGAGCGACTTCCACATGTCGACGGTGGCGCAGTGGATGAAGACGTAGTCGTTGGCGCCCCCGGGACGACAGCGATAGATGTTCGACGGCGCGGCGACCGACGATCGGTTGCCCTGCCGCGGCCCCGGCTTGCCGGTCGCATAACTCTCGCGCAGGTGGATGCGCAGCAGGTTCACGACCGCTTCCTGCTGCGCGACCTCCACCTGCTGACCGACGCCGGTCGCCTGTCGCTGGATGATCGCCGCGAGGATGCCGATCGCCGTGTGCAGGCCGGCGCCCGTGTCGGCGAGGCCGCCGATCGCCTTCGTGGGCGGGCCGTCGGGATGTCCGGTCATGCTCATCGCGCCCGCCATGGCCTGCGCGATCCACTCGAAGGACTTGTACTCGGCGTACGGCCCGTTGCTGCCGAAGCCCTTCACGGAGGCGGCGATGATGCGTGGATTCAGCCGCCGCAGCGACTCGTAGCCGAGCCCGAGCCGGTCCATCGCGCCCGGCCCCATGTTCTCGACGACGACGTCGGCGGTCTTCACGAGCTCCTCGAACATCGTCCGCCCGCGCGGCGTCTTGAGGTTGAGCGTCACGCCCTTTTTGTTCGAGTTCAGCAGCAGGAAGAACCACGCGTCCTCGCCGCGCTTGTCGGAGAGCGCGGTGCGACCAGGCTCGCCACCCGGCGCCTCGATCTTGATGACCTCCGCGCCCAGCCACGCGAGCATCTGCGTGCAGGACGGGCCGGCTTCGTACTGCGTGAGGTCGAGCACGCGAATGCCGTCGAGCGCTTTGGCCATGGTGAGGTCTCCCGTGGGCGAGACTCTAGCAGATTCGTCGACGAAGCCAGTCAGTGCCGCGTCGCGGCGGTCAGGGCAGCAAGTCGGCGACGCGGACCGGCCTGTCGGGAGCGATGAGCGGACAGATCGCGGCCGGCGGTCGTAGCGTCTCGACACTGCGATAGCGCCAGCCATACCGCGCCGCCGGGGACGTCTCGGGCTGGCGGTGGATCTCGACGACCGCGTTGACGACGTCCACCAGCCAGCATTCGGCGATCCCGCCGCGCGCATAGAGGCTGACCTTGCACTCGCGGTCGGTGCGGTACGAGGTTTCTGCGATCTCGACGACGAGCACGGTACGCGACGGGTGGGAATCGCGGTAGGCGTGCGGATCGCGCGGCACCACGCAAACGTCGGGCTCGGGCTCGGAGGCATCATCGAGCGCGAGCGGCAGCTGCGAGTCGATCTGCCATCCGTCGCCCAGCGCGGCGCGTAGCGCGTCCACCCCTTTACGGATTGCGGCGGCATGCCGGCTGCCCTGCGGCTCGCGAACGACCAGCGCGCCGTCCAGCAACTCGACGTGCTCGCCGGGCTTGAACAGACCCAGATCGATCAAGCGCTCGTACTCCACGCGCGTCCAGCGACGGGTACGGGGCGCCGGCTCGGTCTTCGATGCCATCTCGTCGAGAAGAGTAGCGGGCCGCATGCTGGCTCGCAATTATCGACGAAGACATACGCCCGCGGCCCGCTCAGCGCTCAGCGCACGATCAGCCGTTCCTTGGCGCCCTCCACCCACGGGCTGTCTTTGGGCAGCAGCACCGAAGCGGGACGCACGCGATAGCTCTCGGCATCGAGACCGGGCGGCGCGACCCCGCGCTCCCGCAGCGCGACGGCGGCGTCGAGCAGGCGCTTGCGGACGCGGATGATGCCAACGTCGGCACGGCCCAGCCGTTCGAGCGAGCGATCGTAGTCGGCCTGGCTCTCGGTGATCGCCTTGTCCTGCGCGCCGACGCCCGGCACGCCGAAAAACTTGCAGGTGCGCTGCGCCTCCCAGTCGGCGAGGTAATCGTTGACGCGGCTCGCGGTCGGCCGGATGTCGCCATACGGGTCACTCGTCGCCGGCGCGTAGTCGGTGACGTGAATGCTCGCGCCGGCGTGAAAGTCGGCGATCTCCTCGGGCGTGATCGCGCGCGTCGGATGCCAGGACACGCACCAGTTCACCATCTGCGCGTCGTCCATCGGGATCCAGATGTGCGCGTGCATGAGCGGGTCGTCGCCGACCTCCGTCGGCGGCATCGTGTGAAACGGCAGCAGGAACTGCGTGATGCGCCAGTAGTACTGGCCGGCCGGCGCCTCGCGGCGCGCGCCGAGCAGCAGCCCCGTCGCCGTGTCGGCCACCTCGATATGCGGCGCCCGTTCGAGTTGGGCGGCGAAGCCGAACCCGGCGGCGGCGTTGTCGAGCGCGCGCCGCGCGGCCGCGTCGCGCGCGTCCAGCATGGCGTGCAGGAACGAGATGTGCGCGGGATCGACGCCGCCCTCGAGCGCCTGCAGATAGTTGCAGCCTTGCCAGAACTTCGACACGAACCGCTGTGCGTCGGGCACCAGCGCCCATTCGAGGTCGGGAAGCGCGGGCGGCGCGCTCGCGGGACCCATGTACGTCCACACGACGCCGCCACGCTCGGCGCACCGATATGCCGGCAGCGTGACCTTGTCCTGGAAGACCGACTCCGGCCGTTCGTTTGGCTGATCGACACAGCGGCCGTCCGGCGCGAACTGCCAGCCGTGATACACGCACCGCAGCCCGCGCGGCTCGTTGCGCGCGAAGTAGAGCGAGGCGCGGCGATGCGCGCAGAACGCGCTCACCAGCGCGGCGCGTCCGTCCGGATCGCGGTAGGCCACGAGATCTTCGCCGAGCAGGCGAACGCGCTTGGGCCGGCCGCCGGCCGCAAGCTCGGAGGATTGCACCACCGGCATCCAGTACTGCCGCATGAGGTCGCCCATCACGGTTCCCGGCCCGACGCGCGTGAGCTGCGCGTTTTCGCTCGCGGTCAGCATCGCGGCTCCTCCTTCGGTGGTGCCGCCCATAGTACTCCGCGGCGCGCCGAAGCCGTCGATGGCCTCGACCTTGCTACCTCTCGGCTACATGAAGTCACGGCTCGTTGTGACCGTGGCGGCGCTGATCATTGGCGCCGGCGCTGGCGTGATGCCTTCGGGCGCTGCCGAACGCGGCGCCGACGTCGCGCGCGCCCAGGAGGCTCTCAAGCAACAAGGGCACGATCCTGGCGCGATCGATGGCGTGTACGGGCCGCGCACCGCCGCCGCGCTCAAGGCATATCAGCAGTCGCAGCAGCTCGAGGCAACAGGCCAGCTCGACGACGCCACGCTCGCCCGGCTCGGCGAGCGCGCGAGCACGACGCAGTCGTCCTCGAAGACGCCGACGGGGGGTGACAGGCGCCCGTCGCCGTCGGATCCGGCGCAAGGCACGAAGACGGGCGCCAATGTCGGCGAGGGCGCCGCCTACTCTCGAAGCACCCAGAAGTAACTCACCGCGTCCTTGACTCCGCGGCCAGCCTGACGCAGCCTCGGAGACCCATGGAGGACGCAATGGCCACCGAGGCGACCGACGCGCGGCTTCAGATCGAACAGAACCTGCACCTGTACCGGCAGATGGCGAAGATCCGAGCCTTCGAGGAGCAGGTGAACGAGCTGTACAAGAGCGCCAAGATGCCCGGACTCGCCCACCTCTATATAGGTGAGGAGGCGGTGGCGGTCGGGGTGTGCGAGGCGCTGCGCCGCGACGACTTCATCACCAGCACGCACCGCGGCCACGGCCACTGCCTGGCCAAGGGCGCCTCGGTGAATCGGATGTTCGCCGAGCTGCTCGGCAAGGAGCCCGGCTATTGTCGCGGCAAGGGCGGCTCGATGCACATCGCCGATCCCGAGACGGGCAACCTGGGGGCGAATGCGATCGTCGGCGGCTCCGCGGGAATCGCGACCGGAGCGGCGCTGTCGGCGAAGATGCGCGGTTCGGGGCAAGTCGCGGTGTGCTTCTTCGGCGATGGCGCGCTCGGCCAGGGCCTGCTCTACGAATCGATGAACATGGCCTCACTCTGGAAGCTGCCAGTCATCTACGTCTGCGAGAACAATCTGTACGGCGAGTACACGCCCGCCGCCGAGACGGTGGCCGGCGATGTGCTGGCGCGGCCGCGCGCCCTGGGCGTGCACGCCGAGAGCGTGGACGGCCAGGACGTGCACGCGGTCGTGGCGACGATGAAGCGGCTGGTGGAGCGCGCGCGCCGCGCCGAGGGCCCGGCGTTTCTCGAATGCAAGACGTATCGCTACTACGGCCATCACGTCGGCGACGTCAACCGTGAGTACCGCACGCGTGAGGAAGAGCGCGAGTGGATGACGCGGCACGATCCGCTGCAGACGCTGGCGTCGCGCCTGAAGGGGCTCGTCGACGACGGCACGCTCGAGCGGATTCAGACCGACGTCAAGGCGGAGATCGACGGCGGCGTGCAGTACGCGCTGGCCGCGCCGTATCCGGCCGCCGAACAGGTCGACGAAGACGTCTACGCCTGAGACGTCAAGGAGGCTCGCATGGAGTACGGGCTGTTCACGATGCCGTCGCATCCGCCCGAGCGCAGTCTCTACGACGGCCACCGGTGGGATCTGCAGCAGCTGCGCTGGGCCGACGAGCTCGGCTTCAGCGAGGCGTGGATCGGCGAGCACCATACCGCTCCGTGGGAGCCGCATCCGTCGCCCGACCTCCTCGTCGCGCAGGCGCTTCTCCAGACCGAGCGCATGCGCATCGGCCCCGGCGGCTTCCTCATGCCGTATCACCATCCGGCCGAGCTCGCGAACCGCGTGGCGATGCTCGACCACATGGCGCAGGGACGACTGAACTTTGGCGTCGCGGCGAGCGGGCTGCCGAGCGACTGGGCCATGTTCAACGTGGACGGCAACGCGGGTCAGCATCGCGAGATGACGCGCGAGGCGCTCGACATCGTGCTGCGCCTCTGGAGCGACGAGCCCGAATTCGATCACAAGGGCAAGTACTGGCACGTCACGAAGACCGGCACGATGATCGGCACGCTCAAGCCGCACATCACGCCGTTTCAGAAACCGCATCCGCCGATCGGCGTCGCCGGCGTCAGCAAGGGATCGGACACGCTGAAGCTGGCGGGTGAGCGCGGCTTCTGGCCGATGAGCCTGAACCTCAATCCGACCTACGTCGGCAGCCATTGGGAATCGGTCGAGATCGGCGCCGCGCGTACCGGTCGGACACCGAAGCGCGCCGACTGGCGTCTGGTGCGCGAGGTCTTCGTCGCCGATACGGATGCGGAGGCGATGCGGCTGTCCGCGGGCGGGATGATGGGCCGGATGATGCGCGAGTATTTCCTGCCGCTGCTCGCGTTCTTTCAGTTCACGGAGTTTTTGAAGCACAGCCCCGACGTGCCCGATTCCGACGTCACCCCGGAATACTGCGCCAAGCACAACTGGTTGGTCGGCTCGCCGGCGACCGTCACGCGGCGGCTGCACGAGATCTACGAGGAGGTCGGCGGGTTCGGCACGCTGCTCCTGTTCTGTTTCGACTACGTCGACAATCCCAACGCGTGGCGCCACTCGATGGAGCTGCTGGCGCGCGAGGTGATGCCGAAGTTCAAACACCTCGTTCCGAAATGATCAGTCCAGCACCGTAACGTCGATCCGCGCGCTCATCGCATGACGGGCGCGCGGGGCCAGCTGGACCGCGTGCGGTCTGACGTTCGCCGTCTCCACGCAGACGAAGCGCCGCCACGTATCCTCGCCGATGTCGCGCATCGTGCGCGCGCGCTCGCGTCCGGGATTCCACACGACGCTGGCCCGCGAGTCACGCTTCGTGACGCGCAGCCGTCGCGCCAGCCCCGGATCGTCGACGACACACGCCGTCATCGTGTCGAGGAACACTCGATCCGTTTCGCCGCTGATCGTCAGCGGCTCCTCGCCGGCGACCTTGTGCTTGCCGTCGTCGGTCTTGTCGACGAAGCGTGTGCCCTCGAGGCCACTGACGCGCACCGTTTCGACATCGCTCACGGCGAAATAGGTGTGCAGGGCCAGCTCGTACGCCATCGTGTCGTCGCCGACGTTCTCCACCTCGGCCGTCATCTCGAGCGCCGTCCCCAGCGACAGCGTGAGCGAGAGCCTGAACGCCGCGTTCCAGAGCGCACGCGTATCGGCATCGGAGGCCAGTCGCAGCACGACGCGAACGCTACCCTCGGCGTCGCGCGTCACGCCCTCGACGTCCCACGGACGCGTTCGCGCGAAGCCATGCGGCGGCTTGGTCGCATCGCTCGGATGCGCTCCGAACCACGGAAAGCAGATCGGCACGCCGCCGCGGATTGGCGTCCCGACCGCGAACACCGAGTGCGGGCTCATGAAGAGCACGGGCGACTGGTCGGCGGGCGCCCACTCGCAGAGCTGGCCGCCATACGGCGTGAGCCGCGCGCGGCAGCGATCTGTCTCCACGCGCAGGAACCGCAGGCCATCCGGGCCGTCCTCCCAGGTGGCGCCGTCTACCGTGACCAGAGCCCGCCCGCCAGGTAGCCGCCGTCCACCGCGAGCGTGTGGCCGGTGATGAACGCCGCCTCGTCCGAGGCGAGGAACAGCGCGGCGCGCGCAACCTCGTCGACGTCGCCGAAGCGTCCCATCGGGATGCGAGCCACACGGCGCTGGCGCGCCTCTTCGGGCAAGCCCTGGGTGAGCCGCGTGTCGATCTGCGCCGGCGCGATGGCGTTCACCGTAATGTGGTGCTTCGCCAGCTCGACGGCCATCGTCTTCACGAGCTCGATGACGCCCGCCTTCGCGACGTTATAGCCGACGAGATTCTCGACGCCGCGAAAGCCGTTGATGGAGGCGGTGGCGATGATCCGTCCGCCGCCCTGCCGTGCCATCTGCCGCGCGGCGAGCTGACAGCACAGGAAGACGCCGGTGAGATTCACGCGTAGCACGCGATGCCACTGCGCCTCGGGATGCTCGAGGAACGGCGCGGAGTGCGCGATGCCGGCGTTGGCGAACATCACGTCGAGACGTCCGTGCTCGGCGACGATCCGGTCGACGAAGCCCTGCACCTGTGCGGCATCGCCGACGTCGACGCCCACCGCCAGCGCGCGGCCTCCGCTCGCGAGGATCTCCTTGGCGGCCGCCTCCGCACCCGCGACGTCGACGTCGCCGATCGCGACGGTCGCGCCCTCGGCGGCGAACAAACGGGCCGTCGCGCGCCCGATGCCGAGCGCGCCACCGGTGATCGCGACGATCCGTTTCTTCAACCGCATGGCGCTCGCCAGTATACTGACCGCGCAAAGCGCAGGAGGTCCGCATGAACGCGATCGTGTTCGCGCAGACGGGTGGTCCCGAGGTGCTCGCGCTGGCCGACGTGCCGAAGCCCGAGGTCCGTCCCGGCATGGTGCTGATTCGCGTCCACGCGATCGGCGTCAACTTTGCGGACACGCGTTTTCGTCAGGGGACGTACGTCGTGAAGCCGAAGCTGCCCGACACGCCGGGCATGGAAGCCGCCGGTGTGGTCGAGGCAGTGGGCGAAGGCGTGACCGGCGTGCGCCCGAGCATGCGCGTGGCGGCGTTCACCGTGAAGGCGTACGCCGAGTACTGCCAGGCGCCCGAGTCGATGATCCTGCCGCTGCCCGACGCGGTCGGCTTCGTCGAGGGCGCGGCGTTCCCGATCCAGGTGCTCACCGCGTACCACATGCTGCACACCGCGGATTCGGTCACCGCGGGCCGCGCCGTCCTCGTGCACTCCGCCGCCGGAGGCGTGGGCCTGGCGGCGGTGCAGATCGCCAAGGCGGCCGGCGCACGCGTGTTCGGCACGGTGTCGAGCGACGCGAAGGCCGCACTCGTGCGCGAGCACGGCGCCGACGCCGTCATCAATTACGGTAGCGACAAGTTTGCCGACGAGGTGCTGCGGCTGACGGACGGTCGGGGCGTAGACCTCATTCTCGACGCGGTGGGCAAGCCGACCTTCGACGAGGGGCTGCGCTGTCTCGCGCCGTTCGGCCATCTGATTCTCTACGGTCGCGCCGGCGGGCCCACCGATCCGCTCAACGTCGCGACGCTGTCCGCGAAATCGCTGAAGGTCAGCGGGTTCATGATCCCGACCGTCACGCGCAACTACCCCGACATGACGCGCGAGAGCGCCCAGCGGTGCTTCGAGCTGATGCAGCAGGGGCGGCTGCGGCTGCACATCGGTCGGACGTTCCCGCTCGCCGCCGCGGCCGATGCGCATCGCTATCTCGAATCGCGGCAATCGACGGGCAAGCTCGTGCTGCTGCCCGAGGCGCGGGCATGATCCGCGTCACCGCGCTCTGCACCGGCTACATCGACCTCGATCGCGCGAGCATGCTCGAGGATCTGACCCCTGGGCAGCCGTGGACGGTGCCCGTGCTGAGCGTGCTCGTCGATCATCCGCGCGGGCGGCTGCTGTTCGATACCGGCGTGCATTGCCTCGCACGCGTCGACCCGGTCGGCCGGCTCGGGGCAGAGCGGGTGAAGCGGCTCACGGTGAAATCGAAGGAAGGCGACGATGTCGTGCCGCAGCTGTCCCGCCTGGGCGTGACGCCGGACGAGATCCGCTACGTCGCCAACTCGCACCTGCACTTCGACCACTGCGGCGGCAACGAGTTCTTTCCGCGCGCGACCATCCTCGTGCAGCGCCCGGAGCTCGAGGCGGCGCGGCGTCCCGGGTTCGTGCCCTCGTACAGCCCGAGCCCGATCGACTTCGACCACCCGCTCGACTATCGGATGATCGACGGCGAGCACGATGTTTTCGGCGACGGCTCGGTCGTGCTGATTCCGACGTACGGCCACACGCCCGGCCATCAGTCGCTGCTCGTGCGCGGTCGCAATGGCGCCCCGCTCGTCGTGACGTCGGATGCCTGCTACACGCGTGAGAACATGGACCGCGACGTGCTGCCCAAGATCCTGTGGGACGCGGCCATCATGCGCGACTCGCTCGCGAGACTCCGCAAACTCCGGGATCAGACGGGGGCGACCACGATCTATGGGCACGATCCCGCGCAGTGGGACGCGCTGGCACGCTCCCCCGCGGCGGTGCTGTGATGGCGCGGATGGGTCGACGCTGATGCGCATCGATCGCATCGACATCTACTGGGCGCGCATCCCGCTCGCGTTCGTGTGGAAGACGTCGTACGCCGACCAGCACGTGACCGATACGATCCTCGTGCGCATGCAGAGTGGCGAGCATCACGCCTGGGGGGAGAGCTGCCCGCCGTTCATCCCCGGGTACTCGGCCGAGCACACGCTGGCGACCTTCCACACCGTTCGCGAGCACATGGCCCCGCGGCTCATCGGGCAGGAGCTGTCGTCCGCGGACGAGCTGCTTGCACGACTCGCCTTCGTGAAGGGCAACCAGTTCGCTCGCGCGGCCGTCGAGATCCCGTGGTGGGTGCTCGAGGCCACGCGTCGCGGCGTGCCGCTGCACGTGGTGCTCGGCGGCAAGGGCGATGCCGTCGCGGTCGGCGCCGATTTCGGCGTCCAGCCATCGCTCGACGTCCTGATGGAAAAGATCCAGGGCGCCATCGAGGCCGGCTTCCCGCGCATCAAGCTCAAGTTCCGCCCCGGCTGGGATCTCGACATGGTCGCCGCGGTGCGCTCGACGTTTCCCGACTTCACGTTTCACGTCGACTGCAACGCCGCCTATACGATCGCGGACATCGAGGTGTTCCGCGCCCTCGATCGCTACCGTCTGGCGATGATCGAGCAGCCGCTGGCCGACGACGGCATGAGCCTGGTCGACCACGCGACCCTGCAATCGCAGATCGACACGCCGGTGTGTCTCGACGAGAGCGCGTACAGCGTGGCCCACGTCCGCGCGGCCATCCGGCTCAAGAGCTGTCGGGTCGTCAACATCAAGATGGCGCGCGTCGGGGGCCTGGCCGCGTCGCGCGAGATCCAGACGCTCTGCGCCGAGCACGGGATCCCGTGCTGGGTGGGCGGTATGCTCGAGAGCGCCGTCGGCGGCGCCATCTGCGCCGAGCTCGCGACGCTGCCGAACTTCACCTACCCGGGCGACATCTTTCCGTCGTCGTACTTCTATCGCAACGATCTCGGCAAGCCGGAGATCGTGCTGAGCGGCCGCGGCGAGGTGGCCACCGCGCGCGTGCCGGGCATCGCCCAGGAGCCGGACCCGGATCTGCTGCAGCAATGGACGGTGGCGCACGCCGCGTTCCGCGCGGAGGGGGCGTGATCGGTCGCCGAGGCGGCCTCCTCGCCGCGCTCGCACTGTCGCTCGTGTTCGTCGTGTCTCCGGCGTGCGCCGCCGAGGACGATGCCCGGCGGGGCTACACGCTGGACTGGGACTCCGGCACCGGCAAGAGTTACGTCATTCCCGCCGCCGAGATTCTCGGCTTCATCGGCGCGCTGAACGCATTCGACCGACTCGCCAGCGATTCGGACGAGTACAACGTCGACGGCAACACGATCTGGAAGAATCTGCGCACGGCGCCACAGTTCGATCGCGATCCGTTCAACGTCAATCAGCTCGGCCACCCGTATCAGGGCAACGTCTATCACACGCTCGCGCGATCCGCGGGCCTCAACTACTGGGAGGCCCTCGGGTACACGCTGGCCGGCAGCTTCATCTGGGAGACGGCCGGGGAGACGACGCCGCCGTCGATCAACGACCACGTCGCGACCGGCATCGGCGGCACGTTCGTGGGCGAGGCGTTGTTTCGCATGGCGAGCCTGCTCCTGGAAGGTGGCGGCGAGACGCCGGGCATCTGGCGCGAGGTGGGCGCCGCGGTGCTCGCGCCGGCGCTCGGCTTCAACCGGCTCGTCTTCGGCGAGCGCTTCAGACCGATCTTCCCGAGTCACGATCCGGAGGTCTTCATTCGCCTGCGGGTCGGCGGGACGCTCACGACCAATGTGGCCGACGCCCGTCTCTCCCCGGACGTGAGAGAGCAGGATGGAAGCCTCGACTTCTATATGACGTACGGGCTGCCGGGCAAGCCCGGCTACACCTACAAGCGCCCGTTCGACTTCTTCCTCTTCGAGTTCACCGCGGTGCCGAACGCGGAAACCGCCGCCGACGCCATCGAGAACGTCACCATCCGCGGAATGCTGCTCGGCAAGAAGTACGAGGCGGGCGAGGACTATCGCGGCATCTGGGGGCTGTTCGGCGGGTACGAATATCTGTCGCCCCAGATCTTTCGCGTCGCCAGCACGAACTTCTCGCTTGGCAACATCGGTCAGTGGTGGCTGACGCGCACCATGGCGCTGCAAAGCACCGCGCTCGCCGGCCTCGGATTCGGCGCCGCGGGCACCGTGGGCGACCGCGCCGAGCGCGACTATCACTATGGCCTGATGCCGGAGGCGCTGCTCGGTCTGCGGCTCATCGCCGCCGACATCGCGATGCTGGAGGCGGAGGGACGGCAGTATCACGTCTTCGGCGTCGCCGCCGAACAGGCGCCCCACACGAGCACGTTCGGACACGAGCTCATTCATCGTGCCACCGTCGGTCTGACCGTGCGCGTGTTCGGCCCGCACGCGCTGAGCGTGCACTACGTCGTCTCCAGCCGCGACGCGACGGCGGTCAGCGGCGCCTCGCGTCACCAGTCCGTCGAAACCGTGACGCTGTCGTACAACTTTCTCGGGCACACGCGCTTCGGCGCCGTGGAGTGGCGCCCCTCGGAGATGCCGTCGCGCTGAGGCCCGGTGCTATCATCGCCGCCACCGCATGGCACTGCTTCAGGTCCGTGATCTCAGCGTCGCTTTCGACACGCACGACGGCTCCGTGCGCGCGGTGACCGGCGTGAGCTTTTCGCTGGACCCCGGCCGCGTGCTCGCGCTGCTGGGCGAGTCGGGCTCGGGCAAGAGCGTCACCCTGCGTGCGGTGCTCGGGCTGCATCCGCCCGCGCGCACGCGCGTGAGCGGTCAGGTGTTGCTCAAGGGCCAGGACGTCAACGCGCTGGACGAGGCCGCGCGCGAGCGTCTGCGCGGCGGCGTCGTCTCGATGGTGTTCCAGGAGCCGATGACGGCGCTCGATCCCGTCTACACGATCGGCGAGCAGATCGCGGAGACGCTGGTCGAGCACCGCGGTCTCGATCAACGCGCCGCGTCCCGTCGCGCGCGTGAGCTGCTGGATCTCGTCCAGGTGCCATCGCCGGAACGGTGTCTGGCCGCCTATCCGCACGAGGTGTCGGGCGGCATGCGCCAGCGCGCGATGATTGCCATCGCGCTGGCGTGTGAGCCCCAGCTCTTGCTGGCCGACGAGCCGACGACCGCGCTCGACGTGACGGTGCAGGCGCAGATCCTCTGGCTGCTGCGCGACCTGCAGCGGCGGCTGGGGCTCGCGGTGATCTTCGTCACCCACGATCTCGGCGTCGCGGCCGAGATCGCCGACGAGGCGGCCGTGATGTACGCGGGGCGCATCGTCGAGCACGCGCCGATCCGCGAGCTGTTTCACCGCCCCGCGCATCCCTACACCGAGGGCCTGATGCACGCCACGGTCCGGCGCGGGCAGAAGGGCAAGGCGCTCGTGCCGATTCCCGGCGCCCCGCCGAACCTCATCGCGCTGCCCGCCGGCTGTGCCTTCGCGCCGCGCTGCGCCCGCGTGCGTGGCGATTGCCTCACCGTGCCGCCATCGCTGCATACCGTCACGTCCGGTCACGTCGCCCGCTGCCATCTCGTCGCCTGAAGGAGGCTCGTCATGAGACGTGTCGTCATCGTGCTCCTCGCCGCCATCGTGCTCGCCTCGTCGTCCGGCATCGCGCTCGCCCAGGGGACGCTGCGGATCGGCATGACGGCGAGCGACATTCCGTACACGGGCGGCCAGACCGACAACGGCTTCGAAGGCTTTCGCTTCGTCGGCTACCAGATCTACGAGCCGCTGATCGCGTGGGATCTGACGCGCGGCGATCGGCTCGCACCGCTCGTGCCCGGGCTGGCCGAGTCGTGGGAAGTGCGCAAAGACGCGCCGACGAAGTGGGTGTTCAAGCTGCGCCGCGGCGTCACGTTCCACGACGGCAGCCCGTTCAACGCCGACGCCGTCGTCTTCTCGTTCGAGTCGATCAAGAAGAAGGACGCGCCGCACTTCGACTCGTACGGCTCGGGGCAGGTGGGCTTCCGGCTGGCCTCGCTGACCGGCATCCGGAAGATCGACGATTACACGGTCGAGATCGAGACGAACAAGCCGACGAGCTTCGTGCCGTACCAGGTCTGCTACATGGTGATCGTCTCGCCGACGCAGTGGCAGAAGGTCAAGGACTGGCGCAAGTTCGCCGAGCAGCCGTCGGGCACCGGCCCGTTCCGCGTGACGAGGTTCGTGCCCCGCGAGCGGCTGGAGCTCGAGGCCAACAAGAATTACTGGGACGCCAAGCGCCGGCCGAAGATCGACAAGCTCGTGCTGCTGCCGATGCCCGAGCCGACCACGCGGCTGGCGGCGCTGCGCAGCGGCCAGGTGGACTGGATCGAGGTGCCGCCGCCGGACTCGATTCCGCAGCTCAAGGGCGCGGGGTTTCAGATCACGATGAATTCGTATCCGCACAACTGGACGCACACGCTGCGCCTCGACAAGGAGCCGTGGAACAACAAGCTCGTGCGCAAAGCGGCCAACTACGCGATCGACCGTGTCGGCATCTGCAAGAGCCTGCTCAACGACACGTGCATTCCCGCCACGGGCATCGTCTACAAGGGCCACCCGTGGTTCGGCAAGCCGAAGGAGACCTACGAGTACGACCCGGCGAAGGCGAAGGACCTGCTCCGTCAGGCGGGCTTCGATGGCACCAAGCGCCCGGCCAAGGCGGTGCAGCTGATCTCGACGTCGGGCTCGGGCCAGATGCTGCCGCTCGCGATGAACGAGCTCATCCAGAAGAACCTGAAGGACGTCGGCATCGACATCGACCTGCAGCCGGTCGAATGGAACACGCTGCTCACGCGCTGGCGCGCAGGCTTCCACACGCCCGACAACGAAGGCCTCAACGCGTGGAACATCTCGTGGAACTTCCTCGAGCCGTGGAGCGGCTTCGGGCGGTTCTTCCACAGCAAGTCGGTCGTGCCCGTCGCCGTCAACACGATGCCCTACATCAATCCGGAGGCCGACAAGCTGATCGAGGAGGCCGAGCGCACGTTCGACGTCGGCAAGCAGAACGAGACGCTCGCGAAGCTGCACGAGATCATCGTGGACGACGCGCCGTGGATCTTCGTCGTGCACGACCTGAACCCGCGCGCGCTGTCGCCGAAGGTCAAGGGGTTCGTGCAGCCGCAGAGCTGGTTCGCGGACCTGACGTCCGTCACCGTGAGGTAGCGCGCGGGCGTGTGGGTTTACGTCGGCCGGCGTCTGTTACTGGCGGTCCCGACGCTGCTCGGGGCCAGCATCATCGTGTTCGCGATGGTGCATCTGGCCCCGGGCGATCCGATCGCGGCCGTCATGCCGGCGGAGTCGAGCCAGGCGGAGATCGAGGCCACCAAGCGGGCGTACGGCTTCGACAAGCCGCTGGCCGTGCAGTACCTGGTCTGGCTCGGCCGCGTGGCGCAGGGCGATCTCGGTAAATCGATCGCCACGCGCCGGGCGGTCATTCTGGACGTGCGCGACGCGCTCGCCAACAGCCTCGTGCTCGCGCTGTCGTCGTCGCTGCTCGCGTTCGCGCTCGGGATCGGCCTCGGCCTGCTCGCCGCGTTTCGACAGGGCCGCCTGCTCGACCGCGCGGCGAGCGCCATCGCGGTCGTCGGCGTCTCGGTGCCGCACTACTGGGCGGGCATCATCCTCATCATTGTGTTTTCCGTGCAGCTGAACTGGCTGCCGGCCATGGGGGCCGCCGACGATCCGGGGCTCCTGCCGTATCTGCGGCACATCGCGCTGCCGACGGTGGCGCTCGCGCTCATCCCGCTCGGCGTGATCACGCGTGTCGTCCGCTCGGCCGCGCTCGACGTGCTGAATCAGGAGTTCGTGCTGGCGCTGCGCGCCAAGGGCCTCGCCTCGCGGCGCGTCTTCGCGCACGTGATCAAGAACTCGGCGCCGCAGATCCTCACCGTGCTCGGCCTGCAGTTCGGGTTTCAGCTCGGCGGCTCGGTGCTCGTGGAGGCGGTGTTTTCGTGGCCGGGCACGGGCTACCTGCTGAACCTCGCGATCTTCCAGCGCGACATTCCGGTGCTGCAGGGCGTGATCCTCGTGCTCGCGACGTTCTTCGTGCTGCTGAACCTGGCCGTCGACCTGCTGCAGACGCTGGTCGACCCGCGGATCGCCCGGCACTGATGGCGATCACGACCACGGTGCCGCGTGATCTCGACGCCGTCGTCGGCGCGCCGATGTCCTACTGGCGCACGGTGGGGTGGCGCCTGGCGCGCGATCGCGTCACCCTCATCGCGGGCGGTGTCCTGCTGCTGGTCGCGCTGTCCGCGGTACTCGCACCGTGGCTGGCGCCGTACGATCCCAACGCCGGATCGATCCGGCTGCGACTGGCGCCCGTCGGGGCGCCCGGGCACGTGCTCGGCACCGACGAGCAGGGGCGCGACATGCTGACCCGGCTGCTGTGGGGCGGCCGCATGACGCTCATCGCCGGGCTCACGCCGGTGCTGGTGGCGTTCGTCATCGGCACCGCGCTCGGCGTGGTCGCCGGCTACATCGGCGGCGTCACGAACACGCTCGTGATGCGCACGATGGACATCTTCTACGCGTTCCCGGCCGTGCTGCTCGCCATTGCGATTTCCGGCGCGCTCGGGCCCGGACTGCCGAACACGCTCATCTCGCTCTCCATCGTCTTCATCCCGCGCGTCGTGCGCGTCGCGGAGTCGGCGACGGTCCAGGTGAAGGGCCTCGAGTACATCGGGGCCGCGCGCGCGAGCGGGTCGGGCGTCGGTGATATCGTGCGGCATCACTTGCTCGCGAACGTGCTGGGTCCCATCCTCGTGTTCGCCAGCACGCAGGTCTCGCTGTCGATCATTCTCGCCGCGGGGCTGTCGTTCCTCGGGCTCGGCGTGACGCCGCCGGCCGCGGAGTGGGGCCTGATGCTGAACACGCTGCGCCAGTCGATTTACGTGAACGCCGTCGTGCCCGCGCTGCCGGGCCTCGCCATCTTCGTCACGTCGATGGCGTTCAACCTGCTGTCCGACGGATTACGCGACGCGATGGAGATCCGCGCGTGAGGGCGACGCCGCTTCTCCGGGCGCGCGACCTGCGCAAGCACTTTCCGCTGCGCGGCGGCGTGCTGCAGCGGACGTACGCGTGGGTGCGCGCCGTCGACGGTGTCTCGTTCGACGTGTACCCCGGTGAGACCCTGGGGGTCGTCGGTGAATCGGGTTGCGGCAAGTCGACGCTGGCACGGCTGATCTTGCGGCTCATCGAGCCCGACGCGGGCACGCTGCACTTCGGCGACGAGGACGTCGCCGCGGCATCGCCCGGCCGGATGAAGCGCCTGCGCCGCGACATGCAGCTGGTGTTCCAGGATCCCTACGCGTCCCTGAATCCGCGGCTGACCATCGAGGACGCCGTCGGCTTCAGCCTCCTCGTGCACGGCACGCCGCGCGCGCAGGCCCGCGACCGGGCACGCGCGCTGCTGAGTCGCGTCGGGCTCGAGCCGCGGCTCTACGGCCGCCGTTATCCGCACGAGCTCAGCGGCGGGCAGCGGCAGCGCGTGAACATCGCGCGGGCGCTCGTGCTGGACCCCAAGCTCCTGGTGCTCGACGAGCCCGTCTCTGCGCTCGACAAGTCGGTGCAGGCGCAAGTGCTGAACCTCTTGACCGACCTCAAGGTCGAGCGCTCACTCACGTACGTGTTCATCTCGCACGACCTGAACGTCATCGAGTACGTCAGCGACCGCGTGCTCGTCATGTATCTCGGCGAAGTGGTCGAGACGGGAACGGCCGACGAGCTGGCGCAAAGCCCGAAGCATCCCTACACCCAGGCGCTGTTCGCGTCGGCGCCGAGCCTGGATCCCGATCATCGGATGGAGCGCCCGCCGATCTCCGGCGACCCGCCCAACCCGATCGACCCGCCGTCGGGCTGTCGTTTCCGCACGCGATGCGCGTTCGCGATGCCGCGCTGCGCGGAGACGCCGCCCGCGTCGCGCGCGGTGGGCGCGACGCATGCGGTGGCGTGCTATCTGTACGAGAGCGGCGCTGTCGTCGACGCGCGCGTCACGACGTCGCCGATCGTCTAGCCGTCGCTGGATCGTTCGGGCAAGCGGGGGTTGAACGGCGAGTAGTCGACGAAGCGCCAGCCGAGCGGCCCGGCGCCGGCGATCTCCACGGTCTCGTCGATGCTGATCTCGAGCACACGTCCCGCCGGAGCGTCGGCCACGTCCCACACGATACGCGCCCGCCCGGTGAGCTGGAGCGTTGTGCCCGTGTCGAAGTCGACGAAGAGCAACCCCACGCGCGGATCGGCCGCGACGTTGCCCAGCGTCTGGAACATGTTGTTGCCAGGATAGTCGGGAAGCCGGACGGTGTGTGCGTCGACGACGCTGACGAACCCGGGCTGCCCGCCGCGGTGCGAGGCATCGGCGCCGGCCGCGGCGTGGACGCTCGCGATGAACAGTGTGTCGGCGCGCTCGATGCGCTGGCGCTGGGGCGGCGTCAGTGCGGAGCCACGCTGCACGACCTCACCGGATCGCGGCCGGCCACCGGCGTCCGGCGCGCGCCCCTGGATGTACTTCGGACAGTTGCCGAAAACTTCTTCGGTGTGCAGCGCGATCACTCCGGGCTGCGCGGCGCTGATGCGACCGTTGACACGCAGCCGGCGCCGCCGCTCCGGATCGAACACCAGCACGCCGAGCGGTTGCTCGGGTGCGATCGCCTCGCGCAGCGGATCGCCCAAGGGTAGCGTCGCGGCCAGCCACAGCGTTCGCATGTCGGGTGCCGTGATGAAACCGCGATCGCCGGTCACCAGCGAGGCCCACACGCGCCCCGCGGAGTCGATGCCTGCGAGCGCCGCGATGCGCTGCGCGCGCAAGAACGCCGCGGCGCTCTCGGGAATGTTGGCCGTAATACCTCGGCCGAGATGACGCGCGTCGGCGTCGACGCCTGCCCGTCGCTGTACGGCTCGCTCGCCCGCGTGAAACACGCCCACGCCCGTTCCGATGCCGGGCGGCGGCGCGGCGATTCCGGTCAGACCGCGCCTTCTTCGGCGACGTGGG
>Ga0310810_10000493_pt1 | contig 40021 bp, 69 predicted proteins | sample NCmetagenome_FD_207641 | JGI IMG/M metagenome (GOLD analysis project Ga0310810, IMG submission 207641) | Soil microbial communities from experimental microcosm in Duke University, North Carolina, United States - NC | ecosystem: Engineered > Artificial ecosystem > Soil microcosm > Unclassified ...
CCTAAAGTGGCCGGATGAGCAAGAGAAGGCCTTTGTGAAAAAGCAGTATGATCTAGCCGCGGAACGACTAGATACATACACGCACACGTTTGAGAAAGTGCTTTATACTTGGATTCACTAAGGCTCTAAGTAGACTAGAAGCGGTTTCAAAAAGTAAGCAGCCATTTTAAAAATCAAGAAAACGAAAATCAATGAGCCTAAAAACTCAGCAACAGTTGGGCCGAGTAAATTTACAAAAAATTCTTCAATCATTTTTTAACCCAATAGCCATATTCCATTTTGTAGGGACAGTCTTTTCCATGCTCATTCAGAACATCGCAAATCCAGATAGCTAAGTCTTTTGGCAGGCCATAGCCATCATAACCTGAGTCAGTTGTCCAACCACTACACCCTTTTTGCAAAGATATAGAGTAGGAATTTTCATCTTCATGATCGTAATCATCATCAACGTGGATGTGCCATTTTTCTTCAATCATTTTTTTCTCCTAAATCAAGCTGATCGAACCAAGCGATACGAGTCTGAAAATTTCTTTCCAAAAGATATTCTACTTCTCCCATAGCTGTTTTATCTTTTAACATATCAAAATTGATTTTTATTTTTGGGCCTTCTGCTCCACATTTTTTGCAAACCTTAAAACAATGAACACGGTTCAAAGGTGCAAGCTCAAAAATATCATTTATATCTTCGGTTTTTATAACACAATCAGACCCACACCAAGGACAGCCTTTTAATGGAATATGACCCACAAGTATGTGATAATCATGCAATCGGGTTTTTATCATTCCGTATTCTAAGGGGTGACGTTTATCATGAAGGGTAGAGGGATAGTCATGTAAAGGGGTAAAGTCTAAGTCTTCACGTAAATGTTTTGTGTCTTCAACCGACATGTTTAAATAAATGTGTTTTCTCATTCTTCCTCCACTATTATCTCAATTTCATAGCCATACGACCTGAGCTTGTCCAACTGCCACGGTGTCAAACATTTTGCAGTTGTCGAAGAGTCTCGGCGAATAAGCTCGCAGAGCATTTTGCTGAACTTGCATGCAGGATAAAACCGGTCTTGCCGGGGGCCTTTGCCCCGGTCATGTTTGCCGGTAATAAATTTAATGGGGAAGGTTGTCATATTTAATCTCTTAAAAATTTTCTGTATATTCTATTTTTTGGATCGTGGTTGACCCAGTCTTGAGCTTCTTTTTGAGATGAAAAAACTTTGTAAACATTTCCATCATCATTAAACTCAAAACCTTGAAAGTCATCAAAATTTTCTTCTTCTTCTTCTTCTTCCAATTTTTATGCTCCTATATTTTTAAGTGTTTTGTTAAAGGATAGGGACTAAATGTCCCCACAGTTTTAGGCATATTCTTCAAAGTCCCACTCTTCTTGAAGATCTTTATATTGATGCACAAGCCGCTCGAAATCGTCTTGCAACTTGAGGGGATCTGGGACATCTTCGCCGTTAATCATCGCAAGGATGATGTGAGCCTCCTCTTGCGAGAAGTAGGAAGGCTCGTCTTTGAGGCGTTCGCACATAGCATCTGACCAAAAGCAATAGTCAATGTGGGATGGGCAATCGTAAGGGGAGTTCATTTATGACTCCCTTTTAAAGCGGCGAATGCTTTCATACCAAATCGGGCCATACTTAAGGGTTTTTCCGTCTATCAAATCTTGTAAGACTGACTCAATAGAAAAAGATTTTTTTTGATTATATTTTACGCACAAAGAAATAAAATGGTGCTTCGATTCGTCTTCTTTTATCCATTGCCCATTTGAGAGCATTCTTTCTAAAATCATGATGTTTCCTTTAGGTTTGTTGTTTCGTTTGCTACCTGTACGGCAGTGAGTTTTTTTATCGCTTAAAGATTTGTCCATATTCTAAAATGTTCATGCAATCAAGGAATTCCTCTTTTCTTGCCCCTTCATTTTCGATCAACATTTTCAAAAGTTCTCTTTCGATGTGTTGAAAATTTCCATCAAATTTTCCGTATACATCTTCTGGATTGTCTGCATACATTTCTTTCCAATCTTTCCAAGATGCTCCATAATCGCTGTTAATGCGGTTATTTTCTTCGATTGCGTCTATCATTTCTTTAAGATTCATTTCATTTCCTTTTGGTTTTTGTCTTAGCTTTTACTCACTTGAGTTACGCTTTGATATCAAGAGTATATATGATCTCATCTAATGAAATCAAGAGAAAAGATGATAAAAATAAATTCTTGCTATAAAAAAGCTTTCACGTATACTCTCAGAATTGATTAAAAAATTATTGGTACATCATTGATTACATGGAATCTTGAGAAAAGATCCTTAAAAGATCTTAAAGACTACTCCAAAAATCCACGCACACTTTCAGTAGATCAAGAGGCACACCTTCGAACCTCTCTTGAAAAGTTTGGGGTGATTGATAAGATCATCGTTAATACTGATAACACGATCATTGGTGGTCACCAAAGGAAGCGGACACTCAAGAAAATTGGATTAAAAGAAGTTGAGTGCTATGTCCCGGATCGTACTCTTACAGAAAAAGAAGTCGAAGAGCTGAATATACGTCTCAACAAAAACACAGGCGATTGGGATTTCGACGTCCTTGCTAATCAATGGAATATTCCGGATCTAGTAGAATGGGGATTTAGCCTTGATGATTTTCAGATTGATATAGAGCAAGTGGAAGGGGAAGAAGAGGAGGAGTCAGAACTTCTAGAGCCTCCTAAGGATCCTAAGACTCAATTGGGAAATATCTATGTTTTGGGTGACCATCGTCTTATGTGCGGAGATAGCACTAATCCTGACATGGTCAAGGCTTTACTCGATGGCAATCAACCTATCCTTATGGTCACTGATCCACCTTATGGAGTGAATTATGATCCTTCTTGGCGTAAAGTCGCTGGAAAAGGTCAAAGAGCTGCCGGTAAAGTTCAAAATGATGGTCAAATAAATTGGTCGCTTGCTTGGCATCTCTTTCCGGGATCTGTAGCTTATATTTGGCATGCAGGAAAGTATGCCGGTGAAGTTGACAAAAGCCTTGATGAGGCAGAATTTGAGATCATAAGCCAAATCATCTGGGTAAAACAACACTTTGCTCTTTCCCGAGGTGATTATCATTGGAAGCATGAACCTTGTTGGTATGCTGTTAAAAAGGGTTGCGAGCACAATTGGCAGGGATCTAGGAAAGAGTGTACTGTTTGGGAAATAGCTAACCTCAATGCTTTTGGTGGGGAAAAAACCGAAGATGAAAGGACGGCTCATAGCACCCAAAAGCCTTTGAAGTGTATGTCTATTCCAATACAGAATAACAGTGTTGCAGGAGAAGGTGTTTATGATCCCTTTTGCGGTTCGGGAACTACGTTGATAGCGGCAGAGCAATTAAAGAGAAAAGCTTTTTGTATGGAATTAGACCCAGCTTATTGCGATATCATTGTAGATAGATGGGTTAAGTATAGAAATAAAAATGGATTAGATAGCACGGTGAAAGTCTTATGAGTGATGATATAAAATCAGGTAGGCCAGAAGTAACATTGGATTGGAAAAAAATAGATTATCTTCTCGAAGCAGGCTGCTCGGGTGGGGAAATTGCTGCTCAATGTGGTGTCCACCATGATACTATCTATAGAAGAGTGCAGCAAAGATATGGAGAATCTTTCACTGATTATGCAGCCAGAATAAGACAAAAAGGTGAAGCTAACATTCGTGTAGTTCAATATCAGAAGGCTTTAAAAGGCGATAATAACATGTTAATATGGCTTGGTAAGAATCGCTTAAAGCAAAGAGATAAAGAAGAAGTCGAGGCTCAGGAACAACAAAAAATAGTGTTTGAAGTCAATTATGGAAACGGTAATCAAGTCGAAATTCTTCCCAAGGCCGTACCAGCTTCCGATCTTGAGAGCGCTTGATAGCGGCATAAAGCGAGTTGTATGGTGCTGTCATCGCCGGGGTGGCAAAGACCTCACTATCTTCAATTGGGTCATTAAAGAGCTGATTAAAGAGACCTGCACATGCTTCTATGTGCTTCCGACCTATTCCCAGGCTAAGAAGGTTATCTGGGATGCTATCAATAACGATGGCTTCCGAATCATTGACTATATCCCGAAAGAGATCATTGCTAGCCAAAATGGGCAGGAGATGAAGATCAGGCTTACTAACGGTAGCCTATTCCAGCTCATCGGGTCTGATAACATAGACAGCTTGATGGGTACTAACCCAAAGATAGTGGTTTTCTCGGAGTATGCCCTGCAAGAGCCGGCAGCCTGGGATTATATCCGTCCTATTCTTAAAGTAAACGGCGGTACGGCTATATTCATTAGCACGCCGAGGGGAAGGAACCATTTCTATGACCTTTTTAGGACAGCCCAGAACACAGCAGGTTGGTATTGCCAAAAGCTTACTGTAGAAGACACCGGCGTTTTAACACCGGAGGATGTAAAGCAAGAGCAAGCTGAGGGGATGAGCGAGGAGCTAGCTCTTCAAGAGTACTACTGTTCATTTGATCGGGGTGTAGAGGGCTCTTATTATGCTAAGCTAATGAATAAGATGGTCGAGGAAGAGAGGATATGCCCAGTCAGGTACGATCCTAACAAGATGGTCTTCACGGCTTGGGACTTAGGGTGGGATGATTGCACGGCCATTATCTTCTTTCAGCTTCATGGGACTAATATCAATATCATCGACTGCGAAGAGCACAGCAATAAGACTCTGGGTCAATTTAAAGAGATCCTAATGAATAAAGGATATAAATATGGAGGACATCTGTTTCCTCATGATGTTGAGCATATTGATGGACTTTCTACAGGCTGCACACGACGCGACATTCTAGAGGACTTGCAGATACCGGTGACTACAGTGCCTCGGGGAATCATTGCTGATGGTATAGAGGCTGTGAAGGTGCTATTAAATTCCCGAGTCTATATCGATAGCACCAAGTGCAAGGCTTTGATTAGATCGCTTGAGAACTATCACAAAGACTGGGATGACAAGCACAAGGTATACAGCAATAAGCCCCGGCATGATTGGTCTTCTCATTTGAGTGATGCTATGAGGTATTTAGCAGAAGGGTTAAGCAAGATAGACTCAAGATCTGCCTCGGCAGCGGATGATTACAAAGCGATTAATGCTTATTTTTCTATGTAAGGCTGCTTTACATGCCTTGCGATTTAAGAATCTGTTAAGCAATATCCGAATTTAACAAGAGATAAATCTAATGCCACGTAATGCCGATCCTATTTTCTGGCCTTGTTCAGACATAGACGTTTCACTACAACAGTCAAGGAAGCGGAACTATGAAGACTCCATCAATATCCTTCAAACCCAGTGGAACATGGCGGACAATGACCAACGTTATGCCATGGGCGATCAGGAGATCTGGGCTTCACTTTATCCTGGAACGTTGAACATAAGAAGAAAGATGTTTAACTTCAATATCATTAACCCGATCATCCAAGCGATAAGCGGTCATCAAAGACAGACTAGGAAGTCTTCTATCGTCATTCCAGTTAAGCCTAATGGGCAAAGAACAGCCGATCAGCTAACCAAGTGCCTGTTCCATATCCACAAGAGTGGTGTTTACGAGACCTACAGCGAGGCATTTGAACAAGGAGCACTCACTACAGGGCTAGGCTTCATTTACATCTACAAAGACCTTAAAAACGATCCTGTGTCGGGGGATATCAAGACTCGATACGTAGATATGAAGTCATGCCTTTTTGATCCATTCTTCCGTAACAGAGATATGAGTGACTGCCGGTTTTGGTGGACTAGATCATTCTACGGAAGAGATGAAGCAGCTTTGATTCATCCAGATCTTGCCGATCAGATCATGAGCATACCTAAAGGCAGCTATAGAGACGATAAATTCTACTATATGCCTGAAGTGTATCAGATCCAATTTCCTGACCTCATCGCAGTGGATGAGTATTGGTATTTAAGCTCAAGAGAAGCCACCTATCTCATCCAGGTTAACACCGAAGAAGCTCAAGAGTGGACAGGAGACGAAGAGCAGCTTAGAGACGTCATGAGAATGTTCCCGGGAATGTTCCGAGTCATCAAGAAACAAAAGCAAACAGTACGTCGTAGTATCATCGTCAACGATAAAACATTTTTGGATGAAGGGCAGCCAATGGGCCTGGATCGCTACCCCATCGTCGCATCGCTGGGATATTTTCAACCTAATACTCCTTACTATGCCTACAAGTTCAGGGGCATCGTCAGGGATATGAAAGATAGCCAATACCTCTTCAACCAATTAAAAGTATCCAATTTAGATATCCTACAAGCCCAGCAGCAAGGTCTCAAAGTAAGACAAGGATCTCTGGTAACACCTGAGGATGGTCTTAACCAAGGCCATGGCCGCATGTTGGTTTACAAGAAAGATGCTTCTCCAGCAGACATTGAGCAGATGGATATCCATCCGCCATCTCCAGTAATGCTACAGATGGAAGAAATGCTCATGCAGACTGCTCATAGGATTTCTGGTGTAGATCCTTCCGCTATGGGTATAGATGTAGATGACAAGGCCGGTGTTATCTCTATGATGCGCCAAGTAGCTACAGCACGCAACCTGCAAAGGCTATATGACCAGTTCGATGAGATGCAGAGACTTTGCGGCGACATTATGGTAGAGCTTATTCAAAAGAATTGGACATGGGGCAAGGTCAAAGCAGTTTGTGGAGAGGATCCCACAGAGGAATTCGATTCAAAGCTCTTTATGGAATATAACTGCAAAGTGGTTCAAGGTGCTCTTACAGAGACTCAGCAGCAGCTTGAGTTGGCTCAGCTTCTATCGGCTCGTGAGATCTTAGGTGATTTGATTGAGCCGAAGGATCTTCTTGAGGCTATGACTATCCAGAACAAAGACAAGATCATCGAGTCTGTCATGCAGCGTGAACAGGCACAGAGCGAACAACAGAAGCAGATGGCTGAGCTGCAAATGAAACAGATGGAAGTCGACAATGCTACAAAGATTGGCTACGCTAACTCACAAGAGGCATTGGCCCAAGAGAGAATGTCAAAGATTCAAACAGATATCGCACTGGCAGAAGAGAAAATGCGTAAGTCGCATCAGGAGGACACTCAATCGATGCTTAATATAGCCAAGATTCTCAAAGAGATTCAAGGCATGGACATTGATCACCTTAAAGCTAAGATTGAGACCCTACATGCGATCAATAACCTCAACTTTGAGCCAGATTTTAGTGGCGCAAAACAAACAAGTTCATTAAAAAAAGAAGTAACAGGAGTTTAACCATGTCCAAGATGTCAAATGCTGGTAAAGACCAAGGCAACATGTCCCCTAAAGTAGAAGACTACGCCCGCCCACAAGCTGCATATTCTCAAGAAGGCTTCAGCAAGACCACACAATACATTGAGCGTCAAGATGCGCATCAAGTTAAAGCTGCAAGAGATATTGAGAAGCAAGCTTACAAGGGTAGATATTCATGAAATCTTGCGCGATGAAGATGAAAGCTCATCTCAAAGAAGATAAGCATGAGCTCAAAGGTATGCTTAAAGACGACAAGAAACTTGCTTCATCTCTTAAGATGGGCAAAAAAGGTATGCCTAAGAAGGGGAAATAATGGCAAAGGTATCAGTTCAAAAGGGCAAGATTGAAGCCCATCAACCGACGATGAAGAGTATGAGCCGTCCTGAGATCAACGCTGAGGATGCAAAGCGCCATTCTGTAAGCAAAAGCGGTATGAACTTAGTGAAGATGACGCCTAAACGATGACGAAAAGCCAATATGCTGATAGGGATACTGTCGGCACTATCTACCAGCAAGCCCAGAAGATGGGTGAGAAGCATGTAGAGGTGGGCGATATGTGTCGTGAGATCATGTCCTCATTAGTTGAGGACTTGAACGATACCATTTCTTCCGATCCCTACGATGGCAAGCCTTTCTATATTACCATCCACGAGTCTAAAGACTTGCAGATGAAGTCCTGCTTAAGACGGCGCATGCTGACGACTTTATATCGTCCGTGGCCAGAGGATGACACTACCGTCTTTTGGACGGATCCCAAATCAGCCACAACATTATTCTGCTGGTCTATCCCTCACCACACAGAGATGGATAACATCCTTAACAACGAATTCCTCTATGACAATGATCTAGTGGCTACCGTCAAAGCATGGAAAGCTTTCGATCTTTATCAATTCGGATTCAGAAAGGATGATATCGGCAACTGGATCCCTAATGAGAAGTACAAAGACAAGAAGCTGACAGCTCCAGAAAGACCAAAAGCCTCTTTAATCCTCCCTAGTTCCATTGGATAACATCAATAGTGATGTTCCTAGTCCAGTAATTCCTAGTGTGTCGCTTCATAGATTCATTAGCGCAGTCATCAGAGCAGAACTTTCTTCTCCCAATCGGGAGAATCTTCTCACAGATGATGCATTTGTTCTTTGACTTCTCTTGCTTCCCGGTCTTTTCTTTTAAAATACACTTATAGCATTTTTCTTTGCCTAGGAAATCGGAAGGTTTCCTATCCTCATTACAACCTGAACAGATCATAAAACCTACTTGTTGCTTGATATTTAAATTTTTGTTCATTAACGTGCAAGCAAAGGTTTCAGCTAGCCTAAAAATAGCTTGCAATCGGCGCAACATCGTCTCGCCAACGAAAACAAAGGAAAGCATGGAAGAAGAGACTCTTAATAGCGTAAGTCCTGAGCTCGCAACTCAAGAAATCCAAAACCATGAAGAGCCCCAATCTAGTCCACCAGTTCAGCAGAGGGTAGTCGACGACTCTCAAGAGAGAAACTGGAGAGCTGTGAGAGAAAGGCAAAAAGAACTTGAAAGAGACCTACAGATGCAACGAGAGCTTAATGAGAAGCTTATGGCTATGGCCCAAGCAGCTCAACCCAAAGCTCCCGTTGAGATTGATGAACTAGACTCTATCAGCGATGAAGAGTATGTCCCTAAGGGCAAGTCTAAAAAGCTTGTTCAGAAGCAGGTAGAGCCCCTTAAAAAAGAGCTCGAAGAGCTGAAGGCCATGCTCCACAAGCGTGAGAAGCAGGATCAATTCAATAGTCTCAAGCGTCAGTATGCCGATTTCGATGAGGTTGTTAACAATGAAACAATGGCCTTATTAGAACAAACTGAACCTGAGTTGGCCGAGACGATTGCAGACCTTAAAGACCCTTATAAAATTGGTGTTCAGACCTACAAGTACATCAAAGCTCTAGGCATCCAAGCTAAACTCCCTGAGGTGAATAGACTCAAGGAAGTGGACAAGAAGCTAGCGGCGAACGCTAAGACCGTTCAATCACCATTAGCTTCAGATAAACGGCCTATGGCGCAGGCATTCAAGCTCACAGAGCAAGAAAAGAGCCGGCTTTATGAGGAAATGATGGGTTTTGCGAGATTAGCTTCTTCTGTACCGGAATTAGCAACGTAAGTTTCGGCCTGTTGGGTTAAAAAACAGGCAATAAAATGACCGTATCTATTTCAACAATGCCTCCGCAAATACAGCAGAGGTATAACCAAAAGCTCTTGAGCACTCCAGAGCGCAACCTGATCCACAACTTGTTTGCGGTTCCTGTTGAGCTTCCGGACAACCAAGGCTTTATCGACAGACAGTCTCGCTATGACAGACTTGATCTGTTCCCAGTGCCTCTTGATGATGCACAAACCAATCCTCCTTCTCAACAGCTTAACCGCGTTGACGTGGATTGCCGCGTTAGAGTCTATGCGACCTATATCGTGTTGACTCGCCAAGTTACTATCACCAACGAAGACCCCGTTCTTAACAGCGCTGCTGCTCGTTTAGGCCAAGCGATGAGAGAAACTCAGGACGTCGTTCAGCGTGATAACTTGGAATCGAGTGCCTCGGTAATTAACTGTGTCGGTAAAATATCTGCCGACGTTAAATCTTCTCTGATGGACTTGGAACCCTTCGCTATGGCAGCATAGAAAGGCAACAAGGGGCAAGATTATGGTTATAGGTGATTGTTGTATATGTGATAAAACTCTTTATGATGGAGATGTTGCCAAACATTATGCTCATACAGATATTTTTATATGCAATTCATGTTTTAAACAAGATCAGCCTGAACGACTAAGTGAGAAGACCTATTACAGAAATGATGATGGAACATATCCTCATCTAGAAGCTTGTATAGGAAGCGATAGTCTGAACTCTATGGAAACATAGAGAGGGAAATCCGAAGAGTTTTCCCCGCCAACATGTAAGTTTTACTTACCAGTTGGTCACAAAAGTAACAGAACTGGGAACAAACGGCGACTTACCTACAGAAATGTCGGTGTCAGACGTAGATGACGTTGTAACAGTATTACAAGGCAACAGCGCCGAGTATATCACCAATATGATCGAAGCTGAGAACAAGTTCTCGACTTCTGCGATCGGTGATAGCTATGGTTGCATGCTCACATCCAGAATGATTCCTGTTCTTAACGCAATTGCAGGATTCACTCGTAAGCAATTCTATCCTAACCAAACTCAAGTTTTGAGCTCGGAATGGGGTGGCGTCAACAACATCAGATTCTTTATCTCTGAGCAAGGCTCTGTTACACCTAATGCTTCTTTGGCTGGTGCTGACATCGCTAACTGCTTTGTAGCTGCTAAAGAATCCTACAAGGTTGTATGGCAAGCTGGTGGTAAGGCTAAGTTTATCTACCTTCCTCCTGGCTACAATAACGACCCATGCATGCTCCGTCATACAGCGGGTTGCTCGTTCTATCAAGGTCAGTGCATTACCAATGACCTTTGGATTCAAAACCTACGTTCAACCGGTATTTAAGGAGGATCTATTATGTTACCCTATCAAATGGTAGCCGGCGGTAGATTCACCTTATCGTCTGCTTTGATTTCGTCTGGTTTAAATCTTGAGTGCAACTCTCAAAACCCACCTGACTTCGTAGTTTTGAAGTCGTTGACTGGTTGGGGGGAAGCTTCCGATGCTCAAGCGATTGAGTGGTTCTGGGAAAAGTCGATGGCACAAGGTACTGCAAAGGGTATCCTTCAGGCTTCTGAAGGTTCTACTCCTCAAGTTCCTGCTATGTCATCTTACTTCATCAGCTCCAACGGTATCTCGACCTATGACACAGCGAACCCACCAAGCTTTGCCGCTCTAGCTACCACAGCTATTGCCGGTGACACTGGTACTTTCGTTGTGACAATGGCTAATACCGGTTCTATTTCTGTTGGTGACTATGTACGTCTGTACAATACCACCGGCGAGCTTCAGATTGCTGGCTATTCTTTCCAAGTGACAGCCGTTACAGCTAACGTTTCTATCACTCTAGGCTACATGGCTTCGAGCGGTACAACCTTTGCTGCTGCTGCCACAGCAGGATCTGTTCTTAAGTACATTCCTAACCGTATGTACCCAAGACAGAAGTTCATCGCTAACATCACTCAAGCTGCTCAAGCTGTTGTTTACTTCACTGAATCTAACGATTTCACCCCCGGTGAAATTGTTTCGTTCCGTGTCTCTTCTGCCTTCGGGATGGATGAGATCAACAACAGAGCTGCTCGTGTTCTTAGCGTGACTAACAGCGCCACAGTGTCTTCGATCACTCTTGATCTTGACACTTCAGGCTACACAGCGTTTAGTTTCCCAACTTCCGCTGTAGCTGCTGCCGGTGTTAGCCCTGCTATGTGCGTGCCTTCTTCTTCGGGCGTTGTTCCGTTGAACGGCAGTGCAACAGTACCTCAACAGCCTCCTGGGACTAACCTTCTTGATTCTTACGACAACCGTAACATCAGAGTTATTCACCTCGGGCCTGGCCTCTTCAACGTATCAGGACACGTTTCTGATGCAGAAGATGTGTGGATGTACCAAGCCTATAAATATGATGACTACAAGATAGTCTAGTATTTAACCCCTGCCCATTCGGGTGGGGGTTTTTGATGTAAAACCGCTTTACAAGGAAAAAGCACATGGAAATTAGAGAATACAACAGAAAACAGACTACAAGAATGCCTCCCGAAAAGTACGAGGAAGAGATCAAGAAGCTAAGAAAAGCCCACGAAAGACTAATTAAAGGTCGCTTTGAGTTCGTAGATGCCCAAGGGGGATGGATTGAGTTCGCATATAGATTCTTTAAGGGAGACATGCTCGTAGTTTATAAGCTCGTGCATGGAGAAGTGACAGAGCTTCCCGCCGGGATCGTTAAGCATATCAACAACACAAAGAAGAAAGTGCGTAAGTTTGCCGCTACTTTAGATCCCAATGCAAGAGGTGTGCCATCGACGTATGAAGTTCAGTCAAGAATAAGCTTTATCCCTCTTGAATCTCTTTAACCTGTATGGCAATGTAAAATCATGAGTATAGCAACACTTGGGGATATCATAACTAAAGTCCGTAGATTGACAGGGAGCGGCAGCTCTCTTCAATTGACAGACGCAATGATTATAGATTACATCAATTCATTCTATCTTTATGACTTCCCGGCTGCTTTCAGAAGTCTTAAGTTAAAGGACATTTACACCTTTAACACCATTCAGGGGGTGGATACGTACCCGTTTGACTACAACCATTGGAGCACGGTTCAGGCCCCTGTTTATTGCATGAAAAGAAATATTCAACTTTTCACCAATAAATGGTCGTTCTTCAATCAGTCATACAATTGGCAATTTCAAGACAACTTCACTCAAGCTGATGGAACAGTGGGACCTTATGCTGGAACTCTTACAGCTGCTCCTATTCTAAGAAGTGTTAACAACAATCCAATGGTATCGACACCCACTTCTCCTACAGGAGCTTTTCCTACAGGAGTGCCGGTATCGTTTCCTCAGTCTAATATCTCAAGGATTCAAAATCTTCTCATCACGGCTAACACAGCGACCAGTTCGTTGATGGTGACCGATGATGGAGCAGGGAATTTGATAGGGGATTGTCTTCCTGGAGGAACTGTTGATTACTTCACCGGTGCAATAGCTGGACTGAACTTCACAAGCGCTGTGCCGGCAGGAAACAACATACAGGCTCTTTATGGCCCCTACCAGCCTACTATTCCTTTAGCTGTACTGTTTATTCAGAACCAGTTTGTGCTTAGACCTGTTCCCGATCAGTCCTATACCATAGAGGTGACAGCCTATAGGCTACCTTCTCAAGTGTTGCTAGGCTCTATGAATCCTGATGTTCCTGACACTGCCGGTGTTCCGGAGTTGCTGGAATGGTGGGAGACTTTAGCTTTTGGAGCAGCTAAGAAGATCTATGAAGACAGGCTTGATTCTGATGGGATTGCATTGATGGATAAGGGATTGGCAGAGAGGTATGAGGCTAATGAAGCTCGTACTTATGCCCAGCTAGGAACACAACAGATCAATACGATCTTTACTGATCAGCTTAACAACAACTATGGAAACTACGGTTTAACCTTTGGTAACCCAGGACGATAAATGACTTATAGCTCCCTACCTAACTCAGGTCAATCTCTGGGACAAACCAGAGCTGCTATCAAGAATAACTTCGACTTGATAAAGACAACGCTTGATCAAAACCACGTTGATCTAGACTTAGCCAACAAAGGTAAACACTATGTTATTCAGATGCCTGTTACTGCTTCAATACCTGTCGCTCCGCTGCCGCCGGGAGGATTAGTAGCAGGGGAATCTAATCTATACTCAAAGACATCTAGTGCGGCTAGCCAGATATTCTTCAGCCCTGATGCTTCCGGCAATGAATACCAGCTAACAAGAGCAATAACAGCCTCATTTCCCTCATTCTCAACTAATGCAGCTTATGGTGTGGCTCCTCCCAATACTGTGCTGAGAGGAGGATGGACGTTTCTTCCTGGTGGTATGCTTTTTCAGTATGGTGTTTTTAGAGGCACAGGAACTTCCAACACGCCCTCTTCAGGAACCATTCCATTTCCCGTGCAATTCACAACAGCTTGTTTTAGTATTCAACTACAGGTAAGAAGAAATGATGCAGCAGGGGCTAGAGCAGCTATTTCGAGAACTTCTCCCCCAACAACTTCAGATTTTACTTACGATCTTGAGAGTGGAACATGTGACGGTGTTTACTGGACAGCAATAGGGGTTTAATGGGCTTACAGCAACTTTACATAGCTGGAAGTGATATAGGCTTAGAATTAGATAAAAAGCCTTTCATGCTTCCCGATAAAGCCTTCAGCAAGATCGAGAATGCCTATGTCTGGAGAGATAGGGTTGTAAAAAGGCAAGGATTAAAAGCTTTAGGAAGGCTTAGAAGGGTATTTGAAACAGCATCTATAGGCTTAAGCAACGCCTCTCCTTGGTCTATTCTGAATATCTACTCTACTTACACTCCTCCTATCACGGAAGAGGCTACAGCAGAGATAGAGCCTGGATCTGTCATCATAACAATACAAGCTGGCCCTGATATTGTTTTCACAGACCAGGGAGATGGAACGCTTACGAGTCCAACACCAGGAAATAGCGGGACAATTAATTATATTACCGGTGATATTGTCCTTACCCATACCGCGGGAGCTGCTGTAGCTTCAACAGCCTCCTTCAATTACTTTCCTGGGCTTCCTGTCATGGGTATTCCGGATAGGGAAATAAGCACAATAAACGATGAAGAGACCATTTTCTTTGATACCAAATATGCTTATAAGTTTGTTGGAACAGGATTTCAAGAATTGGCGGCAGGTACAACGTGGTCAGGAACAGATTCTGACTTCTTTTGGTCTACTAACTACAGAGGCTCTACACCAGATTCTAGGCTGTTTTTTACAACCAACTTTGTAAACGATGGCTTAAGCCCTATGAGGTATACAGATGGAAATACCTGGACTACTTTTCAGCCCATTATCGCTGATAATCCTCCTAGTGCCGTTCAAATGCTCCTTTATCAAGCTGAGATCCTTATTCCTTACTACGGAAGGCTACTAGCTCTTAATACTTGGGAAGGGACAACAGCAGGAACATTCGCTAACGCTGTCAATATCTTCAACAGATGCCGATTCTCTCAGATAGGAAGCCCTATAGCTTCAGATGCGTGGAGATCAGATCAATTTGGTAAGGGTGGATTCATCGATGCGCCAACCAATGAGGCTATCACCTCGGCAATTTACTTTAAAAACACGTTGATAGTCACCTTTGAACGTTCCACGTGGCAGCTTCGTTATGTCGGAGAGTATGGTGTTCCGTTTATCTGGGAAAGAATCAGCTCCGATTTTGGCTGCGAGTCTAAGATGTCCACGATCCTATTCGATCAAGGTGTGGCAGCTGTCGGTGATAAGGCTATCGTGTCTTCTAATAGCCTCACCGTACAACGTATAGATCAACAGATACCGGATGTAGTCTTCGGCTTCAGAAACGCCCAGAATGGCATAGAAAGGGTCAATGGGATAAGAGACTTCCAAAGACAGCTTGTCTTCTGGAACTACAGTGACTCTAACCTTGGAAGAAGGTATCCAAATAGAGTATTGGTCTACAACTACATCAACCAGTGTTACTCTATCTTTCGAGACAATGTCACTGCTTTCGGGACATTTCAGCCAAATAACAATATTACCTGGGACTCTCTAGACACTTTTTGGGATGATGACGATGTTTTTTGGGATGACGTGGACACTCAAAGCCTCTTCCCAAGCATTATTATAGGTAACCAGCAGGGCTTTATAAGCTATTATGGCTACAATTCTCTCGATGATCCCTCTTTGTCTGTCACAGCTGTCTCGTTGGCTAGCCCTATTGTCCTCACTATTGTAAATCACAACCTAGAGAGCCAAGAGATCATCCAATTAAAGGACTTTAACTTTGTGGATGGTTCTGGAGTTCCTGTTACCACTAATCTTAATGATAGAATCTTCCAAGTCACCCGCATAGATGAAAACAACATATCTCTTTCGGAATGGAATGGACTAAGCTACATAACCAATTACTCCTATACGCCAACCTCGGCTACCTATGTAGGAGGAGGTAAGGTTGCTCTCTTTCCAAAGATGGATATCCAGACGAAGGACTTCAATCCTTATGCAGCTCAAGGGCAGCAAGTAAAACTATCCTACATCGACTTCTTAACCGATGTTCCTGGCTCTTCGACAGCGGCTATGACTGTCGAATTGCTTTTGAACTCGTCGCCAATTGCTATTGGAAACGTAATAGTAGGCAATAAGAACGTGGAACAAAGCCTGCCTTCGCCATATTACTTACCTCTCTCGGATTATGCTTGGCATAGATTCTTTGCCACAACTACAGGCCAATACATCAAGATTAGAATGACCTTTGATGATGCTTTGATGAATGATCTCTCAACACACACAACCAGCTGGGTGCTCAACGCCATGAGCCTTTATGTCCGTCCTGGCGGCAAGCAGGTATTCTAATGGGATATTCCAGCGACCAACCACTTGTTACCAACCAATTGGCCATCTCTGTAGACTTTCCTAAGGATACAGAGCTTCTTGTCACAGAGATAACAGACACCTACAAAAAGATTGCTAACGTGGTAAACACCAAGGTGGGAGGTCTTTTCAATCCCAGTGAAGTGGCTACTTATAAGCTTTTGGCCTCTGCAACGCCGGAGCAACAGAACAGAAACGTCTACCGAAAGCTGTTTGATCTCGTCGATCTCAATGCAGGCAACATAGGAGCCGGCGCTACTGTGGCCTTTCCTCATAATATAAACGGTCTCGTAAATACAATGGTGATTTATGCAAGTTGCACTAGCACTGATCCCATTTATTTTACTGTTGTTTATCCTGATGTCTACCTAGATGCCACGAACGTTAATTTTACCAATCCTCTAGGTGTTGCACTCACTCAAGCTATAGTGATAGCAGAGTATGTTAAATCGCTTTGACAAAGAGCAATTTGTTAAGCAACATCAAGAAAAAAGGACAGTATCATGGGCGCACCTCTAGCTTTTGCAGCACTACAAGGGTTATCAAGTGTTTTAGGCGGACTAACTAGCAATGCTGGTTATAAAAAAGTCTCTAACTTTGACAGAATTCAGAAACAACTTCATGGTCAAAGAGGTAATCAAGCGCTTGGTCTCGGCGGAGCAGGTGGTGGATATGAAAATGCTATAGGACTTCTCCAAGACTACTTGAACCCTGAAAGCGATATCTATCAAAACTTTGAGGCTCCCTATCTACAACGATTCAACCAACAGACTGTCCCAGGACTGGCTGAAAGATTCGCCGGATTCGGTGCACAAGGAGGAGCTTTATCCTCAAGTGGATTTGGCCAAGCTTTAAGCACTGCAGGTGCAAACCTACAGACAGACTTAGCCGCTATGAAAGCTAACATGCAAAGAAACTCCATCGCAGACATCCTTAATCAATATAATACTTTAAGCAGTGGAGTAATGGGAGCGCAGCCCTTTAGCCAAGTAGCACAAAGCCCCGGCACACTCTCAAGCATATTCAGTGGTATTGGAGGCATGGCCAATCCTTACGGAGCTCCGGATTTAGGAGGAGGCTCCTCTTTACCTAAATTAAAATCAGGGAGTATCAGCTTCTAATGGTACAATACATCACTCATTCACCTCAGGCAGCTGTTGATGAAACGCTGAGAAGCAATCTAGCCAAGACATTTAATCAGGCCAATGAATTTGCAATCGAAAGACAGCAATATGAAAGGAACAGAGGCAGACTTCAAGAAGCTTTATCTAGCATCAATCAGAATGATAACTTCATGGATCAATTTAAGAAAATTGGTCCTACCTTATTGTCTACCCCAGGAGGTGCTCAAGCCTTAGGAGAAATTCTTCCCACTCTTGTTCAGGCTGGGCAAAACAAAGCTGTCCAAGACAATTTGAGAAATAGAAATAACCAAAACGCTCCAAACCAGAACGTTCCACAACGTCAAGAAGCTATACAGCCTGGACAGCCCGGGTATAACCCAAATCAACCTAGTCCACTACTTCAGAATGAACCTTATTCTCCTTACAATACCTTTCCTGAAAGAAGCGCTGGGCCTACTCCTACGCCTTTAAGATCGCCTGCTCAAACAAAGGAAGATATCCTTGATCTTATGCAACGATCCGGCGAATTCGGGAAGCCTTTGGATTATGCTCAAGCAGCTAATATTATTCAAAATGAAGAGAACCAAAAGATAGCTTCTAATGCACAGATTCAGCAAGAAAAAGACAGGATCCAAGAAGCTCAAAAAGAATTAACAGGAAATATTGTAAGAAGAGCTCAAGCAGAAGGATTTGTCAAAGATCCTTCCGATGTTCCTGTCGTTGAAAAGCTTGCCTTACAAGCCAAAAATCTCCCTTCGGAAGTTGAAGCGTGGAATTATGTTAAAGAAGGACTAAGAAAATATGACACTGCTAGAGCAAATATAAATAGAGTTACTCTTCCAAATAAAATATTAAATTTTAATGATTATCAATCAAAAGAAAAAGCTCTTAATTCAATACAAAAAGACATTCAAGTTTATAAAGACTTAAATTTAATACCTGAATTAAGAAATGTTCTTACAGAAGGACCAGGCTTTGGACCTGCTGATATTGAAGGAGCTATCTTCCCTCTAAGTTCTCAAGAAAAATCTCAACTTAATAAATTTCCTGAGAATCCAAACAAAGGAAAGGTGCATGGATTTTTAGAACCTAAATTTCCTTCAACTGAAAGCAAGATGACAGCTGACAATTTTGCAAGATTCAAAGATTCTCTCAGAGGTTATTTATTAGAAAATCCTGGAGCAAACTTGGTGACTACAAGAAGCTTGCTTACAGAAGGAAAGGGATATGACTGGCATGATTTTGCAGATGCCTACAATGAATTGGTGAATGAGGGAGCTGTGAAGCCCACAGATGCTCAATATCAGCAAAATGCCATCATAAACAATGCTCCATTACCTGGATTAGGAGCATTCTTTAACTTCACTATTAAAGGGACTAAATGATAGCTCTAGTTTCCCAGCTTTTAACAGCAGGTTACACTGCAAGCAATATCCTAAATTTCCTTTCGAATAAGATTCCTCAACTTCAAGGAAATATTCAAGGAGCTCAAAAAGCTGGGTACTCGCCTGAAAAAATATTAAAATATCTTTCAAATAACCTTAAAACTGATGCACAAGGTCAAAAGGTTATGTCTGCTGGAGAAAAATACCTTAAAAGTGTAGGGATAAAGACAAGCCAAGAAAGAGATGAGACTCGAAATAAATACCTTAAAGGAGCTTTAGGTGTTGGTGCGGGTGTTTTAGGTCTTTATTCAGGTCTTAACCAAGCAAGAAACTTCCTGACAGCTGCTCCAACTGTTGGTCAAGTTCCTCCAACGGGTCCTGCTCCTATTCAAGCTACGCCGAATCCTATGCCTCCTATTGGCCCCGCTATGGGTACGACAGTTCCTCAGCCACCACCTCCTCAAGCGGCAGTTGTTCCTCCTCCTCAAGGAGCCCAAGCTTCATTACCACCTCAAGTGCCGAACGCCCCACAAAAATTCACCGGTGCTGCTGACATCTTGGAGCAATTTGGTCTAAGAAAGATCGCAGAGAACTTAAGGGCTCAAGGAAAAGAACCTGAAATTATCTCAGCAGTTTTAGCAAAGAGTTTAAAAGGGGAAGATAGAGCTCGTTTTGGAGAGCTAATGAAAAGTGGGCAAGTTCCTCCTTTTCAAGAACTCGTTCGACAATTCATAAACGAATCTCCCCCGGCTAAAGTTTTAAAGCTGCCAGAAGATAAAGGATTCAAATTTGGTGGTCTTCTTGAGCCAGTGGATGCTCCTATTATTAAGCCTGAGGATTATCAAGTTCCTGAAGAGAATAGACCGGCAATAAAACGTGGTTCATTAGTCATTAAGCCTGACGGAAGCATTGGTGAAGTAAAGGGAGAGGATAAGTCTGGAGCTCTTGTAGAAACGAATGGTAAAGCTTCAAAGGTTCCTCTGGATGATCTGGAATCAGAACCGGAAGATGTAATATCCATTACCCAAGATCTTTTAAAGATCCCCGAAGTAGATCGTTCAAGTGTCGTTTCTCTTTTCACTTATGATCCTGAAGAAAGAGACATGTTTATTCAGTATCATAATGGGGAGACTTATCGTTACCTTGATGTAGATCCCCAAAAGGTAATGAATGTCGCCAACAAAATGGGAATACCAGTCACAGAAGGAAAAAATATCTTCGGTGCTTGGTCACCAGAAGATAAAAAGTCTTTGGGGGCTACATTAATCCAAGAATTCCTGAAAGATCCCAAATATGCCAAGCCTAAAAAAGGCGAGCCTGCTAACCCTAATTATAAAAAGCTAGAGACACTATATGATTATTGGGAAAAATTAAGACGTAAACCTAAGAAAAAGTCTTAAAATGTCCACCAAAGTTATGTCTATTTTTTTTCATCATGTCTCTGAGATTGTCTTTGGAACTTCCAAGAAAAAGATGTTCTGGATTAATGCATAAACGGTTGTCACAAGTATGACAAACAAACATGCCTTTAGGGATCTCACCTTTCCAAGCAATGTAAGCGGCTCTATGTGCAAATATATTTTTATTTCTAATATTTGTTAAACCATATCCAAAACTTGTTTTTCTTATCCATTCACGACATCCATTAACTTCATTTGAATTATTTAAGAGTCTTTTTCGAAGTTTATCGATATATTTATCTCCTTGAGGAGATTTTGCACATCCACAACTTGTTAAACTTCCATTTCTTAAAGAGCCTCCGTTGGCAATTTTTATGTTTCCACACTCACAAAGACATTCCCATAAGTAATGGCCCGAACCAAGCTTGCCTTTATTCTTTAAGATCGTTAATCTTCCAATCGTTTTACCAGTCATATCAATAAACTTTACCATCGAAGAACCTTTGTTATAATGGTATGATACTCCGAAAAAAAGGGATAAGCAAGTGAAAAGCTCAGAAAAAAGCCCAAAAGAAAATCCTAAAGAATATGAAGTTCTAAAGAAATTTGCTTTTATCCGAAAACGATTAGAGCAAGCCAAAAAAAAACCTAAGAAGAAAGGTTAGAGTTATCCTCTAATCTTTGCTTTTTCAATTCTGCTACTTCTTGTCGAAGCAATAGAATATCTCGCTCATACTCTCTTCGGGTATATTCTTGGGTAGAAATGTTGTGTCCCACTCTTTTTCCTACAAAAAAAGTACCAACCAAGATACCTAGTCCTAAAAGTGTGTCAAAAGTATCGTTCATTTTTTCCCCTCCTTCAAAAGATCAATAAACATTTCGTAAAGTTTATCAGTTCTTGCAGTGTGATTTTTCATGTCAGATGCAATATCTCTATGAATGTAATAAGCTGTGCCTAATACAGTGACAATAACAGGAAGAGACTGAAGTATATCCATAAAATTCTCCAAGGTTTTTCGTTTGATTCAATCATATCATAAGTGACACATAATTAACACGTTAAAGAATTAGTTGCCATTATCCAACTTGTGCAGCAAGGTGAAGTTTCAAAAACTTAACCTGCAAAGGGACAAAAACTATGGCTACAAGAATCCAAAAAGTCTCCACAATCGGCGGAGCAAATATCAATGTTTTTCCTACACCAATTATAGCTCAAAGACCACCAGCTTCTACTGATGTAGATTACCCACTGGGACAAATTTGGATTGATACTTCTGTAAGCCCTGCTGTTTCCTATGAGTTCTTAGATTCTGCTTCAGGAACTTGGTCAACAGGCGGTAACGCTCCTGCGACAACAACTGAATACGGTACAGTGCTTCTCACAGATAACTCTGAGCCAGTAGCTACAAAAGCTTATGCTGACGCGCTTGCGATTGCAGGTGCTCCTGCTTGGTCTGAGACTGTATCAGGTATCGGTCAGCTTTCTACTCTTGCTGAAGCCGTTGCTGGTGTAGATGACAACACAGCTATGACACCTCTTAAAGTTGCAGGCGTCTTTGCAGCTCCTCCTGCGATCGGTTCTGGCACACCCGCTGCCGGTTCTTTTACAACTCTTAACGCTTCAGGTCTTGCCTCTCTCAGCGGTTCTGCTACTATCACAACAGGTGCTACAGCTCTTAACCTAGCCTCAGATGCTTCTACTGGTGCGGTTAACATCGGTACTGGAGCCGGTGCAAGAACGATCACCATTGGTAACGTAACAGGCGCTACTGCTGTCAACGTTAACACTGGCACAGGTGGTTTTGCCGTAGCAACCACAGGGGCTGGCGATATCGTTCTTAACTCAGCTGATACTCTCCTCTTAGATTCAGCAGGAGTCCTGGAGCTTAACTCCTCTGCTGGTGTGATCTCTATCGGTAACGATGCAGTAGCTCAAAATATCAACATTGGTACCGGTGCAGCCGCTAGAACAATTACTATTGGTAACAGCACTGGTGCAACCTCACTTGTGTTAGATTGTGGTACAGGTGCTTTGAATATCGGTACAAACGCTATCGCTCACAGTGTCACGATAGGTAATGGCACAGGAGCAACCGCGGTTGTTATTGACGCTGGTACAGGTGGCGTAAACGTTGGTACGAATGCAATCGCTCACACAATTACCATTGGTAACGTAACCGGTGCAACTGCTGTCAACGTCAATTCGGGAACAGGAGCATGTGCTTGGACAACAACCAACGGCTCATTTGGGCTTGTTACAGGTACGGGAGCTATTAATCTTGGTGCAGACGCTGCGGCTAAGACAATTACTATCGGTAATGGAACAGGAGCAACTTCTGTAGTAGTAAACTGTGGTACAGGAGCTCTTAACATCGGTACGAACGCCGTGGCGCACACAATTACCATTGGTAACGTCACAGGAGCCACAGCCGTTAATGTTAACTCTGGAACTGGAGCTTGCGCTTGGACAACGACTAACGGGTCATTCGGACTTGTAACCGGTACAGGTGCGATTAACATTGGTGCTGATGCCGCTGCAAAAACCATAACAATCGGTAACGTCACTGGAGCAACCGCAGTAGTTGTTAACAGTGGAACAGGGGCTTCCTCGTGGAACACTACAAACGGAGCCTTTAGCTTAGTCTCCGGTACGGGTGCAATCAACCTAGGAGCCGATGCAGCCGCTAAGACTATCACTATTGGTAACGGTACAGGAGCAACTTCTGTTGTGGTCGATTGCGGTACAGGTGCTTTAAATATTGGTACCAATGCTGTCGCTCACACTATCACTATCGGTAACATTACCGGAGCTACCGCTGTCAACGTTAACTCGGGTAGTGGAGCTTGCGCTTGGACAACTACAAACGGATCGTTTGGTGTGGTCACAGGAACAGGTGCAATCAATATCGGTGCTGACGCCGCTGCAAAAACTATTACAATCGGTAACGTTACAGGAGCTACAGCCGTTAACGTAAACTCAGGTTCTGGTGCATGTGCATGGACAACAACGAACGGATCGTTCGGAATTGTTACAGGAACCGGAGCTATTAATATTGGTGCCGATGCAGCCGCCAAAACAATCACGATTGGTAACACAACCGGAGCCACAGCTGTTAACTTAACCGCTGGTTCTGGAGCTGTAAACTGCGCGACAGACTTCAACTTAACCTCTGTAGCTACAAAAATCTCGATGAACGGGGGAGCTGTCACAGACTTTATCGGTAGAGCAACGCTTGTGGCTGGTACTGTAACAGTAGCTAACACTAATATTGCAGCCGGTGATAGAATATTCGTAACTAGGTCGGCTCTAAACGGATCTCCTGCTCTTGGGTTCCCAATCACAACTATTTCTGCGGGCGCTTCGTTTACAATAGCTTCATACTCTTCAACAGGTGTAGCTGTAGCAACGGATGTATCAACATTTGACTACGTAATCGTTAGACAGACCTAATAAGAGTTGAGAAAAACACGATTAGGGTGTATTCCTATAGGGAAAACCCTAACAGGAGATATATGTTAAAAAATGTAACACAGCTCGAACATAAAGTTGGTGAAAGAGTTTTTCACCTGTTATGCGACCCATCTTCTCCTTTAAATGAAGTCAAAGAGGCTCTTTGTGCATTTTTAAAATATGTTGGGAACATAGAAGATAATGTTGCTGCCCAACAAGCGGCCAAAAATAAACACGAAAAAGAATCCGAAAGTTTAGAGGAAGAAAAACCTTTATAAAAGGCAATACGAATGTCTTACACTAATAAAATTGCTTGGGAAAACCTGAGAAGTATTGACTCAGCTACATTTACTGGAAGTAAACAGGCTCTAGGGACACCTTTAGAGCATCCTTCTTATATATGCAAGCTAGTTAATAATTCAGGGTCTCTAGTCACTGTTTCAGTAGATGGGGTCAACGATGTTGACGTGGCTCCAGCCAATTCTTTTTGGTTATATGATGAGGGAAAAGTAAATCTTTCTTCCGCTGTACCAGCATTACCAAAAGGAACCCAGGTTTATGTCACAGGTACAGCTAGCACTGGTTTAGTGTATCTTGTTACACAGTATATAGTACAAGGGTAGGTAATAATGAGCCAGGCAGGAATAATAAGTACTTCAGCTGGGCCTGTTCCTCCAGAAGTGCCAACTTCATTTCTTACTCAAAATGGAACAGCTATCCCAGATGCAAATATACTTATTGTCTATGGGTTAGATTCTTCAGAAGATAATGCGAATGGTATCATTGCGAAAGGCGGAGTTGCGGGCACGGGAGTATCCAATGAAATGGATATTGTACTTACAAATAGATTGCAAAGCACTGGGACAACTGTAGGCGCTGTGACAGCGGATATTGTAACTTTTGCTTTAAGTGCAACGCCTGGAACTTATAAGTTCCATTTTGAGGTGGCTGCTTTTGAATCAACTAACCCAGCAGGATTAGGATATTCCATAGAAGCTTCTATAAGAACAACCGGAGCAGCAGCCACCGTTATTAGCACACCCGACGCCGATGAGGACGAAGATGCTGTACTTGCAACCGCTGACTGGGATGTTATAGCTAGTGGAAATAATGCTATTCTGAGGGTTACTGGAGTAGCAGGACTGACAATAAACTGGGGAGCTGTAGGAAGCTACGTTTTAAGAGGATAAAAATGGCAGGATCAAAGAACGACACCCAATACTCGTCTGGATATAATTTACTACCCTCTGGTACAGGAGAAACAACTCTCCTTCAGATGGAAACAACAGCAACCCAAATACTAAACGTATCGGGAAATCCTAATGGAGTTGTTCCTGCAAATCCTGGATCAGTAGCTCATGATAGGACTAATGGTTCTTTGTATCTTAAAGTAAGTGGAACTGGATCGACAGTTTGGCAACAAATTCCATCAGGAACCCTTCCTGATCTTCATGATTCTAAACTTATTGTAGGAGATCTGACGAAAGGGGCTAATTATCCGACAATTGCTTCAGCATTAGCTGCCGCAGTTTCTGGTGATACAATTTTCATTCAGACAGGAACCTATACAGAAAACCTAACCTTAAAAGCAGGGGTTAATCTCTGTGCTCATGAAGCTGATGCCTACACTCCTAATGTCACAATAGTCGGTAAATGCACTTTCACAGAGGCAGGAACGGTTTCTATAAGCGGTATACGCCTTCAGACTAACTCCGACTTTCTCTTAGCAGTCACAGGAACATTAGCTTCTATTGTAAATCTTAAAGACTGTTATATAAACGCTTCTAATAACTCAGCTATCTCTTTTACCTCTTCTAGCGGTTCCTCGAGAATCAATATTTACACATGCAGAGGCAATCTAGGCGCAGCAGCTATCAATTATATCACGCATTCTGGAGCCGGAGATATAAATATTTTCCATAGCTTTTTCTCTAATACTGCTGGAAGTACAACCGCTTCAACTCTCTCCGGTAGTGGAGGATGGCAAATGTACTACACAACATTTAGTAACGTCATCACTTCATCCAGCACGTCAAACGGCTTTACATTTGTTAAATGTCATTTCGATTGTGGAGGGCAAAATACCACCGTTATCACTCACGGTTGTACGAATGCGGCAGGTGCAACAATAATTGATAGCTGGATAGCTTCTGGAACTGCCTCGGCAATTTCAGTTAGTGCTAGTTGTCTACTCACACTAACAAATTGCACAGTAAATAGCTCTAACACTAACGCTGTTACAGGCGCAGGAACCATAAATTATACCAGTATTAAGTTTAGTGGTACGTCTAGCTTAATGAACACCACGACCCAAACACCCTATTACACAAATCATGGTAAGTTTAAAGCTTCTGGTCAACCATGCTTTTTAAGCTTTTTACCCTCCGTTGCAACAGATGTCACTGGTGATGGGACAAATTTTACGATTGGGTCTGGAACAGCGTTAACAGAGGTTTTCGACTTAGACAGTAATTTTTCAACAGCTACATTTACTGCTCCGGTAACCGGAAAATATCTTTTAATAGCTAATGCTCTCGCACAACAAGCCACCACAGCGATGGATGAGCAACTAAACATAGCAACAAGTAACGCAACTTATGCTTTTTGCAATATGAAAGCGCAATCAGGTAATAACGGTTTGTCGTGTTCGGTAGTGTGTGATATGGATGCCGCGGATACTGCTACTATGACTACAACATATTCCGGTGGCACAAAAGTTGTGGATATTTTTGGTGGTGCATCGGATCGTAGAACATGCTTTAGCGGATTCTTAATAGCTTAAATCGAGGAAAAATGAAAGTTTCATCACAAAAAAAAGAAAATGGCGATCTTGAAATAACGCTGCTATTTGATAGCCACGAGCAACATTGTCTAAATCATGATCTCGTAGATATCGTAGATTGGTATAGCAGTGGCCCAGCCAGAGAAAAAATTGAAAACTGCAAAAAAAGAATGATTAAAGAGCATAAAGATAATCTCTTGAAATCTCCTGAAATGCAATCAAAGACATTAGCTGAAGTAAATGCCATTTTATCAGATGAGCGCGCTCTATGCGAATCGATCACAAAATTGCCTAACTACAAAAACAGAGCGATGAGAGAAAGGGAAGCTATTCTCTCCGGCATGGACAGTTTACCGAGTGAGTTAGCTCCTCAATAAAGTAAAAATGATCCTCTACCTCAATGTAAAAGTTGTTTTCAAATATGTAAACACGGCCTTCATAAACCTTCACAGGTTCAGCGAAGAGGGTCATTGATAAAAGTGTAGCTAAAATGTATTTCATAGGATAAGCATAACATGCCCCTTATCAAATCAGCAAGCAAGAAGAACATAGGCCGTAACATAGAAGCCTTAGTGACTTATATGCTTACGATGTAAAAGAGAATGACACATAGGACATACAACCATAAGATTTTTTAAATCGTTATTATCTCTATTACCATCAATGTGATGAACACCTAAAATTTCAACAAATTCATTGTATCCACATTTTTCACATTTATTAATTAAACCTTCACTTAACATTTTTTTTCTTACTGTAGAAAATTTAGGATGCCATTCAGATTTTTTTTTCTTTTTGGTGCAAGCTTTAGAACAGAATTTTCTATTTTTCGAAGGAGAATCTTTGAAAATAACTTCACAATGTTGACATATATAATCAACACCAACTTTCGGTTTATATTGTGATTTATAAAAACATTTTCTTGAACAGTATTTAGCTTTATTTAACCTACAAGCTATATATTCAAATTTCGAATTACATATTTCACATTGTGTGGTTAATCTTTCACAAGATGCCAATGCTTGACATCTTCTAGAGCAATATTTAAATGTTGACAGTCTATTTAAAGGAATGTATTTTTCAGTTTGACAGATCAAACATTTTAAAACTTTACCGGTACGAGGTTTATTAGGCATGCCATTACTCCCAGGAAAAAAGAATATAGGAAAAAACATTAAAATGGAAGAGAAAAATCATCCAAGAAAACAAGCAGTGGCCATCGCGCTTAACGTTGCGAGAGAGGCAGGAGCTAAGATTCCCAAACCTAAGAAAAAGAAATAATTGAATGTGTTTAAAAAAGTATATTACAAATTAATATCACGTTTTTTTAAATTAAATTTATATCATTTAATTTGCGGTGAAAAAGTAGAGTTTGAAAAATGCTGTGAGTTTGATTATTTCTGCCCCAGATGTGTGTCTTACTTGCAAGACAGGGATGTTTTTTTAAAATAGACGCAATTCTGAGTCATATTCATTATGACTCAAATTCATGTCAGTACCCCTACTTTTTAACCAAAATTCCTAAAATATGCCCTGTTTTTTGACCAAACTATTCCTTAATATTGCAAAACATTTTTAGTCTTTGCTATACTTTACCCATCAACAAAACTTGTAAAACCGCTTTACATTTAGGAAGACATGTCACCCGATACCCTCACTCGAAGCCCACACATTAACGAACGTCGATTCCCAACCCCCCCACCACACTCAAATCCCTCTTGGATATACCCTGAAAGCGTTAATCCAGTCACAGTTTACGAAATTACGACACGTGGTACTATCACGCAGACGAAAGGTTGGTATGACCACCAGAATGCGACTTGGCGGAGAGTAAACGGTCAGGCAATGACAATCTTGGGTTGGTCATGACAACTACCAATCTCCTACCAAAACTTAACGAATCGGTAAAACAATGAACTACATCCAAATAGCTGGCCGTTTAGGCCGTGACCCTGAAATCAGACACACTCAAGACGGCAAGAGAGTCACAAGCCTCTCTGTAGCCACTAGCCGCAAGCGCAAAGGGCAAGACTCGACGGTCTGGTACAAAGTAACTATCTGGGGCGAGCATTTCGAGAAGCTTATCAGCTATCTCAAAAAAGGGAGCGCGATCGTTGTTATCGGAGACCTCGAAGCCAAGGTCTACACAGACAAAAGCGGCAGCCCGCAAATCTCCCTTGAGATCACCCCGTGGAACATCGGCTTTAGCCCATTCGGAAAAGAGCAAGAGACCTCGACTCCTGCACCCTCTGCGCTGCAATCTGAGCCTTTGAAAGGGCAAGGAAAGCTTGCATGGGAATCTGAACCTGATTTACCTTTTTGAGGTTATATGAAAGATTACTTAGTTTTTTTAGGTGAAAATTATTATCCAAAAGGGGGATGGGAAGATTTCAAAAAAGATTTCGAATCTTTTGAAGAGTGTATTCATTATATAAATTTAGAGGAAAATAAATATTTTTCTTGGTGTCATATCGTGTGTAAAGATAAATCTGTTAAAAAATATTATCATGCTTTTAGGGTAGGTTGGATAAGTGAAGATGATAGAGGTTATGAAAGTTTTTAAACCTGATTTACCTTTTTAAGGGTTTTTTATGGGAATGTACTGTTGCTGCGGTGTAAAAAAAAGAGAAGGCTGGAAATGTGAATGTGATTGGGAAAATTGGGTTCTTTGTTTCAGAAATAATCACTGGAGCGATAATGGGTTTCCAAATAATATTCCTATAAAAGAAATTCCAGATAAAGATGGTCTATACGAAGTAAGAGTATTTTTGGATTGTGGTGATTATGATGAAGATGAAAGCGAATTTTCATTAACAAAAAAAAATTGGGGACAACCTACTAATAAAGCCATTTCTCATTGGAAAGTTGAATATGATGATGGCTGGAGTGGATTTACTGGTGTTTATGCTTGGAAAGAAAAAGAGAAGAATTTGACCTAATGCTTTGCGATTCATGTTGTAGACACATGCACAGAACTATAAGTATGTTAGAGGGTAAATCTGTCAATTGTTTGTGTTTTCATTGTGAGGAAGGCGATTGTGATAGTGAACTAAGAAAAAGATTAGACGATTATCACAACGAGATTTTAAGAAAAAAAAGAAACGAAAGAGATAAAAAAATCAGCTCTGACTCTGAGAATTCAGCAGATTGACGCTCAGATTATAAATCGCTGTATCCAGTCGTGCCCCGGGATAAGCCGCCATCGCTGCTGGAACTGAAACCGTAAAAAGCTTCACTCCCTCATCTCTTTCAATAATCGTAACAGCTCTCTGTCCATCTGGCGAAAGCCAGTATCGAAATGGCTCCATGTCTTGACTGTAATTCTAAAATATAACATTGTCAAGAAAAGGAGTAATTATGAAAAAACTACACTATCTTGCCTTTATCGGATGCCTAGTACTAGCTAGCTGCCATAGTATCAATCAATACTTTGGGCTTCCTGACGACAATGTATATGAGCAGGTCGCCGAAGAAATCATAGAAACAGCCATCCAAGTAGAAACTGGCTACCGCCCTGAGTTGGATTTGACTCCATGAGTTCAGAACTGATCTTTTCTCTAGGATTTTATCTTGGAATAAGCTTTGGAGCAGTCGTCGGCATGGTGATCGCTCACTTAATCCAAAAGAACAAATAAGGAGGATTCTGTGGTTTCACTAGTCAGCGGCGAGGCTTCGGCTCAAGGTCATCTACACCTTGACCCAAGCTTGCAAATCCCTGTTAACTCAGAGTTTCAAGACTGCTGTCCAAAGAGCAAGGTTATCATGAAATTGCTTTGTTGCGGGGGATGCTGCAAGTCTTCCTGCTGCAACAAAACAGAGCTTCACATCGACGATCATGCAATTTATTGTCACCCTGACGGCCGTTGCGAGATATTTGACGTAGAGAAAGTAGAAGATGAAACGGAGGCTCTGAGAATTTCTGCCGCTCGCGTGAAAGCATTAGTCGAGAAAGAAAAGCGTTTAAGCCACATTCAGCGCGAGTCAGGAATTGATCTTGAAGAAAAAATTAAAAAAGCAGAGCCTATAACCGTTCGAGAACTTCGACGTCTTCAAACAATGTGAGGCTTTATGATCGTAGACTATGTGCAGGTATGCACTGATTGCGCACGTGATCGCTTGTTAGAACACTGCCACCACGGACTTTGTGAAGAGTGTGACGAAAGCAAGCTTGTAGGACTTACAAGAGCAGTCGCTAGTCAGATTCTTTGGCCGACATACGATTAAAATATGTGCATGTCGCGATAACATGCACATATTTTCTTATATTTTACTTATTGGGACTTAGCAAAAAGATAGATAGCGTAAAGCCTCTTCCCTATTTCTTTGACGTTTTTTTCTAAATGAGAAGAGCAAACAGCTCTTATCTCATCACATACAATTTTAAAATCAGGTTCTTGAAGCTTTTCATCCACTCCGTCGAATTCTTTAATAACCCCTTCGACAAATGTTTGAAAAGCTAATTGCTTGCCTAAAGTCTCATCTATATCAATCAATGTTTGAAGAGCCACGCTAGTTTGAAATTTTCCGTCGGTCATTCCCATCCCTTCTCTTTCATGTGTTTTATAAAAAGCATCGCGCACTCATTGTGCCATTTGCACATAGAAATATTAAACAATACTCTCTCGTATTCGTCCCACACATCAAGCCCATATTGCGTAATAGCCACGCAAACCGCGGTAGCTAGCCTAGAAGCAGGTGTCGCAGGGATAACTGCCATGAAGGTCGTAAAAAGCTCCTTTACTTTGTGTCCTGACGAAGTTTGAGGGAGCCACAAACTCGCATTGTAAGCTTCAGCGTAGTATTTCTCTGCTTTCTGTATGTGTATTTCTAAGCTCTTTTTTGAGATGAGCTGATTGCATTTTTGGACAGTATTCCAAACATGGATGGAGGGTGTGCCGTCTTCGTTGACATAGTGATCCGGCGTTCCCGGTGGAACAAACTTACACGACATGTCGTGAGTCATTTCGGCGTAAGTTACTTTATAAAGATGCCTATAGCGTATGTGAAAGCCAGTGTCTTCCGTGATAACCGGATGCCGGAGATTAAACTCCTCTTCTCCGTAGGCATGTCCGGCGTAGCACGAGCCTAAAATAAGCAAGAAAATGATAATGTAGTCATCGTAAGCTCTTCTCTCTCGCAGCTGCATTTTAGAAAAAAATGTCTCCACAACCCACATCCAACATGTTATTGCAGTTGCCATAAGCATAAATTTCATTTCGTCTCCTCGTTCTTTAAAGCAATATCTTGAATAGTGTGTATTAATTTTAAAGGCTTAGCTAGCTCACTAGCTAAATAAACATTCGTATTTGCTACATCAATAAAATCATTCTCAAAATCTATTTCATATTTAGATATATAATAAGAAACAGCTTTACAAAGCTTCTTTATCATATCAATACTAGATATATCACTTTCTTTCAAAAATGATCTTATAGCCTTATCTACATCTTCTCTTTTTATCAAAACTTGTTTAATCATATACCCTCTATTTTTGTTTAAATTTTATCCAATGCCGGCTGTAACCTATCCCCAGCCACATCATTATAAGTGTTCCTATCAAGACGCTTTTCATCTGTACCCTTGACAAACATATCATGCATGTCAAGAAGCTCTTTTAAATAATTGACCGTTAAATTGACCAAATTGACTGACGAATTGCCCATTACGCAATCCTTTCGTAAAAGTCGTATTGATTTTGTTGCACGGCTTGATTTTTGCAGACAGCAGAGATCAGGGTTTCCAGCATAAAGCGCAACTCGTCGCACTCTTTTTTGACAGCTCCGATGCGAGCGAACTGTGCTTTTCTATTTTTCTCGACGTCTTTTTCTAGCTTCTGCATTTTTTTCATGAGCACTTCTTCGTTGCTCTCAGGAAAAAACGTGAGTTGTGTGTAATTTGCGGACGTGATAACGTGATCTTTCATGTTTCATTTTTCATTTTTTGACCGAGGGAACCTTCTCCCTCGGTTATTTTTTTTAAGGGCAGCCTTTACAAAATTTTACTCCATATTTCACAATTTCATCCCTATTCCTAAAATCCATGATGATTTTATTTGATGGATGCTTAGGATTTGGTCGTAAAATCAAATTAGGGGAGGTTGTGATGTCTATGATCTTTGTAGATGAGGGATGATCTCTCCAAATAGATAACAAATGTTTTTTCCAAGAATTTTTTATGTTTATATAGATATTCTTTTTTTTCTTTCTATTCACGGGCAGTCTCCTGTCTCAATCCGTCTCTGAAAATCCCTGATTTTATCTAAAAGCAATTTATCATAATCTCTGTCACGCAACACTTCAATAACAACAAATTCTTTTACATCTCCCGGCCGGTAAGAGACGTAAAAACATTTCTCGACATTGGCAACGATCATCTGATGGGAGAGCTGGGGATAATAGTGTCGAGGCACATAACCTTTAACAGCTGTTCGATGATCGACGGCTCCGGGACATTTGATCTCCACAAGAGTTTTGGTCTCCTCATCCCACCCGTCCAACGAAGCCCCTATGCCCGGGTGCTCGTCAGAAATCATCACGACGGCCCTTGTTTTGACGTTGTAGGCTTCATTAAACAGATCGCGGACTACAGGCTCTAACTCAAGCCCTCGAGCCATAGCCGCGTTCTTTTCAGTCTCCGGCAGCAAGCCGACTATTTTTAAAAAGAGCTGCCTTGGATCCGACCAAGGCGAGACTTCCATAAGTATCGGAGCCATCGTCGCTGTTATGTTTTTCTTTCTCCAAGAAAACCACTCAGGGGTATTCTGCTCAATCTCTAAAATCATGCGACACCCGCAAATTTGCATCGTTTAAGCTCCGCTTTGAGCACTTCATTTCTTTCACGTTCACGGAGCAAAAGCCCCGTGAGTATCTGTGTTAAAACTGTGCCGTCGAGATCGTGCTCAAGCCATTCTGAGTAGTCGGAGAACACTTCATCCATGAGTTGCTGTCTATCCATTTTCTAAGCCTTCTGTTAAGTTTTGTGTCTGATGCTTTAACATAAGGTCTTTTAAATACTTATAGGTTTCGACAGGAACTTCGCGCCATGAAGAAATATTTGCCTCTTCCATCATTTTTTTTATGTTAGATTTAACCTCTGGAGATGTCGTTTTATTCAAAACAAAAAGCTCTTGTGCCTGTTCTTCTGATATAATGTTTAGCTTTTCAAAATCGACTTCCACGGTTTGAGCGCCGGGGATTGTTTCCACCTCGCTTTCATCGGTAAACCCTAATCCTGCTATAGATAGAGTTACCCGTCGTTTTGCTTTTGTCTCTGCCTTCATGATTGCGTTAGCTTTTTGATCTCCCTTCAGGTTGCCAATTGTAACGGCTCCAGTGGCTTCATCAGTTCTGCCGGAAGCGTCTTTTGCAGACGCAGTGACGACATAAACATCATCTACCATTTTACTTTCAATTTTTGTGATAGAGATTCCGTTTTTGTGTCTGATCTGTTCCGTGCAAGATTTAGTCGCATAGAGGATAGTCTTGCCTTGCAGGTTTAAGAAAGCGAAAGGCTGAGTAAGGATATTCAATCCCAAGCTTTCACACACAGCTTTATAATATTGCACCTTTTGAAATTCAGTGAGCTTGCCCAGATCACCAGCTACGAGAACTCTTTCAATAGCTGCGGCACTTACCCCCGGTTGTGTTGATACTGTCATACAGATTCCTTGGTTGTGGTTTTTCGTTTGAGCATATCATATCACACCAAAAAAATATTCTCAAGCAAAAAGATTAACTTGCGAAGCAAAAAGATTATTGCTATCATAACCCCATAAAAATGAGGTAGCTAATGAATCTAAAAGAATATCTATACATAGAGAGAATCAAGCAAGTGGACGCAGCGAGAAGGCTTGGCATAACCCCTAGCACTTTTGGTAACATTGTTAGAGGGGTGGCCTGCTCTGAAAAAATGGCTAAAAAGATCAGTGACTGGACGAAAGGAAAGGTAGCGATAGAGAGTTTGAGAGCCGGCAGCGTTCCACGTGTCCGGTGCTGCAAGTGTGGCAGTCTGGTTAAGAAAAAGCTTTTCGTCTAACTAAAAAGGCCCGGGTTACCCCGAGCCTAAACGAACGAAAAAACAAACCTGGTTTCTATGAAACTCTTAATAACACTTTAACATAAGGATGAAAAAATTGAAACTTGAAGTTTTTTGTTACTACCCAGAGCCTGTACCCAAAATTACCCTAAAAGGCACTGAGGTGCTCGGCTCGCTGCATTTGTACATCGCCGATTTTTCTTTAGATATTCGGTTTATCGTCGTGACAAAGACGAAGCATGGAGGCTATAAATGCTTTATGCCGCACCGTAAAGCTGAGTGTGATGGCCGGGTGGTAAAGGTTCCCTACGTGGATTTTACAGATTTTAAGATGAGGCAAAAAATCTTGAGATTCTGTGAGAAATATGTAAAAAACTACTATACAAAACAGAAAGAGGATTGAAAAGGTGGAGCCGATATCTCTTTGACAAGATATCGGCGTTTGAGCTAAAAGTGTTAAATTATTGCTCAAGGTTTACAGCGTAAGAAACTTACCTTGAGCAGAAGGTGAATCTGATCTAGACAAAGTCTAACAGATACAAAATTAGACGCAAAGCAAATTTTGTACCTACAGTCTAGATCAAGTTCATCTTAAAAATCAACTAAAATAAAAAGTTTGACGCAAAAGGTGAACAATGTCCATATCTCAAATTCAAGATAACAGCTCCTTACATCATTATAGAACAGAATTGCCTAATATTTTGTTCGACCTAGGATTGCCATGTGATCTCATAGGATTCTATGCCTATCTCAAGAGAGTTGCCGGCGATAAAGGGGGATGCTGGAGAAGCATGCCGACAATGGCCAAAGAAAACGGATGCTCGGAAAATAAAATCCGAGACATGAAAAAAGCTCTCCTGAAGAAAAATCCTAAGCTTGCCGGATTGTCTCTTATCCAAATTCAAAAAGGTCGGAAGGCAAAAGACGGGAACAACCTTCCTGATCTCATCACCATAAATGACATTTGGGCTATAAACTTTCAAAAGATTTCTACTGGTTCAAAATCTGAACCACCCCTGGTTCAAAATCTGAACCAGACTGGTTCAAAATCTGAACCCAAAGAAGAACCCTTTAAGAAAAGCTACAAGAAACAACAACAGGCGGCTCCGCCGAAGCCTTCGGCTTCTGTTGCTGTTTTTTCTTCGAAAATAGAGGACCGGCTCAAGGAGCTTGGGGTTACGACAAAAGAGCGAACGAGGTGGAAGTACTCCGAGCAAGAGGTGACCATAGCTCTCATGATAACCGACTCCGAAATCAGGGATAATCCACTTAGGACATTTCGGGCAGCTTTGAAAGAAGGCTGGGAGCTTAAGCAGAAAAGACGCAAGAAAGAAGGGGCAGATGTCCATGAGTGGGTCAGGATATGCAACAAGCAGCTTCCTAAATCTCTCCACATGAAAATCCAAGACAATACTTTATATTACATTGGTGTAATTAAAATTGAAAATGAAAGAGTGGCAACAGACAAAAAAATTAATTTAAACAAAAAACATCTTTCTGAAAATCAACTCGATATTATATTCTCAGAGCTCAAGGAAATCGAAAGGAGTGCTGTATGCTAGACTTTTCTAAGCTTAAAGACCCGGACACCGAAGCGGTGTTGCTTGGCACAATGCTTGCCTCAAAGGACGCTGTTGACTACACAATCGGCGAAATGGAAGAGGGGGACTTTTACAACCCCGACCATGTGGTCATTTTCAGGGCTATGAAAAAGCTTTACCAAGCAAATCACGTGATCGACCCCTTTTCAGTCATCAACCAAATTTCCGAGTTTAGAAAGAATTTTAACGACATGTACGTGGTGGAGCTTAGGAGTTTTGCCTCTCACGGAAATGGCAGCTATCAAGTGGAAAAGCTAAAAGAGCTTTCCCTTATGCGTAAGCTCATGAGTGTCACTTGTGAAAATTTTGATCTTCTCAAGGAAAAAAAGGGAACCTCGGAAGAGGTTGCGGCCAAGATCATCAAAGAAACCGAAACGGTGATGGATGCAAAGGGTCAAGAAAGTAAGACTTACCGGGATGTTATGATAGATAACTTTCTTGAAACTGGTGAGCCTTATTGGAAATACCTTCAAAAACGCATGGAAATGGCCCGAGATGGGCTTAACGTATTAGGGGGTGTACCTACCTATTACCCAAGATTAGATGAGGCTCTAAACGGCTTAAATGCAGGCCATTTAATTGTTATTGGTGCGCGCCCGGGGGTTGGTAAGACAACTTTTATTTTGAATATCATGAGAAATTTAGCTTATATAGCAAAGATTCCTGTGGCTTTCTTTAGCTTAGAGATGTCTGACGATCAGGTCTTTACCAACATAACATTTATACATAAAGAGCTTTACTCGAAAAATTTTAGGACAAAGGTTCCTTCTAATGAAGAGTTTAATGCTTGCATGAAGGCAGTCGAAGAGTTGCAAGATATGCCTTTACATGTTGACAGCTCTCCGGCTTTAAAAATTTCTCAGCTCGCTGCCCGGGCAAAAAGATATGTTGCCGTGAATGGGGTTAAGGCTATTTTTATTGACTACCTAACTCTTATTTCGCCTGATATAAAATATCAGAATCGCGAAGAGGGCATATCTAGCATCTCAAAGAGCTTAAGGGCACTCGCGAAAGAGCTTAAAGTGCCTATTGTGTGCTTAGCTCAGTTGAATAGAAGTTCAGAAAGCGAAAATCGTGCTCCTAAAAAGTCTGATTTAAGAGAGTCGGGACAAATCGAGCAAGACGCTCATTCAATTATTCTTTTGTCGGAAGTTATAAGAGATGGAGAGTCAGAAGAATACAGAAAAAAATATGGACACGTAAGAGCAGAGATAGCCAAAAACAGATTTGGATCGACTCAAGATATTTATTATGAGTTTTATAAAGAGTCTGGTTTGATGAAAGAGGATCCTCCTATAAAATATTTTCATCCCAGAGACGATAACCGAGAAAGCTTTAGTGATTTTGACGCGCCATGAGAAATTTTTTTATAAGATCAGATGAAGATTTAGAAATTTTGGCAATCATGACAGACCCGAATTTTTCCATGACCGAGTTTTATTTAAAACACGGCAGAGAGAAAACGGTGAAAGCTATGGAATTGCAAATAGAGAAAGATAAACTTGAAATTTTAAGGAGACAAAATGAAAGGAATTAGCTCAAATAAATTACAAAACCTAATAAAAAATTGTAATTTTATGTTTGAAATGGTTAATGAAATAGATAATGCAATTTATGAAAAGTTTGAATGTTTAGATGACTACAAACTTGTTAGAGAATACAATGTAATACAGAATATGTATAAAAGTATTAAAGATTTTAAAGAAATCATTTTTTGTGAAATAGGAAGAAGAAATTGCGCTGAGTTATTTAGAGGAGCGCAAGAAAAAAAAGAGGATCAAAATGTCTGAAGAGCTTATAGAGCTTATCACTAGCCTACATGCGCTATATAATTTTTTAGAAAACTCAAGTAATTTAGAGCAAAACTTTGACAATGAAGACATCGTTGCGCTCGACCGAATCCGAACGACATTGATAACCATGCTAGGAGAGGAGAGCTACAAGCATTTTCTCAAGGACTGGCCACAAAAAAAGTTTGAATAAAAATTCTTTTTAGCTATTATGTGATAGACATCTAAAAAATCTCCTTTAGGTTTATTCAAGTGTCACTGGGGCGTGTGTAAAAAGCACCCCCTTTTTTTGCCACAAAAGGAAAAAATGCGACCAGACGTAGCTAAAGACATCAAAAAAAATCACGAGCAATACACTCTTGCAGAATTTCTCTTAGCCTTGAGAAAATGCTATGGTTACTCTAGAAATTTCGTAGGGGACATTATTGGCCGCTCTGGCCAATCGGTACTCACGGTTGAACATAAGGGCCACGTCCCTCGTCTTGATGCTTTGATTGGCTTTGCTAAACTTTATGGTGTATCGCCGGAGCTTTTGTTTAAAAAAATCCTTAAAGACTATGAAAGGATGAATTGATGGACTATATCCCAGCATGTCAATTGGTCAATGAAAATGAAGTCTGGATACCAGTTCTCGGCGAAGGAAAAGACACCTTTTGTATCTTCATCTGGAACGAAGAAGAGAGCGGGGAAGAGGCTTTAAAAAGAGCGATGGATTCATCGTTTTTCGGTTCATATGATAGATGTAAAGTTTTTGCACATAAAGATCATTCCGTAACTTATGATGAAGAGGAAGGAATTGAGCCTTTCGCTTCATATAAAGTTTATGAAATTTCATGTGCTCGTACTGGTATGGATTATTTTTTGATCGTTTTAAATCATGATTTAGAGAGGCTATCCGATCTTAAAAACCTTGTATGTGTTCCAAGACACACATTGAACCTGCTAAAATTTGCTAAAGAATATCTGTTGCCTTTTTCTGATGCTAAAATTGGAGAATTTTAATGGCTAAAGATGGCGTGATTTTTGTATGCTCTCTCGTTTTTTTTGCAATGGTAGCCCTTGCACTGGCGGCAATGATGGGTTTTTTATGCTAATTCTGGTTCCCTTAACAATAGTCTCTGAATCGAATTTATGGGAGAACCGTTGGCAAAAATCAGCAAGACGAAAGAAATATACAGAAAAAGTACAACAGGCTCTCAAGGGGCATAAAATACCCCTTCCTTGCGAAGTTACGTTAACGCGTATCGCTCCAAGATCACTCGATGATGACAACCTTGTTTCTGCAATGAAGAAAATCCGAGATTTGGTTGCCGATCACATCATTCCGGGTCTAGCTCCCGGCAGAGCTGACGGAGACCCAAGAATCACTTGGAAGTATGCGCAAGAGAGGGGAAAGCCCGGCGAGTATGGGTTAAAAATAGAGGTTAAAAATGAAAATTCAGGTGAGGTGGGTAATGGATAAAAAAGAAAAAATTGAAGAGCTAAGAAAAGAGATCAGGGAAATTGCTCAAGAGGTGGCAAAAGAGCATCTTCGGGTTATTGAGCATATGAGAAAATATATTGAGATGTTCGATATATCGGTTGAGCTTGTCGAAAAGCTTGAAGAGCTGGAAAGAGACGATTGTCAATGCGATTGTTGCTGCCCATGCAAGAAGAAATCGGATGAATAAAATTATTGACTGGGTGGTTAAGCTGGGTGGTTTAGCTATCGTAGCTGGTGTGTTTGGATTTATAATCACCCAGCTGATTGTTTTTATCGGGCTATGTAGGGGAGGATAATGGACGAAAAAGATCAGGCATACTGGGAGCGAAACCAGCTAGTCTCTTATATTTCAAAAATATACTATTCATGGCTCGAAAGACACCCCGAAAAAGATACTGAATGGGAAGATGAATGGAGAAATATTATTTTTATACAATTTCCGAAGGGTAAATACTCGTGGCATATCCATGACAGAGAAATGAAATATTTTAAGCACTTACAATTTTATGACACAGATTCATGGGATGGTTCCACTACAGAGCAAAAATATCAAGCCTTGAGGGGTGAAAAAAATGGAGACTGAACCTTTAACACACGATCAGCTTGTAGCCCGTGTGCAGGCTTTCTATGACTATCTCCGTAAGGATTATCAAGAGTGGCAGCTAGAGGTTACATGCTGCC
>Ga0310810_10000494_pt1 | contig 40007 bp, 29 predicted proteins | sample NCmetagenome_FD_207641 | JGI IMG/M metagenome (GOLD analysis project Ga0310810, IMG submission 207641) | Soil microbial communities from experimental microcosm in Duke University, North Carolina, United States - NC | ecosystem: Engineered > Artificial ecosystem > Soil microcosm > Unclassified ...
ATGGCGCCGACACGGATACCGCCGGGCAGCCGATGCGCTCCGACGGCGCCGAGTGCGGCCGACGCGATGCATCCGCACTGCGAGCAGTCGGGCGTGCCGCCGAACTGGCAGGGCGTGATCCGGTGTTCGAAATCCGCAGAGATGCAGTTGGTCGTCTGCGCGAACACACATCTGTCCGGGCTGTTTGGCGGTGCGGCGTACTGTTTGATGAGGCCCTCGGGCATCGCGAGCTTCTTGTACGTACGGCGCAGCGTCATCAGCGCCGCCACCACGCGCTCGCGGTCCGCGGGCAGGAGGATTTCTTCGGCAACTTCACCCACTTGAGGCGTGAAGAGGCTTACCCAGATCTGTCGGACGTTCGGGTTGTCGGACCAGAAGCGGATGAACTCTTCCAGGTAGCCGTCACGCTGCACCTGCTGCCGCGTCACCGTGCAGTGGACCGTGATCTGCTGCCCGACGATGTGCTTGAGGATACGGTCGTAGGTGGCGGGCGTGCGCCGGCGATCGTGTTCGGGCTGCAGTCCGTCGATCGACACAACGAGCTGCAGGCGCGGAATCGACGCCCATTCAATCGGGATGGGACGCACGGCACTGGTGACGACCTGCACGTACTTGCCGCGTGCCGCGAGCTTCGGCAGAATCTGCTGGAGTTCGCGGTAGCGGACGAGCGGCTCGCCGCCGACGATCGAGACGTGCAGAGGCTTCTCTGCGTCCACCAGCGCGAGCACGCGGTCGACGAGTTCCTGTCCCTTATAGTCGTGGACCTGGCGGAGCGTCACGTCGCCGCCGAGATGCTCGTCCCCATACGCGTAGCAGCCGGGACACCGCAGCGGGCACTCGCGGGTGATCTCGATCGACAACGCAGGGCGATAACCGCGCAGGATGCGTCCCCACGCGGGGATGATGCCTTCCATGCAGCGACTATAGCATGGCGCTCCGGCGGATTATCTCTGGTTCCGCGCACATCACCCGGATAGAATGGCGGCTCGCGTGCCTCCTCGTCGTCCAACCGCTCCCGGTCTTCCCGTGATCGAACGCCGCCACTCCAGGATCCAGGGATGGGGTGTATTTGCGCTCGAGCCGATTCCCAAAAGCAAGCGGATCGTTACTTACGCCGGCGAGAAGATCACCAACCAGGAGAGCCTCGAGCGCGAGATTCGCTACCTGAAGAAGGGCCATATCTGGTGCTTCAAACTGAACCGGCTGTACGTCCGCGACGCCGCGGTGGGCGGGAACATTGCCCGCTACATCAATCACTCCTGCACGCCGAACTGCTACACGCGGGTCATCGGACAGACGATCTGGATCATTGCTGCCAGGACCATCAGGAAAGGCGAGGAGCTCACATACGACTACTGCACGGACGGCGTTGGATCGATCCAATGCCGGTGCCGTCCAGGGTGTAAGACGATGATTTGAAGCACGGAAACGGAGGTGTCATGCCGCATACGCTGACCTCAATCGGCGTCGTACGGAGTCCGTATACGGATGCCGCATCGATCCCGAAAGGCCCTGGCGCGAAGCACAGCGCCGAAGGCGTCCTCGAGATCCGCGGCGACCTGGCGGACGGTCTCACGGACATCGAAGGCTTTTCTCATCTGTACGTGATCTGGTTCTTTCACCGCGTCGATCGCGTGGAGCTGACCGCACACCCGCCATCCGACGACCGGCCGCACGGCGTGTTTGCGACGCGCTCTCCGCAGCGCCCCAACCCGATCGGCTTGACGGTCGTCGAACTGCTGCGACGGGAGGGCACGAACCTGCACGTGCGCGGCATCGACATGCTCGATGGCACGCCGATCCTCGATATCAAGCCCTGCTTGAGCAGCATCCCGCCGGAGAACCTACGCCGCGGCTGGCTGGCGGACGCGGAGCAGCGGCGCGCTGCATGGTGATCTACCTGCACGGGTTCGCGTCCGGAGTGACGTCGACGAAAGCGGCGTTCATCGGGAAGGCGCTCCGGCAGCAGGGTCTCGACTTCCGGGCGCCGGATTTCAACCTGCCGGATTTTTCGACGCTGACCGTGACCCGCATGCTGCAGCAGACGCGCACGATCATCGACGACGCGCAGGCCCCGGTCACGCTGATCGGTTCGAGCCTCGGCGGATTCGTGGCGGTCAACGCCGCCGCCGCGTGGCCTGACCGCGTGGCGAACCTCGTGCTGCTGGCGCCGGCCCTCGACTTCGGCTCACCGGCGATGACGCGGATGGGAGAGACGGCGCTGGACGACTGGAAGTCGAGAGGAACGATGAACGTATTCCACTTCGGGTACGGCCGCTTCATGCCCGTGCATTACGCACTGTACGAGGATGCGCGGCGTTACGACGCACTGCACGCGCGTGTGCCGATGCCGGTGCTCGTCTTCCAGGGACGGCACGACGACGTGGTCGATCCGGCGACGGTGGAGCAGTGGGCGTCCAGCAGGCCCAACGTCGAATTGCACCTGCTGGAGGACGGGCATCAGCTCACGGCGTCACTGCCCGAGGTGACGCGGCAAATCGGTGAGTTGCTGCAGTGATTCACCGAGCGCCGCCGTCTCCTCTCACCAGCAGATGCCCCGGTATTCGGCCGGAATCCGTGCGCGGTCGACCTTCACCCGCACGAGATCCAGCACGACCTGGTCCGGTCGGGTGCGCGTCAACGCCTCGCTGAATTCCGGCGCGGAGTTGCCCACGACGAGCACGTCGGAGCGGTCCAGGACCTCGTCGAGGGTCTCGCACAAGAGCGACGACAGATGGGGGATCTGCGTGTTGATGTACTCCCGGTTGGCGCCGACCAGCCGCGCAATCGAGACGTTCTTGTCGTAAATCGCGAGCGCATATCCCTTGCCGAGCAGCGCCTCGGCGAGGATGACGATCGGGCTCTCGCGCAGGTCGTCGGTGCCCGCCTTGAAACTGAATCCCAGCAGCCCCACGCGCTTGCGGCCGGTCTCGATCACCTCGTCGATCGCGTGCTGAATCTGCAGTTGATTGCTCGTGAGAATCGACTGAATCACGGGCATCTCGAGGTCGACTTCCTTCGCGCGATACTGCATCGCCCGAACGTCTTTCGGCAAACAGGAACCGCCGAACGCGAACCCCGGCTTCATGTAGTACGACGAGAGGTTCAGCTTTTCGTCCCGGCAGAAGATGTCCATGACCTCGTGGCTGTCGATCGTCAGCCGTTTGCAGAGATTGCCGACTTCGTTGGCGAAGGTGACCTTGAGCGCGTGCCACGTGTTGCTCGCGTACTTGATCATCTCGGCGGTCCGGATCGTCGTCGCAACCACCGGCGCGTCGATGTGTGCGTACAGTGCCTGCGTCGGTTCCGCATCCGACTTGTAGTTGTGGCCGACCAGTGTCAGAGGCGGATGACGGAAGTCGTCGATGGCGGTGCCCTCGCGCAGGAATTCGGGGTTGACGGCAACGCCGAATCCCGAGCCGTATTTCTTCCCCGACGTCCGCTCGAGCGCGGGGATCACGACTTCGTGCGTGGTGCCAGGGAGGACCGTGCTCCGGACGACCACGACGTGGTACGACTCCTTGTCGCGGAGCGCCTCGCCGATCTGCTCGGCCACCCGTTCGAGATAGGTGAGATCGAGGCTGCCGTTGCGCCGGCTCGGCGTGCCGACGCAGATGAGCGACAGGTCCGTCGACGCGACCGCGTCGTGCGTGCTCGTTGTCGCGCGCAGGCGGCCATTGGCGGCGTTGTCGCGGATGATGTCGTCCAGGCCTTTCTCGACGATCGGGCTCCGCCCCTCGTTCAGACTGTTGACCTTGTCCGGATTGACGTCGACACCGACCACCGTGTGGCCGTCGGCCGCAAACGACGCAGCAGACACGCTGCCGACATATCCCAGACCAAACACTGACACGTTCATCAGATCCTCCGTGCGTTACGGCAAACGGCTGACGGCGAAGGGCAAACCGCCGAGTGCGCTTCCAGCGCGCTCGCGTCGTGCCGCGCTCGCGAGCGCGTTTTCGAAATCCAGGGCGACAGCCGACCAGTCGTAGCGCTCGACGACCGATTGCCGCGCCTGCGCACCCATCGCCTGGCGCGCCGGCGCATCGCGAATCAGCCGGACCACCGCGTTCGCGAATCCGTCGGGGTCGTCCGCGACGGCGATGTCGACGCCGGGCCTGACCGGAAGGCCTTCGGCGCCGATCGTGGTCGACACGACGGCCTTGCCCATCGCCATGGCCTCGAAAATCTTGAGGCGCGTGCCGCCGCCGATCCGGAGGGGCACGACGTATACGCCGCCGCGGTGCACGTGCGGCCGGACATCGTCTACCCGTCCAGTGACCTCGACGCCGCGGTACTGCTCGGCGAGGCGGCGTACGGCCGGTGTTGGCGCGCGGCCGATGATGCTGACCGTCGCATCGGGTTCCGCGGCCCGGATGCGCGGCAGGATCTCGCGGCAGAAGTACGTCATCGCGTCTTCGTTCGGCAGCCAGTCCATCGAACCGGTGAACACGAGATGCGCGCGCGACGGCGGCTCGCTCGACGGCGCGAAGTACGTCGTATCGACGCCGGTTTGTACGACGTGGACGGGCGCGTGAAGACTCCGGGCATACAGGCGTTCGAAGGTCCGGCGATCCGCCTCCGACACGGCGAGCACCAGATCGAACCGCGCAAGCGTGGTCTGCTCGAAACGCAACATCCGCCGCCACTGCTGCCGGAACAGCAGGCGCGAGACGACGTTGGACGCATTCTCGGCGTGCCGTCTCCAGATTTCCGCCTCGACGTTGTGCGTGAACAGCACACCGGGGCACGGGAGCGCGTCCGGAAGGTTGACCGCCGGCGGCAGGAAATCGCAGACAACGGCGTCGAACTGCCGCTCACGCAGGAGCCGCTCGACCTGCTGCCGGTATGCGCCGGATCGATAGTTCGCCACGGCGTACGGCACGCGGTCGACGACGTATCGCGCCGCACGCGCGTAGAAAGCCGACGTGCCTTTTGGCTGCTCGGTCCTCGGCACCGTCAGCAGTTCGCGGCAGACGTCGCGCATCCCGTCACGCTCGGCGGCCGTTGCCGAAGCGTCTTCGAACGAGAGGTAGGTGATCTCGTGGCGGCGCGCCACGTGGCGCATCACGTGCCACGTACGAAGCTTGCCGCCCTTGTCCAGCGGGAGAAGCAGGCCCGCGTTCAGCCAGAGGAGCTTCATGCGACCGCTGCCTCCCTCGGGTGTCTGCCGTGCTGTTTCGCCGGTACTGTGGCCCCCGCGCCTTCGAGCGTCTGCACGCCTTCACCGTCGATGAACGTGCGGTACCAGAGTTCCAGGTTCAGCAGGCTCCAGAGCGCGTCCGCACCGTTCGCGCGGCCCGACGCGTGCGCATCGAGCAATGCGCCAACCGCACGCGTGTCAGTGATGCCGCGCTCCCGCGTACGGCGATCGAGCAGAACGTCCCGCAGCATCCCGTTGTGCGTGGACCCTGCCCAGATGCCGAAAGGCACAGGGAAGCCCATCTTGCGGCGCGCCAGAATCGCGGGCGGCAGGACCGAGGCCACGGCCTCCCGCAGGATCCATTTGGTCGTGAAGCCCCGAAGCTTCATGCGGTCCGGAAGGCCCGCCGCAAACTCGACGAGCGGATGATCGAGAAACGGCACGCGGCTCTCAATCGACGCTGCCATGCTCATCTGGTCCTGTTTCATCAGCAGTTCGACCAGGTACGTTTTCAAATCCGTGTACAGCAGCCGGTCGAGGACGGTGCTGTTGCCGTCTGGCGCGTCGAAGCACGCGCGTGATGACCCATACGCCCGCTCGGGCGTGGCCTGCGCGCGGAATGCCGGATCGAGCAGCGTACGCTGGCGGCGCAGTCCGATCGCGGCGAAGTTGTCGAAGAACATCGCTTCGGGCGTTCTCGGCATTGCCAGGAATGAGCGCGCCGCGTACCGGCCCAGCCGTCCCGGAAGCCGCGGGACGATCGTATTTGCCACGTACGAGCGGAATGCCTCCGGCGCCAGCGTCCACGCGGCGCCGCCCCGCCAGTTGGCGAGCGCCCGCGGATACTTGCCGTAGCCCGCGAGGAGTTCATCGCTGCCCTCGCCGGTCAGCACCACTTTCACGTGGTCGCGCGCAAGCCTGGAGACGAAATAGAGCGGAACGCTCGACGGATGCGCGATCGGCTCGTCCTCGTGCCAGACCAGCCGCGGAAGCGCGCCGAAGAAGTCGTTCGCGCCGATCACCACCTCGTGCGTCTCCGCGCCGATCGCTCGCGCCACCTGCCGCGCGTACTCCAGCTCACTGTAGGCGCGATCTTCGAACGCGACGGAGAACGTCTGCAGGGGGCGGTCGATCATCCCGGCCATGAGCGCGGCAATCGCACTGCTGTCCAGCCCGCCCGAGAGGAACATTCCGAGCGGCACGTCCGCCATCAGCCGCGTGCGGACTGCATCTTCCAGGCGTGCTCGAAACTCGCTGACGGCGTCCTTATCGGAAACCGCGGAGGCGGACGGCACGCCAATCGGAACGTCCCACCACTGCCGCGTGGCGACCGCGCCGTTTTCGAACACGAGCACATGCCCCGGCAGCAACCGGTGCACGCCGCGAAACATGGTTTCGCTTCCCGACAAGTACCGCGTGCTCAGGAGTTCGGGGATGCCCTCCTCGTTCGCCTCCGCTTTGACCAGCCCGCTCGCGAGGATCGACTTGATCTCGGAACCAAAGAGGAGGCGGCCGCCGGCAAGCGCCCAGTACAGCGGCTTGATGCCCAGACGATCGCGCGCGAGCAGCAGCCGCCGCTTCGTGCGGTCCCAGACGGCAAACGCGAACATCCCGCGGAAGCGCTCGACGCACGCGTCTCCCCACTGCTCGTATGCGTGGACGATCGACTCCGTGTCGCAGCGCGATCGGTATCGGTGTCCGGCAGCGCTCAATTGGTCGCGAAGTTGCGCGTGGTTGTAGATCTCGCCGTTGAAGACAATCCAGACCGAGTCGTCTTCGTTCGCCAGCGGTTGGTGCCCGGCTGCGAGATCGACGATGCTGAGCCGCCGGTGTGCGAGGCCGGCGTGCGGATCGACGTACAGCCCCGCGTCGTCCGGCCCGCGGTGCGCGATGATGTCGCGCATCTGCGCCAGCCGCGCGGCTTCCTCCGGCGGCAGACCATCGGGTGCCACGATTCCGGCAATGCCGCACATGCTACATGGCCTCCGCCAACCGCGTCTGTTCAGCGGGTGCGCGGTCCACGAACTGACGGAACCACAATTCGAGCATGATCAGTTGCCAGAGCCGATGGCGATGATCCGCGCGGCCGGTGCGATGTTCGGACCAGAGCCGCGCCACCTCGCGATCGTTGAAGAGCCCCCGATCGCGCAGCCGCCCATCGCCGAGCAGGCTGTCCGCGAGCGACGCGAGCGGCCCCTGCAGCCATTCGCCAATGGGCGCCTCGAAGCCGTGCTTTCGCCGCTCCACGATCTCGGGCGGCACGCGCCGCGTGAGGGCCTTGCGGAGCAGATATTTCGATCGGCCATCGCGCAGTTTCAGGGAGATCGGGACGGAGGCGGCGAACTCGAGCAGTTTGTGATCGAGGAGCGGCTCGCGTGCTTCCAGGGACACGGCCATGCTCATCCGATCGACCTTCGTCAGGACGTCGTCGACCATATAGGTGTGGACATCCGTATAGAGCGCCCGATCCAGCGGATCGGCTGACGCGCAGCGGCGATAAATATCGCGGAAGGTGTCGAACGTGTCCGTGTTCGCGGTCGCCGTGGCGAAGTCCTTCGTGTACAGTCGCGACTTGGCATCGGGTTCGAACATGCCGTAGGCGTGCTTCAACGCGTAGGCATGCTCCGGCTCGTACGCCAGGTGGCGCAGCGCGCGTGCGCCTTTGACGCTGAGCGGCAGCGCCCGCCCAACCCAGCTCGCCGCCGTGCGTGCGGATCCGAGCGACGCGCGCAGCCGCTGCTCGACGCGTTCGATGCGGTGCCGCGAATACCCGGCCCAGAGTTCGTCGCCGCCGTCCCCGGAGAGCGCAACGGTGACGAGTTCGCGCGCGGCCTTCGAGACGTAGTAGGTAGGGACGGCAGACGAGTCCGCGAACGGCTCGTCGAAATGCCACGCGAGCTTCGGCAGCAGCGCGGCGACGTCCGGTGTCACGGTCCGTTCGTGAAACTCGCAACCCAGGTGCTCGGCGACGACGCGTGCGTGTGCCAGCTCGTCGTACGCCGCGTGGTTGAAGCCGACGGCGATCGTCACGGGGGGGCGCGGGCTCGTCTCGACCATGTAGGACACGACGGCGGTCGAATCGATGCCCCCCGACAGAAAGGCGCCGAGCGGGACGTCGCTGATCTGGCGGAGCGCCACGGATTCCCGCAGCAGCGCGTCGAGCTGCTCGAGATATTCGTCTTCGGTTGCCTCCCGGCCGCCGTTCCCGAACTCGAGATCCCAGTAGCGGAACGTCCGGACGCCGTTCTTCTCCGCGACGAGGACGTGCGCGGGCGGCAGCTTGTGGATGCCGCGATAGACCGTCATGGGCGCCGGGATGTAGAGCAGCGTCAGATAGGCATCGATCGCCTCGGGGCTCCACTCGCGCGGCACGTCAGGGTCTTCGACGAGCGCCTTGAGCTCCGATCCGAACACGACTCCGCGTCCGGGCAGTGCTGCGTAGTAAAGGGGCTTGACGCCGAGCCGATCGCGGACGAGCACGAGCCGCCGCGCCCGGGCGTCCCAGATAGCGAAGGCGAACATCCCGCGGAACCGCTCAACGCAGTGCTCGCCCCACTCCTCGTATCCGTGAACGATGACTTCGGTATCGGACCCCGTGCGGAAACGATGGCCCTTCGCTGCGAGTTCCGCGCGGACGTCGGCGAAGTTGTAGATCTCGCCGTTGAAGACCGTCCAGACGGTGCCGTCTTCGTTCGAGAGCGGCTGATCGCCCGTCGACAGATCGATGATGCTGAGCCGGCGATGCCCGAGTCCGATACCCGGGGCGACGTGAAAGCCCGAGGCGTCAGGTCCCCGGTGTGCGATCGCGTCGGTCATGGCTTCGAGCGTGCGCCGATGCACGGGCCGAAGCGGGTCGAAATTGAAACGGCCGGCGATTCCGCACATGACTCAGGCCGCGGCTCCCAGTGACGGCACGCGGCGTCCGCGCGCTTCGAGTTCGGACATATACAGCGATTCGAATCCGCGCACCATGCGCTCGAACGAGTACCGTGCGGCCACGGCCTGGCGGGCCGCCGCGCCGATCCTCGCCGCACGCTGCGGTTCAGAGATCAGACGGTCGATGGCGTCGGCAAGCGCGGCACTGTCGCCCGCCGCGACGAGCAGCCCCGTACGCTCTGGCTCGATCAAGTCGAGCAACCCGCCCACGGCGCTCGCGACCACGGGAAGTCCGGCGGCCATCGCTTCAATCACGGCGTTTGGAAAGGCTTCCGACCGCGAGGGCAGCACGAACACATCGGCCTCGGCGAGCAGCGCGGCGACATCGTGTCGATGGCCCGTGAAGAGGACCGTCTGCTGGAGCCCGCGCGCGTTCACCATCGCTTCGAGCGCAGCACGTCGCGGACCGGCACCGACCAGCAGGAACTGCAGGTGCGGATGCCGCTCGCGCAGCCACGCGGCGGCGTCGATGAGCACCTCGTGTCCTTTCTCCTGGCGCAGATTTGCGACGGTGATCACCGTCCGAACGCCGTTGCGGGCGGCACGCGGGCTGAACTGATCTCCCTGTACGCCGTTCGCAATGACCTGGATGCGAGCCGGCCGCACCCCTTCGCGCACGAGCTGCTCGGCAGCCGCGGAGGAATTCGCGACGATCTTGTGAGCGAACCGGTAGGCCTGTCGCTGCAGCGCAATCTGGGCCGCGCTCTTGTCGGGTCGCAGTTCCCTGCGGCTCCCGATGCGAACGGGGACGCCGGCGAGCGCCGCCGCGGGCAGGGCAAACGTATTCGCGTACAGGTCGCACGTCTGCACGACGGCCAGGCGTTTGGCCCGGCACCAGGCGGCAAAGGCCGCGGCCTTCGCCATCGTGGCCGGGCGGGCGAAGCCGTGGATCGGAAACGCTGTCACGCGGGCGCTTGCGTGCGCCCGCTCGCGCCACGCCCCTTCGTCGTGGAAGCAGGCGATGTGGACGTCGAAGCGGCTTCTGTCCAGCCGCTCGGTCAGTTCGATCATCTGCCCTTCGGTCCCGCCGGGATGGAAGCTGGTGAGGAACACCGCGACCGGTATTTGTGGCGACAGCTTCACAGCCAGCAATCTCAGCAAGCGAAGTGCCATGCAGCCGAGAGGCAGCAGTAGGAATTTTCTTGGCAAATTTCGCCCAGCGGCGAAACTCAGCGGATGGATGGGAACGCCGCTTCACGCAGGTGGGCATCTCCGGATCCCGTCGACGCGCCGTCGAGGTACTCACGGTGCCACAGCTCGAAAACCAGCAACTGCCAGAGGCGCAGCGAATGATCGCGACGTCCGCTCAGATGTTCGCGGATGAGCCGGTCGACGACGGCGGAATCGAAATAACCCCGCTGCCGTGCGCGGGCGGACGTGAGCACATCGGAAAAGACGTTCGTCAGACCGCCGCGGAACCAGCCGCCAAGCGGTACGCCGAAGCCTTGCTTGCGGCGCTCGAGGATTGAGGGCGGCAGCATCGGACGCAGGACGTTCTTGAGCACGTGCTTTCCCGTCGCCCCTTTGATCTTGAACCGCGCCGGCAGCGTCGCCGCAAAGTCGATCACTTCGTTGTCGAGCAGCGGAACACGCGATTCGATCGAGTGCGCCATGCTCATGCGGTCCACTTTCGTCAGCACGTCCTCCGGCAGGTAGGTCTCGAAGTCGAACCGCATCATCCGGCTCTGCAGAGGCAGCGCCGCGAAGCGGGCGAACCGCGCAGCGAGCGTCTGCTCGGCCGATCCGGTCAGCCGCCGTTGCGCGTCGCCGGAATACAGCGCGAGGCGTTCGTCTGGTTGAAAGAACGCGATCGAATCCAGGTACCGGCCCTGGTCGTCCTGTGACACGTGACGCAACAGCGCTTTCCCCGGGACGCCGTGCGGCAGATGCGGCCACGCGAGCGCGGCGAGGTGCCGGAGGCCCGGCACGGGAATGCGATCGAACTGCGCCACGTGCTTCGGCGGGAAGTAGCGGTCGTACCCGCCGAACAGCTCGTCGCCGCCGTCCCCGGAGAGCACCACCGTGACGTGCTGCCGCGCGATTTCCGACACGTACCATGTCGGGATCGCCGACGCGTCCGCGAACGGTTCGTCGAAATGCCACACGACGCGATCCAGAATCGAGAGCGCGTCCGGACGAACCACGAATTCGTGGTGGTCGGTGCCGAAGTGCCGCGCGACGAGCCGCGCGTGCTCCAGCTCGTCGAATGCCGGATCGTCGAAGCCGATCGAAAACGTCTGGACCGGGCGCGACGACGCCCGCGCCATGAAGCCGACGACGGCAGACGAGTCGACGCCTCCGGAGAGGAACGCGCCGAGCGGCACGTCGCTGACCATGTGGGCCTGCACCGCGTCGGCCAGCACACGCTCGAGCGCCTCGGTTGCCTCGCGCTCGTCGCCCCTGAACGATTCCGCTGCCGAGACCTTCCAGTACTGGCGTACGACCGGTTGGCCGTCCTGCCAGCGGAGGTAGTGCCCCGGCGGCAGCTTGCGCACGCCTTCGAAGATGGAGCCGTCGCGCGGCGTATAGAGAAACGCGAGATAGTGATCGAGCGCCTCGAGATTCAGCCGCGGCTCGAAGGCGCGCGCCGCGATGAGCGATTTGATTTCGCTGCCGAACGCCAGGCGACCCTCGGCTTCGACGTAGTACAGCGGTTTGATCCCCGCGCGATCGCGCGCGAGAAACAGCGTGCGCGTCCTGCGATCCCACAGCGCGATCCCGAACATGCCGCGCAGCCGGGCGAACGCGTCCTCACCCCACTCCTCGTACGCGTGCACGATCGATTCGGTGTCGCTGGCCGTTGCGAATACGTGTCCGCGGTTCTCCAGCTCCGTCCGCAGCTCGCGATAGTTGTAGATCTCTCCGTTGAAGACGATCCAGACGGTGCCGGTCTCGTTGTGAATGGGCTGGCGTCCGCCTGCCAGGTCGATGATGCTCAAGCGCCGCATGCCGAGGCCGACGCCTGCTTCCACGTGGATGCCTTCGTCGTCCGGCCCACGGTGGCGGATCACGTCGCACATGCGGTGGACGAGCCCGAATTCCGCGTCGAGTCTCGCCGGAACGGCGGTGTCCGTCTCGAACCGTGCCGCGTCGACGAATCCAGCTATGCCACACATCAACGGACTCCCTCGTGAACCGCGCAGGCGAGACTCTGACGGTCGGCTGCCGCTGCGCCGTCGATCGTCACCTCGGTGCCGTCCACGACGCTCTGCCACACGCGATCGTTGCGGCGCACGCGAATGGCCGCGCGGCCGTTGGTCTGCGCGCGGATGGTGCCGTAGCGGATCCGCGGCCATTCCGGCTCCGCCGCCCCGCCGGCGGGCTGTCGCGGAGCCGCCGCCAGCGCGCTGATGTCGAGGCGCGGGCCGGACACCTGCAGGCCTGTCGCGTCCCATCCGTCCGCGATCGACAGCGTCTCCAGCGCGATCGTCGCCTCTGACACGAAATCAGCATCCGTGGCGACGAGCGTCGCAAGTGCGAACGGGGCGATTCCCGCTTCGATCGCACGGACGAACGGTGCCCGCTCGATGCGCCCGTATTCGGGGGCGAAGATCGCGTCGGGTCCGTCGCTCACGAGTTCGACGAGCGCCGCGGTCGAGATAATCGCCGCCTGGTCCCCCTGCGCGTGATCGAGCAGCACGGTGCGGCCGAAGAGTCGAGGCCGCCAGGACGGATGCAGGTGCCAGAACGATTCGGCCCTGTGCGGCGCGGTTCCAAGGAGCTGATCGACGATCAGCCACCCGACGCCGTCGATGCCGAAGACGGTTCGCGCGTGGCGCAGTGTGCCGTATCCGTCGTGGGCGCCCTGCGCGATGTCGAGGTGATCGTCGGCCTGCGTGAACAGAAACTTCGCATCGGTCGTCGCGCTCCAGTGAAACGGCCCGCGGACGGAGGCGTGCTCGCCATCGTCGACGAGCACCGTGTTGTGGAGGCGACCCGAGCGGAGGCGGTCGCGCAACGCGGCGTCCATCGTGTACGTGCCGGTGCCGGGATCGATGAGCAGCGGCCTGCCCGCAACCGTTGTCGTGATACCAAGGGCGTCGGCATGCGCGTGTCCGCCGTTCAGGAATCCGTGGCGGCCGGCATCGAAGATGGCCAGTGCGCCGCTCTGTCGCGATACGAAGTAGCCGCTGTCGGGCAGGCCGCGCGAGGTCCAGCGCTCGCGTGCGGAAAATGGTCGAGCGCTCGCGATATCGGGCCCGGCAACCCAGCAGGCCTCCTCGGTCGGCGGCGACACGGCAAGTCTGGGCTCCGACAACAGCGTTGCCGCGATCGCGAGCGTCGTGCGGACATCCGCGGGTGACGTCCCGCACATCGAAAACACCTGTCCGCCATCGTCGTCACCGATCGTGGGCAGCCCGCCGCTGTCGTCCGCCAGTGTACGAAGCACGCGAGCCTGCCTGCGCGCGGCGTCCGCCAGTGCACCTGCCGCTTCGTCCTCGGCCCGCTGCGCGACGATGGTGGCGAGCAGGTAGAAGTCGGTGGAGTAGCGGTGATAGTGCGTCGACCGTTCTGCGTGGCCGCCGTCCGGCAGGATCTGGCGGTCGATTTCCGATAACAAGACGTCGCGCCCGAGCGCCGCCCGCGGGCGGCTGTCGCGAAGTTCCGGAAATGCGAGCGATACGACGTAGAGCGCGAGCGCTTCTCCCGTCAGATGCGTATTCGGGCTGAAATAGCGCGACAGATTGTTCGCGATCTGTGCGAGTTGACGGTCGAGGGCGAGCAGCAGGTCAGTACGCCAGGACCGCTCACCGGCGGCCCTCTCGTCGAGCTCGGTAAACAATTCGAGCGACCACGTCCACGAGATCGCGCGAAACGCGAGTTCGAGCATGCTCGCCCAGTTCACTCCCGTCAGCGGCGGGTTTGCGTCGAGCCAGGAGTACAGCTGATCGACGAACGTGCGGCCGTAGTTCGTATCCCCAGCCAGCCAGAACGCGCGCCCGAGCGACAACCAGTGCTGGTGGCGATTCAGTTCCCAGGTGATCTTGTGATCGCCGTACTTCGGATCCAGGTAAGGCACATCTGCCCAGAACGCGCGGGGGCCTCTGCCGCCGTGGACGACGTCGAGGTGCCAGTCGGGCAACGGTCCGTACGGCAGGTCGCGATATCCGAGCAGATCGTAGTGCCCCTGGAGAATGCGATCCGCTCGCGCCGCCGCGTCCGGCGGCGACGCCGGAAACCGCGATCGGATTCCCGCAACGACGGTTTCCTTTTCGCGCGCGCGAACAGGCCACGGAGAGAGACGCGTGCGGAAATGGTGCGCGAGCGCGTTCTCGGCCCTGTTCCAGTCGCCTGACCGGATCGCCTGCGCGGCCTCGCGGCTCGCGGGAATTTCGGCGGAAAGCCGGTCGGCCAGCATTCGACGATCCCACGACGGTTCGGCGAGCCGGTGCCTGAGTCGATCGCGCCAGATTCGCAGCGCGCACGCGGCGCGGAACCGCCGCTCGGCAGGCGTCATCGCGCGCACGCGCCGCACAGCCGCGGTGTTCGTCATGCTGTGGACGGCGCCGGCAAGGCGCGCGCTCGAAGAACGTCCTGATACAGCGCGAGCCACTGGGTCCGGACGGCGCTCCATTGATACCGCGAGCAGCTGTCGATGGCTGCACCGGTCAGCTCACTCGCGAGCGACGGATTGTCGATCAGCCGGAGCACGGCCTCGGCAGCCCGGTGATGATCGTTTCGTGCGACCAGGAGTCCGTGGCGGCCGTTCGTCAGAATCGCGGGTACGCCCCCGGCATCCGTCGATACGACGGCGCAGCCGCTCGCAAACGCCTCGAGCACCGATGCCGGCATGTTGTCGATGTCGGGCGTCTGCAGGTAGATGTCGGCATCCGCGTAGAACCGCCAGATGTCACGCGGATCCACCCGTCCGGCAAACGTGACGTTGCGAAGCCCGAGTTGCGCGGTCAGCGTGCGAAGCGCGCGCTCCTGCGACCCAGACCCGACCAGCGTCAGCGAGGCGTCCGGATGCCGCGCCTGGACCAGGTGAAACGCCCTGAGCGTGCACTGGACGTTGTAAAGCGGCTCGAAATTCCTGGTCGAGAGAATCCGCGGCCGAAGCCCTTGCCGCGGCCGGAACCGGAACCGGTCGAGATCGACGATGTTCGGAATGATTTCGGAGGTGATTGCAAACCCCGCGAAGACGTCACGGAGGAAGACCGAGGGCACGATGTTGCGCTCGACGGACCGCAGCGTTGCCCGCGCGATGGCCGACCGGCGAAGGTGGTCGGGCGCCTCGCCGCTCCGATAGTTCATGACGACCGGCTTTCCGAGCAGCCGGGCGACGACAACGGCGGGCAGCGGCGCAAGCAGAAACGAAAAATACGAAGCCGAGAAGACGTGCACCAGGTCTGCCTTCCGCAGCTCACGAAGGAGCAGGGGATAGTAGGTGAGCTGCGTAACGATAGTGCGGAGATACCTGATCCGGACGAGCTGCTTGAGCATGCCGGGTGGAACAGGGTTCACGGGCACCAGCCATGCCTCGACATCCGTGTCGTCGCGCCACCGGTCGAGCAGCCGCTGTGCCTGGACGGCTTGACCGCCGAGAATACCCATCGAGGGCGCGACGATAGCGACTCTGATTCTTTTGTCGTGGAGCTGACGCATCAACTGCCGAGCACGAGTGCAATCCATGCGCCCGAACCAATTTCGAATTCCTCGCCACAGATTCGCAACGAGCCGGTGGACTGTCGGTGATTGCTGCACGTCCGGTTCCGAGCAGACAAGCTCGAGCATTCGAGTTTCTAATTTGTCCTGAAACGTAACTGATCCATATCGCTGACATGCCAAATATCCTTTGATTTTTCAGCTCTCGATGTAATTTGTACAAACGGCTGAGTTGTGCGCCGGATCCGTTGATGAGTCCTATTTTGGTGCGCTGATCTGTAAATTCCTGTAAAAACAGCCGTTTCCGAGGTTGGTCACACCTTTGCCTGACGAGGGGCGTCGGCGCCACGTACGCCGGCACCTCACAATCAACTCGTCACGCCTCGTTTTTCCCGAATGCCTCGGCGCGTTCGAAACCGGAGCGTGCGCCTGTCGAGCAGACGACGCGCCATAGGCGGCGTCTGCGCCTGCTCGGCAGCTCTACCGGGACGGAGAGTAGATGATTTTTCCGAGCCTCCGACGGGTCGCCTTTGCTGGCAGCCTCGTATTCACCGCCAGCGCCATATCCGCAGCTGCCCAGACGCTGGTCCTCAACGACGCCAACGCCACCACGCTTCGCGGCGGGAGTTACGCGGCCACGAACTTCGGCTCCAGTGACGTCCTCGAAACGCGGGCGAGCAGTGATCCCACCTACGTCCGGCGCGCCCTCTTCAAGTTCGATACGGACAACACCATCGCCCAGGGAACACCAATCTCGAAGGCGATTCTGACCGTCACGGTCGCCAGCGGCAGCAACGACGAGACGCGAACGATCTCCGCGTTCCAGGAGCGTTCGTCCTACGACGAGTATTCGGCGACCTGGACGTATCGCAACGGCAGCACTCCCTGGGGGACCGCGGGCGGAGATCTGGGCGCGCGGTACGCGACGGCCTCTGTCCCCGGCGCCGGCGGTACAAAAGTCAGCTTCGACGTAACGGCCCTGGTCAACGCCATCGTCCGCGGCGACTTCGGCGACTCTCGATACACCCGCATCGTCCTGATCGACGAGGGTGGATCAGACCGGCTGTCGTACAAGCAGTACTACTCGGACGAGGCCTCCGACAGCTCCGCGCGCCCGACGCTGACGATCACCATGGGCTCGTCATCGTCGACGACGACCAGCAGCGGATCGACGTCGCCAACGCCAACGCCAACCACCAGCGGAGGTTCAACGAGCACCTCCGGCGTGAAGCTGCGCCTGCTGCAGTGGAACACCCACCACGGCGGCTACGGCACGGACGGCGTTTACGATCCGAATCGTCTCGCGACGTGGGCCGCAAGCTTTCAGCCCGACATCGTGATGTTCAACGAGATCGAGAAGTACACGGGATGGGGCAATCAGGACCAGCCTGAGGTGTACAAGAACCTCCTGCAGCAGAAGACCGGGAAGACCTGGTACTACATCTTCGCGCAGGAGTTCGGGCAGTGGAGCTCGAACGGCAAAGGCAACCTGATTCTCTCCACGTATCCGCTCACCTGGGTGGGCCGCTACGAGCTGGTGCACAACTACGACCGCAGCATTGCTGCCGCGATGGTCACGGTCAACGGCCGCAACATCACCCTGATCCTGACCCACCTCGATCCGTACGACCAGACGCTCCGCCTCACGCAGGCCACCGAAGTGACCGGCTGGGCGGCGGGTCAGCCGCAGAACCGGATCATCACGGGCGACATGAATGCCTGGCCCGACCAGACGTCCATCGCCCAGTACGACAGCCTGTACAACGATTCGTGGGCTGTCGCCGCCGCCAACGGGACCGCCTATGCGTTCTCGGGCAACAACGGCGAAACGAAGAGCGGGCGGATCGACTACATCTTCTATTCGAAGAGTGCGTCGAACCTGTCCGTGCTCTCGTCGCAGGTGTACGACACGCGCGACTCGAACGGCGTGATGCCGTCCGACCATCGCCCGGTCCTCACGACGTTCATCGTCAAGTAGAACATCGCTCCATCATCGTTCTTCATACACGCGCACATCATCGCCTGCCTCGTGACGCAGCCGGTCGAAGGGCCGTCGGGTCCCTTCGACCAGCCTGCCGCAGGAGGCACGCCAGGGAGGTTACATGCGCATTGCCGCACTTGGTGCTGCAGCCCTGCTGACCGCCGTACCGGCCGTCAGCGCCCAGACGACGCTCCGTTCCGCCAAGGATTCGACGATTCGCGGCGGCAGCTACGCCTACACCAATTTCGGCAGCGAGCCGATACTCGAAACCAGGCAAAGCGACGATCAAACCTACGTGCGGCGCGCAGCCGTCATGTTCGATACCGACGCCTCGTTCCCGGCATCGACCAGCATCGGTTCCGCGCAACTCGTGCTCACGGTCAAGGGGGGCAACGACGAAGCGCGAACGCTGACCGCGTGCGCCATGCCGATTTCGTTCGACGAGGACGCGGTGACATGGGTTCAGCGGAACAGTTCGGCCTACTGGTCGACTGCCGGTGGCGATATCGTCTCCAGCGACTGCTCGTACGCGACGGTGACCGCCAGCTCGGGATCACGCGTCACCTTCGATGTCACCACGCAGGTGCAGAAGGCCGTCGCGGGCACGTATGGTACCCGCTATGCGCGCTTTCTCGTCGCGGACTACGGCGGCTCCAGCCGCGATTCGTACAAGCAGTACTACTCGAACAATGCGTCGGACAGCTCGGTGCAGCCGGCGTTGATCGTATCCACGGGTAGCTCGAGCTCGACATCATCATCCTCGTCTTCGTCGTCAACATCGTCTTCCTCGTCGGCGTCGAACATCGTGCTCTGGGCCGGTGACGGGCGGGTCGCAGGGTCTTCGTGGCAGCTGGTCGCGGACTCGAGTGCGGCCGGCGGATCAAAGCTCTGGAATCCGGATCGCGGAACCGGCAAGCTGTCGTATCCCTCGTCGTCCCCCTCGAGCTACGTCGACTTCACGTTCACGCCTGTCGCAGGGGTGCCGTATCGCCTCTGGATTCGCGCGAAGGCGGACGGCAACGATTACACGAACGACTCGTTCTTCGTGCAGTTCTCGGCGTCGGTGACGTCGGGCGGCAGCGCGCAGTACCGCATCGGAACGACGAGCGGCGAGGTGTATTCGCTGGAGAGCTGCAGCGGTGTCGGCGAAAGCGAGTGGGGCTGGGAGGACACGGAGTACTGCGGAGACGCAGCACCGATTTACTTCTCGTCGAGCAGCGCGCAGACGCTGCGCATCCAGCAGCGGGAAGACGGCATCTCGGTCGATCAAATCGTGCTCTCGCCGTCCACCTACCTCACCTCGCCGCCAGGGTCGCAGCAGAACGACACGAGAATCCTCTCGCGCACCAGTACGAGTTCGCTGACGCAGCCGACGGCGCCGGCACCCGTGTCGAGCACGTCCAGCTCGAGCAGTTCGACCTCGAGCAGTTCGAGCACCACCACGACGACCTCGGGCACCACGCTGCGCGTCCTGCAGTGGAACATCCACCACGGAGGATATGGGACCGACGGGGTGTACGACCCGAACCGCGTCGCAACGTGGATGGCATCGTTCCACCCGGACGTCGTTCTCGTCAACGAAATCGAGAAGTACACCTCGTGGGGCAATCAGGATCAGCCGGAGGTGTACAAGAATCTGCTGCAGCAGAAGACCGGGAAGACCTGGTACTACATCTTTGCGCAGGAATTCGGCCAGTGGTCGTCGAACGGGAAGGGCAATGCGATCTTCTCGACGGTTCCCTTCAACTACACGGATCGGTACGAGCTCGTGCACAACTACGATCGCAGCATCGCCGAAGGATCCATTACGTGGAACGGACGGACGATCACGCTGATCTCGACTCACCTGGATCCGTATGATCAGTCGCTCAGGCTGACGCAGGCGACAGAGGTCACGTCGTGGGCGTCGAAAGAGCCGGAGAACCGGATCATCACCGGGGACATGAACGCCTGGCCGGACCAGTCATCGATCGCGCAGTACGACAACTACTACTACGACTCCTGGGCCGTCGCAGCCGCCAACGGCACGGCCTACGCGTTTTCGGGCAACAGCGGCGAGACGAAGAACGGCCGGATCGACTACATCTTCTACTCGAGGAACAACAGCAATCTGAGCGTGAAATCGTCACAGGTGTACGACACGCGTGATTCGAACGGCGTGATGCCGTCAGATCATCGCCCGGTGCTGACGACGTTTTACGTCAGGTAGATCAACTCTCGATCCCGGACTTCCAACTCTCCTGAAATCGCTCTGCAGGGGAGCTGGGGGTCTGGAGTCGGGATTGCGACGACCGTCGCCGCGCCCAGAAATAGCCCGCGAAATACATGAGCATCATCTGGCGCCGGAACGCTTCGGCGGGCCGGCGCCTGACCACCGCTCGGACCCATCCCGCGAGATCGCGCAGCGCTGATCCATACATGTAACGCGGCACGCCGAGCACGTGCGGCGTCTGCGTGAGGTCGATTCCCATGTCCGTCCGCGGCTGGAGATGCTCGAGCGCGGAACGGGAGACTCCCTTTCCGAACCACCAGCGCCTGAAATAGCGCTTCGTCAACCGCGCCGCCGGGATGTGGTGATGGACTTCCATCGCCGGAACGTAAACTCCGCGAAAGCCCGCCGCCCGCGCGCGTATCAGGAACTCCGGGACCTCCTGACCAAGCACCAGCCGCCCCTCGCCGGTGCGTCCGAGATCCGGACGAAACGCCCCCACGCGATCGAAGACCACGCGGTGCACGGCCATGTTCGCGCCCAAAGGCACCTTCCGCCTCTCCTCGTAGACGAACCGCTCGGCGCCATGGTCCTGAATCGCAATCGTGCCCCACAGATCGCCGCGATCGAGGTCGAGCCATGCCGGCGGCGGCACCTCCCATCGCGGGCGAACGGGCCCTCCCGCGAAGCGGATTGACGGGTCGGCGGGCGAGAGGAGCGCGCCGCATGCCCCGTTCAGCCACCCATCCGCCACGCGCACGTCATCGTCGGTGAACGTGAGTACGTCGGCACCGGCTGCGGCGATCCCGGTGTTGAGAGCGCTCGATCGCCCCTGCCGCGCTTCGAATACGTACCGGAGCGGAACAGGAAAGTCGGCGGCGTGGCGGTCGACGACCGCGCGGGTGTCGTCCGTCGAATTGTTGTCGATGACGATGCACTCCCAGCTGAACCCTGGCCGCAGCCGCGCGATCGAGGCGAGCGTGTCGTCCAGCATCGCGGCACGGTTGAAGGTCGCGATGAGGATGCTCGCCGCCGGTTTACTGGTTTCCATCGGCAGTACTCACGCGATGGCTTCGTCTGCGCCGGCGACAGTCGGCGTTGCCGGGCGGCCGAGGAGTTCTCTTGCGAGCGCGACCGCCCGTTCCGTAGCGGTGCCGGGACGATAGAAAAGCTCCGAGGCCACACGCTTGCGCGCGGACGAGAGTCGACCCGGCTGCGCGAGTTCAGCGCGGACGACGCGGACGAGATCCTCGACGGTGGCGGCCACTGTGGCGGCGCTGCGCAGCAGCGCGATCTTTTCGGGATTGATGCGCGCGTCGCGCGCGAGGTCCGGCGCGTCGAACACGACCAGCGGGCGATCCAGCACGAAATACTCGAACCCGACCGAGCTGTGGTCGGTGACCATCACGTCCGCCGCAGCCAGCCAGGGGCTCGCATCCGCACCGTCGACGAACCGCACGCGTCCCGGCTGCTCGAGCGCGAGCATGCGTGCCCGCCAGTCGATGCCGCCGGTATATCGCGGGTCGGCATCCAGCGATCGATCGTGCAGCTTGACGATGACGTTGAGTCCAGCGGCCGCCAGGCCCGAGACGATTGCCTCCCCCGCAATGTGCAGCGACGACGCCGTCGAATACGTCGGTGCGTAGAGGACCGTTGAACGATCGTCGACCAGCCCGGCCTCCTTGCGGATGCGCGCGCCGTCCCATCCGCCGTTTGCCAGCCGATCGAGCTTTGGGTACCCGAGGAGCACCGCCTGCGCCGAGGTGACGATCCCGGCATCGAGATACCGCTGCATCCGGTCTCGATTGATGAACGCCACTCGGTCGTAGTACTCGAATCCCATCGGCAGCCCCGACGGTCGATCGAGGTCGTATTTCCCCGCAACCCCGTGGAAGAAATTGATTCGATGCGAGCACCGCCGGAGGCGTGCTGCCGCCCAGGGATCGCCGTTCGCGTAGAGATCGAAGTGGCGCCACTCCACCTGCCGATGGGTCAGGAACGCGCCTTCGGGCAACAGGGGAGCAATCCGGTCCGGATACTCGCTGGTGTACCAGACGCGCACGCCGCTCCCAGCGGACAGGGCGGCGGCGATCGGACCGAGAACGGCGTGATACACCGGCGTCCGCAGTTCGAACAGGACGTCGCGCGCCGCGTTCAAGCGGGCGAGCGTGTCGTCGAGTTTGTGGATGACGGGCGTGAAGCGGCGAAGCATGACTACGCCGCCGGACGCAGCATCGGGTTGGTCCGGACGCCGCGGCGGTTCTTCCACCGCTGCGCAACGATACCGGCAAAAAACCAGAGCCACAGTTCGTGCTCGAACGCGCCCGTGGCATCCCGGCGGATGGTATCGCGGACGGCCGCAACGGCGTGCTCGATCGCACGGCGGAAGAGATACCGCGGCACGCCGATCACATGCGGCACCGTGCGGAAATCTAGCGTGGTCTGCTCCGGCGCTTCCATATCCAGTCCGGATCGCTCGTACAGAAGCGCCCGGCTGACGCCGCGCCAGTAGAACCAGCGCCGGAAGTACGATTTCTTCAGCCGCGCTTCGGGAATGATGTGGTGCACGATCATCTCGGGCACGTAGCAGCCCCGCACACCGGCGGCGCGCGCGCGGATGCACCATTCGCGCACCTCCTGGCCGAGCAGCGTTCCCGCCTTCCGTCCCGTCGAGGGATCGAGCAGCCCGGCCCGGTCGAATGCGCTCCGGTGGAACGCCATGTTGACACCGAGCGGGACGCGGTTCCCGAATTCGAGCACGTCCGGGCCGTAGTCGAGCAGGGCGATCACGGCCCACTGCTTGCCGCCGTGGTTGGGCAGCCAACCGGGACGTGTCCCGCCCCAGATCGGCAGCACACGGCCACCCACGTAGTCGCACCCAAGCCGCTCGAGGCCTTCGACGGCCCGGTCCAGCCAATCGCGTTCGACCCGCACGTCATCGTCGGTCGTGACGATCACATCGCCCGTCGCGATCCTGATCCCGGCGTTCAGCGCCGGGCTGCGGCCTTGTTCGCGCTCGAATACATAACGGAGCGGAACCGGAAACACCGGTGCAGCCGTCTCGACCACACGCCGGGTGTCATCCGCCGAGTTGTTGTCGACGACGACGACCTCCCACGGACGGGTCGTCTCGAGCTGCGCCAGGCTCGCGAGCGTCTCTCGCAGATCGGCGGCGCGATTGTAGGTGGCGATGACGATGGAGGACGTCATGCGACAGCCCTCGCGGCTTTGCGCCGTGCGAGACGCGCCCGGTTCCACCGATAGAGAACCGGCAGGAGCGGCGGCGCGCACCGCGCGACCACGGCAGCGATCGCGATCGCCAGCGTGGGCCGCCGCGATTGCAGCGCGCGCAGCCTGTCCGCCGCGGCGCGGCGGTTTCCTGCGTCGATCGCCGCACGTGCCTCCGCCGCGAGCAGTTCCGTTTCGAATCGGGCGACCTGCGCGTCGAGAATCGCCAGTTCATCGGGACGGTCGGCCAGCGCCGGGCGGAGTTTGCGATAAACCGTGAGGAGGCCGCCCAGCATCCGGACGTCACTCGCAGAGAGACTGTCGTCCCGCCGCCGGTAATCGCCGAGCGGCCGATCGTTGCGGACGAACCGGAAGCCCGACGCCGCCGCGCGCAGCCAGTAGTCGTAATCCTCGTTCGACCGCAGACGTTCATCGAAGTCCCCGACGGTCTGATACACCGACCGGTGGAACACCGACATGATGAACACGGCTTCCTCGTCGCGGAGGATGTCCGCGAGAAGGGGCTGTGGCCGTTTGTCGGGCCACGGCCGCGCGGGCGTCCCGTGCCAGGGCCCACCGAGATTGCGCGCGTTTCCGGTGACCACGTCGGCGTGCTGCCGGGACGCGAACGTCGCCATCTGCGCCGTGAGGAAGTCGGGGTCCCACAGGTCGTCGCTGTCGAGCAGGGCGAAAAACTCACCCCGCGCGTAGCGCATGGCCGTGTTGCGCGCCGCCGAGAGCCCTCCGTTGCGCTGATGGACCACGCGGATTCGCGGGTCTCTCGCGGCGTACTCGTCCGCGAAGCGGCCGGTCCGATCCGTCGACCCGTCGTCGACGATGACCAGCTCCCAGTCTCGATACGTCTGCGCCAGAACCGACTCGACGGACGCCGCGAGGTACTGCTCGACGTTGTACGCCGGCATGATCACGCTGATCGTTGGCACGAGGCCTCCGTCGATTCGAAGAGCGCTTCCTGCATCGAGGCGGGGTCGAGTTCAATCGCTTCGTAGAGCGCCTCGACCGAGCGGCGCGTCGCCGACCCGGGGGAGTAGAACAAATCCTGAGCGACCGCGCGTCGGGTCGCGGAATTCGCCGCGGGGTCTGCGATCGCCTGTTCGACAGCCCTGACCGTGTCATCGACCGTCGACGTCGACGTCGAGGCCGCCGCCAGCAGCTCCACGTATTCCCTGTGAATGTTCGCTTCGCGAATGAGTTCGGGGCGATGGATCCGGACGAGCGGCCGGTCGCGCAGCAGGTACTCGAACCCGGCGGAGCTGTGGTCGGTGATCATCACATCCGCGGCCACGAGATACGGAGAGATGTCGTGGCCGGTCGCCAGGACGCCACGGCCTGCGCTCAGGAGCGGCTGGAGCGCTGCCGTCCAGTCGACGCCACCGGAATACCGCGGCCGCGGATCTCGCGACCGATCGTGAAGCTTCACGAGCACGTTGATTGGCAGCCGCATCAACGCCCGCACCAGGTCGACGCCGACGCTGTTCAACGACGACTCGGGCGACCATGTCGGTGCATACAGCACGACCGGAAGTGCGGGATTCAATCCGAGCTGCTCGACGACGGCGTCGCGCGCATAGGTGCCGTCGACGACCGCATCCGCCTTGGGCATGCCGACGAGACGGATGGCGGGACTGTTGGCTTCGATCGCGCCGGACCTCACGAAATTCTGCAGCCGTCGCCGGTTGATGAAGAAAATGCGGTCCCAGGGACGCATGTGCCGGGTCGGCGCGTCGAAGCCGTACTTGCCGGCGACGCCGTGGAAGACCTGAATGCGGCACCCGCCGCGCGCGAGCGTCTGCCACATGAAATCCGACGCGACGTAGGCGTCGAACCGCATCAGGGCCGCCCGTTTCGGGTGTACCAGCCGTGTGCCCGCGGGGGCCTCGCGGTAAATTTCCTGCAGGCGATGGGGTTCCTCGCTCGCCGTGAAATAGAACTCGACGCGCGGGTCGACGCCGAGCGCTCGAACGACGGGCGCGACCATCGTGTAATTGACCGGCGTGCGCGAATCGACCAGGATTCGCCGGCGATCCGTTCGGCGCGCGAACGCCCGATCCAGGCGGCGGATCATCCGGATCGGCGCATGAAGCACGTCGCGCGACGTCATGCGTGCGCCACCTCGACTGCGTGAGCACGGGCCTTTACACGGGCCGTCGACGTCCGGGGCTGACGGTCGCGAAGCATTTCACGCGGCGTCACCGCGAGCGCCAGCAGATAGTAAAACGGCCAGGTGTAGGCGACCGACGCAAACAGGGCGCACACGAGCCATCCGCAGAGCGACGCCAGCATTGCCGCCGAGTGCGCATCGAGGAGGTCGGCTTCCTCGTCGTCGAGAATCGGCGCGCTCCCGTCGCGACGACGTCCATTGCGGCCTGTCCGCGCGGCCCGACGAGCCCGTCGCAACAGCCGGCGAGTCTGGAAAATTCCGTAAAACGCGCGGCCGACCATGAAGAAAAACACCGAGAGCCCAACGATGCCCAGCTCCGCGGCCACCTGCAGCACGACGTTGTGGCTTTCGTGCCACGCCGAGGGGCGCGTCGGGTCCCACGCCTTGAAATTCCCGGCGCCGACACCCGTCAGCGGATTTTCCGAGAACGCCCGGATCGAATCCTTGATCAGCGTCCGGCGCTCCTGCGCCGAGCCGAAGTCGTCCTTGCTCTCGTCGGTAATGCTCGCGATCCGGTGCCAGTAGGTCGCGGGGACGAGCGGCAGCGCGCACATCCCGGCGAACGCCGCCGCAACGACCAGCCCCGGTCGCTTGCGGACGGCCATCACGCCGAACACCACGATCATCACGATCATCCCAAGAAAGCCGCCGCGCGACCCTGATGCGACGGCCGACGCAAGCATCAACACCGCGCACCCCGCCGCCGTCGCCCGCTCGAGCAGGCTCGAGCGCCGCAGCACCAAGAAGGCGGCCAGGGGAAGAAAGGCCACCATGTTCGTCGCGAGATCGTTGGGGTTCCCCATGATCCCGCCGACGGCGCCTTGCGCGCGCGTGCCGTGGCCGACCATGTGGCTGCCGTGCAGGTAGTCGATCATCGTCAGGAAGGCGACATAGCCGACGGAGAGCACCAGGACCCACGTCAGGCGCTCCAGCCGTTTCGGCGTGGTGATCGTGTTCACGGCGAGCAGATAGATGAGAATGACCTTCGAATACACGTCGCGGAACACGCCGATTGCGCCGCCCATCCAGATCGAGAACGGCGCCGTCAACACGATGACCGCGCCAAAGAGGACGACGCCGATCAGCTCCGGCGTGACGCGGGTGACGGGCTGCCGTCGCGCCAGACGGCCGGCGACCAGCGAAACGAGGCCGATGGTCGCCGACAGTTCCGCCAGATGCAGGAAATCGAGCGGCGGAAGGATGTCCTGCGGCCTCAGGAAGAGCACTGCCGTGAACAGCAGCATCCAGGTGAACGCGCGATCGCGCGGCTCAGGTGCAGGTATCGCCGCCGAGGTGACCCGCGAGTCCTCCGACGCTGCGACCGCGGTCGGACCACCTCCCGCAGACAGGCTCGCTCCGGTGGGCACAGGCGCATTGAACGTGAGGCGCTCGGTCATCGCCACACCTCACGGCCCCGCCGCAGGGCCATGAGCCCTGCAATCGCCGAGAAATTGAGGACGACGAAAGTGAACGCCACACTCGACATGCGCTGGCGCGCTTCCAGGGCCGCACCGGCCGCTGCGAGCCCATAGAACAGCAACTGCAGCACCAGCGCCACGACGTAAATGGCGCCCGTCCCGGCCAGCACCAGGCTCGAGAGCAGCAGGGCCATCAGCGCCCAGGGCACAATCAACCGTCCGACTTTGTGGGAGAGGTACTGCAGCCACACGGGATTGACGATCGGCAGCAGCAGCCGCGGTTCCTGCGCGAGGATCTGATAATTGCCGGCGAGCGTCCGCTTCTTCCGGCGTGTTTCCGTCGCGGCGTCAGACGACGCACGGTCGAAGGCGCGCGCGCGGTCATCGAACACCATGCGGTATCCGGCCAGCACGGTGCGCATGGGCGCCAGCACGTCGTCGAGCAGCGTCGATTCCGGCAGCGGCCGCCAGAGCGAGCGCCGCAGCGCGTAGATTGCTCCTGTCGCGCCAAGCGTGGACCAGACGCGGCTCTCGCTCCGCCGCATCCACTTCTCATAGCGCCAATAGAGGCCCAGGCCCTCGCCGACCGTCGAGTCGGACGACGGCCGCGCCTCCGAGTCGAGGACCAACTCGCCGGTCGCGCCGCCGACGGCTGGATCCGCGAAGTTCTCGACCAGCGCCTGCAGGGAGCCCGGGGCGAAGCGCTGGCGCGCGTCAACGAACATCAGGACGTCGCCGCGCGCCGCCGCGACCCCGGCGTTCAGCGCCGCGGGTTTACCCGCCGACGGCCGTTCGATCAGCCTGACGGCAGGCCCGAACGGCGCGAGCGCGGCCCCCGGCGCATCGGTCGAGCCGTCCGAGACGACGATGATTTCGCGCGATCCCGGGTAGTCCTGTGCGAGGAGATTGGCAATCCGGGCGGGGAGCCTGTGCGCCTCGTTGCGTGCCGCGATGACGATCGAGATCGAGGGCCAGCGTCCTGGCGGGAACGGCGCCCGCCGCGGCTGCCGATCCACCAGCCGCGCCCACGCGGCGACGAGGCATGGATACCCCGCGTACACGTAGAGCACGAACGCCGCCGAAACCCAGAACAGGACCGTCATAGCAAACGAAGGGCGCGATCAAACGATCGCGACCTTCTGACCCTCCGATGGCGCGCGCGGCGCGCCGAGCTTGAACACATTCGGGTGCGGCTGTTTGATCGCGTTGCGCGTGTCGACGATGACGTCGGCTTCGTCCAGCAGCGCCGCGTAGTCGAACGTCTTGTGATCCGTCACGATGACTACGCAGTCGTACCGGCCGATGGAGCCCCGCTTCATCTCCACGGCTTTCACGTCGTAGCCGCCCGACCACTCGCGGCCGTGCACCTGGGGTACGAAGGGGTCCGCGTAGGACACGTCGGCGCCGCGCGCGAGCAGCAGCCCCATGACGTCGAGCGCCGGCGACTCGCGCATGTCGTCGATGTCGCGCTTGTAGGCGACGCCCGCGATGAGCACCTTCGATCCGTTGATCGCCTTGCGGCGCGTGTTGAGCGCCTCGCCCACCTTGTCCACCACGTAGTGCGGCATGCCGGCGTTGATGTGGCCGGCCAGCTCGATGAACCGCGGGTCGAAGCCGGTCTGCTTGGCTTTCCACGACAGATAGAACGGATCGATCGGGATGCAGTGGCCGCCGAGGCCCGGGCCCGGATAGAACGCCATGAACCCGAAGGGCTTCGTCTTCGCCGCGTCGACGACTTCCCAGACGTCGATATTCATGCGGTCGCACATCAGCGCCAGCTCGTTGACGAGGCCGATGTTGACGGCGCGAAACGTGTTCTCGAGCAGCTTCACCATCTCGGCGACGCGGGTCGAACTCACAGGGACGATCGTCTCAATCGCGCTGCCGTACAGCTCCTTTGCCAGTTCCGAACAGGTCGGGGTGAAACCGCCGACGACCTTGGGGACGTTGTGCGTCTGAAACGTGGGATTCCCCGGGTCGACCCGTTCGGGGGAGAACGCGAGGAAGAAGTCGACGCCCGCTTTGAGGCCGGTGGCTTCGAGCATCGGCTGCACCACTTCGTCCGTCGTACCCGGGTACGTGGTGGACTCGAGGACGATCAGCATCCCCGGGTGCAGGTATTTCGCGATCCCTTCCACCGCCGAGACGATGTAGGACATGTCGGGGTCCTTCGTCTTGCGCAGCGGCGTCGGCACGCAGATGTTCACCGTATCGAGGTCGCGAACGACGGAGAAATCGGTCGTTGCATCGAGCTTGCCTGCGGCGTGCAGGGACTGGACGTCGGCGGTCTTGACGTCGGGGATGTACGACTGGCCGTCGTTGATCGCGTTGACCTTCCGCGCATCGAGGTCGATGCCGGTCGCGTGGAAGCCCGCCTTGGCGAGTTCCACCGCGAGCGGCAGACCGACGTATCCGAGACCGACGACGCCCGTGCGCGCAGTCCGCGCACGCAGCTTGTCACGAAGCGTTTCCGAGAGCTGTGTCATGTAGGTCCAACTCCTAAGCAGAAACGCCCAGCATAATCCGTTTCAACCGCGCCCAGAGCCCCACGCGGCGCGTTTCTTCACGCGCCTGCGCCGCCTCGCGGCCGATTGTGCCCGTTGGCGCAACGGACGGGTGGCGCTGCTGGCGCAACAGGCGGTATTCCTCCGCGAGGACGCGGCGCTGTTCGGCCAGCTCCCGTTCGCGCTGCCGGACGGCCTGTTCGCGCTGTTCGAGCGCGTTCGAGCGCGCCTCGTCGCCGATCGTCGGGCGTGCTGGCGCCGGGGGCCAGTTCCGCGCGTCCAGCACGCGTCCCGGCGCATGCGTGTGCGCGGTCGTCGCGACAGGTCTCGGCTCCGGACGCTCGAGCGGCGGCGGCGCGGTCGGCGTCGGCGCCGTGCGGGTGGCCGGCTGCGGGTCAACCCCGGCGTTCGCCGACGCCGCGACCGGTGCGGCCATCGCCGCTTCTGCCACGGCCTGGTCGTCAGCAGCGCCCGCGGCGAGGACGCCGGTCGTTTCCAGCTCCGCGAGCACGTCGCCAATGAGCGCGCGATCGATCTGCGGCCGTTCCTCGGCGTAGCCGAACACGAGCGCCGCATCGCAGATGATGTTGATGATGCGCGGCACTCCGCGGCTGCGCGCGTGGATCAGCGTCGTGGCCTCGCGTGGGAACTCCAGCGGCGCGCCGATGGACGCGCGGCGGAGACGATGGTTGATGTAGTTGGCCGTCTCCTCTTCGTCGAGCGGCGCGAGATGATAGCTGACCGTGATCCGCTGCCGAAGCTGCTCGAGCTCCGGCGTGCCCAGCTTGTCGCGCAGGTTGGGTTGCCCCACGAGGACGATCTGCAGGAGCTTCGATTTCTCGGTTTCGAGATTCGACAGCATCCGCAGCTCCTCGAGCGCGGCAAGACTCAGGTTCTGCGCCTCATCGATCACGATCAACACCATGCGGCCGGCGAGCCGCTGGTCGACGAGGTACTGCGCGAGGTCGCGCAGCAGCTGCGGCTTGCTCCGTCCCGCCGCCTCGAGGCCGAAATCGAGCATGATCGTCTCGAGCAGCTCGCGCGGATCCAGCATCGTGTTCACGATCCGTCCGACGGTCGTATGTGTATCGAGATTGCGCAACACCGACTGGACCAGCGTCGTTTTACCGGAGCCGATCGCGCCGGTAATCACCACGAATCCCGCGTGGCTTTCGAGCCCGTAGCGCAGGTAATCGAGCGCCTCCTGGTGGACGCGGCTCGGATACAGGTATTCCGGATCCGGGCTGAGCGCGAACGGCCGTTCGCGAAGCTGGTAAAAACGTTCGTACATCTCAGAGACCTCCGACCTCGGCGCGCCCGCGCCAGGCGCCGAGCTTCCGCTGCGCCAGTGCGGTGATCGCCGCCGCGAGCGGTTCCGGGTGGTGGCGGATCTTGCCCGCCGGGTGTTCCGACACCAGCGGGACGCCGATCGCCCGCACCCCAAGCCGATCCAGCGCCGCGAGATCGAACGCGCTCGCGACGACCGGGAACGCACCGCGCTCGCGATAGACCGCGGCCAGCGCGTCCGGCACCGGCGTGGTGTTGTAGATCACGTAATCGAACAACTGCCGCCCCACGTGACGCTCGATGGCGAGCAGGTGCTCGAGGATCCCGTACGTGTCCGTCTCTCCCGGCTCGGTCATCAGATTCGCGACGAGCACGCGCAGGCCGCGCGATCGCTCGATCGCGCCTGCGACGTCAGGCACCAGGAGCGGCGGCAGGATGCTCGTATACAAGCTCCCCGGACCCGCGACGATGACGGTGGCCTCCTCGATGGCGCCGATGACCCGCGACGGGCAGCACGGCCGCTCGGGCAGCAGCGCGAGGCGCGCGATCGCTCCGCCCGCCGCCGCGATCGCCGTTTCACCGCTCACCACCCGGCCATCCGCCAGTTCCGCGACGAGCGTCACGACCTCGTTCGTGGCGGGCAGCACGACGCCGCGAGCGCCGACGACCCGCGCCGCCAGGTCCACGGCTGCCGCGAAGTCCTGCGTGACGTCCGCAAGCGCCGCGAGCATCAGGTTGCCGACGGCGTGGCCGCTCAGCCCCTCGCCGCTCCCGAAGCGGTACTGAAACAGGTCCGCGATTTTCGCGCGGTTGTCCGATAGCGCCGCGAGGCAGTTGCGGATGTCGCCCGGCGGAATCATCTTGAATTCGGCGCGCAGCCGTCCTGAGCTCCCGCCGTCGTCGGACGTGGCGACGACCGCGACCAGGTGATCGCGCGCGGTGTCGGCCGCGTCCGCAACGATGATCGGATGCAGCCCCCGCAGCACGTTGGGTAATCCTGTGCCGCCGCCAATCGCGACCACGCGCGGCTGCTGTGCAGGCGCGTCGGGCTGCGGGCAGTGCGGCTGTGGCGTGGGTAGCATTACAACCCTCGCCCGAACTCCGCTGCCGGCGTGGCGGCGTGCGCTTCGTCCAGCGCATCGATCGCCGGGAGCACCTCACGGACCGCCCGCCGATAGTCTTCCGGAAAATCGATTTCGATCCACGGATACCCGCGCGTGCCGATCGCCCAGAGCGGCCGCTCCGCCGCATAAGCGCTGAAGGCCTTGGGCGCCCAGTCTCGCCTGCCGCCGCGGGCCACGATGGCGTCGAGAATCTCAATGACGCGCGGAGCGCTGTCCGGTCCGAACTTGACGACCCCGAGGTTCTCCGCATGCGCCTGATCGGGCGGCAGCGTCTTGGACATTTCCATCACCCGGCCCGCGCGGATGCGAACCTTCATCTCCTCGTCGCCGTAGGGCGGCTGCGAAGGCTGCCGGTAATCGGCCAGGAGCGCGGCATCGTGGCCGGACGCGAGCAGATCCTCGAGGAGCACGGGAGGGAAGAGCACGTCACAGTTGAGGACCACGAAACCTTCATAAAGCAGAGCTCGTGCCATCCAGAGCGAATACAAACTGTTCGTCTGCGCGAACTCCGGGTTCTCGACAAACGTGGCGCGCGTGCCGCACACGTCGCGGACGCGCTCGGCCTGACAGCCGACGACGACGGCGATGTCGTCGACGCCGGAATTTTCGAGCGCGCGAATCTGCCGCTCGATCAACGTCACGCCGCCAAGCTCGACCAGACACTTCGGCCGATCGGCTGCCGTCCCGTTGAGCCGTGAACCTTTGCCCGCCGCCAGTACGATGCCCCGCATGCTCGAAACCAATCCTCCTGACGCCTGCCGTTACGCCGCTGGCGCAAGGCCGTCGCGCCGCCCAAGCAGTTCCATCAACTTCGCCGCATATTGCGCACGGTCCGAGCGTCCGACCGCCGCGCTGAAGAGCAGTACGTATAGCAACCCCGCGACACCCGCCTGCAGCGCCACCATCGCGAAGCTCACAGGTGCCAGCCGCCGGCTCGCCTCCAGCAGGACCGCCACGACCACCCCGGGCCAGATCGCTGGCCATATCGCGTGATGAAATGCACGGCCGAGCGGAAGGTGCACGCGACGGCAGGCAGCCGGCCACAGGACGAAGATGGAGGCGACCGCGACCGGGACGACGGTGCCGATGGCTACGCCGGGCAGCCCGAGGGGGCCCACCAGCGCCGCGCTCATCACGAGGTTGACGAGCCCCGTGATGATGTTGACGAAGGCGAGATAGCGGATCTTCCCGGCGCCCTTGAGCAGCGTGGTCGACGTTGCGTTGCCGACGCGCAGCGCCACCGCGAGCGCGAGGATCTGGATGATGATGGCGCTCCCAAGCATCCTCGGGCCGACCCACGCGAGTACAAGGGGCTGTGCGAGCACGACCAGCGTGACGGCGATCGGCAGCACGGTTGCCAGCGACAGCCGCGTGCCTTCGAGCAGCACCTTCTGCAGCCGCTCGATGCGATTGGTCGCATCCGAGTCGACGACAACGGGGAAGAGCACCGCGTTGCTCTGGTTCGTCAGCCGCTGCGTGCCGGAGACAATGCGGTCGGCAACCGCCCACACCGCGACGGGCCCGGGGCCCAGGAAGACGCCGATGACGACTTCGTCCAGCTCGTAATTGAGCTTGTTGGCCCAGTCGATGATGGACGAGTAGACGCTGAACCCCGTGACTTCGCGCAGGCGGCTGCGCCGGAAGAGCGACGGCCGCAGCCGCAGCGCCGGATAGATGGAATACGCGTTCCGTCGATAGACGAAGTAGGTGATGATCCGGACCGCCGTCGTCGCGGCTACGAGCGCGATGACGCCGTAGCCCGCCAGCAGCACGGCGACGTTCGCCGCCGCGACCCCGATGCTGCTCACGATCGCGACGAGGTTGTTGATGTCGTACCGCTGAAAACCGCCGATGATTCCGCCGAAGATGCTGAATGGGAAGTTCGCGGCCACGTTCAGCCCGATGATCAGCAGGATCCACCGGCCGGTCTGGGCTTCGACTGCGGAGATGCGGAAGACGTGATCGAGATTGAAGGCCAGGCCGATGATGATGAGGTACGCGAGCACGCCGAAGGAGGCGAACACGAAGAAGGTGGTGCTCGCGATTTCGTTCAGCGCGGAGGTATCGTGATGCGCGCGGTATCGCGCGATGAAGTTGACCAGCGCGCCGCCGAACCCCATATCGAGGATTGAGAAATGGATGGTGACCGACGCCGTCAGCATCCAGAGTCCGTACCATTCCTGGCCGAGATGCCGCAGGTTGAACGGCAGCATCACGAGGCCTATGACGAGTTCGACCGCGATTGCGAGGTAGCGCGTCGTGATGTTGCGCGCGAGCGTCGCGAACGGCCGCTCGTCGGCCTCGGCCCAGGTGGCGTCCGCCCCCTCCGGCGAGCGTGGGTTCACGCCGCCCCCTTCCGGAAGAGCACGACCTTGACCGTGTCGAACACGATGGTCAGATCGAAGAACACCGACAAGTGCTTGATGTAATACAGGTCGTAGCGAAGCTTCTCCATCGCGTCTTCGAGTGACGACCCGTAGCGGTACTTCACCTGCGCCCAGCCGGTCAGGCCCGGTTTCACGGCGTGCCGCTGCTGGTAAAACGGAATCTGGCGCGACAGCTCGTCGACGAAGAACGGCCGCTCGGGCCGCGGGCCGACGAAGCTCATGTCTCCGCGGAGCACGTTCCAGAGCTGCGGCAGCTCATCGAGCCGCGTCGTTCGGATGAACCTGCCGACCCGGGTCACGCGCTCGTCGCCGTCCTTGGCCCACACGGGGCGGCCGCCCTGCTCGGCGTCTTTCCGCATCGATCGAAACTTCGAGAGCACGAACGGGCGCCCGTTTTCGCCGACCCGCTCCTGGCGGTAGAAGATCGGCCGGCCGTCTTCAATCCAGACGAGCGCTGCCGTGAGCGCCATCAGCGGCAGCGTCGCGACCGCCATCAGCAGCGACAGCGTCAGGTCGATTGCCCGTTTCATCAGGCGCGAGACGCGCGACACGCGGAAACCGTCAGAGAAGATCAGCCACGAGGGGCGGAGATCGTCGATGAGAATCTTGCCCGTGACGCGCTCGTACGTCGTCGTCGCGTCCTCCACGCGTACGCCGGACATCTTCGCGCGCAGGAGTTCCTGGATGGGCAGCTTGCCGCGGCGGTCGGCGAGACCGACGACAATCCGGTCGATCTGGTGTGCGGCGACGAGCCGGTCGATGTCGGCCGGCGTGCCGATGATCCCCGGGTTCACGATGCGCTCGCCGATCCGCGAGGCGTCGTCATCGATGAAGCCGACGACGCGATATGCGAAGTCGTGCTGATCGAGGATCTGGCGTGCGACCTTTCGGGCGGTCTCCCCCGTCCCGACGACGAGCACGCGCTCCTCGAGCCGCAGGCGCCCGAACAGCTGGTTGAAAGCCATCCGCCAGGCGAGGATGGCGATCAGGAAGACGAACAGTGACGAGACGAAGATACCGTTGCCGATGATCAGGCCGGGGAGCAGGAAGTAGAGCGCTGCGAGCAGAATCGACGCCGCGCCCCCGGCCTGCAGCAGGCGAACGACGAGCTCACGGTTGGAGTGGACAACGGTGAGGTCGTAGAAATCGTTGTAATAGAGACAGAGCTGGCAGATCGCGGTGACGAGCGCGATCTTCCAGATGTTCGCCGCGAAGTCGTGCCCGTTCTGCACGGACGCGGCAAGCGCCACCGATCCGAAGATCAGCAGCAGCTCGCCGGCGAAGACCGTGAGGCTCCGCGTCGACACGTGGCGATTGAAGACCTGCATGGCGCCGCCGTTTACCCGCCGATATAGCCGTAGCCGTAGCCGTTGTACCGCTCGCCGTCCTTGTCGGTGGCCGCTTCGTTCAGCACCAGTCCGAGCACCTTCGAGACGTCGAGCCCGTGCAGGGCCCGGTCGATGGCCGGCTTTTCCGTCAGCCCGGCGCGCACGATCATCAGCACCGCATCGGCGATCGGTGTCAGGATGTGCACGTCGGCGAGCGGTTCGACCGGCGGCATGTCGATGATGATGCGGTCGAAGCGGGTGCGCAGCGTTTCGAGGGTGCGCCGCATGGCCGCCGACCCGAGCAGTTCCGCGGGGCTCGTTGGGGGAAGTCCCGCCGGCAGGATCGAGAGGTGCTGATCCTCGAGGTGCACCAGCGCATCCTCGAGCGCGGCGCCGCCCATCAGCACATCGGACAGGCCCGGCGCATCGCCGATCCCGAACAGGGTGTGAATCGACGGACGCCGCAGGTCGGCGTCGAGCAGCAGCACTCGCGGCTGAAATTCCTGCGCCATGGTCAGCGACAGGTTCGCGGCCGTGAGACTCTTGCCGTCGCCCTTGCTCGGACTCGTGATGATGATCGACCGCAGCGAGCGTCCGTTCTCCGCCTGGCGCACGCGAGTGCGCAGCGAGCGATACTGCTCGGCCGCGAGCGACCGCGGCGCCAGCGCCGCGACGAGGCGGTGATCCAGCGCCCCCGATCCGGCGCGGCGCGCGATCACCGGTTCGGCGTCATCGCGATCAGTGGCCGGCATCTCTCGCGCGGGGGCGCTCAGCGGCATCGGCGCGGCGAGCGTTGCCGCGCCCGCCGATACGCCGCCGTCCGCGCTGAGCCCGCGCGTGCGGCGGACGCCGCCTTCGCGTTCCGCCTTCTTGAGGATCTCCTGAATGCGACTCATCGTCTTCTCTGCTCCTGCAGTTGTGTCAGGCGTGACAGCCTGCGCTACGCCGCGGTGATCCGCGGAATCTCTCCAAGGACCGGCACTTCGAACTCGCTCTGAAGCGCCCGCGCGTCGTACACCGAACGGTCGAGAAATTCGCGGCCGATTGCCGCGCCGGCGCCGAGGACGAGGCCTGCGACGAGCGCGAGGCCCATCACCTTCAGCGCGTTCGGCGACTCGGGCTTCGTCGGCAGGTTCGCCGGGTAGAGCACGCTGAAGCGTTCGTTGCCCTGCTTCCGTACCGTGTCTTCCGCGAGCTGTGCATTCGACAACTGCTTGGTCAGCTCGTCGTAGCGGCTGCGCTCCAGCTGCTGCTCGCGCAACAGGCCCGACAGCTCCTGTTCCACCATCGGCGAGGAGTCGACGCGTGCCTGATAGGTCGAGATTTGCGCTTGCGCGTTCTGCGAGGCGCGGCGCAGTTCGTCGATGCGCAGCTTCGTCTGATCGCGCTCGTTCAGCTTCGCGCGGTACAGGGGGTCGGCTCGAAGGAGCGCCTCCTGGTTGTTGGGCTCCTGTTGCTTGGCGCTCGCGAGATCCGCCCTCGCCTGTTTGATTTCTTCCTGCAGGCGGATGACCGCCGGATGCTTGTCGGTGTAGTTGAACGCCCGCGCCTGAGCGAGCTGCGTCTCGAGGTCATCGATGCGCTTCTGTGCCGCTTGTACCTGCGCCACCGACGCCGACGTCATGCCTTCGGCGCCGACGCCTTGCCGCATCTGCGAGATCTGCGATTCGACGAGGTTCAAATGATCCTGCTCGGTGCGCAGCTGCATCGACAGCGATTCGAACTGGCTGCGGGCACCGTTCACCATCTGCACGTTGGCCGCCGTCTGCTCCGGCAGGCGCCCCATGAAGTTCTGCTTCTTCGCGCGGAGCTCGTCGTCGATCTTGTTCAACTTCGCCTGACTGTCGGCGAGCTGCTGCGCGAGCAGTTCGGACGTGTTCTCGGCCATGACCGTCTGCTGCTTCGAGTTCTCTTCCACGAACACGTAGGCCAGACGATTGGTGATCCGCTGCGCGCGGGCAGGGTCGCTGTCGCTGTATCCCAGATAGAAGAGGTCGATGCCCTTATCCGGATCGGGGCGCGTCAGGCCGATCGGGTTCGGGACGGCGATGTTCTCCATCACGTTCGTGCGCAGCCACGACGCGACGTCCGCCACCGGCTTCGCGGGGTTGATCTTCTCCTCGCGGACGACGCGCTCGAGCACGCCAGGGCTGAGCAGGAGCTGCGAAATCGCCCGCTGGCGTTCACCGGGATCCATGGAGCTGACCCCGCGCATCAGTTCCGGGGACAGCGTCGGGGACGCGACCGCGATCGCTGCCTGCGACACGTATTTCTTGGGCAGCAGAAGCACCGCCAGAATCCCGCCCAGCACGCAGACCGCGAGCGGGACCAGGAACCACCACATGCGGCGCTTGACGACGCCGATGTAATCGAGCGGATGAAAACTCTGTTCCTCCATCATTGTTCGATCCTCACGGGACGGGCGACCACGAACTGGACGCCGATGATGTTCCGGTTGATCTGTCCGGCGAACAGCCGGGTGTCCTGCCGCGAAAACGCGTGATAGCCCTCGATCCGGAAGTACCGCACGAGCGCGTAGCCGACCGTGGTGTGAATCCAGATGGAGTCGAGTGGGATTTCCTGCGCGAGCAGCGGGTCGGTCCGGCGCCACGCCGCTGACTCCTCGAGGTACAGGCGATTGCGGCTGAGCGGCATCGTCACGTATCCGCGCGTCTCCTGGCTCTGGTTCGTGCCGCCGAACGCAAACGACGGCACGTAGCTGCGCTCGTAGCTGGCGCCGAGCGTGGCGCGCTGCATTCGATGCGTCAGCCCGGCACGAAGATAGAGGCCCGTCTTACTCACGTCGTTCAAGTGATCGATGAGGTGCGCGAAACCGGCCGCCGCTTCGAAATTCGTCCGCTCACCCACGCGATAGCGGTACAGCGCGCCCGTGTTCTGGAAGGAGAGGTGACGCGTGCCCTGATCCAGGTCGGCCCAGCGGACGGAGTACTCGGCCCCCGCCGACGACCGGGCGTCGAACGCCCTGGTGACGTCGCCGTGGACGCCGTTGATGAAGCCCCCGTTGAGGAGCGCATCCTTGCGATCGAAGTCGACCCACGTGAACTCGTACCGTGCGGTCGCCGTAACAGTCCGCGACACGCGCGCCTCGAGGCCGCTGTAGGCCGCGTTGTACCGCGAGCCATTTCGCTCGAAGGGCACGCCGTTCAGCTCGAGCTGGTCGGTGGTCGGTGTCCGCAGGAAGGCTTCTCCCGCGGAGAAGGTCAGGCGGCGAGTGACGCGGTGACGCAGCGACACTTCCGCCCGCTGCTCCAGGCTGTTGAGTTCGTCGAAATCGAAGTACCGCCGCACGAAGCCGTGATAGCTCCCCGCGAAGTTCGTTCGCGGACTGTAGTACTCGAGGCTGCCGAACGGTTCCATTTCGAACAGGTTGTCCGCCGCGGTCTTGCCGACGTCTGCCGGCGGGAACGCGACCGCCACGTTCGTGTCGTGCAGCCATCCGAACGTCACGCCAGGCGTGAACGTCCAGCCGGGGAGCTGCCACGAGTCGAACTCCGCCGGCGGGGCGTCCTGCGCCTGTGCCCGGACCGGCACGAACAGCGCTGCCCCCAGCAGCGCCGCGACGAACGAGGAGCGCACATGTAAGGACATGCAGGACCCCATTACTTGACGATGACCGTGTCGCCGGGCAGCAGTTGCAGCGGCTCGTGCGAGTCGTCGAGCGCTTCCTTGTAGTTGAACCGCAGCGTCTGCATGCCGTTCTTGCCGTGGCGCAGCACGCGAATGTCTTTCTTGTTGGCAAAATCGGTGAAGCCGCCCGCCATCGCGAGCGCCTGCAGGATGGACAAGCGGCCCCCCACGAGCGACAGCGTCCCCGGCTTGTTGACTTCACCCATGACGTACACGACCTGGGGGACCGTTTCGAGCACCATGACGGTGACGACCGGGCTCGCAATGTACTCGTTCAGCTGCTTGGCAATCTGATCCCGCAGCTCGAGCGACGTGCGCCCGGCCGCCGGGACATCGCCCAGCAGCGGCAGCGTGATCTTGCCGTCGGGCCGAATCTGCAGCGATGGCGAGAGATCCTGGTCGTGGTACACCTCGATATGGATCTTGTCGCCCGGCTGCAGGCGGTAGTCCGCCGACGTGTTGGCGGGGAGCGAAGGCACCGTCGCCGCGGTCGGCGCGTGATCCTGCGGTGCCGCGGTCCGGCTGCCCGACATCGGCGTCTGCGCCGACGCCGTGCTCAGCAGAATCAGGGAAGAGAGCGCCGCGAATGTCGCTGTTTTCATCACTACACCTATTGAGCGTTGGAGGCGCCGCGCGCGGGCGGACGTGAGGTCGTTCGCGCCTCGGCGGCTCGTTTCAACGTGCCCGCATCCGCGCCATGGGTCGGGCAGCACGCCGCCCCGATTTCGAGATCGATCGGGGTCGTGAACTGGTAGTGCTGCAGCCGCGCCCGCACGCGTTCGATCACGTGCATCGAACTCTGCAGGTCGGCGTCGAGCAGCACGAGTGACAACCGTCCCTCGGGGCTGGCCGAGAGGAGGTCCGTTTCCCGGACCTCGCGGCTGACCACGCGTGCGACTTCACGTATGGCCTCGACCGCTGTCGTCGCTGCACGGGGATCCATCAGGACCAGCGTCAGGAAGTTCTGGGACCTGACGGCCCGCTTGAGCTCGTTGTTCAGCACGAAGTCGAACGCTTCGGGCGTGA
>Ga0310810_10000495_pt1 | contig 39960 bp, 37 predicted proteins | sample NCmetagenome_FD_207641 | JGI IMG/M metagenome (GOLD analysis project Ga0310810, IMG submission 207641) | Soil microbial communities from experimental microcosm in Duke University, North Carolina, United States - NC | ecosystem: Engineered > Artificial ecosystem > Soil microcosm > Unclassified ...
TGGCCTGGGCAGTCTGATCACGCTTCTGCCGTTTCGCTTGCTTGCGGACGGTCCGAAGATTGATCACCTCAGCCATTCCGTGTCCTCGACTGTAACCAGCGAGTTTCAGTTCTACGTTCAGCTAACTCTGAACCATCGCTGGCAAATGCGCCCATACGTTGGCGGAAACGTGCCTTTACGGCGAACTTCACAAGATTGAACGCGACACTGCTCGGCTGTTTGCGGGCAGAGTTCAATACACAGTTAGTTGATTACAAAACTGGAGCAAATGAATCGCAATGAGCATCAGTAGAAACAAACTGGGAATGTCGTAGGAAACTTCGGGATTCCCAAATAAATATTCACACCTAGCCTTGCTATACTGGCGAAGACGCAAAACGTATGGCTCGCGAAACTCTAGGGTAACTTTTCGGGCCCCTGTCATTTGACGTAAAGAAGCCCATCAATAGTACCGGGTTACGTTCCGCCCGCCCGCACGAATACATAAGTCCCCGATTGTGCCCGACAGTCGGGTTGGCGATGGAACTCAGTGCGGCCTGGTCATTTTTTCCGGCCGGACGAGCCGATCAAATTCGGCCGCCGTGACGAAGCCCAGGCGAATCGCTTCCTCGCGCAAGGTGGTTCCGTTGGCGTGCGCCGCCTTCGCGACCTGGGCGGCCCTGTCATACCCGATTTTTGGAGAGAGGGCGGTGACGAGCATGAGAGAGCGCTCCATCAGTTCGCGGATGCGCGCTTCGTTGGCGCGTATTCCGACGACGCAATTGTCGGTAAAGGAGATGACGGCGTCGCCGAGCAGCCGGATCGATTGCATCATGCAATAAGCGAGCAGCGGCTTGTACACGTTGAGCTCAAAATGCCCCTGGCTACCCGCCACTGTAATGGCCGTCTGATTTCCGAACACTTGGCAGCAGACCATCGTCAGCGCTTCGCTTTGTGTGGGATTGGTCTTGCCGGGCATAATCGAGGATCCAAGCTCGTTGCTTGGGAGAATTAATTCGCCGAGGCCGGAGCGCGGACCAGATCCCATAAGGCGAATATCATTCGCGATCTTGAACAGGGCCGTGGCGGCGGAGTTGATGGCGCCATGCGCGAACACATAGGCGTCATGGCCGGCCATGTGTTCGAACTTGTTGGGGGCGCTCGTGAACGGTAGCCGCGTCAGTTGAGCGATCCGCCTCGCAAAGGCCTTTGCAAATCGTGGTTTGGAATTCAGGCCGGTGCCGACGGCGGTGCCGCCTTGCGCGAGCGGATAGAGTTCGCGCTGCGCCAGCGTCAGCCGCGCAAGAGATGACTTCACTTGCGCGGCATAGCCGGAGAACTCCTGTCCGAGAGTGACTGGCGTCGCATCCATGGTGTGCGTGCGGCCGATCTTGATGATCTTGGAAAACTCCTTCGCCTTTTTTTCGAGCGCCCGAAGCAGGTGTGCCAGCGCAGGTTTGAGCTGGCGCTCGATTTCGATGGCCGCCGCGATATGCATGGCGGTCGGGATCGAATCGTTCGACGATTGGCTCATGTTGACGTGATCGTTTGGATGCACCGGGGCCTTTGCGCCGAGCTGGCCACCCAGCCTAAGGTTCGCTGCATTGGCGATCACTTCGTTGACATTCATGTTCGTTTGCGTGCCGGAGCCGGTTTGCCACACCAGCAACGGGAAGTGTTCGTCCAGGTCGCCGTCGGCGATCTCTTGCGCCACAGCGGCAATAGCTGACGCGCGTTTCCGGTCGAGCGAACCGAGATCACGATTGACCTCAGCCGCTGCACGCTTGATCAGGCCGAGCGCATGCACGATTTCGCTCGGCATGCGTTCGGTGCCGATCCGAAAATTATGCAGCGATCGCTGCGTCTGGGCTCCCCACAGTCTGTTCGCTGGAATTTCCAGGGGCCCGAACGCGTCGCTTTCGACGCGTGTTCTTGAGGTCCGATCACCAGTCTTGGCCATCTGACTTGATCCGTCGTACGGGCATACCGTCGAAACTATGCCGAATAACGGCCGGCACAAGTCCGGTCACAGACCGGGCCCTGTAACGCTATTTTTTCCGGAAGCGATCGAGCCTGACCACTTCGCCGCCGCCATACGGCTTTTCAGGCTTTTCGCGTTTTGATGAGGATGCGGGCGCAGCCGCGCGGGCAGGGGACGCATCGGCCGCTGGCGCCGGCGGTGGATTGCTCGGGGATCGCTTTTTCTTAGTCACGGGCTCCTGCACGTTGGCAGGTGCGGATCGCTCCTCGCCGTCGGTGGCCTCCTCAAACTGAAGACCGAACTGCACTGAGGGATCAAAGAAGCCGTTGACGGCGCCAAACGGCACCGTGAGGCGCTCCGGCACACCGCCGAAAGAAAGCCCCACCTCGAAATCGTCTTCGCTGACTTTCAGGTCCCAAAATTGATGCTGAAGGATGATGGTCATCTCTTCCGGATATTGCGCGCGCAGCCGATCCGACATGTGCACGCCGTCGGCCTTTGTGTCGAACGAGATGTAGAAATGATGATCGCCAGGCAGGCCTTTCTTGGCCGTGTCGATAAGCACGCTGCGCACCACCCCGCGCAGTGCCTGCTGGGTCAGAAGGTCATAGCGGATCTGGTCAACCATGCGGAGAGCGCCGTTATGGATTCGCATAATGCTAGCGCGGCCGATGCGCTTCGCGCTATCCCCGAACGGCCCGCGCAAACCCGCATTGTCATAAACGGATACCGCGCAGCCCCGGTTAAAAGAAGTGGAGGCTTCTGTTGCCAGGTGCCTCCGGACCCCGCCTGACGGAGCTTAACCCGTCAGGGCTTTAGTTCGGTCTTTCAAACCGCTTACGCGGCCTGAGCAACCGGAGCATAGTTGTCGTTTGCAACTATGAAATGGCCCGATAACGGCGGAACCATGCCGAGCAAAAGTCCGCCCTTTACGCCCTCGTCGATCCTATTTCGCCCCCGCCGAAGCCCGTGCCCGCCGGGCTTGGGTGGAGGCGCCGGGTACTGCCCCCGGGTCCGATGGGTTTATTACGACGGCCGTTTATCGCCATAGCCGGGTCTCCCCGGCACCTGAAATATAGGAGCCAAAGGTTACCGAAGGAAGAGTGAGACTGTAGCCGTCATTTCAGGCTCTAATTCGTGCTCACCACGTCCTTGCCGATCGGCCAGAGAGCAAGACCGGCAAGCTTGAGATGCGCCCAAGCAAAAGGAATCCCAATGAGCGTAATCGCGAGCAGCAGCGCCGTGAGCAAATGACCGAGTGCAAGCCACCAGCCGGCCAGCAGCAGCCAAACCAAATTGCCGACAAAGCCGAGGAAACCGCTGCCTATGCCCGTTGGGCGTGACACCACGGTGTGACCAAAGGGAAGAAGCGTATAGGCCGCGATCGTGAAAGCCGCGCGAGCCCAGGGAATGCCGATGATGGTGAGCACCATGATCACGGCTGCGATCAGCCAGCCCAGCGCCATGTAGAAGCCGCCGAACAGAATCCACAGGACGTTCAAGAGCAAACTGCCTGTTCCCATAGTCTTTCACTTCTAGCCAAGCGGGAAATTTGAGCTTGCCTGAATTTCCGCGCGACTGCGAGCCGAACTTCAGGCGTGGCGGCCATGCATAATCCATCTAGTCGCCACCCGTGGCGCGGGATATTGCTGCCGTCATGTCCGATTCCGCCGCGCCATCCCGATCGGTCGCCGCACGCCCCTCTCTGCTAGAACTATTCCGCGCTTTTGTTGTCGTCTCCGTCTCGGGGTTCGGTGGTGCGTTGCCGTGGGCGCGGCGCATGATCGTCGACCAACGCGGGTGGATGACCGCCGAAGAGTTCAATGAAGCTTTCGCATTGTCCCAGTTCCTGCCAGGCCCCAACGTCGTGAACTTTTCGGTTGTGTTCGGCTCTCGTTTCGGAGGGGCAGCTGGAGCGGCGGTGGCACTCGCCGGACTCATGGGCCCTCCGTTGATCATCGTTACGGTGCTCGCTTTTCTATATGCGCGGTTCGGCGATCTCGAAATACTTAGCCGCGTCCTGGCGGGCATCACGACCGCCGCGGTCGGCTTGCTGATCGCGGTCGTGGCAAAGATGGCGGCGCCATTATTCCGTGAGCGGCGCGATTGGGCCCCATTTATCGCAATCGCTGCGTTCGCCGGGGTCGCGATCATGCAATGGCCTTTGCCGCTGGTGTTTGTCGTGCTGGCTCCGATCAGTGTCGCCCTCGCGTGGATAAAGCGATGAACGACAATCCGCTTGTCCCGCTCTTTGGCTATTTCGCGATGTTGTCGCTGTTTGCGGTCGGCGGCGCCAACGCGGCAATTCCGGAAATGCATCGCATCGCCGTGGACGTGATGCACTGGATGAGCGATCGGCAGTTCGCCGATAGTTTTGCCATTGCGCAAATTTCGCCGGGGCCAAACGTCATCATCGTCACGCTGATCGGCTACCATGTCGCGGGTCTCGCGGGTGCAGCCGTCGCGACGGTGGCAATGTGTGGCCCGACCTGCGTGTTCGCGTTTCTGGTCGCGCGCACTTGGGACCATTTCAAGGAGGCGCGCTGGCGTATCGCCATACAGGCCGGCTTGGTGCCGGTCTCGCTCGGTTTGATTGGTGCGAGCGCTTTTGTGCTGGCCCGGAGCGCAGACCACAATATTTATGCCGCTTTAATTACCGCGGTTACCGCGGTAATTGCGTTTGCGACACGCATTAACCCGCTTTGGCTATTCGCTGTCGGGGCCGTTTTGGGGCTATCGGGATGGCTGTAATGGAAGATCACCGACATCCGTGCTTTCGGCCCGCCCCTGTCATATGCTAGGGATCGGACGTGGGGCACAGGCGACAGCGTAACTAAGAAGCAAGAACAACCAAGCGGGAGGACAAGAATGGCCGAGGGGGTCAAGACCTCCCCGAACGGGGGCGGGTTGCGTTTCAAGGTTCGTGCCCCGCGCGAATTTTACGGCGGACTCGCACTGATTGCGGTTGCCATCGTGGCCATCTGGGCATCGGGAGATCTTCCCGGCATGCATGGCTTTGCGTTCGGGCCGGGAACCGCGCCGCGTTTGTTCGCCGGTCTTCTCGCGATTGTAGGCGCGCTTGTCGCTCTCACCGGACTACTCTTCGACGGTCCACCAATCGAAAGCTTCGCAGTCCGTGGTCCAGCCTGGGTCCTCCTTGGAATCCTTTGCTTCGCCGGCATGATCCGCGGTGTTCATCTCGGGTTTATGACGATACCGCCGCTCGGCCTGATCCCGTCCACCTTTGCGGCTTTCATGGTCTCGATTTTCGGCTCATCCGAAATGCGCTGGGTGGAGAGCCTGATTGCGGCTGTCGTGATGACCGCATTCTGCGTGCTTCTCTTCGTCTATCTGCTGCAACTGCCGTTTCAGCTTTGGCCCTGGTACTGAGAAGAAGCAGTCATGAGTGAACTTCTCGCCAATCTTGCGCTCGGGTTCTCGGTCGCGGCGCATCCGTACAATATCGGGTTTTGCCTGTTAGGCGCGCTCGTCGGCACGCTTGTTGGCGTGCTCCCGGGTATCGGCACCGTCGCGACGGTTGCCATGCTGCTGCCGATCACATTTGGATTGCCGCCGGTTGGCGCGCTGATCATGCTCGCGGGCATTTATTACGGCGCGCAGTACGGCGGCTCGACCACATCTGTGCTTGTGAATATTCCGGGCGAAGCAGGGTCAGTTGTAACGTGTCTCGACGGGCACCAGATGGCGAGACAAGGCCGGGCCGGTGCAGCACTTTCAATTGCGGCGATCGGCTCTTTTTTTGCAGGTTGCGTTGCGACGGTGCTGGTGGCTGCTCTTGGCACGCCGCTGACGTCCTTGGCGCTGTTGTTCGGGCCTGCGGAATACTTCTCCCTTATGGTGCTTGGCCTCATCTTCGCGGTGGTGCTCGCGAAAGGCTCAATTCTCAACGCGATCGCCATGATCCTGTTGGGCCTCCTGCTCTCGATGATCGGATCCGATCTTGAGACGGGCGCGGGTCGCATGACGTTCGACATTGCTGAACTGTCAGACGGAATAGGCTTCAGCAACGTGGCAATGGGAATTTTCGGATTTGCCGAAATTATCCGTAACCTCGAAATGTCCCAAGAGAGCCGCGATATCGTGAAAGGGAAAATCAAAGGCCTTATGCCGACGCGTCAGGACTTGATCGATTCCTCAGGCGCGATTGCGCGCGGCACGATTCTCGGTTCGTTGCTTGGTATTCTGCCGGGCGGCGGCGCGGTCGTCTCCTCGTTCGCCGCCTACACATTCGAGAAGCGCATCTCGAAACATCCCGAGCGGTTCGGCCACGGCGAGATCAGGGGCGTGGCAGCGCCTGAAGCGGCCAACAACGCCGCAGCACAAACCTCGTTCATTCCGCTACTTACACTCGGCATTCCTCCGAATGCCGTCATGGCGCTGATGGTCGGCGCCATGACCATCCACGGCATCGTGCCGGGACCGCAGGTCATGACCAAACAGCCGGAACTGTTCTGGGGCATGGTTGCCTCGATGTGGCTCGGCAACCTCATGCTGATCATCATCAATCTGCCATTGGTGGGCGTGTGGGTCAGCCTGCTGCGTGTGCCTTATCGATTGCTCTATCCGTCGATCATCGTGTTCTGCTGCATCGGCATTTATTCGATCAACAACTCTCCGACGGATGTGGTGATCTCAGCGATTTTCGGCCTGGTCGGCTACTGGCTCACCAAGCACGACTTCGAGCCCGCGCCGCTGGTACTGGCATTCGTGCTCGGCCCGCTGATGGAAGAAAATTTGCGCCGGGCGATGCTGATCGCTCGCGGCGACGCCACTGTATTCATCACACGTCCGATTTCGGGCGCCCTAATCGCTATTGCGGCGGCTCTGCTGGTAATCGCGGCCTTGCCAATGATCCGCAAGCGGCGCGACGAAGTGTTCGTCGAATAGTCCGGGCGGCGCGCAGGAGACCGCGCGCCGCTTTCATCTAGCCGGCGATCGCCCCGGATACCGTCAATATCCCCGCCACCAAGATCACAAGCTGAATTGAAAAGGCGGTGATATTGGCGTCCCACTTTTTCGCGAAGATCGGGATAGGCGCGTTGAATGGCTGGTAGCCGTTTTTGTCGTAGGCGGCGCCACCGTAGATCGGCATCGCTAACAGCGCCGCGAAAAAAGCCGCATAGACGACCGCACCCATGGCTGCGACGAAATAGAGCCGCTCAACGGCGAGCGGTCCTGGCCACCAGATGAGCGCAAAGGCGAGCAAACCCAATCCAACATAACTTGAGATCTGCCACACCACATGAAATCGCGCGTGCGGCGTCCATTGCGGATTGGTGGCATGGGTCTTGTTGAAATCTGCGACCACTGTAAGCAGCGCCCAGCCGGCGGTCATGAGAGTAAACAGAATCCGAGCAACAAGAATGCGGTCAAAGTTCATTTGCATACCCCCAACTGCACCGAAGCCGATTGTATCAGGAGTCGGGCGCGGGGGCTGGCATTTGGGCGGTTGAAAAACCCCTGCCAACCGTTGCTCCCGGCGATAAACTTCCCCATCTTCGAGTTGCCAGCCGATATTCGAAAAGATGCGCCAATATCTTGACTTGATGGAACTCATCCTCAGCCGCGGGGTCGAGAAACACGACCGCACTGGAACCGGGACGCTGTCGGTGTTCGGTCACCAGATGCGGTTTGCGCTCGATGAAGGCTTTCCCCTGGTCACGACCAAGAAGCTGCACCTGAAATCGATTATTCATGAGCTGCTGTGGTTTTTGGCCGGCGATACGAACGTCAGGTATCTGCAGGAGCATGGCGTGCGCATCTGGGACGAATGGGCCGATGAGCGCGGAGAATTGGGTCCCGTTTACGGCCAGCAGTGGCGATCATGGCCGGCGCAGGACGGAAAGACGATAGATCAGATCGGCAATGTCGTTGCGATGATCAAACGCAACCCGGACTCGCGGCGGCTCATTGTTACTGCGTGGAATCCGGCGGAGGTCGACAACATGGCTTTGCCTCCATGCCACTGCCTTTTTCAGTTTTATGTCGCGGAAGGAAAACTGTCGTGCCAGCTGTATCAGCGCTCGGCCGATGTTTTTCTTGGCGTGCCATTCAATATCGCATCGTACGCTCTGCTCACGCAGATGATGGCGCAGGTGACCGGGTACAAGCCGGGCGATTTCATCCATACGTTGGGTGATGCTCATCTTTATCTCAATCACCTCGAGCAAGCCCGTCTCCAGTTGTCGCGGGCGCCGAAACCACTGCCGACGATGCGACTCAATCCTGCTGTGAAGGACATATTCGCGTTTCGCTATGAAGACATTTCAATCGAGAACTACGATCCGCACCCGCACATCAAGGCCGCTGTGGCGGTGTAACCTGGAGCCCAAAAAGCGATTTCGTTGTTGCTTCCGTTTCGAGACGTCGCGCTAAGCTGATTTTAACGCGGGAACTTCGTCGCATTCTCGGAGGATACGCGTTGGTAATAAAGTCAGAAGAGTTTTGTCTTATTCGTATTATCGCGAAGGCGATGCCAATGTCCTCCAACTCTGTTTCATAGTCGGCCTCATGAAAATCGTGCTGGTGGCAGCAATTGGCGACAACCTCGTTATCGGCCGGGATGGTCAGTTGCCATGGCATCTGAAGTCGGACCTCCAGCATTTCCGCAAACTGACGCTGAATCGTCCGCTGATCATGGGACGCAAGACGCACGAGTCGATCGGCAAGCTACTCGACGGACGCACCAATATCGTACTCTCGCGCGATTTCCGCTTGGTTACTCCCGGCGCAGTGTTGGCAACAAGTCTCGATGCCTCGCTTAGCTTCGCGCGCGCGGACGCGGCAAAGCGCGGAGTTGATGAAATTATGGTGATCGGCGGGAGCGACATTTTCGCCGCCACAATGCCGATGGCCGACCGCCTGGAAATCACGCATGTGCACGCCTCGCCCGAAGGCGATGCGATGTTCCCGCCGATAGACGACGAAATCTGGCAGGAAGCGTCACGTGAAGAGCATTTTGCCGGCCCCGACGATGACGCGGATTTCTCGTTCGCGACATATATACGGCGCTGAAACAGCGTTAATGCGCGGCATGACGGCGCGTTGTAACGGCGCCTACGGTCCCCTATAACCCTCCCGACAACAGGCGCCCCGGATGAACGGGCGGCGCGGGAGACATTTTCAAATGCCTTGGACCAATCAGGGCGGCGGTGGGCCCTGGGGCTCGGGCGGCAAGGGGCCATGGGGCTCGGGGCCGCAATCGCCGGGACCGACACCGCCGGATCTCGAAGAAATTCTGCGCCGCGGCCAGGACAGACTGCGTCGCGTGCTGCCCGGCGGCAATCTGGGCGGACGTGGATTCGCCCTCATTGTCCTTGGTGTGTTGGTGCTTTGGGGTTTTTCGGGGTTTTTCCGCGTTGAGCCGGACGAACTCGGTGTCGTGCTCCGCTTTGGCAAGCAAGTGCGCGAGGTTCAGCCGGGACTGAACTATCATCTTCCGTATCCGATCGAGAAAGTGCTCACGCCGAAAGCGTTGCGCGTCAACAAGATCGATATCGGCATGCGGATTGTCGATGATCTTCGCCGGGGCGGCACCACGACACGCGACGTGCCTGAGGAAAGCTTGATGCTGACTGGCGACGAAAACATCGTCGATGTCGATTTCTCGGTGTTGTGGAAGGTCAAGCCGACCGGCGTCGGCGATTACCTGTTCAACATCCAGAATCCCGAAGGCACCGTGAAGGCCGTGGCCGAAAGCGCGATGCGTGAAGTGATCGGTCGATCGGAAATTCAGCCGATCCTGACCGGAGCGCGGCAAACGACCGAAAACGCCGTGCAGGAATTGATGCAGCGGACGCTCGATCACTATGGCGCTGGCATTCTGGTGCAGCAGGTGCAGTTGCAGAAGGTCGATCCGCCGGCGCAGGTGATCGATGCCTTCCGTGACGTGCAGGCTGCGCGCGCCGACCTTGAGCGCGCCGTCAACGAGGCGCAGACCTACGCCAACCGCGTCTTGCCCGAGGCGCGGGGCCGTGTGGCGCAAATCACGCAGGCCGCAGAAGCTTACAAACAGCAGACGGTCGCCGAAGCAACCGGTCAGACGGCCCGTTTCCTCAAAATCTTTGAACAATACAAAAAGGCACCCGACGTCACGCGCGAGCGCATGTATCTCGAAACAATGGAGCGCATACTCGGCGGTACCGACAAGATTATCCTGGATTCAGGCGGTGGCGGAAGCAGCGTCGTGCCCTACCTGCCGCTGAACGAGCTTACGCGTCCGGTCCAGCCGCGCAGCCAGTCGCAGAGCGGAGGCCGGCAATGAGAACCAATTTTGTCGGCGGCATCATCGCTGTTATCGCCGTTGCCGCGCTGATCGTCGGCTATTCGTCTCTGTTCACTGTCTATCAGACGCAGCAAGCACTCGTTGTCCGGCTGGGCGAGCCGCGCCCGCCGGTTCCCGATCCGGGTCTTCATGTGAAGGCGCCGTTTATCGATTCAGTCGTCTACATCGACAAGCGTATCCTCGACCTGGAAGCGCCTCCGCAGGAGGTGATTGCTTCGGATCAGAAGCGGCTGGTGGTCGACGCCTTCGCGCGGTACAGGATCAAGGATCCGCTTCGCTTCTATCAGACCCTGGGGTCAATCAACGGCGCGAATTCGCAGCTGTCTATTTTGCTTAATTCGGCGCTGCGCCGCGTGCTGGGCGAGGTCACATTTACCCACGTCGTGCGGGATCAGCGTGCCGATCTGATGGCGCGTATTCGCGAACTCGTCGACCACGAAGCCGCTGGCTTCGGGATCGAGGTTGTTGACGTTCGGATCCGTCGCGCCGACCTGCCGGAGCAAAACAGTCAGGCCGTCTATCAGCGCATGCAGACGGAACGGCAGCGCGAGGCGGCTGAGTTCCGCGCGCAGGGTGCGCAGCGTGCGCAGGAGATCCGCTCACGGGCCGACCGGGAGGTGACCGTGCTTGTGGCCGACGCGACCTCGAAATCGGAACAGATCCGCGGTGAAGGTGACGCGACGCGCAACCAGATTTTCGCCGACGCCTTCAATCAGGATCCTGATTTCTTCGCGTTTTATCGGTCGATGCAGGCCTACGAGCAGGGGCTCAAGCATAATGACACCCGCATGCTGCTGAAGCCCGATTCGAACTTCTTTCGCTATTTTACCGACCCCAGCGGAAAGCAGCGGGAGAGCTCAGGAACGCCGGCACCTTCGGCTCCGGCGCGATAACACCCGCGCCGAGCCCGCATGTCCGATTTCCTAGCCGCGCTTGGACTGGTTTTTGTCATCGAAGGCTTGATCTTCGCGGCATTCCCGGAGTCGGCCAAGCGGGCCATGACCAGCGTGCTGGAAACGCAGGACATCTCGCTCCGTCTAATCGGTATCGGCTCCGCCATTATCGGGTTGATCCTGGTCTGGCTGGTCCGGGGCTGATAGGGAAACCCGGCCTCGCATGGTATTGATTGGCGGTGCCCTTGAATCGCCTATAAGTCGGGGCCACTCTCTCGCATAGCCTATTCCCAGGAGAACTGACGCCCATGGGCGCAAACACTTTTTGCCCGAAAACAAACCTCGGTCGGGCCCGGTTGACCGTAACTACGGCGGCGGCCGTCGCCTTTCTTGCGATGGCGGCTCCAGCGGCCGCGCGCGGACCTGACGGGATCGCCGATGTGGCAGAGCAGGTCATCGACGCCGTTGTAAACGTTTCAACCAAGCAGTCGGTCGATCTGCGAGGCGGCGCGATGCCGCAATTGCCGCCAGGATCGCCATTTGAGGAATTCTTCGAGGAATTTTTCAAAAACCGGCGTGGGCAAAACGGCCAGAACGGTCCGGGACAGAACAATCAGGCGCCGACGCCTCGTCGCGTCAATTCGCTGGGTTCCGGTTTTATCATCGATCCGAGCGGTGTTGTCGTGACCAACAACCACGTCATTTCCGAAGCCGACGAGGTCAGCGTCATTCTCAATGACGGTACGACGTTAAAAGCCGAGGTGATTGGCCGCGATCAGAAGACCGATCTCGCGCTGCTCAAGGTAACACCAACCAAGCCGCTGAAAGCGGTGAAGTTCGGAGATAGCGACAAGCTGCGTCTGGGCGAGTGGGTGATCGCGATCGGCAATCCGTTCAGTCTGGGCGGAACAGTGACGGCCGGTATCGTTTCGGCGCGCAACCGCGACATTCAGTCCGGCCCATACGACAACTACATCCAGACCGATGCCTCGATTAACCGCGGAAATTCGGGCGGACCGCTGTTCAACCTCAACGGCGAAGTCATCGGCGTCAACACCGCGATTATTTCGCCGTCAGGCGGATCGATCGGCATCGGTTTTGCGGTGCCCTCGAAAACCGTGGTCCCTGTCGTCGATCAACTGCGCGAATTCAAGGAGGTGCGCCGCGGGTGGCTCGGTGTCCGTATTCAGCAGGTGAGCGACGAGATCGCCGAGAGTCTCAGCATCAAGCCGGCGCGCGGTGCGCTCGTGGCCGGCATCGATGACAAAGGCCCGGCCAAGCCCGCCGGAATCGAACCGGGCGATGTGATCGTCAAATTCGACGGCAAGGACGTCAAGGAAATGCGTGACCTGCCGAAGATCGTTGCCGACACACCGGTCGGCAAGGACGTTGAGGTTGTCGTCATCCGGAAGGGCAAAGAGGAAAAAAAGACGGTCAAGCTTGGCCGCCTTGAGGATGAAAAGAAAGTCGCCGCCGTGTCCAACGACAAGAAGGACGCGGCGCCTGACAGCAAGCCTGTGGTGAAAAAAGCGCTCGGCCTCGATCTCGCCAACCTCACTGACGATCTGCGCAAGAAGCACAACATCAAGGAGAAGGTAAAAGGCGTCGTGATCACCGGTGTCGATCCGAATTCGCCGGCTTCGGAGAAGCGGCTCGCGCCCGGAATGGTCATCGCCGAAGTCCAGCAGCAGCCCGTTTCAAATGCGACCGAGCTGCAGCAGCGGATCGACAAGCTCAAGAAGGACGGCAAAAAGGCCGTCGTACTGCTTGTGGTGTCTCCCGACGGGGATCCAAGCTTCGTCGCACTGAGCCTGCAATAGGCTGCACGTTACGACTGGACGAATTCGTCCTTGCTGTAGCCCTGCACGTAAAGCAAGGCGGTAAGATTGCAGTGGTCGATGCGCGCTGCCGCCGTGGTTGCAACCTTTGGCTTGGCGTGAAAGGCGACGCCGAGTCCGGCCTCCAGAATCATGTCGAGATCATTGGCGCCGTCCCCGATCGCGATCGTGTCCGCTTTCGTCAGGCCGAGTTCGTTGCGCAACTCGATAAGGGCAGCCCGCTTTCCGTCGCGCCCGAAAATCGGCTCTGCAACCTTGCCGGCGAGTTTATGGCCGTCTATGAGCGTAAGCGAGTTGGCGCGGCTCTCATCAAATCCGATCATTGCCGCGATGCGGTCGGTGAAAAGCGTGAATCCGCCTGAGACCATGCACGTGCGCGCGCCATTTGCGCGCATGGTTGCAATAAGAGTGCGTCCACCGGGCGTCAGCTTGATCCGCTCCTGGAGGACCTCGTCGACGACCGAAACCGGCAAGCCTTCCAGCAGCGCCACGCGTTCGCGCAGCGCCGGCTCGAATGCGATTTCGCCCCGCATGGCGCGCTCCGTGATCGCCGCAACGTGACTTTTCAGGCCGACATAGTCGGCAAGCTCGTCGATGCACTCCTGGCGGATCATCGTGGAGTCCATGTCGGCCAGAAACAGCTTCTTGCGCCGTTTGGCCAGAGGCTGCACGACGACGTCGAGGCGACCGGCGAGGGTGCGCAGCTCTGCGGTCAGCGCACTTTGGTCCGGGACATTTTCCGCGCTAAAGGAAATATCGGCGGCGTCAGAACCAAGCATCTTCGCCGGGCCCGCGCCCGGCAATATTCGGCGTACCTGCTCGATCACGGACGGCGGGAGCAAGCCGGAGGCGTCAATCAGAGTCGCAACATGAGTCATGCGATGCACAATGCCGGTCGAGCGGTGCTTATTGCAGGGCCAACTGCCAGCGGCAAGTCGGCGCTGGCGCTTGAAGTTGCGGAAAGTCTGGGTGGCGTCATCGTCAATGCCGATTCTATGCAGGTTTACCGCGATCTGCGGGTCATCACCGCGCGGCCGACGTCCGAGGACGAGGCCCGTGTGCCGCACAAATTGTACGGCTTCGTCGATGCAGCCGAGAACTATTCCGTCGGCCGCTGGTGCCACGATGTCGAGGCGGTGCTGACGGAGATTGGCAAACAAGGACGCGTGCCGATCCTGGTCGGAGGGACCGGACTTTATTTCAAGGCTTTGACGTCAGGCCTCGCCGCCGTCCCACCAATTCCTGCCGATATTCGCGCCGGCGTGCGGGAGCGTCTGCAACACGAAGGGGCGCCGGTCTTGCATGCCGAGCTTATGCGCCTCGATCCTGCTACCGCGCGGCGCGTCACCGCCAACGACCGGTCACGCATTTCGCGTGCGCTCGAAGTCGTGCTGGCGACCGGCCGGGCGCTGTCCGATTGGCATCGAGAAGGCCTGCCGCCATTGATTGACCCTGCGCGCGCAGCGAAAGTGTTCATCACCTGCGAGCGCAAGGAGTTGGTCCGGCGCATCGAGGCGCGTTTCGATGCGATGATGAAGTCGACGGCTCTGGATGAAGTGCGCCGGCTTGCCGAGCGCAAACTCGACTCTACTTTGCCAGCGATGAAGGCGCACGGCGTGCCGTGGTTGATCCGCCACCTCAATGGCGAGATATCGCGGGAGGCAGCAGTCGCCGGTGCGGTGATGGATACCCGGCGCTACGCCAAGCGCCAGCTCACCTGGTTTCGCCACCAGATGAAAGATTGGGTCTGGGCCGAGCCAGACGAGGCCCTTTCCGCCATTCGGAGCCACTTTCAGGCCCCGTTAATGTGATTTATCTTGACCGGGTGCCGTTCAGCCCCTATAACGCGCGCAATGAAAGTGCGGGCGAGAACCGTGGAACGCAATATTATTACTGTAGTAAGGGTTCGGACGCTAGGATGGCCCTAGACATGGGGCCCTCGGCGAGCGTCCGGACATGGCCCTCTACGGGCCTTTTTTATTGTGTCCGGGCCGAGAGTGACGAAAGGGAATGACATGACACGCGAAATGACCGGTGCCGAAATGGTGATACAGGCGCTCGCCGACCAGGGGGTCGAGCACCTGTTCGGATACCCGGGCGGCGCCGTGCTGCCGATCTACGACGCCATTTTCGCGAACAACCAGGTGCGCCATGTGCTGGTGCGGCACGAACAGGGCGCGGTGCACGCGGCGGAAGGCTATGCGCGCTCGACCGGCAAGGTCGGCTGCGTGCTGGTCACTTCGGGTCCCGGCGCGACCAATGCGGTCACCGGTCTTACCGACGCGTTGTGCGACTCAATTCCGATCGTCTGCATCACCGGCCAGGTCCCGACACACCTGATCGGCAATGACGCATTCCAGGAATGCGACACGGTCGGCATCACGCGGCCGTGCACGAAATACAATTATCTGGTCAAGCGCATCGAAGATCTGCCGCGCGTCCTGCACGAGGCATTCCACATTGCGTCAAGTGGCCGCCCCGGCCCTGTCGTCGTCGACATTCCAAAGGACATCCAGTTCGCCAAGGGCATCTATTCCAAGCCGAAGGATTTCCCGCACACCGGCTATAGGCCCAAGCTCAAGGGCGACATGGATAAGATCAAGCAGGCCATCGATCTGATGGCGCATGCGAAGCGTCCGCTGTTCTACACCGGCGGCGGCGTGGTGAATTCGGGGAAAGCCGCCTGCGATCTGCTGCGCGAGCTCGTCAAGCTCACCGGCTACCCGATCACATCAACATTGATGGGCCTCGGTGCTTTCCCCGCCGCCGATCCGAAATGGATCGGGATGCTCGGCATGCACGGCACGCTCGAGGCCAATATGTCGATGCACGATTGCGACGTGATGATTTGCGTCGGCGCGCGCTTCGATGATCGCATCACCGGCCGGATCGACGCTTTCTCGCCGGGGTCAAAGAAAATCCACATCGACATCGACCCGTCATCGATCAATAAGAACGTCAAGGTCGACGTGCCGATCGTCGGCGATTGCGCGCATGTGCTTGAAGACATGGTACGTCTGTGGCGTACCAGCGCGATTCAACCCGACAAGAAAGCGCTGCAGGCCTGGTGGGCGCAGATCGACAAATGGCGTGCCCGCAAGTCGCTCGCCTATCGGCAGTCGAAGGACGTCATCAAACCACAATACGCGATCCAACGGCTCTACGAGCTGACCAAGGACAAGGACGTCTACATCACCACCGAAGTCGGCCAGCACCAGATGTGGGCGGCCCAGTTCTTCGGCTTCCAGGAGCCCAACCGCTGGATGACCTCGGGTGGTCTCGGCACCATGGGTTACGGCCTGCCAGCCTCGGTTGGCGTGCAGCTGGCCCATCCCAAGTCGCTGGTCATCGATATCGCCGGCGAGGCCTCGGTGATGATGACAATGCAGGAGCTGTCAACGGCGGTGCAGTACCGCCTGCCGATCAAGATCTTCATCCTCAACAACAATTACATGGGCATGGTGCGGCAATGGCAGGAATTGCTGCACGGCGGGCGCTACGCGGAAAGCTACAGCGAGGCATTGCCGGATTTTGTAAAGCTCGCCGAGGCCTATCATGCACACGGCATTCGCTGCGAAAAACCGGGGGATCTCGATCGTGCCATCAAGGAGATGATCGCGGTCGACAAACCGGTGCTGTTCGACTGCGTCGTCGATCCCAAGGAAAACTGCTTCCCGATGATTCCCTCAGGGCGTGCTCATAACGAGATGTTGCTCGGTGACGCCGGCGTTGCCGTCGAAGACGCTATCACCGAAGAAGGCAAGGTGATGGTCTGATGAACGCACCCACGACAAGCCACTATCCGGCCGCGCCAACCGCGCAAAAAGCGGAGACGCATACGCTCTCCGTTCTGGTCGACAACGAACCCGGCGTGCTTGCACGCGTGATCGGCCTGTTTTCTGGCCGCGGCTACAATATCGAGTCGCTGACGGTGTCGGAAACCGAACACCGGCAGCACCTTTCGCTGATCACGATCGTCACCACCGGCACGCCGATGGTGATCGAGCAGATCAAGAACCAGCTCGACCGGCTCGTTCCCGTGCATCACGTCGTCGACATGACGCTGGCCGGCAACGCGATCGAGCGCGAGCTTGCGATGGTCAAGGTGAAGGGGAAGGGCGACAACCGCGTCGAAGCCCTGCGGCTCGCCGATGCATTCCGCGCACGCGTGATCGATGCCACTACCGAAAGCTTTGTGTTCGAGATTACCGGCGCCAGCGAAAAGATCGAGCAGTTCATCGCGCTGATGCTGCCGCTCGGCCTTGTCGAGGTTGCCCGCACGGGCATCGCCGCGATCATGCGTGGGCCGGAGGGGATGTGACGATGGGACTGACGATCCTGTCGATCCCGCTTATCGCTCTGGGGGTTTTTCTGAAGCCCTATACGCTCGAGAATTCGCGCTGCATTGGTTTTGCCGGCTTTGGCCCTTATTGCTTCGAGCAGGCCTCCAGCATGCCCGAGGTGATCAAATACGGTAGCGTGGCAGTGGGGTTCGCATTCCTCTATGCCGGACGACTGCAGATCAAACGGCAGCGCGGGCGGGAATAGATTTCGTCATGCCCGGCCTTGTGCCGGGCATCCACGTCTTGCTATCGACGCTGCGCAAAAGAAGACGTGGATGGCTGGGACGAGCCCGCCATGACGCGAGACGGCCAGGCAATAGGCCAAAATAGGGGTTAAGTACCATGCGTGTTTACTACGATCGCGACGCCGACCTGAACCTGATCAAGGGCAAGAAGGTCGCCATCATCGGCTATGGAAGCCAGGGCCACGCCCATGCGCTCAATCTGCGCGACAGCGGTGTGAAAGAGGTCGCGGTCGCGCTGCGCAAGACCTCCGCCGGGGTGAAGAAGGCCGAGGCGGAAAAATTCAAGGTCATGGAGGTCGCCGAGGCCGCCAAATGGGCCGACGTGATGATGATGCTCACGCCCGACGAATTGCAGGGCGACATTTACCGCGACCATCTGCACAAGAACATGAAGGACGGCGCGGCGCTGATGTTTGCGCATGGCCTCAACGTGCATTTCAATCTGATCGAGCCGCGTTCCGACCTTGACGTGCTGATGATCGCGCCGAAAGGCCCGGGCCACACCGTTCGCTCGGAATATCAGCGCGGTGCCGGCGTGCCGTGCCTGGTCGCAATCCATAAGGACGCGTCGGGCAACGCGCATGATCTCGGTCTTTCTTATGCCTCTGCCATCGGCGGCGGCCGCGCCGGCATCATCGAAACCACGTTCAAGGAAGAGTGCGAAACTGACCTCTTCGGCGAACAGACCGTGCTCTGCGGCGGTTTGGTCGAATTGATGAAGGCCGGCTACGAGACGCTGGTCGAAGCCGGCTACGCGCCGGAGATGGCCTATTTTGAGTGCGTGCACGAGGTGAAGCTGATCGTCGATCTCATTTACGAGGGCGGCATCGCCAACATGAATTACTCGGTGTCGAACACCGCGGAATACGGCGAATATGTTTCCGGCCCGCGCGTGATCACGCCGGAGGTGAAGGCCGAGATGAAGCGCGTGCTCGCCGACATTCAGTCCGGCCGCTTCACCAAGGACTGGATGCTGGAGAACAAGGTCAACCAGACCTCGTTCAAGGCGACCCGCGCCAAGCTCGCCGAGCATCCGATCGAGCAGGTCGGCGCCAAGCTGCGCGACATGATGCCGTGGATCAAGCAGCGCGCGCTGGTCGACAAGAGCAAGAACTAGCTCACGGCCTGAGCTTTTCCGAAAGCCAACGCGCGACCGCGTCCGGACTGGTGCCGCGCGACGCCCGCGCATTGGCCTCGCGCATGAGATCGACCGGGATCGTTCCAAGCAGCGGCTTTACCGCATTGATCAGCATTTCATCGCGCGCGTGCCTGGGCGATAGCAGCAGGATTGCGTCATAGGACGGGATGGCGTGCTTTACGTCATCGAGCACGACGAGGTCGTTGATCGCGATCTGACCGTCGCTGGTATAGGCGGAGATAACATCGACCTCGCCGCCGGCAACAGCTCTGTACATGAACTCAGGCTGCATCTGGCGTTGCGTTTTGAACCGCAGGCCGTAGGTCTTGCGCAGCGCATTCCATTCGGGCCGCGCGAAGAACTCATAGTCGCCGGCGATCGTAAGTTCGCTTGCACGTGCGGCGAGATCTCCGATCGAGCGGATGCCGAGCGCCTGCGCCTGCGTCCGTGTCATTGCCAGCGCATAGGCATTCTCGAATCCGAGCGCGCCCAGCATGCGAATCTGGTATTTCGTGCTCAGCCAGCTCTCGAGCTCGGACAGCACCTGTGGTTGCGCTGGCGTGTCGCTGCGCTGCATCCGGTTCGCCCAGATGGTGCCGGAATAGTCCACCGCGATATCGATCTCGTTTTTGGCGAGCGCATCGAACAGGACGTTGGATCCCAGGCCCGGCCGGCGCTCGGTGGTCAGCCCAGCCGTCTGAAGGCGTTGCTCAATGAGCGCCGCGAGGATGTATTGCTCGGTGAATGTCTTTGCGCCGATGACATAGTCGGCTTGCGGTCGCGCCAGGCCGGGGACAAGGGCAGCGAGCGTCAGCGCGGCGAGGCCCGCAAGTCCCGCGACCGTCCATGCACTGCTGCGGCGAGTAACACCGGCCTGCACCAGCGCAAGCAACTGATCGACCGCCAAGGCGAGCAAAGCGGCGGCGATGCAGCCGAAGATCACGAACACCCAGTTCTGCGTCTGCAAGCCGGTGAATATGTAGTTGCCAAGGCTGGTTTGCCCGATTGGTGTTGCGAGCGTCGCCGTGCCGATCACCCAGACCGCGGAGGTGCGGATGCCGGCCATGATCACCGGCAGTGCCAGCGGCAGCTCGATATCGCGCAGCAGCCGCCACGGCCGCACGCCGACGACACGGGCGGCTTCGCTCAGGCGGGCATCGACCCCGTTGAGGCCGGTCACAGTATTGCGCAGCACGGGCAGCATCGAATAGAGCGCCAGCGCCAGCACCGCCGGCAGAAAGCCGAGCGCCGAAAATCCCTTGCCGAAGATGTGTTCGGACAGGGCACTGAGTGCCAGCAGCAACGGGTAAAACAGGGCCAGAAGCGCAAGCCCGGGAATGGTCTGCACGACGCTGGCGATTGCCAGCAGGCCACCACGAAGGAGCGGCCGGCGTCTTGAGGCGATGGCGATGGGCAGACTGATGCCCAGCCCGATGGCGAGCGCAGTCAGGCTCACCAGCACATGGGCGCCGAGATAGTCGGGCAGACGCGACCATGCCTCGGCAAGACGGGCGTCGAAGGCCATCCAACAATGATGGCATGCAGGGCGCAGCGGCGGAACCGGCCATTTCACGAGTTGGCCGGCTCATCCCTTTGGTTAAATTTACGAAATTTCTGCCGCGCCGCTGACGAACGCTTGCAATGACAGTTTGATTACAGTCTTATGACGGTGGGCCGTGCGCTGGAGACCGAAGAGGATCGCAGCCGGGCAGGGCCGCTTAGGCCATGTTGTCCGCCGCGTCCGCTTTGTTCAGTCGCCTTGCGTCCGCCGAAGGGATTTCGCGCCGCGAGGCGTTGGCGTTATCCCTGGTCGCGCTGGTCCACGCTGCTGCACTCGTCATCATGGTGGCCACCGAGGTCGACCTCATTGCGAAGGTCGCCTTCCTGCTGGCCTGGGCCTTTCTGAATTTCGTCTGCCTCGCTCTCCTGCGGCGACCGATCGCGTCGGGCCTCATCTCGCTTTCCTTCATCGCCGCGCTGATCCTGCTCTCGCAGTTTAAGCACGAGAAGCTCTGGATGACGGTCGATTTCGTCGACCTGATGATCATCGACAGCGACACCTCGGCCTTCCTGCTGGCGGTGATCCCCGGACTGCGTGCACAGCTGGCGCTTGCCGGTTTCATCGTGGCGATGCTGCTGGCGATTGCCTGGCGGCTCGACCCGCTGCGCATGCGGCTGCACGTGAGCGCGCTCGGCGGAACATCTTGCCTGGCCGCGCTTACCGTGCTGTCGCTTTCGTTCCCGACCGATCTTTACGAAGATTTCTTCGGCCAGAACTACGTGTCGAAATTTGCGCGCACCGGCGTCGAGGCGATGCACGAGCTGATCACGCATGGCTATCTTGATTCAGACGCGGCCATCACCGAGCGCCTGAAGGCGCCGCCGGTCGCCGCCTGCGCGCCGACTCGCAAGCTGCCTCACATTATTCTCCTGCACGATGAATCGAGCTTCGACATCACCGCCGTCCCCGGCATCAATGTGCCGCCAGGTTACAAGAACCATTTCCGTTCGCTTGATGGAAAAGCCCGCAAGCTGATCGTCGAGGGAAATGGCGGCCCGAGCTGGTTCACGGAATACAATGTGCTCACTGGGCTTTCGGCGCGCTCATACGGGCGCTTCGCGACCTCGGTTACGCGCATCGCAGCCGGCCGCGTCGGACGCGGATTGCCCGCGTCTCTGACGCATTGCGGCTACAAGACCTTCACTCTCTATCCGTTCTACGGCGCCTTCTTGAGTTCGCGCGCCTTTCAGACTACGACCGGTATCGGCCGCTATCTGGACATGACCGATCTCGGCACCGAAAATTTCGAGCGCGACAGCTTCTATTTCAACCAGGCGGAAAAGATCATCGCGCGCGAACGTGGGCACGGGCCGCTCTTCCTCTACGTCTATACCGTAGCCAATCATTTTCCCTGGGACAGCCGGCTGCGGCCCGAGCTGACGCCGAACTGGCGGGATCTCGGCAATCCGCCCAATGTCGACGAATATGTGCGCCGCCAGGGCATGACCGCGCAGGAATACGCCGAATGGCTCGGCCGACTGAAGCGCGACTTTCCATCGGAGTCATTCTTGATCGTGCGCTACGGCGACCATCAGCCGGAATTCGCGCATCTCATCATCGACCCGAAGGTCAGCGATGCCGAACGCGCCCGCCAGTTGAAGGCGCACGATCCGCGCTACTTCACGAGCTACTACGCAATCGATGCAGTCAATTTCAAGCCGGCCGATCTATCATCGGCGCTGCCGACGCTGGAGGCGCCCTATCTACCGCTGCTGGTGCAGGAGGCGGCCGGCGTTCCGCTCGATCCGTCCTTCGCCGAGCAGAAGAAGATTCTGCAACGCTGCCACGGCGCGTTTTACAGCTGCGCCGGCGGTGAGGAGGCGCGCCGCTTCAACCGCCTGCTGATCGAGGCGGGGCTGATCAAGGGGCTGTAGACCGGCCGCCTTTGCAAGCCCGCGCGGGCCGGATAGGTTGCCCTCAACAAAAGCGAGGCGGGGAGGAACGGCATGGCGGAGGGCATTGCCGCCGCGTCACGGAGCGTTGGCACCGCCAAAGCGGCCGTCGCGCTGACCGATGTGGTCGTTTCGTTCCGCGTGGCCGTCGGCAGCTACACGGCGGTCGATCGTGCAACGCTGAGCGTGGGCGATGGGGAGTTCGTTGCGATCGTCGGCCCCACCGGTTGCGGCAAGTCGACGCTGCTCAATATTGCCGCCGGCCTGTTCGCGCCCGCCGCGGGCAGCGTGAACATCTTCGGCTCGCCACTCACCGCGCTCAACCGTCAGGCCGGTTACCTGTTTCAGGCGGATGCGCTCTTTCCGTGGAAAACCGCGATCGACAATGTGGCGATCGGCCTCGAGACCGCCGGCACGCCGAGCGAGGAAGCGCGCACGCGCGCGCAGGACTGGCTCACACGCGTCGGTCTCGGCGGTTTCGCCGACCGCTATCCGCACATGCTGTCCGGCGGCCAGCGCAAGCGCGTCGGCCTCGCGCAGGTGCTGATCCGTGATCCGAAAATCCTCCTGATGGATGAGCCGTTCGGCCCGCTCGACGCCCAGACACGGCAGATCATGGGCAATCTGCTGCTCGACCTCTGGACCGCCGATCGGAAAGCCGTGCTCTTCGTCACGCACGACCTCGAAGAGGCGATTGCGCTCTCCGATCGCGTGGTGATCATGTCCGCCGGACCGGCCGCGCGAATCATCGGCGATTGGCGCATTCCGCTCACGCGTCCGCGCGACATTTCCGAGGTCAAGCTCGATCCGGCCTTCCATGAACTGCACCGGGACATCTGGCACAAGCTCAAGACGGAAGTCGTGAAAGGCTACGCGCAGGCCGAGGTGGCGTGATGTCACGTTTAAGTCTCCTCGCGCTCCAGATCCTGGTTGCGATCGCCGCGGTCGCGCTGTGGTACGTGCTCACGACCTATCCGGTGTTCGGAAAGATCTTGCTGCCACCGTTTTTCTTCTCGAACCCGGTCGACGTTGCAAAGCAGATACACGTCTGGTTTGCGACAGGCGTGATCTGGAAGCATCTCTGGGTGACCTTGATCGAGTCGATCCTTGCCTTTGTGATCGGCTCGATCGGCGGCGTGCTCGTCGGATTCTGGTTTGCGCGGCAGCCGCGCACTGCCGCTGTATTCGATCCTTATGTGAAAGCCGTCAATGCGCTGCCGCGCGTCGTGCTTGCGCCCATTTTCACGCTCTGGCTCGGGCTTGGCATCTGGTCGAAAGTCGCGCTCGGCGTCACGCTGGTGTTCTTCATCGTCTTCTTCAACGTCTACCAGGGCGTGAAGGAAGTCAGCCCGACGGTGCTCGCCAATGCCCGCATGCTCGGCATGAACGAGCGCCAGTTGATGCGTCATGTCTATTGGCCGTCGGCGCTGTCCTGGATGTTCTCCTCCCTGCACACTTCGGTGGGCTTTGCCGTGGTGGGCGCGGTGGTGGGCGAATATCTGGGTGCAGCCGCGGGGCTGGGTTACCTCATTCAGCAGGCGGAGGGCGTGTTCGACGTGGCCGGCGTTTTCGCCGGCATGTTTGTGCTGGCTGCCTTCGTGCTGGTCATCGACATGATCGTCACCGTAGTCGAGAAGCGCCTGCTGGTCTGGCGGCCCGCGACCGCCGAAGCGAGGCCGTAGTCTTCAGTCGATTAGCGCTTCTGCGAATTCCACGTCATGGCCGGACTTGTTCGAGCCATCCACGTCTTTTTCCTTGGGCAGCCAGCAAGATGTGGATGCCCGGGACAAGCCCGGGCATGACGACTGAGAGTGGGTGCGGTCTCCCAAGCCCTAGCCACCGCCTGCCCGCTGGCTTATCGTCCGCCCCGAAACGGCCTTCTAAAAAGGCCCCGCACACAAGGGAGGATTTCATGCCCGTGGTTTTGAGACGGCTCGCCGTGGCTTTGGCGGCACTTGTTTTGTCGAGCGGCCTTGCGCTCGCGCAGTCGAAGGTGACGCTTGCGGTCGGTGGCGGCTCCTGCCTCTGCTATTTGCCGACGATGCTCGCGCATGCGCTCGGCGAATACGAAAAGGCCGGCGTGAATGTCGAGATCGTCGATTTCAAGGGCGGCTCGGAATCACTCAAGGCCGTTATCGGCGGCAGCGCTGACGTGGTATCCGGCTATTTCGATCACTGCGTCAATCTCGCCGCCAAGGGCCAGCATTTACAGGCTTTCGTAGTCTATGACCGCTTCCCGGGCTTTGCGCTGGTGGTGTCGCCGAAGCATGCGGCTGAGATCAATTCGGTCAAGGACCTCGCCAATAAGAAAGTCGGCGTTAGCGCGCCCGGCTCCTCCACCGACTTCTTCCTGAAATACATCCTGAAGAAGAACGGCGTCGATCCGAACTCGGTCGGCGTCATCGGCGTTGGCCTTGGCGCGACCGCGGTTGCCGCGATGGAGCAGGGCACTGTCGATGCCGCCATCATGCTCGATCCGGCGGTCACGATCCTGCAGGGCCAGAACAAGGACCTGAAGATCCTGAGTGACACACGCTCGCAGAAGGACACACTCGCCGTGTTCGGCGGCGAATATCCGGGCGGCGCGCTCTACACCAAGGCGGAATGGATCGCCGCGCATCCCAAGGAAGTGCAGGCGATGACCAACGCCATCGTCAGTACGCTCAAGTGGATCCATTCGCACACGCCCGAGGAGATCGCCGACAAGATGCCGGCCAATCTCGTCGGCAAGGACAAGGCGCTTTATGTGTCGGCGCTCAAGAATACGCTCGCGATGTATTCCGAGACCGGCCGCATGGACCCGAAGGGCGCGGAAGCGGTGCTCGCGGTATTCAGCCAGTCGTCGCCCGATGTGGCCAAGGCCAACATCGATTTGTCGAAGACCTACACGAACACCTATGTCGACGCGGCCAACAAGAAAATGGGGATGAAGTAAAAAGCGCGTCTGCTGCCTATGAATAGGTGTTGTCCCCGCGAAAGCAGGGACCCATACTCCGCAGCCTGACGAGACGCTGCGAGGTATGAATCCCGGGTCTCGCTGCGCTCGCCCGGGATGACCAGCGAAAGTGGCACCGAATTAGAACGACAAGGCGGGGAATTCCCCGCCTTGTCTGCTATTGTCGTTTGTCATGAATATCCTCTCCATCCAGTCGCACGTCGCGTTTGGTCATGTCGGCAATGCCGCCGCCACGTTTCCGCTGCAGCGGCTGGGCATTGAGGTCTGGCCGATCCACACCGTGCAGTTTTCCAATCATACCGGCTACGGCAGCTGGAAGGGCCGTGTCTTCGACGCCGGCATGATCCGCGAGGTGATGGCCGGGATCGACGCGCGCGGCGTACTTGGCACATGCAACGGTGTGCTCTCGGGATATATGGGTGCGACCGATATCGGCGCGGCCATTCTCGATGCGGTTGCCAGCGTCAAGCGGGCCAATCCGGCGGCCCGATATTGCTGCGACCCGGTGATCGGCGACCTCGGGCGCGGTGTTTTCGTGCGCGAGGGAATTCCTGAGTTCATGCGCGAGAAAGCCGTGCCGGCGGCCGATATCATCACGCCCAACCAGTTCGAGCTTGACTATCTGAGCAAGCGTGACAGCCGCACGTTGCGCGCCACGCGCGACGCGGTCAAAGCCGTGCACGATCTCGGCCCGCGCGCGATCCTCGTCACGTCGCTGCTTACCGACGAGACGCCGGCCGACTGCATCGACATGCTGGCGTCGGACGAAACCGGCTGCTTTCTCGTGCGCACGCCGAAACTGCCGATCACGATCAACGGCGCCGGCGATGCGGTCGCCGCGTTGTTCTTTGCGCATTATCTGCGCGGCGGGAAAGTCGCCGACGTGCTGTCGCGCGCGGCCTCCAGCATTTTCGGCGTGCTGGCAAAGACGGCGGAGAGCGGCGCGCGCGAGATCCAACTGATCGCCGCGCAGGATCAGATCGTCAGGCCTAGCCGCGTTTTCGAAACTCGGGCTATCGCGTCAAATGACGCGGAAACCGATACGCCGGCGATCGCGCCGTCGGAGGCGCCCCCGCTGTCGCACGACGACCACGCGGCCGGGCCACTTGGCGTGCCGTCGGTCTTTCGTGTTGACCGGCTCGATCTGTCATTTGCGCCGAAGCCCTGGGCCTGGGCGGAAAAGCACCGGGCCGAGATCGACGCCTGGTTCGCCGACATGCGGCGCAAGCAGCCGGCGCTGTGGAACGGGCGCGTGCTGCTGCTGCACAATCAGGTGATCGAGCACGGGGTGCTGCACGGAGAATTTCTCGAAACCGACTACGCCAGCTTTATCTGCTGGAAGCACCGGGGCTGGCCGCAGGCGCAGGTGCGCGATTGCTTCAGCGCCGCGGCGGTCCAGAGCTCCGACGGCGCTTTCCTTCTCGGGGTCATGGGCTCGCATACTTTCAATGCCGGCAAGATCTATTTCCCCTGCGGCACGCCCGATCCAAACGACATTATCGACGGCAAGGTCGATTTCGAGCACAGCGTGCGGCGCGAGCTTCTCGAGGAGACCGGCCTGTCGCTGGATGATTTCACGCCCGAGCCGGGCTGGACCATGGTCGTCGACGGCTCGCTGATCGGGCAGATCAAGGTGCTGCGCGCGCGCGAATCCGCCAAGGCCCTGCACGCGCGGATCCTGGCGTTTCTCGCGCGCGAGAAGAAACCCGAGCTTGCCGATATCCGCGTGGTCTATGGGCCCGGCGATTTCGACCAGGCGATGCCGCGCTTCGTCACGGCGTTTCTGGCCTCCCGCTTTGCCACGCAGCCGCTCAAGGCCGCAAGGTAGGGAACTGCTCTAGGCACACACTCTCCACCGTCATGGCCGGGCTCCGGCCATCCAGGTCTTGCGAATTTGCCGGCCCGTAAAGACGTGGATCCCCGCGACGAGCGCGGGCATCACGACTGACAGTCCGGCGCGCACATTTCTGCGGTCGCCATCCCGGGCGACGACCGGTCAACACTTCTGACCTATCGCCGCCCGCGCTTGATTTGCGCGGGCGCTTTCCGCTACAAGCGGCCTCCCGGTTAACGCGGGCTTTACCGGAGTCCGTCAGATTGACCGGCGACACGAGGGAAGAGCCAGGGACTATGTCCACGCGCCACGATATTCGCGCGATCAAGCGGACGGCGGGCAACGCCGGCACCGCGGCTTCCCTCATTCTGGGCACGCTCCTTCTCCTTATCCGCCCCTGAGGGCCGGCTGGGCATATGCGCCTGGGCACTCGGGGGAACAGCGGTAAACCCTTAAAGAGCGCCAAAGTCAGCAACACTGTCCGGCGCATTCGAATTGAGAAGGAACTGACCAAATGACTGCCCAGACAAAGTCCGAGAAGGACCGCGTCGTCATCTTCGACACCACCTTGCGCGACGGCGAGCAATGTCCCGGCGCGACCATGACGCATGAGGAGAAGCTCGAGGTCGCCGAGCTTCTCGACGCCATGGGCGTCGACATCATCGAGGCCGGCTTCCCGATCGCGTCGGAAGGTGATTTCGCCGCCGTGCATGAGATCGCCAAGCGCTCGAAGAATTCCGTGATCTGCGGCCTCTCGCGCGCTGCATTCAAGGACATCGATCGCTGCGCCGAGGCCATCAAGCCGGCCAGGCGCCGTCGCATCCACACCTTCATCTCCACCTCGCCCGTGCACATGAAATACAAGCTGCAGAAGGAGCCGCACGAGGTCTTCGAGATGGTGGTCGGCCAGGTCACGCGCGCGCGCGGCCACACCGACGATGTCGAGTGGTCGGCGGAAGACGCGACGCGCACCGAGCGCGATTTCCTCTGCCGCTGCGTCGAGGCCGCCATCAATGCCGGCGCCACCACGATCAACATCCCCGACACCGTCGGCTATACCGTGCCGGAGGAATATTTTGCGCTCATCGAGATGTTGCGCACGCGCGTGCCCAATGCCGACAAGGCGCGCTTCTCTACGCATTGCCACAACGACCTCGGCATGGCCGTGGCCAATTCACTCGCCGGCGTGAAGGCCGGCGCGCGCCAGATCGAATGCACCATCAACGGCATCGGCGAACGCGCCGGCAACGCCGCGCTTGAAGAAGTCGTGATGGCCATGAAAGTGCGCAACGACGTGCTGCCTTACTGGACCGGCATCCAGGCGACGATGCTCACGCGCGCCTCCAAGCTCGTGTCGGCCGCCACGTCATTCCCGGTGCAGTACAACAAGGCGATCGTCGGACGGAACGCCTTCGCGCACGAGAGCGGCATCCACCAGGACGGCATGCTCAAGAACGCACAGACCTACGAGATCATGACGCCCGAAAGCGTCGGCGTGAAGCAGACATCGCTGGTGATGGGCAAGCATTCCGGCCGCCACGCTTTCATCCACAAGCTGGAGGAGCTCGGCTACGAGCTTGCCGGCAACCAGCTGGAAGACGCCTTCGTGCGCTTCAAGGCGCTCGCCGACCGCAAGAAGCAGATCTTCGACGAGGACATAGAGGCGCTGGTCGATGAAGAGATCGCGCACGCGCACGATCGCATCAAGGTGCTGTCGCTCACCGTGATCGCCGGCACGATGGGGCCGCAGACGGCCACGCTGACGCTCGATATCGACGGCGAGCACGTCACCACGCAGTCGACCGGCAACGGCCCGGTGGATGCAATCTTCAAGGCGATCCGCACGCTGGTGCCGCATGACGCGACGCTCGAGCTCTACCAGGTGCACGCGGTGACCGGTGGCACCGATGCGCAGGCGGAAGTGTCGGTTCGGCTCGCGGAAGCAGGGCGCTCGTTCACGGCCAAAGGCGCCGATCCCGACACGCTGGTCGCATCGGCGAAGGCCTATCTCGGTGCGCTCAACAAGCTCACCTCGAAGCGCAGCAAAACCGCCTCAGTCGAACGGCGGATTCATTCCACGGATGTGGGGTGAGGGAGCAGCGAGATTCAAATGGTTATTCCGGGACGGCGCCATAAGCGCGTTTACGCGCGTCTTCGACGCGCTATGGCGCCGGACCCGGAATCCAGATGCTCGCACTGACATTCGGTCTAGATTCCGGGTTCGCGCTTCCAGCGCGCCCCGGAATGACCAGAAACTGATAAAAAAACCTCCGAAACGGCCCGAAATTAAAGGTAAATCACATTTGGTCTGGTATTTCGGTCACGAAATCCCTATTTCGTTCCATAGGAACCCAAGAAATCACATTTTGTCCGCATTTCACTCGCTTTAGCGACGGATTTGAAAGGTACTTGCGGCCAACTTCCGAGATGGAAAGCGTAGGGGATTAATCGAAATGAGGATGAGTGTATGCGCGGGCGTTATCGCGCTCGCGGCCTTGAGCTTGTTGTCGACTAGTCCGTCCGCGCGGGCAGCCGACATGATGATGGACGGTGCCGCGGCGGCGCACACTGCGGCGATCGACGTCGCGCGCATCAAGAGCGCGCTGCATCTCACGCCCGCACAGGAACCCTATTGGGCGCCGGTCGAAGCGGCGCTGCGCGATCTCGCGCGCCGTCAGGAACGCGATGCGAATGACGGACTGGTTCGCCGCGTCAGCAAGCGTGTCGTGCAGGTTGCGCTCAACAGCGCGACCGTTCATCGGCTTGTCGCTGCGGCCCGCCCGCTCGTCAAAACCTTTGACGAGCATCAGATGCAGACCGCGCATGGCCTCGCCCAGGAAATGGGTCTCGGTCCGGTCGTTGCGGCGCTGAAGTAAATCTTTGCGACAATCTTAAGAGCTGCGATTTGGCATGGCCGGGCTTGTCCCGGCCATCCACGTTTTTGCGGCTTGGCAAATTTGTAAGACGTGGATGGCCGGCATAAAGCCGGCCATGACGGCTTAGAGGTTTCGCCAAAGTCCGGATGCTGCACTGCGATCCAAGTCGGATCACCGAGGTGGCGCATTGCCGCATAGGCCTTAAGTCGATGATACGGCTTAACCACTGCGGATGGGCCAGACTTGCCGCAGGGCCGGAGAAGTGCGAACGTCGCGGCGGAAAAGAAGGCAAAAAGCCCGGTCTTGAGCGGCATTTCCGGCCGCCGGTCCTGAGATATCAAAACCTGGCCGAGGGGCGAGACGGTCGGCGGGGTTTATACTGTCAGGAAAGCGGTTCCGGAATCGCATGCCGACCAAAAAGCCGGCTTCGAACTACTTTTAAACTGGAGGAATACGCTGATGCGCAAATGGCTTATCGCGGCGGCTGCGGCCGCCATTTTCGTGGCACCCGGCATTGCAAGCGCGCAAGCGCCGATCCTGATCAAGTTCAGCCACGTGGTTGCGCCGAACACGCCGAAGGGCAAGGGCGCCGACAAGTTCAAGGAACTCGCCGAAAAATACACCAACGGCAAAGTGAAGGTTGAGGTCTATCCGAACTCGACCCTCTACAAGGACAAGGAAGAGCTCGAGGCGCTGCAGCTCGGCGCCGTGCAGATGCTCGCGCCGTCGAATTCCAAGTTCGGCCCGATGGGCATCAAGGACTTTGAGGTGTTCGACCTGCCGTACCTGCTTCCCAATGAGGCGGCGCTGCGCAAGGTCACCGAAGGCCCGCTCGGCAAGGCCATGCTCAAGAAGCTCGAAGGCAAGGGCATGATCGGGCTCGCATACTGGGACAACGGCTTCAAGGAAATGAGCGCCAACAAGCCGCTGCGCATGCCGGAGGACTACAAGGGACTGAAATTCCGCATCCAATCGTCGAAGGTGCTGGAAGCGCAATTCCGTGCGCTCGGCGCGATCCCCCAGGTGATGGCCTTCTCGGAAGTCTATCAGGCGCTGCAGACCGGCGTCGTGGACGGCCAGGAGAACACGCCGTCGAACATCTACACCCAGAAATTCCATGAGGTGCAGAAGTACACGACGCTGACCAATCACGGTTACATCGGCTACGTCGTTGTCGTGAACAAGAAGTTCTGGGACGACCTGCCGGCCGACGTGCGTGGCCAGCTTGAAAAGGCGATGAACGAAGCGACGGCCTATTCCAACAAGATCGCCGCGACGGAAAACTCGGAAGCGCTCGAGGAGATCAAGAAGTCGGGCAAGACCCAGATCATCGTCCCGACCGCCGCCGAGAGCGCCGCCATGCGCAAGGCCATGGAGCCGCTCTATCAGGACATGGCCAGCCGCGTCGGCAAGCAGCTGATCGACGACGTGGTGAAGGCGACGCACGGCGTCACCAACTGATAACGTTCTGCCGGGCCCCGGCCTTGTAAGAAGCCGGGGTCCGTTCGCTTCTCAGGGGTGAGGGGATTCCAGTGTTTATCTGCGTTCGACGGAAGCCGTGGGAGCGGCTGCTGTCGTCAATGACGGAATTGCCGCCCGCTGGGGCCTGCAGCAATGCCCAGGCGCGCGAGGCGTAAGTGTTTCTACGCATTCTCGACCGGCTTGAGGAAATCCTGATCGCCAGCCTGATCGCGGGGGCGACGCTGGTGATCTTTGCTGCGGTGGTGCAGCGCTATGCGCTCGGCGTCCCGTTTCTTTATCCGCTTATCTACCACATCAACCTGACCTGGGCGCAGGAGCTCTGCATCTACATGTTCGTGTGGATGGCGAAGTTCGGCGCCGCCTATGGCGTGCGCACCGGCATCCATGTCGGCGTCGACGTCGTCGTCAACATGCTGGAGCCGAAGTGGCGCAACAAGGTCGTCCTGTTCGGCCTGCTCTGCGGCGCTCTCTTCACCTTCGTCGTCGGCACCATGGGCGCCAGGTTCGTCATCGAGCTTTACCCCACCGACCAGGTCTCGCCCGACATGGAGCTGCCGCGCTGGATCATTTTCCTCTGCGTGCCGCTCGGCTCTTATTTGATGTGCTTTCGCTTCCTGCAGGTCGCCTGGGCCTTCTGGCGCACCGGCGAGCTGCCGCACCATGATCCGGGCCGCGTCGAAGGTGTCGACGAGAGCGCGACAGGGGTCACCCGATGAACAGCGCCCTCATCTTCGGCTTGCTGATCGCGCTGATGCTCACCGGCATGCCGATCTCGATCGCGCTCGGCCTCACCGTGCTCTCCTTCCTGTTCGTGATGACCCAGGTGCCCATCGAGGCCGTGGCGCTCAAGCTCTTCACCGGCATCGAGAGCTTCGAGATCATGGCAATCCCGTTTTTCATCCTGGCCGGCAACTTCCTCACTCACGGCGGCGTCGCGCGCAGGATGATCGCCTTCGCCACCTCAATGGTGGGCCACTGGTACGGCGGTCTGGGCCTGGCCGCGGTCCTGGCCTGCGCGTTGTTTGCGGCCATTTCCGGTTCCTCGCCGGCGACCGTCGTCGCCATCGGCTCCATTTTGCTGCCGGCGATGATCGCCCAGGGCTACCCGAAGCGCTTCGGCGCCGGCGTGATCGCGACTTCCGGCGCGCTCGGCATCCTGATTCCGCCCTCGATCGTGATGGTGCTCGTTGCGGTCGCGACCGGCGGCAGCGTCGCCTTCGATCCGGAAGGCAAGCGCGTGCTCTCGGCCTCGGTCGCGCAGCTGTTCATGGCGGGCGTGGTCCCGGGCATCATTCTGGCGACGATGCTGGGCTTTACCACCTTCTACCGCGCCTGGAAGAACGGTTACCCGCGCATGCCGAAAGCGAGCTGGCTTGATGCCATCCGGGCTTTCCGCGATTCGTTCTGGGGCCTGGCGCTGATCGTGATCGTGCTCGGCGGCATCTACACGGGCGCCTTCACGCCGACGGAGGCCGCAGCCGTAAGCGCGGTCTACGCCTTTGTGGTTGCCGTCTTCGTCTATCGCGACATGGGCCTGCGGGACGTGCCGAAGGTGCTGCTCGGCTCCGCCAACATGAGCGCGATGATCCTCTACATCATCACCAATGCGGTGCTGTTCTCGTTCCTGATGACCAGCGAGCAGATTCCGCAGGCGATGACCGCCTGGATCAAGGACAGCGGCATCGGCTGGATCGAGTTCCTGCTCGTCGTCAACCTCCTGTTGCTGCTGGCCGGCAACGTGATGGAGCCGTCGTCGATCGTGCTGATCACCGCGCCGATCTTGTTTCCGATCGCGGTGAGCCTCGGCATCAACCCGGTGCACCTCGGCATCCTGATGACGGTGAACATGGAAGTCGGCCTCTGCCATCCGCCGGTCGGCCTCAATCTCTACGTCGCCTCCGGTATCGCGCGCATGGGCATTACCGAGCTCACCATTGCGACCTGGCCCTGGCTCGTCACCATGCTGATCTTCCTCGCGATGGTGACCTACATTCCGGAGCTGTCACTCTGGCTCCCGCGCGTGCTCGGGATGTTGTAGGTCTCACTCCCGTTTCTCGCCGCCTTGGTTTCCGCTCATTTCCGCCTTCCCCGCTCACGCGCGACGGCCGAAATCACGTTCGCGTTTGCCTTTTTTGCGTTGACCTTGCCGCGAACGCCGCCGTTTTGATCCACGTCAATATCGGCCTTCCCGTTACGGTGCAGGTTCAATCTGCTCCCGGATTTGCTTGTTCCGTGAATTCGTCCTGCAGGAGAAAAACATGAATGCAGCCGATATCATGGTGACGAATGTGGCCACGGTGCGCCCGGACGCTTCGGTCAAGGACGTCGCAGAGATATTGCTGGCGCGGCGAATAAGCGCTCTGCCGGTGGTCGATGACGCCAACGATCTGCTGGGAATCATCAGCGAGGCCGATCTGATTCATCGTGCGGAAGTCGGGACCGAGCGGCCTTATTCGTGGTGGGTCGAATTCCTCACTGCGCGGGAAGCCCTGGCGCAGGACTACATCAAGGCGCATGCACGCCTTGCCGCCGACATCATGACCCGCAAGGTCGTCACCGTGACGGCGGACACGCCGGTGCGCGAGATTGTCGGCCTTTTCGAAAAGCACGGCATCAAGCGCGTGCCCGTTGTCGCGAAGGGGAAGCTCATCGGGATTGTCAGCAGGGCCGATCTGGTTCAGGCCCTGCTGCGCGCGCAACAGGGCTCGCAGCAAAGCGCGGAAGCCAAGTTGTCGCAGGGGGACGCGGTTGCGAGGCTCAAGTCGGAGCCGTGGTGGCCCGGCAACGTCAACGTCGTCATCGACAACGGCGCGGTCGAGCTCTGGGGCGTCGTCGAATCGCAGGTGCAGAAAGACGCGATACGAGTGGCGCTTGAAACGATTCCGGGCGTGCGCACGATTTCCAACAAGATTTACGTTCAGGCGCACATTCCGCGCGCCATGTGAGACTTCGGCCATTGAGGGACGCATTACATCGCAATTTGTCATGGCCGGGCTTTGCCCCGCCCATCCATGTCTTGCTTGCGGTCAAGATGTGGATGCCGGGCATGACGAATAAGAGGTTGCTCCTTACGCGCGCCCCGGAATGACCGTCGCGGGCGATCCTGAACGCCCGTAAATCTACATTGCGCGCGGTTAATCTCTGTCCAAACTTTAACTTGATAAGGCAAAGGCGCGTGCTCTCATTGGCGCATCAGGTTTGCCATTGGAGGTGACCATGTTGAAGACGTTCCTTGCCGGCGCGACTGCGCTTGCGATTGCCGGCGGCGCGTATGCTTATGCGCAACAGTCAAGCACCGTGGGCGCTGGCGGAGAGTTCCAGCGCGTGCGTCACGCGCGCATGAGCGCCGAGGACATCAGCGCCTTCGGCGATGCGCGCATCGCGGCACTGCATGCGGGCCTCAAGCTGACGGCCGAGCAGGAGAAGCTCTGGCCGCCGGTCGAGAGCGCGCTGCGCGATCTTGCCAAGCAGCGCTCCGAGCGTTTCGCGGCGCGCGCCAATACCGAGCGCCCGAAGGACCCGATCGAGCGCATGAATTTGCGCGCCGAGGTGATGGGTCAGCGCGCGGCCGGGCTCAAGAAGCTCGCCGATGCGGCGGGCCCGCTTTACAAGAGCCTCGATGACGGCCAGAAGCGCCGCTTCGCGGCGCTGGCGCGCCTCGATCGCGGGCAAATGCGCGGCCATCACGGCTGGCAGCATCATCGCGGCATGCGCGGCGGCATGATGGATAACGACGGCGGACGCTGAACCGCCGCAATTTGAAACGAACAGCGGCCAACGCGGTCTCCCCGACGCGCGCCGCTGTTCAAAGGCCCGCCTTCGCCTTGCAGGCTACCGCGGGCAACCTTCGCTCACTTCGCGAGCGAAGCGAAGGCTGGACGGTGGCCAACGCGGTCTCCCCGACGCGCGCCACTGTTCAAGAAGCCGCCGGCGAGGCACCGGCGGCTTTTCCTTTTTTGCGGCCCGTCGCCGCATCCCAGGCGCGCCCCGCGGGCAAAAACGCCCGCATCCATGGCCCCAAAACGGCCGCGGAGCGCCCATGCAATGCCCGGTGGGGACCACGACCTGTCCGGTATGCTAGTTTAAGCGCTCGTAACGCGTGTTCCGAGTGCCGACAGATGTTCTATTCAACGTCGTCCAAATCGGCACAAAGCTGGATCAATTCGGTAGGCCTGGCCATTGCGGTCGGCGTCGCCTATTTTTTGGCGGCGCGCCTGAGTCTTTTCTTCCTCACCAAGCCCGATGGCGTCGCCGTTTTCTGGCCGGCGGCCGGAGTGTCTTCTGGCGTGCTGATCGGGCTTGGGTCGCGCGCTTTGTGGCCTGTCATGGCCGGCACGATGGCAGCCACCCTGGTGGCGAATCTTCTCGGCGATCGCAACGTCTGGAGTGCCATCTTTTTCGCCCTGAGCAACGCGCTCGAAGCCGGGCTGGTGGCCGCTCTCATCCAACGGTATTTCGGCCAACCCTTCAGCCTGGACAGGCTGCGCAGCGTCATCGGATTGCTTGCTGCGACGATCGTCGCAACTGCCATTTCGGGGATCGTCGGGACATTGGGCTTCCGGTTATTCCACAGTTCGCCCGCATCTTTCCTGACGATCTGGCACCATTGGTTCCTGTCCGACGCAATCGGCATCGTCACGGTTGCGCCGCTCCTGATCGGGCTCGCTGCCGCGGTGCGCGATCCGCCGCCGCACACGGAAGTCAGCGAAGGCGCCGCGGTCGTGGTCATGCTCATCATCGCGAGCGGCACCATCGTTCTCTTGCCACGGGAGCCATGGATGGCCGTGCTGCCCGCCGGATTGTTCTTTCCGCTGTTGTTGTGGGTGACCGCGCGCTGCAGGCCAGTCTTTGCCGCGGCGGCCGCATTCGTCGTTGCGCTGACCGTTGTTTGGACAACGACGTTCGACATCGGCATTCTCGGCGATCCAAGCCTGCCGGTGACGCAACGCATTCTGGTTGCCCAAGCCAGTATCCTGACGGCCTCGTTCTGCGCATTGGTTCTTGCGGCACTATTCGCAGAGCGGAAGGCAAACGAGCTTCGCCTCGTTCACTCGAACCTGATGCTGAAGCGCGAGCGGGACAATAAGTTGATGAACATGCAGGCGGTGACCGCTGCGATGGCTCACGAGCTCAAGCAGCCTTTGACGGCAATCTCGGCAAACAGCGAGGCCGTGCAAATGGTTCTTGGCCACACAAAGCCCGATCGCAGCGCGATGCGCTCGGCTTTGGACAGCATCGTCGAGGATAGTCACCGCGCCGGCCGGATATTGAGCGACATCCGTGCTCTTTTTTTGAAAACCGACAGCGAATACGAGTCCGTCGACGTGAATGAAGTTGCCTCGGGCGTCCTGCGCCTTCTTCATGAAGAGCTGAAGGTGCACGGTGTCGTGGCCCGTGCCGAGTTGGCGCCCGATTTGCCGCGCGTCCGGGGCCACAAAGGCCAATTGCAGGAGGTCCTGGTGAACCTGCTGCAAAATGCCATCGAAGCGATGGGCGTCATCAGGGCTGGCCGCCGGAGACTCTGGCTGAAAACGGAGCGGCATGGCGACGATGCCATTGTTGTTGAGGTCAAGGACTCGGGACCCGGGATCGATCCGGCAAATCTCAGCGGCATATTCGATGCATTTTTCACGACAAAATCCCAGGGAACCGGACTGGGATTGGCGATTTGCCGCATGATCATCGAGCGCCACGGCGGGCAGCTGTCCGCGTGGTCGGACGGGACGCACGGGGCGCTGTTTCTGTTCGTTCTGCCCGTGCGCAACGCCTCTGCCGGTGTCGTTTCGCCCAAATAGCCGAGTTACAGCGGCATTTGTTTGTGTATCGTCGCCGCGTCCGATCGCGACGACGATTTGGGGAGTTTACGGAACAGCCGGGATCAATTATCAGTCCTTAAGCAGTCAGCCTTAAATTGTGCATGCCTATGCCGAATCTGCCGCACGACGTGGAGATCATCCCGCTCACAACGCACCGCGATGAGCGGGGCTGGCTGACTGAAATTTACCGGGAGAAATGGCCGGTCGGCATTCAACCGTGCCAATGGAACGCGACCTCTTCCGATGCCAACGTGCTGCGCGGCGTCCACGTGCACTACAAGCACACGGATTACCTGGTGTTGTTGCGCGGCCGGTTGTCTGCCGGGCTCTATGATGCGCGGCCGAAATCTCCGACCCATCGCATGTCCTGCGTTTTGGACATTCATAGCGACTCAATTTCGGCGCTGCGGATCCCCGCCGGCGTGATGCATGGATTCTATTGTCACGAGCCGACGCTCTACATTTACGGAGTCGACTCCTATTTCGACCCGGATGATGAATTGGGCTGTTACTGGGCCGATCCCGGCCTGGGACTGAAGTGGCCCTGCAAGACCCCAAAGCTCAGCGAACGGGATTTGCAGGCCGGGCCGCTGGCCGAGGTCGAGGCGCGGCTTGGCACGCTCAACCCGGAATTTGCCTGAGCAACGTCTTGACCGCATGAATATCGGTCTCGTCGGATGCGGCAGGTGGGGCAGGTACATCCTGCGCGATCTGCTGTCTCTCGGTGCGTCCGTCAGCGTGGTCGCCAGAGGCGACGATGCCAGTCTGGCGAAGGAGGCGGGTGCGCAGGTGGTCGCCCGCCTCGACGATCTGCCGCCGCTCGACGGGATTGTGGTTGCGACGCCGACCACGACGCATGCCGACGTGATCGAGGCGCTGCTGCCGCGCGGGACGCCGATCTATTGCGAGAAGCCCCTCTGTGACGATGCCGAGCGGGCGCGCCGCCTGGCGGCCGCCGGGCGCGGCCGTCTCTTTGTCATGGACAAGTGGCGCTATCATCTGGGTGTGCTGGCGCTCGCGGACATTGCACGCTCCGGCGAACTGGGTCCGGCCGTGGGCCTGCGCACCATGCGGGTCGGCTTCGGGCATTCGCATCCCGACACGGATTGCATCTGGACCTTGCTGCCGCACGACGTGGTGATCGCGCGGGAGATTTTTGGCCGGTCGCTTCCGCCGGTTGCCGCGGTGGCGGACTGCGCGGGCACGGACATCATGGGCCTGACGGCGATGTCAGCGGCTGCCGGCGGACCGTGGCATATTGCGGAGGTGGGCATGCGGTCGCCGGAGCGCCGGCGCACCGTCACATTGTTATGCCGCGACGGTGTTGCAACCCTGGAGGATGCCTATGCCGACCACCTCGTCATCATGGCCAATCCGGCGCGGGACGACGCGGAGTCAAAGCCGCGGATCGCCAGGCGGGCGCTGAAAGTCGAGATGCCGCTGCTGGCCGAGCTGTCGGCATTCGTCGGTTTTCTGAATGGCGGCCCGCCGCCCAAGAGCCCGGCGGAGGAAGCCGCCGAAACGGTTGCGACGATCGTGCAGTTCAGGCGTCTTGCCGGGATCTGAGACGCCGGACCATGTCGAGCGCCGCGCGCAAGGGCGCGGTCAGCCGCCAGCTCGTCGAGCCAAGCAGCGCATTATAATTGACCAGAACGGCGTCGCGCTGCGCGGTCAGCGCGTCACGCACCCGCCTTAGCGCGTCGCACTCGACCATCAGGGCCCGGCATTCGGCTTCGAGGATATCGCGCTCGATCACCGGGGCTCGGCCTTCGGCGTCGAGGATATCGCGCTCGATCATCGGGGCATTCGCCGCGTCTGGCCGCAGCAGGGTTTCACCAAAGCTGCGAAGCACTTCGCGAAACACATGTTGGGTAGCGTTCGGGCGTGCGAGCAGGTCCGTCCAGCGCGATAATTCGTCCGCGCGTTGCCGGTCGGTCCAACCCTCCCGCCCGGCCTTCGGGAAGTGCAACGACACGGGCCATGGCAAGACCTTTGTCCGGCACCAGGGCTCGCGCACGAATTTCATCCACATCGCCTGGTCTGTCGGGTAACCGGCAGGCGTGGTCGTCCAGCCTTCGCTCAGCCGCAGATAGGCATCGAGCCGGTGCGCGCCGAATGCGAGACCAAATCCGTTGCTCGCCCACGCGCCGAGCTGGTTGGGTATCCACGCCAGCCAGGGTTCCCGGAATACCGGCCAGTCCGGATTGAAAACATAACCGCGAACCCGGCCTTCGGGGCTGACATCGGCGTGGATGCTACCGGCAAAATCGGCGCCCTCCAGTGCCGCTTCCAGGTCCTGCAGGTGCCCCGGCAGCCACAGGTCGTCGTCGCACTGGTAACAGACGATACGCCCCCGGGCCTGGCGGAGCACCGCGTCGCGATGGATCTCGCCGTTGCGCGGCGCTTTGGGCAGATCGAAAAATCGAATGCGCGCATCGTCCGCGCACAGCCGCGCGATGACGGCGCGCAGCGTGTCGTCGACGCCGTCACCGACGATCAATATTTCGATCTCGTCGACGCCCTGCGACTGCACGCTTTTCACCGCGAACGGCAGCGTCGCGGCATGTTCATGCGTCGGGATCAGCACGCTGGCGCGGAGCATGGGAAGTCCTTAACCACCGGGAAGGTTTTTAGCACATGGCCTCAGCCGTAGTGCCCGGCACGAGGCCGGTCATAACGGCTGGGAGGCGACTATGTTCTGCGGGAAAATGGTGGGCGCACAAGGACTCGAACCTTGGACCCGCTGATTAAGAGTCAGCTGCTCTACCAACTGAGCTATGCGCCCGGATTGCCGCGGCGGGAACCGCCGGGCGCGCGTGGC